>Ga0193753_10001649_pt1 | contig 18791 bp, 12 predicted proteins | sample H1c2metaG_FD_144925 | JGI IMG/M metagenome (GOLD analysis project Ga0193753, IMG submission 144925) | Soil microbial communities from a riparian zone of the East river system, Colorado, United States - H1c2 | ecosystem: Environmental > Terrestrial > Soil > Riparian zone | place: USA: East...
TTAATAATGGCAACTGGGCTATCAATTCCCAACCATTGCCGATCTGGAATTTCTCCTCGTTCTCGGTGATCCCGATCGGCAATGGTTGGGAATTGATAGCCCAGTTGCCATTATTAATTTTCTGCATGTAAAAGAGAATGCGGTTACCCCTGTCGTCAACGGTATCGATTGAAAATAGATCCTCGCCCATCTGTTTCAGTTTCCTGAAATTGAATTCGCGAAGACGTCCGCCGGCCTTTATGAGTTGAGTGAAGTGAATGACTTTGGTGAAATGTATTTGCATAGGTGACTATTAAAGGTAAAGTCTATCAATTTTTGTGCTACGAATGAACCGGAAGCAAAAAGTTGTTAACAGCTAACAACCCTGCAAGATAAATGATTTGCTGCCGGCTGTCTTCCCTATAAATCGTTAAATGCCGAGTATGAGCATGAGAAAGGATGAGAGCGCCATGAGTCCATCGAGGATAAAATAGTAGAGCGTGTCGGATTGATCCTTTATCGCTTTCCGGTAAAGACCTGCGGCAATGAAGCCGGGAATCAACAGGAGGACGATGACTTGCCAGTCGTAGCCATAGTTTATCATGGCGATCGTGGAGGCGGCAAACAGGAGCAGGGAGATGAGGAACAGGGCAACGATAGCCCTTTCGCTCATAAGCGTGATGAGGCTGCGGATCCCGACAGAGATATCGTACTCCCGGTCCCGGTAGTCGAACAGGATGCAGATGGCGTAGATGAGGAAGAAGCGGCTGCAGGCAAAAAGGGTGAAATCGGTGCGCCAGGGCTCATCACTGACGACAAGCGGCAACAGGGTGGTGACGTGCATCCAGACGAAGGCGAGGAAGATGGTCTTGCCCACGGCTACCTTGCGGAGTGCCCGGAACCAGGGATGAGGGATCTTGGGCGCCGAATAGAGAAAGGTGATGAAGGCCGACAGCAACAACCAGGGCCAGTATTCCAGGAGGTACACCCCGGTAACGGCTGCCCCGGCCAGGCCGACAAAGAACAACACGGTATGGATCTTCCGGTTATGCCTCAGCCATTCCAGGCGGGAGCTGTTTGAGTCCATGTCCGGCGTCAGGTGCCAGTGAAAACTATAACTGCAAAGCGAGGCGAAAAAGACGAAGAAGACGAAATAAAGATCGGGCGGGCGGTGGAGCACGAGATGACAGGTCTGGTACACCATCAAGATGGCACAGGAAGCAATGAAGAAGTTGCTGAAAATAAAGAAACGGAAAAGTTTACCGCCGAAATTCATTTCTTAAGGAAGATACACCACGATCTTATCGGACGTGATCGTATCCGTTTTGTTACCGGCCTTGTCACTGGCATAAAACCTGAAGACCATGGTATCGTTTTCTATGGTGCTTTCCTTGAGACGGCCATAGTCGATCTGGAAATTGATCTCACCCTGGTCCTTCGGCGGAAACTTGGGAAGGAGTGAGCCGAATGAATCTGCGAGGTCGACCGGGCCGAGCGGAAGCAGGTTAAGCCGGTCCCTGATCGCGGTGAAGGTTCCTTCATCGAGATCGCCTTCCTTATCATAATAATTAAGTCGTATGCGCAATGACTCGCCCTGGTGGATCTCCTTGGAACTATAGCTTTTTATTTCAATCCGGGGTTTTGTTTCAAACTTATCTTTGCCACAGGCAACTAACACAAAGGCCAGCAGAACGGAGAGTGGAGCCAGGATGGTCTTCATATCGCACAATTGAGTTTAAACAAATATAAAGCTTTTTAGAAGAATTAGGGTTGAATGGAAAGACAATGGAACGATAAAATTCTCCGCGTGGAGAGGACTGGATTTACTCGGCTGGCACTGGAGATCTTCGGTTTTCAATACAACAACAACCCCGTGTACCGGGAGTACTGCGATGCGCTTGGCATCAGGAACGAACTGGTCACTGAAATACACCATATTCCTTTCCTTCCCATCCGGTTCTTCAAGTCGCAGGAGGTAAAGACCGGCCTCTTCGATCCCCAGGTGATCTTCGAGAGCAGCGGGACAACGGGCAGCGTCAACAGCCAGCATTTTGTCAGGGATGCATCGTTGTACGAGGCGAGTTTTGTGGATGGATTTGAATCCATGTACGGGCCGCTTCGCGATTGGTGCATTATCGGTCTTCTTCCTTCCTACCTCGAGCGTCAGCAGTCGTCGCTGGTGTATATGGTGAATGAGATGATCCGGCGCAGCACCCATCCGCACAGCGGTTTCTATCTTGACGAGTTCGCGGCCCTGTCCGCTGTTCTCCGGCAGACCGAGGCCCAGGGACAGCCTACGCTGCTAATTGGCGTGACCTTCGCGCTGCTCGATTTTGCCGTTGCATTTCCCCAGCACCTGCGGCATACGGTGATCATGGAGACCGGCGGCATGAAGGGACGGCGCCGGGAGATCACCCGGAACGAAGTCCATGCGATCCTAGAAAAGGCATTCGACACAGCCGCGATCCATTCGGAATATGGAATGACGGAATTGCTTTCGCAGGCCTATTCAAAGGGTCAGGGCCTATTCCAGTCGCCACCATGGATGAGGGTCGGCGTCCGCGACGAGACCGATCCCTTCGACCTGAAAGGATTTGACGGAATCGAAACACGCCCTGTCACCGGAGCGATCAATGTGATCGACCTCGCCAATGTTCATTCCTGCAGCTTCATCGCTACCGACGATGCCGGAAGGATCCACCGCGATGGAAAGTTTGAAGTGCTGGGCAGGATGGATAATAGTGATGTGAGGGGGTGTAGCTTGCTGGTAATTTGATGATTTTTATAATGTGCAAATTTGTCAATGTGCAAATGTGCCAATGATCCTTATTCGTAAAGTCATTGACTAATCGTAGCACGCTAATTTGCACATTGACTAATTTGCATATTGGCATATTTCATTCATGCATTATGCATCCATTCCCTAAACTGCGGCGCCATTTCCTGGCTCACGATGATGCAGTGGTTGAGATCGGGTAATGTGAGATCGACGATCAGTTTCACCTTCTCGTAGGCCTTGAACCCCCGGATGAAGTTTATATTGATGATGTATTGGCGGTTTGCCCGGAAGAAGGTGGTCTGGTCGAGTTCCTCTTCCAGTTCTCCGAGATTGCGGTCGGCCAGGTATTTCTTCCCCCACCTGTCTATCACGTACACGATCTTATTCTCTGTGTAGAACAGGACCACATCGTCGAGGCGAAGCGAGATATTCTCCATGCCCTTCTTGACGATCATCCTCTTTTTCTTATGATCGCCGATGTATTGCATCAGGCTATTGAGTGAATTGTGATTGGTGAAATGCTTTTCAAGCATACGGTATTTCGTCAGGGCCTTGCGAAGGTCTTCCTTATCCACGGGCTTCAGAAGGTAGTCGATGCCGTTGTACTCGAAGGCATTCATCATGAATTCATCGTAACCAGTAATGAAAATGACTGGGGTCTTTACATTTCCCTGGTTGAATATCTCGAACGACAGGCCGTCGCCGAGCTGGACATCGCTGAAGATAAGATCGACAGCAGGCTCCTGTGAGAGAAATTCGATACTCTCCCTTACACTGCCGAGGCGGGCAGTGACGTGGAGGTCATCGGCAATACTCGATAAGGTGGTAATGAGGCTCTCGAGTGCGGGCCTCTCATCTTCGATAATTACAGCGTTTAACATGGCAAATGGTTTAGGGTTATGTGATCAATGGTAGTTTAACAATGAAATCTTCCCGCGTTGTCTCTATGGAAATATCCTTTCGAAAAAGTATTTTATATCTCGAGCGAAGGTTCTTCAGACCGATGCCGGTCGAGTTGACCGCGTATTGTTTCGGTTTGATATTATTACTGACCCTCAGGTAGTGATCGTTTGCCGTCACTTTAATGTGCAGCGGGCTACCGGTGGAGAATTCATTATGCTTGATGGCATTCTCCACCAGGATCTGCAGCGAGCAGGGCGGGATCATCACTCCTCCATTCTTTTCATCCAGGTTGGTATGCAACAGCAGCTTGTCGTCATGGCGGATCTGCAGGAGGTAGAAATAGCTTTCGATGAATTCCAATTCGTCGCGGAGCGGGATCAGTTCCTTATTCTTATTTATCAGGAAATACTTGTACACCTGCGCCAGGCGGTTGTTGAAGAGATAGGCCTGCTCCGGCTCATTTACTATGAGATGGTTCAGGGTGTTAAGGGAATTGAAGATGAAATGGGGATCCATTTCGTTGGTGAGCGCCTGCAGCTCCGCCTGCGACCGCTCCCTGTCGAGCTGATCCACGATCTTATTGTCGAGCTCGCGCTCCTTGCTCAGGAAAAGTATCTCGTATATCAGCGTGAAGATGATGACCGCGGCTACGCAGGCGGCAATGAATTTATAGACGCCGGTGACATCGAATTTTTCCAGGGAAATCTTCATCCAGATCAGCGAGGAGAGGCCGCCGGTGCAGGCTCCATACAAACCCGTGACAAAACAAACCGCAGCGATCTTGGAGAAAGGGTTGGAGATAGGCTTATAAAGAGGGCGCAGGCGCGAGTGTATGAAATTGCAACCCTGCCAGATGAGGTAAGAGGTGAGGATGAAGAAGAGATCGGCGAGTACCAGCTGTAGAGGAGAATACTCAGAATAGGTGATGATCCCCGAGATAAGCGGCAGGCCTATCCCCAGCAAGGGAATGAATACAATTCTCAAAATCAAATCCTTGATCATAGCAGCGGTGGGGGTTCAGTGAACCTTTTTTTAGACTGGACTTTCTCATGTGCGTGATTGTAAATCGGTGATCCTTATATAAAACTATCTGTACAGAGTGTTAACTAAGTACGAAATTCTTCTCATGGACAATTTCCATTACAAGTGGTAAGTGATTATCCCGGAAATGTAAGACGAACCGAAAAAACGCTGGATTGTGATCGAAATGATGGAGGGGTCGGGTGTCATTTACGCTGCTTTGCTCATCAAATTTAATTCCCTGGTATATGTTCCATGCCCTGGTAATGTTTATTCATGATTGAAGTCTATCGCGCAATTATCCAATCAGGTGCTTTAGCCAATCGTATTCATGGTTCAGCAATAAATGCCTGTTAGTGCGAAGCGTCTATGCGAATATTGCTGCCTTGTTTTTTTCAAACAATCCAAAACTATTCGGCTATGAGACAAATTTCTCCAACTCGTGCATTACGAATGTCAGGCCTCTTCCCAATTTCTGCAATGAATGTCATGGTTAAGTCAATTTGGGGGTGGGGGCGATGCTGATAGATCCCATCCTTTTGTCATAATAAACATCAATCAAAACCAGTTTATGAAAAGACTATTTCTACTAATCGCAATGATTACAGCCGGTTTTTCCTTCGTGCATGCACAACGGGATATAACCGGGCAGATTACCGATGAGCAAAACAAGTCACCCCTGCAAGGTGTAAACATCACCGTGAAGAATTCGAGAGTGGGCACCACTACCGATGCCGATGGACATTTTCATCTCACCGTTCCCGCAACGGCAAAAACGCTGGTGTTTACTTTTTCCGGATTCGATAGCCGGGAGGTGACACTCGCCAGCGGGCAATCGGATGTCAGCCTTGCCCTCGCCAGGAACATACAATCACTCAACGAAGTGGTGGTAGCCGTGGCCTACGGCGAGCAGGAGAAGAAGAAACTGACGGGTGCCGTGGGTAAGGTACAGGCCAGGCAATTGGAGAATGTTCCATTGGCCTCCGTTGACCAGATACTCCAGGGTAAGGTAGCCGGTCTGCAATCCGTTGCCACCAGTGGTCAGCCCGGCGCGGCACAGCAAATACGCATACGGGGCATCGGGTCCATCTCCGCCTCTTCGGCACCGTTGTTCGTTATCGACGGTATGCCTATCAATACGGGGGATGCATCCAGTCTGACCAACTCGAGCAACCTGCTCGCGGGTATCAATCCCAACGATATTGAAAGTATTTCGGTATTAAAAGATGCCTCGGCGGCCTCGATCTACGGATCGCGCGCGGCCAATGGCGTCATCATCATCAATACGAAGAAGGGAAAGGCGGGCAAGACGAAGATCCGGCTCGATAGCGAGTTTGGTTATAATGATATCGCCTATCAACCCAACGCAGGCAAGGCGTTGACCAGGCAGGAGGTCTACGATCTCTATTCCGATGGCTTTATCAATTACGGCTTCCAGCCATCGGACGTCCAGGGAATAATGGAGGACAACTTTGGTTATAATACGGATGCCGATTACAATTGGCTGGACCTCGTTACCCGAAAGGGTCAGCAGCAGCAGGTCAACCTTTCCGCATCGGGCGGAGATGCACGCACGCAGTTCTTCATATCCGGCGGGTACTTCAAGCAACAGAGCCCGGTGATCGGCTCCGACCTGAAGAGATATTCCGGTAATATCACCCTCCGTCATCAGATAGACAAGAGATTTGCAACGGGCCTCAATCTGAATATCTCCACGTTTCACCAGATGGGTCAATCGGAATCGGCCAATTTCCGTAACCCGATACTCGCTTCTTTCGGCCTGCTGCCGACCCAGGAAGCCTTCGATCCGGATGGCAACCCGAGCTATGACGAGACGGTCTTCGGCCAGATATTCAATCCTCTTGCGATAAAGAAATTCGACAAGCAGTCTAACCAGACCACGAAGATCCTCGGATCGACCTTCCTGGAATATAAGCTGCTCGACAACCTTAAGCTTTCGACCAGGTTTGGCGTCGACTATAATAATATCGAAGAGTACCTGTACCAGAATCCCTATTTCGGCGACGCGATAACCATTGGCGGCTACAGCGCGAACAACTACAACAGGCTGAGCAATTGGGTGTGGACCAACCTGGCCGACTATACGTTTCATGCTTTGTCGGATAAGCTCGATGGTTCCGTGACGGTCGGCTACGAGGCGCAGCGTTCGAAGAGCGTGACGCAATCGGCGGATGGTAATGTGGTCCCAAAGAATCTCAGTGTAGTGTATCCTCAGCCGGCGGTACCCACTACCGCTTCGATCACCGGTTCCGATTATGCATTCACTTCGTTGCTTTCGCGGGCGCAGTTGAACTTCCTGGGGAGGTATAGCATATCCGGTAGTGTCCGCAACGACGGATCCTCAAGATTCGGCGCAGACAAGCGGTACGGTACATTCTGGAGCATCGGTGCGGCCTGGAATATCGATGAGGAAGAATTCATGAAAGGCATCACTGCGATATCTGCATTTAAACTACGGGCATCTTACGGCGTGAATGGTAATGCGGGGATCGGCAACTATGACTCACGCAGTATATTTCTTTTCTCAAGCACCTATAATGGCGCACCTGCCAGCTTCCAGAACAGCGTGGGAAATCCCGGGCTGACCTGGGAACAGAACAAGCCGTTCGATGTCGGCATCGAGGTAGGCTTATTGAAAAATCGCATCACGATCGAGGCGGATTATTATAAGAGGAAGACGGACCAGTTGCTGCTTGCAGAACCATTATCCGCCACCAGTGGTTTCACCACCTACAATAATAACGTGGGCGCAATGGAGAACAAGGGCGTGGAATTAACCATCAATGCGACGCCGGTGAAGACGAAGGATTTCGCCTGGACGATTTCTCTCAATACGGCCTGGAACAAGAACAAGGTAACGCGGCTGCGCGAGGGATCGGATGAGATCGTGGGAAATCCTTTCACGTTGAAGGTGGGTTATGATGTACAATCTTATTACCTGCGCCAGTGGGCGGGGGTGGATCCTGCCAATGGAGATCCGTTGTGGTACAAGGACGGAACGAAGGGTGAGACCACGAATGATTATACGGAGGCAAAGCGACTGATCAAGGGCAATGCATCGCCAAAGGGTTTTGGAGGAGTGAGCACTTCGCTTACCTATAAGTTCATCACGGTGGATGCGCAATTCAACTATCAATATGGAAATGATATTTATAGTCAGTGGGATTTCATATTCGTCAGCGATGGAGTGTTCACCGGGTTGAATCATAACAGGACGGAGCTGCGTCGCTGGCGCAAGGCGGGCGATATTACGGATGTTCCGAGGTTCGAGTACAATGTCGGCAACTCGTCGAGTGATCCATCCAGCCGGTATGTATATGACGGAGACTTCATCCGCTTGCGTAATCTTAGCCTGGGCTTCGATCTTCCGGCGAAATTGGCGCAGAGGGCGGGTCTTGCCGGAGCGAAGATCTATGTGCGCGGGTCGAATATCTGGACGAAGACCTTCGATAAGAACCTTACGATGGATCCTGAGCAACCGATCGGCGGTTTGACGGATCTGCAGTTCTTCAACCCGAAGTCTTATACCATTGGGCTGACGCTGCAGTTGTGAGGTCCTTGAGTCCGGGTTGCCAACCCTGCAAGTTAAAACCAAAATGATTGATTATTAATACATAAACTCATTCAGATGAAAGTGATCATACACAAAATACTTCCCGCCCTGTTCGGCATGTTGCTCATGACGGGTTGCAAGAAGTCATTCCTCGAACGGGAACCCTATGGTGGTCTTCCCACCGCCGATGCATTGAAAACAGTGGACGACATGGAAACGGCGCTCAATGGCGTGTACGCCGACATGCGGGGCTCCGGGTTGTTTGGCCGGGCAATCCCACTGATCGGCGACCTGTTGAGCGATAATGTTTATTTGTCCCCGACCAACAGTAACCGGTACACCTCCGTTTACCTGGCGAACTATACCGTGAATAATACCGATGTGCAGGGTATCTGGAACGGCTCCTACAATACGATCCTGGATGCCAACAATATCATCAACTCGTCCTTGACAGGCACAGAAAAGGCGGATGAATTCCGCGGAGAGGCGCTTGCCGTCAGGGCGCTAATGTATTTTGAGCTGGTGAAACATTTTGCAAAACCCTATACTGTCGATCCTGGCTCGATGGGTGTGCCACTCATCCTGACTTACGATGCATTTAAGAAACCGACACGCAATACCGTCGCCGAAGTGTACACCCAGATCGAAAAGGATCTGAAGGATGCCATGCCGTTGATGACACTCCCCCGCAGCTCCGGTTATTTTTCCGCTGCTGCAGCCGAGGCCTTGCTCGCGCGCATGTACACCTTCAAGGCCGACTGGCCCAATGCGCTTGCTGCCGCGGAGGATGTGATAGACAACAGCGGATATTCACTCGTCACCCTAAACCGCGTGGCGGGTTACTGGGCGTCGAATACACCGAGGAATGATGGGATCGAGACATTGTTCGAGATCGTGAACGACCTGGTCGGCAATGCCGCAAACGATGCATTGGCTTCCTTCTATGATCAGGCCGCCTATGGAGATGCATTATGTTCGCAATCGTTGTACAACATGTATTCGAATACCGATGTACGCAAGTCTCTCATACTTACTTTCAGTCCACGCCGTGGCAATGTGAAAGTGGTGAATAAATATCCTAACACCTCGCAGCCCGATAAGGATGAGGTGAAGGTGATCCGCATGTCGGAGGTCTTTCTGATCGCCGCCGAGGCTGCATCTCATGGCGGTGCAGCCAGCGAGGCATTGGCAAAGGATTATCTCAATGCCGTTGCTACCGAGCGCGACCCCAACTTCGCAGGATACTTATCTACGGGAGCCGCGTTGCTTGAAGATATTTTACTCGAAAGGAGGAAGGAACTCGCATTCGAAGGACACCGGTACTGGGACCTCGTTCGTTACAACCGGGATGTTGTAAGGGTGAACCTTTCGAACAACTATGCAGGCGCGCCACTGGTGATACCCGCATCGAGTGTTCGCCGGATCTTCCCGATTCCGCAATCGGAGCTGGATGCCAACCCAGCCATTCGCACGCAACAGAATCCAGGGTACTGATATTAAAGTTGAATGATGGCTATACGTAGAGGGCTGCCTTTGCTGGCGGCCCTTTTTACAATTAGCCAATTTGGTAATTTGGCAATGTGCCAATTGTGCGTGCTATGAGAAATTCCTTGTGGTCCTTGTGCATGCCTTGTGTTCTCCGTGGTTATTGTATTTCTTCGTGTCTCTTCGTGCCTTTGTGGCTTAGTGGTTCAAAAAAATCTCATTAGCCACCCAACACCACTATTCTACCACTCATCATGCAACCCCCGATTCCACCCTTGTTCGTTTTTGATTGAGCATCCGATTCTTCCATTTCGGCACCTGATTTGGTCGGTTATTTTCATGGTTGAGTAACACGCATTCGTTTGCAATGGATTAACCAGCTATTTTTATGAAGCAATTGAAAATCACGGGCACTAGCCTGTAATTATAAAGACAGTTTTCTCATGTGAACGGTCAAAAAGACCTAAAGCAGGTGGCTTTCCAGTCGGCCTGCTTTTTTTTGTCGTACACTGAGTCCCGGCTTCTTTCAATCAACGCTGCGAGGAATGAAAAACGAGAATGCGATAGCGATGAAGTTCCTGGAGAAGAATAAGGAAATTATGATACAAAAGGATTGCTAACATAAAGGGTAGGATTGAGGTTGATGAATGAACATGAAACGTGAAACGTCAATCGCGAATAGAAGAATCGTTGCGAATCGTATTTCACATTTACCGTAATTATAAATATGGGGACCCTGATCGATTGGAATATTCTTACAGCGGAGTGTTGTTACCTGCGTACCGGCAGGCAGGTTCACGATTGACGTCTCACGTTTCACGTCGACAAATCCATCACGAATATAGTAACTGGCCCGACACCTGGCAATACCACGTAAGTGGTAAATCTGTGCGTTCAGTCATCTATGCCGCATAAGGATTATCTTAGCGCCTTTAAAAAATCGTTTATCATGGGAAATGAGAAAAGTTCGGCCTCAGGCAAGGATAAAAGTCAAGGGGTATCCATACATAAGGAAATGCGCAATGCTACCAATCCCGCTTATTTAAAATTATTAGACACCGAAGACCTCCGCGATGAGTTCCTGGTTGAAACATTATTCAGCGAGGACTCCATTCATGCGGTGTACACCCTGCACGACCGGATGATCATTATGGGCGTGCGCCCTATGGCGTCTTCGATCGAGTTGCCTGCACTGGAAGAATGGACAAAGGCCGCCTTCTTCCTCGAGCGCAGGGAGTGTGGCATCATCAATACCGGTGGCGCAGGAACAGTAGAGGTAGATGGGAAGAAATTCGAGCTGGCCAAGAAAGAATGTCTCTATATCGGCAAAGGAAGCCGCCAGGTGATCTTCAGTAGCAGCAAGGCAAATGAACCGGCCGATTTCTACATCAATAGCTGTCCTGCCCACCAGGAATATCCGGCTACCAAGGCCAGCTTATCGGATGCCAACCAGGTAAACCTTGGCCAGGCATTGAACTCCAACGAACGCACCATTTATCAATACATACACGAGGCCGGCATACAGAGCTGCCAGCTCGTAATGGGACTCACCTCATTCAAGGGAAACAGCATCTGGAATACATTTCCCCCGCATACCCATATGCGCAGGATGGAGGTGTATTGCTATTTCGACGTGCCGGAAAATCAACTTATCATGCACTTCATGGGTGAACCCGAAGAGACGAGGCATCTGGTTATCCGGAATAAGCAAGCCGTGATCTCTCCCGAGTGGTCTATTCACGCGGGCGTAGGCACACAGCCTTATTCATTCATCTGGGGAATGGCAGGCGAGAACAAGGCATTCACGGATATGGATGCCGTGGCCATCGATCATCTAAAATAAAAAACTACATGACTATACTGGATCAATTCAGGCTGGATGGAAAGACAGCCCTGGTCACCGGGTGCAACAGGGGCATAGGCAAGGCAATGGCTATCGGTCTTGCAGAAGCCGGCGCGGATATCATCGGCGTATCGGCTACATTGACCACGGAGAGTGATGTGGCGGTTGAAGTAAGGAAGACCGGCAGGAAGTTTACCGCATACAGTTGCGACTTCGGGGACAGGCCCGCCCTCTATGACTTCATTAATAAAGTGAAGAACGACTTCGCGCAGATCGATATCCTGGTGAACAATGCAGGCATCATTCTTCGCGAACCTATCGCGGAGCATTCGGATGAGTATTGGGACAAGGTAATCGCCGTAAATCAACACGCGCCTTTCATCCTTACGCGGGAGATTGGAAAAAGAATGGTAGAACGCAAACAGGGAAAGATCATCTTCACGGCTTCACTACTGACCTTCCAGGGAGGCATCATGGTGCCGGGCTATGCTGCCAGCAAGGGAGCAGTCGGATCGCTGGTGAAAGCTTTTGCCAACGAGTGGGCCGCCAGCGGTGTGAATGTGAATGCGATTGCACCCGGCTATATCAGCACCGATAATACCGAGGCGCTGCGCAATGATGCGAAGAGAAGCGAATCCATTCTTGCCCGTATTCCCGCCGGACGGTGGGGAGAGCCTGGTGACTTCATGGGACCGATCGTCTTCCTCTCATCCGAAGCTTCGAAATATATTCATGGGACTGTAATGCTGGTGGATGGAGGGTGGATGGGCAGGTAATTTGTCGATTAGCGTGTTGTTACTGTAGCACGCTTACACTAGAAATTCAAAATTAAAAAGTCAAAATTAAAAAACAGAGACTGCCCTCTGCAGGCCTAATTCCCTATTCCTAAATATGACCTGTTGTTTCGAATTGCGGAACAGGATACTACAGGATAGTTGCCGTTCTTCATTTGCGTTTATTGTTTCCCTATTGCCATACTGAAAAAATAAACCATGCTGATCATTACCGGAATCATCTTCCATTTCCTCGGCGGATTCGCCTCGGGGAGTTTTTATCTTCCATATAAAAAAGTAAAAGGGTGGGCCTGGGAAAGCTACTGGATCGTGGGAGGATTATTCTCCTGGCTGTTCGTTCCCCTGGTTGCGGCCTGGCTTACCGTACCGGATTTCTTCACCATTATCCGTACGGCAAGTCCGGGCACAGTGTTCTGGACCTATGTGATGGGATTGCTTTGGGGCATCGGCGGTCTCACGTTCGGCCTCGCCATGCGATACCTGGGTCTTTCATTGGGAATGGCCGTGGCATTGGGCTTTACGTCGGCCTTTGGAGCGTTGATCCCCCCGATCTACCGTGATCTCTTTGTAGGAAATGCGGGACAGACATTCAGTGGAATGCTCGATTCGAGAGGCGGGCTCATTATCCTCGGCGGTGTATTGGTCTGCCTGCTTGGCATCGCGATCTGCGGGCGCGCCGGTGTATTAAAGGAAAGGGAGTTGTCTGATGCCCAGAAGAAGGAAGGTGTCAAGGAATTCAACCTGAAGAAAGGAATCATCGTTGCCGTTGTGTCCGGCATACTCAGCGCCTGCTTCAATTTCGGCATAGAGGCGGGTAAGGAAATGGGTGTGATGGCGGAACAGGCTGGCGCCAATTCGCTCTTCCGCAACAACGTGATCTTCGTGGTGGTGCTCTGGGGTGGATTAACCACAAATTTCATCTGGTGTATGCTATTGAATGCAAGGAATAAGACCTTCGGTGATTATACCGATAAGAAGACGCCGCTCAGCCGTAACTATCTCTTCGCTGCGTTGGCGGGCACTACCTGGTTCCTCCAGTTCTTCTTCTATGGCATGGGCGAGAGCCGCCTCGGTAATGGGGCGAGCTCGTGGATACTGCACATGGCCTTCATCATCCTGGTCTCGAGCATGTGGGGTATTACGCTGAAGGAATGGAAGGGTGTGAGCGCCGTTACGTTCCGTACCATACTCGCGGGAATCATCGTTATCATTCTTTCGGTCGTGTTGGTTGGATATGGGAATTCATTGTGATCTGTGGGACATAGCGCCCCATGCGAATCTTTCGAAATAAAATAATACATTCGACAAGCCAATATTCTATTTGTTTAGGCAGGATAGTACAGGATAGGAAATAGATGATTGGGTCAGAATTTCGTTTTCCGGATTTGAGTGAGTCAAGCCGGCTTGCCAGTGAGCCAATGTGTTGATTTTTCATCGTAATCTTCACGCTGCACACGTGAACGGGCAGGTAAACCATGACTTATGTTTCTGACAGAAAATGAAAGCGCCCTGCCTTACTTTCCCTTACCTGTATTCTTTTTTCGGAAAGCTGCAAGCGACGCTTTTGTCACTAACTATGACCATGGCGGAAGTACGGGTATACCAGGATCATTTAATTTCTTAATTTATTTGTTTCCTGCCCGCCGGGGTAGCAGGCAGATCATAAACGCAAACTATGCGTGATACCAAGACCGTTTCGTTTAAGCATGTAAGCTATTTGTGGGATGAGGCTGAGGCTGCGAAGCTCGCCGGCGATGAGGTAGCTCTCTTACTATATCGTTCCAATCTCCTGGGCGCCGATCTTCGCCTCACCAATTATGGAGGAGGCAATACGAGTTGTAAGGTCGTGGAGAAGGATCCCCTCACGGGGAAACCCACTGATGTCATGTGGGTCAAAGGTTCCGGTGGCGACCTCGGTTCATTGAAGCGAAGCGGACTTTCCGCCTTGTACATGGATCGTCTCCTTTCACTCAAACAGGTGTACCGCGGTCTCACGCACGAGGATGAGATGGTCGCACTCTTCAATCATTGCATCTTCGATCTCGATTCCAGGGCGCCTTCGATCGATACACCGCTTCATGCATTTCTTCCATTCAAACACATCGATCATTTACACCCGGATGCCGCCATTGCCATCGCAGCCTCCAGGGATGGTAAAGAAATAAATCAGCAACTATTCAATGGGCAGATCGGGTGGGTGGACTGGCAGCGCCCCGGCTTCGATCTCGGCCTCAAATTAAAGGCGTGCCTCGACGAGAATCCGGGCATCCGTGGAATTCTTCTCGGCAGTCATGGCCTGTTCACCTGGGGTGATACTGCCCATGAAAGCTATCTCAACACGCTCGGGGTGATCGAGAAATATGCCGAGTTCCTGGAAAACAATTATGGTAAGAAGGCTCCCATCTTCGGCGGCGATAAGATCAGGTCGTTGCCCAGGGAAGCGAGACACAACCAGGCCGCGGCTATTGCGCCCGTGCTCCGTGGCCTTTGTTCGTCGAACCAATTGATGATCGGCCATTTCTCCGATGAAGAAAATGTATTGGAATTCATTAACAGTATGGATGCCGAGCGGTTGGCTGCAATGGGAACCAGTTGCCCCGATCATTTCCTGCGCACCAAGATCGCACCGTTGATACTGCCGCTCTCACCGGGAGAAGATATTTCCGATCATAAAAAAATAATTGAAAAGCTGACGGCTGCATTTGAAGGATACCGCCGCCGCTACCAGGAATACTACGAAAAGCATAAGCATCCGGATAGTCCCGCCATCCGTGATGCCAACCCCGTTGTCATTCTATATTCCGGCATCGGCCTTTTTACTTTTGCAAAGGACAAACAGACCGCAAGAGTAGCCGCGGAATTCTATACGAATGCTATAAATGTAATGAAGGGCGCTGAGGCCGTGAGCAAGTATGTCTCATTGCCCCTGCAGGAAGCCTTCAACATCGAATATTGGTTATTGGAAGAGGCCAAGTTGAAACGCATGCCTGCCCCGAAGCCGCTCACCGGTAAGATCGCTCTCATCAGCGGAAGCGCGGGCGGTATCGGCAAGGCGATCGCTGAAAAATTCGTGAAAGAAGGAGCCTGTGTCCTTCTTACCGATATAAACAAGGAACGGCTGGACACCGCTGCGGAAGGGTTTATGAAGTTATATGGGAGAGATGCGTTCAGCACTGCGGTAATGGACGTTACCAGTCATGACTCGATCCGGGAGGCCTTCAACGCTATCAGCGTCGCCTTCGGTGGTGTCGACATCATTGTAAACAATGCGGGCATCTCCATCTCGAAGCCATTGGATGCAACCACGCTTACCGATTGGGATCTGCTTCAGAATATCCTGGTGAAGGGTCAGTTCCTCGCCAGCAAGGAGGGTGTGCTTATAATGAGGCGGCAGGGATTGGGGGGCGATATCGTGAATATCGTGAGTAAGAATTCCCTCGTCAGCGGTCCGGACAACGTGGCCTACAGCACTGCAAAGGGTGCACAACTGCACATGAGCCGCCTTCTCGCGGCAGAGCTCGGCGGAGATCATATCAAAGTAAATGTCGTTAACCCCGACGCCGTCATTGCCGGAAGTAATATTTGGGCAAATGGCTGGGCGGAGGGCCGCGCAAAGGCATATGGTATCACCGAAGACGAATTACCCGAGTTCTATGCAAAACGGACCCTGCTTAAATTGCAGATACTCCCCGAAGACATCGCCAACGCCGTATATGTTTTCGTCGGCGGCTGGCTTTCGAAGAGTACGGGAAATATTCTTAATGTGGATGGCGGCGTAGCAGCTGCTTTCGTTCGGTAGGTTCTGCCAGGGAGTCGTGAATCGTGAGTCGTCAATCGCAATCGTCAATCGTGAGTCGTGAATCGTGAATACAACATTCAGCTGTGAGGATATTCGAATCGATTAGAGCGCCTCTATTGACGACTCACGATTCACGATTCACGACTCTGCCGTCGATACCTTTAGGAGAAATACAAAGATCGGAGGCTATTCACGATTGACGATTCACGACTCTGCCGTCGATACCTTTAGGAGAAATACACGAGACCAGAGGCTATTGACGATTGACGACTCACGATTCACGACTCTTCCGTCGATACCTTTAGGAGAAATACAAAGATCGGAGGCTATTCACGATTGACGACTCACGATTCACGATTCACGACTCTGCCGTCGATACCTTTAGGAAAAATACAAAGATCGGAGGCTATTCACGATTGACGATTCACGATTCACGTTCTATCGTCATTATCACTTAACTTTCGTAAGTATGTTATTACCATATCTAACCACTCAGGCATACAACGATGCCCACCTTGCCGCACATCAACGTGAGTTCCGTTTTTTAAGTGAATCATTGCAGGAAAAGCAGGTAGATGTTGAACGGCTGTTGGAAAAACTCGCCGGGTTCCAGGTAGCGATCCCTTCCTGGGCGCTGGGTACCGGAGGCACGCGCTTTGGACGTTTTCCCGCCGGCGGTGAACCGCGCAACCTGGAAGAGAAAATGCATGACGTGGCATTACTGGACCGCATCGCGCGGTGCTGCGGATCCATTTCACTTCATATTCCATGGGATATTCCCTCCGATAGCAAGGCCATCCGTTCATTGGCAAATGATCTCGAACTTCGTTTCGACGCCGTGAATTCGAATACTTTCCAGGATCAGCCGGGCCAGGCGCTTTCTTATCGCTATGGCTCATTGTCGCATGTGGATGGAGCAGTGCGCAAGCAGGCTATCGAACACAATCTTGAAGTAGTACGCTATGGCGCCGACCTCGGCACCGATGTCCTCTCGCTTTGGCTGAGCGATGGAAGCAATTTTCCCGGGCAGAATAATATATCCGGTGCGCTGGAACGCACGCAGGATTCGCTCGCTGCCATCTATAAGGAGATGCCGGGCGAATTCAGGATGTTCATCGAGTACAAACCGTTCGAGCCGAATTTCTATGCAACCGTGATCCCCGACTGGGGCACTGCCTACCTATTGGCCGAGAGAACGGGCGACCGCGCAAGTGTACTCGTCGATCTCGGTCATCACCTTCCCAATACGAATATCGAACAGATCGTAGCCACGGTACTTTCAACCGGTAAGCTCGGAGGTTTTCATTTCAACGATTCCAAATATGCCGATGACGATCTCACCACCGGGTCCATCCGGCCGTACCAGCTATTCCTCATCTTCCATGAACTCGTAAGCGGCCTTAATAAAAAGAAGTTGCCTTTAAGCAGCCTGGGGTGGATGATAGATGCGAGCCATAATATCAAGGATCCGCTGGAAGACCTGCTGCAGGCGCTGGAAGCCATTCAACTTGCATTGCTCCAGGCATTGATCGTGGACACGGATGCCCTCAACGCAGCACAGGTATCCAATGATCCCGCAGGGGCCGGGGAAATATTGTACGATGCCTTTCGAAGAGACCTGCGACCGATCCTCGCAGAATACAGGCTGCGAAAGGGCGGCGCACTATCTCCCATACAATTTTTCAGGGAACATGGGCTAAGGAACGAACTGATAAAACAACGCGGAAAGAAAGCGCTTGCCACCGGGCTTTAAATCTTCATACGCACATTAATATTTATGACACCTCCGGAGGTTATTGCCATATTCGATATCGGTAAGACCAATAAGAAGATACTTCTCTTTGATAAACAATACCGCCCGGTGTATGAAGAGACGGTGTCATTGGCCTCTATCACGGACGAGGATGGCGTCAGTTGCGAAGATGTTGGCGCACTCGTGCAATGGATGAAGGCGACCATGAGGAGATTGCTCGCCAATAAGGAATGGATCATCCGCGCGATCAACTTCTCTACTTATGGCGCGAGTCTCGTTCATATCGATAAAGAGGGACAACCGGTCACACTGCTCTATAATTACTCGAAGCCAGTAGAGAAGGAGATCATCGCATCCTTCTATGCCTTGTTTGGAACGGCTGAGCAATTCCCGGTGCAGACGGGCTCGCCGAGACTCGCCATGCTCAACAGCGGCCTGCAATTGTATTGGCTGAAGTACAATCGTCCCGGCGACTTCCTGAAAATAAAATGCAGTCTTCATCTTCCACAGTATGTGAGCTATGTGTTCACCGGCGATCGCACCGCGGATATTACCAGCGTGGGTTGTCATACCGGCATGTGGGACGTCAGGCATCACAGGTATCATAGTTGGTTAGAGAAAGAGGGAATGCTACAAATGCTTCCTCCTGTAATGCCATTCAATGAAACGAAACTAATAGACTACGAAGGACATTCACTGGTCTCAGGCATCGGCCTGCACGATAGTTCCGCTTCGGTGCTGCCGTTCTTGATGCAGTCGCCCGATCCCATCTGCATTCTTTCGACGGGAACATGGAACATTGCGCTTCTTCCATCATTCGATGGAGCATTAAGTGAAGAAGACTACCGACACGATTGTATCT
>Ga0193753_10001651_pt1 | contig 18791 bp, 17 predicted proteins | sample H1c2metaG_FD_144925 | JGI IMG/M metagenome (GOLD analysis project Ga0193753, IMG submission 144925) | Soil microbial communities from a riparian zone of the East river system, Colorado, United States - H1c2 | ecosystem: Environmental > Terrestrial > Soil > Riparian zone | place: USA: East...
CCGCCGGCAAATGAATACCGAACCCTTCCATAAACCGCCCGAAATAGCGACTCCAGCTTATACTTACGGTTGCAGCTCCTACCGCGTATTCCAGCACGAGATCCCAGCCGATGATCCATGCAATGAACTCGCCCATGGTAGCATAGCTATAGGTATAGGCGCTTCCCGCAATGGGGATCATGGAGGAAAATTCCGCATAACAAAGACCGGCAAAGGCGCAACCGATTCCCGCTACAATAAATGATATGGTAATGGCAGGACCGGCATTGGTGGCTGCTGCGCCACCTGTAATTGAAAACAGACCGGCGCCAATGACGGCTCCGATACCTAAGGCAATTAAAGACCAGGGACCGAGAGTCTTCTTCAACCCTTTCTCGCTATCCGAGGCTTCGGCAAGCAACTTATTAAGCGGCTTTCTTACAAATAAACTCATAAGCGTATTGATTGTGATTTAGAAAGTAAACTTAAAGCGCGTAAAATAAAGAATAATTCCATTCCTGAGCCTAAATCTTTTACAGATGGGACATTCTGGAGTTAAATGTTTTTGCCCCTCGGTTATTTTTCCGATTTTCGACGTTCTTTTACTGAAACCGCTTATGTCGAAAAGAAACCGCCTCACATTTTTCATATTGATTGCCATGGCGCTCGGCATAACAACGGGCTATATTGTTCATGAGCAGTCATCACCCGCATCCATCGAGAAATTCTCGACCAATATAAAGTTACTCACGACCATTTTCCTTCGGTTGGTCCAGATGATCATTGCGCCGCTGGTCTTTTGCACACTCGTTGTGGGTATCGCCAAGCTCGGCGATCTCAAGACCGTCGGTCGCGTTGGCGGCAAGGCCCTGCTATGGTTTGTGAGTGCTTCGCTGGCCAGCCTGTTATTAGGCATGCTGCTCGTGAATTTCTTCCAGCCCGGTGCCGCCATCGATCTCAGCATTGCGGATACGGCAGGTGCAAAGGAATTGATTGGGAAAACACAGGAGTTCTCGCTCGCCAAATTTGTAGAACACGTTGTTCCGAAAAGCATATTCGAGTCGATGGCCACTAACGAGATTCTGCAGATCGTCATCTTCAGTATCTTCTTCGGTGTGGCAACCACCGCAATCGGAGAGTATGCGAAGCCGGTGATAAAGGCGCTCGATGCCGCTTCTCATATCATACTTAAGATGGTGGGATATGTGATGAACTTTGCACCGCTCGGCGTGTTCGGCGCCATTGCGGCCGTCATAGCTACAAAGGGCCTCGGCGTGTTTAATTTCTATGCACAATACCTGCTCTACTTTATGATAGGCATCGCATTGTTGTGGCTGATATTATTGAGCGTCGGTTTTCTCATCCTGCGTAAGCGCCTTCCCACGCTCCTGCGCCGCATTGCACAACCATTGCTGATCGCCTTTAGTACAACGAGCAGTGAGGCCGTGTTCCCGAAATTGACGGAAGAGCTCGAACGCTTCGGCTGTAAGGATAAGATCGTCGCCTTCGTTTTGCCATTAGGATATTCTTTCAACCTGGATGGAAGCATGATGTATATGACCTTTGCGAGCCTGGCGATCGCGCAGGCATATGGCATTCAGATGGATCTCGGTACGCAGCTTACCATGCTGATCGTCCTTATGCTTACCAGCAAGGGCATCGCGGGTGTGCCAAGGGCTTCGCTGGTGGTGGTGACGGCTACCTGCGCCATGTTCAAGATACCACCGGAAGGGATTGCATTGATATTGCCGATCGATCATTTCTGCGATATGTTCCGTACCGCAACGAATGTAGTGGGCAATGCATTGGCGACAACGGTGGTGAGTAAATGGGAGGGAGAGCTGGAGAACAATTAGGTAATTTGATAATTTGGCAATTTGGCAATTTGGTAATTTGATAATGACGTACACTCTAAGGACGGAACATGTTCACGATTCAGACCAATCCAACTTCCTCAAAAAAGAAGTAGGTAGGTGCGGTAGCGACGGACACTTCGGGAAACGGAGTGTATTCATGATTCACGATTGACGATTCACGTTCATGATATAAAGACTTAATAAAAAATGGATATTTTCTTATTGGACAGCGGCGGTTTCATTCAACGTTTCATCGAATGGATCATACAGAATGGGGGATTGTATTTCCTGTTGTTCGTGATCTTCGCAGAGACAGGCCTCTTCGTTGGATTCTTCCTGCCCGGCGATTCGCTCTTATTTGCGGCCGGGATCTTCATGAATGTGTTGGTGAAGGAACTGGGCGGAGCCGACCATGGTTTCGGCTTCTATCATATCATCATCATCCTGATGGTCATCATTGCATCGGTGATCGGCAACCTCGTGGGCTATTGGTTCGGGTTCAAGACCGGTCCGCTCCTGTTTGAACGAAAGGACACCTGGATATTCAAGAAGAAACATTTGCTGCGGGCGAAGGCCTTCTATGAACAATATGGCAAGGCGACGATCTTCGTTGCGAAGTTCCTTCCCATCATCAGGACCTTCGCGCCTATCGTAGCCGGTATTGTGAAGATGCCACGGCCCGTATTCATCTTTTATAATATCATCGGTAGCATCTGCTGGGTCTCTTCCATGATCCTGGGCGGGTTCTTCCTGCAGACATGGGTCGAAAGGAAATTCGGCTTCAGCCTCAAGGATCATATCGAGGCGATCACCATCGTGATCGTCCTGATCACCACCCTGCCGGTCTTATATAAATTATTCTTTGGAAAGAAGGAGGTCATCCCGCCTCCAACCGATACTAATGTAAAGTCATGACCCGCATACAGCCTGCCAACAGAGCCCAGTCCATTTTCAGCATCGCTGTCATCGTTGCAGCTCTCGGTTACTTCGTAGACATATACGATCTGCTGTTATTTACCATCGTCCGTGAATCGAGCCTGCGGGACCTGGGCGTGAACCTGCAGGATGGAAAGATGGTATTGGCCATCAGTACCAAGATCATCAACTGGCAAATGGTGGGCCTGCTGATCGGCGGCATACTCTGGGGAATAATGGGCGACAAGAAGGGACGACTGTCGGTCTTATTCGGGTCTATCATCTTATATTCCATCGCTAACTTCATCACCGGCTTCGTCACCACCACGGATCATTATGCCTATGCAAGGTTCATGGCCGGAATTGGCCTTGCGGGGGAACTCGGCGCGGGGATCACCCTGGTGAGTGAATTGCTGCCGAAGACGAAACGCGGTATAGGTACATCGCTCGTGGCGGGTATCGGTTTGTTCGGCGCGGTGTTCGCCTACTTTACTTTTAAATTCACGGGCAATGACTGGAGGCTATGCTATAAAATTGGCGGCGGACTGGGTGTTGCCTTATTACTCTTGCGGATAAGTGTGGCGGAGAGCGGGATGTTTAAGGAAGTCAAACAGCTGAGTGTGCAACGCGGGAATATTTTCATGTTCTTCACCAATGGAAAAAGATTTAAGAAATATATACTCGCTATACTGATCGGTCTGCCTACCTGGTTCGTGATCGGCATTCTCGTCAACTACAGCAACCGGTTTGCCACCGAGTTCTATGGCGCTAACAAGATCGATTCCGGCAAGGCGATCATGTATGCCTATGCAGCCATTGCATTCGGGGATATCGCGGTGGGGTTGGTCAGTCAATACTTCAAGAGCCGGAAAAAGGCGTTGTATTTATTTTATTTCTTTACCATTCTCTCCGGGATATTCTTCTTTAGCGGCGCCATCCGCAACGACTTCACCATGTACCTGGCCTGCGCGTTGCTTGGCTTCAGCACCGGCTTCTGGGCGATCTTCGTTACGATGGGAGCGGAACAATTCGGCACCAATCTTCGCGCTACAGCGGCTACAACCATACCCAATATGGTCCGTGGCGCCCTACCGTTGATAAACCTGATGTTCCTCAATCTCTTTCAGAAAGACTTTGGATGGAAGATCACCCAAAGCGGAATTGTCACGGGTGTGATCGTGATGGCCATCACGCTTGTTGCCGCCTATTTTACGGAGGAAACATTTCACAAGGACCTGAATTATGTGGAATCCTGAGATCCCTTACTGGATTTTGAGATAAAAAAAACAATTCAGCATGTGCGTATTCACGCTAAAGAATGGCAGTATTGCCGGCCGGAATGATGTTATTATAATAAATTTGCCACATGGACATTGAACTGGCGATAAAGATATTCCAACAAAGCATCAACGACTATCACCTGACGGATTCGGTGGATACCGAAGATACCAACGCGTACCCGGCCGGTTCGTTCGAGCACCTGCTCTATATCAAGAACTGGATAGATACTGTTCAGTGGCATCTCGAGGACATCATTCGTAATCCAGCCATCGATCCCGTAGAGGCATTGCAGATCAAGCGCCGCATCGATGCATCCAACCAGCGACGCACCGATCTCGTGGAGTACATCGACAGTTGGTTCCTGCAGGAGTTTGCCGATGTGAAGCCCCTGCCCGGTGCTGGACTCAATACGGAGACGCCGGCCTGGGCCATCGACCGGCTCTCGATACTGGAATTGAAGATTTATCACATGCAGATAGAATCCATGCGGGCCGATGCGTCAGAAGAGCACCGCCGCAATTGCGAGGCGAAACTAGATACCCTTCTCTCGCAACGCACCGATCTCTCCAATGCCATCCAGGAATTGCTCAACGATATTTCGAATGGTAAGAAATACATGAAGGTGTACAAGCAGATGAAGATGTACAACGATGCCAGCCTCAACCCCGTGTTGTACCAACAAAATAAATAATCCTCTTGCTGCGCCCCAACCATATACTGGTCTTCCGGTTCTCGGCTCTCGGGGATGTTGCCATGACGGTTCCCGTTATTAAGTTACTCCTCGATCAATATCCCGGACTGGAGATCACTCTCGTCTCAGACCCATTCATGGAGCCACTGTTCGATGGAATTGAACGGCTGCATTTCTATGGCGCGGACACGAAGGCTGACTTCAAGGGAATATCAGGGCTTCGCCGCCTGAGTAAGCGAATAAAGAAAGATATTCCTTTCGATGCCATCGCGGACCTGCACAATGTCCTGCGGACAAAGATCCTTCGTTTTTTTCTTCCGGGTAAGCCGCGTGCGAGTATCGATAAGGGCAGGGCGGAAAAAAAGGAGCTCACACGCGCTGTCAATAAAAAATTGCATCCGCTCAAGTCCACCTTTCAGCGCTATGCGGATGTCTTTGCCCAGCTCGGTTTTCCCATCGAGTTCAATGTGAAGAGAGGCATCGTTCGCAAAATAAGGCCACAAGTCCCGCTCGTGCCGGGCCAGGCGAAGGGCGACTGGCTGATCGGCGTCGCTCCATTTGCGCGTCATGCACCCAAGATGTATCCGTTGGAGAAAATGAAGGAGGTGGTGAAGATGCTTGCCTTGCATTCTCCTATGACCATTGTATTGTTTGGAAGTAAACAGGAAGCGGCCGTGCTCGATAGCTGGGCCAAGGAGATACCACGGGTAAGTTCCGTGGCGGGAAAATTTTCGCTGGCGGAAGAATTGGAGATCATCGCTACTCTCGATATCATGATAAGCATGGATTCGGCGAACATGCACCTGGCGTCCATGCTCGGAGTTCCGGTCGTATCTATTTGGGGAGGCACGCACCCTTATCTTGGCTTCTACGGCTGGGGTCAGCGGTATGAGAATGCCATACAGCAGGACCTTCCCTGCAGACCCTCATCCGTGTTTGGCAATAAACCCTGTCCTGTGCATGGGGAGGAAGGGTGTATGGGGGGGATTACGGCGCAGAGTGTTTATGAGAAGGTGAAAGAGAATGTGCCAATTTGATAATTAGCCAATGTGCCAATGATCCTCATTCGTAATGTCATTACTAGTCGTAGCACGCCCAATTTGCACATTTACAAATTGGCACATTGGCTAATTGGCTAATTATTTTAAAAGAATGCCGCCACCGCCTTCTGCCACCACGGTTTCGCCTTTGGAAAGAATAGCGGGTAGGCCGTATGGGCCTGGATCTCTGCCAGGATCTCTTCTTCGAGGATCTTTTTATCTACAAAATTCATTTCGGGTACGGTAGAAGTGCAGGAGAGCCAGGCCTGGATCTGCCGGGTTTCTGCGGGTAACGCTTCTCCATTAACATACCTCTCTAGTTTGCGGTGTAATACTTCCGTTTTCATACTTGCTTTTTTGGGGTAGGGGATGATCTATCAATGTAATTTGGCCGTCATGAACTGGAACAGCCATTTCATATTTTCTAGTGTGCCTTGTTTGGATTCGTGCCTGTCGAGTAATTGCTGCCTTACTAATTCGGAAGGCTTATAGGCCGTGTACTTCCGGATGGAGGGGATCTTCGCCTGGCCGAGCGCCTGTGCGCTAAAGCCCGGAAGGATCTCATTTTCCGTCTGCGATGCATCTACCATAGCCAGGTGCAGGCTGAGGCATTTTACCACTTCCTTTCTCACCTCGGCATACAAATGCTTGGAGATAGAAAAATCGAGCGGCCAGTTCTTTCTATTTTCCCAGAGGTCGATGAAGATAGTTTTTACTATCTGCCGTGCGTCGATCGGGGATTGTAGTTTCTTTACGCAATAGGTATAGAGGCTATACCAATAACGGCGGTACAACTCTTCGAATGCTTCTGTATCATCTAGGCTAAGCCGATCAATAAGAACTTGATCAGATGTAAAATTCCTGCTCATTGGGTACTTTTTGTAAATTAACAATTCGTGGATAGTGGAATTGTTTGTCGCAGGTATTGGGGTGGGATATATCCGAGGCTAAAGTACTCAACTTCTTCAAAGCTCACAATCTTTTAACTCACAAAATTATTAACATCGAACTTTTACGATAAGAAGAAAGTCTTAATTCTCTGAACATCAAACTAGATACGTCAAACGGTAAAAAATATTCTAAAATTGGAAATCAAATCCCGTGCTAAGATTATAAGTTGTCTTCGGCGCGGTGCCTGCGGGACGCCTGTCATGCAGGTAATTCCATTTCATATACATGCCGAAATGCTTGCTGGCCCTCACTCGGCACGAAGTCTGGTTGAAAACCCGGTTGTCATAAATATTTTTTAGCAAGGGCTGAAAGAAGAGCGTGCTGGTAAGCTCGACTGTTGATGTGGGGAGGTAAGTTATGGACAGGTAGGAACTGCTGCGCACATCATTGTGGGTAATAATTGGCTTCGTGCTTTCCTTTTCATTCTCATACATCACCAGCGAGGCCACGTAGACTTTCAATTTTTTACTCCCGATGAGCTTTACCCGCGGGCCTATCCCCGTCAGGAAACGCGATTTGATCTGCGTTACCAGGTTACTCTGCACCTGGGTAAAGGCTTCGAGCCTCAGCCAGGAGTTCAATTTCCGGTTATACCGGAGGTGTATGAAATTGTTGGAGATGAGTTTTTCCCCTCCTCCCTTCAGGAAAATATTATCGCCCAATAGAAGCCAGAGGTCCTTTTTGGTCTTATACTGGAGATGCGCCTCCATGGTCAGATTATAGATCTGTGTCGTGTTCTTATCCAGCGAAAAGCCGGCGCCGGCCGAACCCATCCAGCCGGTGGTATCGGATTGCATGCGCACGGTTTCGATATTAACGACCTGCGCCTTCAGGGCATGCGCCAGGATCACCAGGATGAATGTACTTGCCAAATGAAATGCGCGCATAGAATGTGAACCGCGATGGTGAGGCGCAAAGATGCTGAAAAAAATAAAGCACGCAGGGTTTACATCATCTCGCTCAATTCCAGCCAGCGGAGTTCTTTTTCATCGAGTTCTTTCTCGAGGCTGCCGATCCGGGTCGAGAGCTTTTGCAATTCGTCGAAAGGCGTTTCGGCGCTTCCCAGTTTCCCGGTAATGAGCTCCCTTTCCTTCGTGAGCGCCGCTATCTCCTTTTCCAGTGTCTCATATTCTCTTTTCTCCTTGAAAGAAAACCGTTTTTTTTCTGCGCTGACCAGCACTTCCTGTAGCGGTTGCTGTTTGGCGGGTATCGTTTTCTCGGTAAGGAGGGAGCGGTCGTCGGGCATGATGCCTTCTTCCTTTAACGCCAGCCGGTACTGGCTGTAGTTGCCGGGATAATCGCGCACGATGCCTTCGCCTTCAAACACGAAGAGATGATCCACGAGGCGATCCATGAAATACCGGTCGTGGGACACTATCAGCAGGCAGCCCGGAAACTCACTCAGGAAATTTTCCAGGATGCTCAATGTCGGGAGATCGAGATCATTGGTAGGTTCATCGAGAACGAGGAAGTTGGGATTGCGGAAGAGTATGGAAAGCAGGTGCAACCTTCTCTTTTCACCACCGCTCAACTTGCTTATGTAGGTATATTGTTTGTCAGGGTCGAAGAGGAATAATTGCAGGAACTGTGCAGCACTCAGCGAGCCGCCGCCGGCAAGTGGAAAATGTTCCGCGATATCCTTTACGAATTCTATCACGCGCTTGTCTTCCTTTACTACGAGTCCCTGTTGCGAATAATTTCCGAAGATCACTGTATCGCCTATATTGATCTTCCCGCTATCGGGTTTCTCCAGTTGCTGGATCATGTTGATGAAGGTCGATTTGCCCGCGCCGTTCTTTCCAACCACACCGATGCGTTCGCCCTTGGAAAAAGTATAATCGAATCCCTTCAGGATGATCTTATCGCCGAAGCTCTTGTACACCTTTTTCATCTCTACGATCTTGCCGCCGAGGCGGTTCATCTTCATCTGCAATTCCAGTTGCTGGTCTTCGAGTTGCTGCTTCGCCTTCTTCTCTATGACATAAAAATTATCCTGGCGGCTCTTCGACTTCGTAGTGCGTGCCTTGGGCTGCTTGCGCATCCATTCCAATTCCTTGCGATAGGTATTGCGCGCCTTATCCACGCTGGCCGAATCATTCTCCAGGCGGGCCGCCTTTTTTTCGAGGTAGTTGGCATAGTCACCCTTGTGGACATAAAGGTTGCTTCCTTCCATTTCCCAGATCTCTTCGCAAACGGTGTCGAGGAAATAGCGATCGTGTGTCACAAGAAGGAGGGTGATCTTTTCCTTGTCAAGGTAATGTTCCAGCCATTCCACCATTTCTACATCCAGGTGGTTGGTAGGCTCATCCATGATGAGGAGAACGTGTTTATGTTCGAAGCCGATATCGATGAGCGTCTTCGCCAGTGCGACTCTCTTACGCTGCCCTCCACTGAGATTCATGACAGGCTGATGAAGATGATGGATATTGAGCTTGTCGAGTATCTGCTTCACCTTGGTATCGAAGTCCCAGGCGCCGAGTTCGTCCATCTTTACGATCGCATCGGTGAGTTTGTCCACATCATCACCGTCTTCAGTGAGCACCTCGTATTCCTTAATGGCATTCATGACCGGATGGTCGTGGAAGAAAATATTATCGAGTACCGATTTTTCCTCGATGAATTGGGGTTCCTGCTCGAAGAGAACGACGTCCACATCCTTGCTTACCCAGACCTTTCCCTCATCGACCGTTTCCCTTCCGGCGAGGATCTTAAGCAGCGTGGATTTTCCCGAACCATTCCGTGCTACCAGGGCGATCTTGTCGCCTTCTTCTATATTGAAAGAAATTTTTTGAAAAAGAGGCTGGATTCCATAACTCTTGGTCACATTCTCGACTGAAACATAATGCATAGTGCAAAGATAAGAAGGAAGCGTGCTTCGCAGGAGTGCATATTTATGGCATAATTTTTCTACCTGTTATGGAAACATCTGTTATGTCAATACATATTGTTGAAGAAATACAGCAAAGACTGGGGTTTCCCCATTTACATAAGGTTGATCCCAACATACAGGAAACGAAGGAGAAGTCGGAATTGTCGCATTACGATAAGCTGGCGCAGGCTTCCATTCCAACCGTTCTCGCGGGGTTGTTCAGTTTTACCAGGACCGATAAGGGAACCAATTATATCCTTTCGGGCGGCGGTCCGGCCAAATGGCTGGATATGATCTTCGGCGATAAAAAAAGCGAGGCTGTGGAGAAAGTTGCCCATTATGCCGGGGTTTCCAAGGATGATGCGGCTGATAATATGGAAGATATTGCCGAAGAGGCCGTTGCCGTCATTCATGAGAATTCAGGCGCGGAGAAGGCGACTTCCGATAAGATGAAGAATTTCATGAGCGACCAGCGCCATCATATCCTGGTTTACCTGCCCGCAGCCCTGCAAATGGGAGGCCTGCTGGGCGACAGTTCACTCGACGACAGGACAAATAAGATGGAAGGTCCGATCTCCAGCTTCATGCACAATATCGAGGATAAATTTTCCGGCGGTAGCAAAAAGAATTAGCTTTTTCCGCAGGGGATAGCGTGAATGGCCTCCGACCTTTGTATTTTCCATAAAGGTCTTGAGGGTATTGGGAAGACACTAACTGATCTCGTTGCGCCTAACTTCGCGAGGCAAGAAAGATAATGGCTGTAAGGGCAAGCGCGAAGAAGAGGATGACCCACACCCTGGCCTTATCCCAATACGCAGCCTGCCGGCGCAGGCGAACCCATGCTTGTAGATTCCTTTCACTCTCTTCGGAATCATCCAATGACCGTAGCCGCCTGGCCAGTTGTTCGGCTAACGGGTAAGGCATTGACCCGGCACTCCGGAGCGATGCGTTTATTATCTCCCTGTTTACTTCCCGTTCGCTGAAGGAATGGATCATAGATATATTGCTATCCGATAGTACCTCGCAGATATAACGATAGAGACCTTCCTGCTCCATGCGATGAATATCGGAAGAGTGCACATACCGGTCGAGTTCCAGCAATTGCTTGAGTATTTCCACAGGCGTTCTGGCTATGGAAGATGGCTTGGTGCCGGCGTACCAGCGCTGCTGGAGATAATGTTCCCTGCTGGCAGGACTACTTAATGTTTCGTAGGCTTCCTTGATGATTGTGAAGCGGTGGTGGGCATAGGGGTCACCGGGTTTCTTGTCGGGATGATAGAGTTGCGCCAGCCGTCGATAGGCCTTTTTGATGTCTTCCGGTGTTGCGGAAGGCTGTAGTTCCAGGATTGTATAATAGTCTTTCAACTCCACCCTTGCGAAGATAACAGATAGTGATAGTTGAAGAATGAACCGGCCGTTATTTCAGGTACTTCGCAAAGAAATCGAGCGTACGCTTCCAGGCGAGTTTGGCTGCCGCCTCGTTGTAGCGCGTCGGGGCCGTGTCGTTATGAAAGGCATGATTGGCTCCTTCATATACGTACAATTCATAGGGAATATTATTTTGCTTCAATGCGGCCTCATAGGCAGGGATTCCGGCATCGATCCTTTCATCGAGCGCTCCATAATGCAATTGCACCGCGGCTTTTATCTTCGGTACATCCGCTGCATTGGGTTGGCGGCCATAGAAGGCAACGGCGGCCTTGAGATCAGGGACATTCACGGCGAGGCTATTCGCCATTCCTCCGCCCCAGCAGAAGCCGACGCAACCCATTTTCCCATTGCAATCCTTGCGGGTTGGCAGGTAGGTGAAGGCATTGATGAAATTCCGGAGGCTATCCTCTTCCTTTAATTGCTGGAACTTGGTACGTGCCTCGTCTTCATTGGCCGGCGTGCCGCCGAGGGACGAAAGTGCATTGGGAGCGATGGCCAGGTATCCCGCGTTTGCCGCCCTCCGGGTAACGTCTTCGATGTGTGCATTGAGGCCGCGATTCTCGTGGATCACTACCACCGCAGCATATTTCCCCTCCGCCTTCGGTCTAGCTACATATGCCTGCATATCTCCGTTGATGCCGGGATAGGTTATTCGCTCGGTAAACAGGTCATCGGCGGGAGTAACGGCGGCGTGGGCTGCATTCACTTCGATCAGGGGAAGAATGGCCATGGCGGCTGCGGTGCTGCCGGTCAACAATACCAGCCGCCGGATAAATTCACTCCTTTTCAGCGGCTTATGGGTGTACTCATCGTAGAGGTTTATGATCTGCTGGTCCATGGTAATAGATTTTATTCCCTAAGTTACGAATGGATGATACGACTTGATCAAAGAGGATGGATTATTGGCGCGAAAACCGGGTAGCGACCGGGGGTGTTTTGTCCCACAGATCTCACATATTAAAGTCATCAAATTAAGTGACATCAACTACTCTTTGAGAAAATCTGTGAAATGTATAGGACAAAAAAACAAATGTATGCGTCCGCCGACCTATAAATTTTTGCAAATATTCGAAAACAGGGCTAACTTCATTGTCCTGGATCAGGGTCTCAAAATCACTGCACTCTTCTCCGCTAAGTCTGAATTCCTGTTAAAAAGCCTTCCAAAAATATGAATGCCAAAATGAGCAATGAGAAGGTTTTTACTATTCATCGCATTGGGTTTTACCAGCTATGCATACGGGCAGCAATTGTCTGTAGATGATCTCCTGCAGCTGAACTCTGTGCCTGCAAAAAGACTGGATACCTATATTTCCAAGAAAGGGTATGTCATGGCAGCTAAGGATCTGCAGAACGATACGGTGATCGATACCTGGCAGGAACGCATTACGATAACCGATAGCACACAGCAACCCGTCACGCGGCGGTTATTGAAATACCAGAGTGGTAAGGAAACCGGGTTCTCCCTTCACACATCTTCACGCGACGAATACAAGACAGCTGTCTCCACATTGAAACAGGAGGGTTTTATTTGTGCAACGTCGACGGAGAATCTCGATACGACTGTGCTTTTTCAAAAGAAGAATATGACGGTGCAGGGATATAGTCTCTTCGACAGCGAAGAAAACCTTACCCTTTATTGCCTTTATTTCAGGGAAAAGGAAATGCCTTCCCTGAAGAGTATTTTGTATGGAGAGGATCTGCTCCAGTTTACCTCGCATGAATATCTCTCTACTTTCTTCGGCGCGAAGAATGTAAGGAAGGACCTGTATTATTTCTCCGAGAAGGAGATCAATAAATGTTCTGTCCTGTTTCCGAATACGCCACGCCAGGCTGTCTTCATCTGGGAAGATGAGGTCAACATGACAGGGCTGACCCATGTGATCATCGGTGGAAGCATCCCGACGGCCGGTAGTGCCAACTTCAATAAACAGATCCGTGAAAACAATTGGGTGCTGGAAAGCGGCATTCGTTATAATATGAAGCTCGATGAACTGATCCGCCTGAATGGAGCGGACCTGGATTTCTATGGAAGGAATTCAGAATACTATCTCTCGGTTGTGCCACAGAAGAAAGGCGAAATAGACTTCGCTACTACGGGTGTTATACTCGACTGCGTAAACTGCGCCGGCGCACCCGTCCTCGATGAAAAGATCATCAGCGGCTCCAATGCATACGATCAGAACCTGAACCTGCACATCGGGTTACTTATCCTCACACCGCAGGGTAGTCAGAAGGGGAAGTACGCCAGTCGGTAATTTGCTAATTTGATAATTTGGCAATTTGATAATGGGGCGTGTTGTGCGAAATCTTTATGTTTCTTAGTGCCTCAATTATCAAATTACCAAATTATCAAATTGCCAAATTGTTCTCCATTAACAATACCTTAATGCTTTAATGTTTTCTGTTAAGGAAATTAACTGAAAGACCTGTCTCTTCTGTTAAAGTCATTGGCTAATTATCAAATTGGTTTTTCATAATGTTTCACTAAAAGCCAATTCAATGCAACCATGGTGGCATAATAATCGCTCATATTTACACAGACAAACGATTGTTTAAATACGAGTCTCGAAAACATCGGCATTGAAACGCTTAAATTTTTTTTCATGAAACGATTCCTAACAATACTAACACTGGCAATGTCCCTGGTACTCGCCGGTGCCTTAAAAAACAAGGCGGCAGCCCAGCCGGGAGCGGGTGTTGAAGTTACCTACCAGGATTTTTATGACGACCTGAGTCCTTATGGACAATGGATCGACTATCCCGACCAGGGATATGTCTGGGTTCCGAATGAAGGACCCGACTTCCGTCCGTATGATACGAAAGGACACTGGGTGTGGTCTGACGATTATGAATGGATGTGGGTCTCCGATTATTCATGGGGATGGGCACCCTTTCACTATGGCCGCTGGCTGGAAGACCCTTACTACGGCTGGATGTGGGTACCGGGTTACGAATGGGCTCCGGCCTGGGTTGCCTGGCGTGATGGTGGCGACTATTATGGTTGGGCTCCGCTTAGACCCGGCATAAATATCAGCGTAGGTTTTTCCTTCGGCAGTTATAATCCTCCGATCAATGACTGGTGCTTTGCGCCACGCAGGTATATATCTTCACCGAGGATCTATGATTACTGTGTACCACGTCATCAGAACATAACGATCATCAATAACACAACGATCATTAATAATTATAGCAGGCGTACCAATAACATATTCGTTACGGGGCCGCGCCGCAGGGATGCCGAAAGATATGCGGGCCGCATAAACCCCGTTCGCTTCCGCGAATCGAATGGCCCCGGAAGATCGAGCTCACGCAGAAACGAGGTGTCTTTTTATCGCCCGAATATTCAACGGAATAATAACCGGGCTGCCGCACCGCGTAGCTTCGAGCATTATGACAGGAACAGGCAGGACAACCGTGATGCGTTGCACAGGAATACCAGCCGGAAGGACAACAGGGATGCATTGCATAGGAATAATGACAGGCAGGATAACGGCAATGTCTTATCACGCAGGAACAGCGACAATCGTCCCAATACGAATGACAATAATATAACCGATCGCCGCAGGAATGCACTTGACCGGAATAATAATAATAACAATGGCCAACCGGCGAATCCGCAGGGCGACCGGGGCCGGAGCAACAACCCTCGACCCGCCACGCCACAGGGCAATGACCAGAGGATACGCCGGAACGCCGATAACAGCGATAGCAGGAACAGGAATGCATTCGACCGGAATAATAATCAACCGGCGAATCCAGTCCGTCCATCCGAAGGCGAACGTCCTGCCCAACGAAGGAATGCATTCGACAGGAATAGTACTCCATCGGCGCCAGCCCGTCCGATAGAAAGGAGAGCCAGTGAGCCACGTCCGCAAAGCGATCAGCGAATGAACCGTGGCAATGGTGGTAATGATTTTCAAAGAAGGAATGCGGCTGCGCCGAGACAATCGTCGCCGCAGATGCAGCGCCAGCCTTCACAGCCGCAACGCCAGCCAGAGAACAGGGGTGGTGGTGAACGCCGGGGTGGCGGAGGCGGTGGTGATCGCCGGGGAGGTGGAAGAGGACACTAAGAAGAAATTGAAAAGACCCGCGAGGGTCTTTTTTTGCATTTTAACCACAAAGATTCTAAAGAACAATTTGGCAATTTGATAATTTGGCAATGTGCCAATTGGGCGTGTTAGTCGAAGTCGCCTTACTTATAGACCTTGTGATCCTGGAGTTGCATTCTCCTTGTGCGCCTTGTGGTTTGCTTATTTACTTTGTAAACATAGGAGAGCACAAAGGAAACACACAAGAAACACAAGGAGTTTCTCAGCACGCACAATTGTCACATTGCCAAATTATCAAATTGGCTAATTGTATTCTGTATCTTTATTACTAAGACCCTTTGTTTTGAAGATACTTTGGACCTACCTGAGACCGCATCGCGGACTGATCATCGTCTCGCTCACATTGGCGGGTGTCGCCCAGCTACTGACCCTTCTCGACCCGCTCATCTTCGGAAAGATCATCGACGATTACGCCTCCAAGCCTGGAAGCAGGGCACAGGATGAAATGGTGCGCGGCGTATTATTCTGGTTGTTCGTTGCGGTTGCCGTTGCTCTGGTCGCCCGTCTTGCCAAGACCTTCCAGGACTATGTGATGCGTCTCGCCGTGCAGAAATTCGGCATGCAGATCTTCAACGATGGACTCAAGCAGACACTACGCCTTTCCTTTACGGAATTCGAGAACCAACGAAGCGGGGAAACACTTTCCACCCTTCAAAAGGTGAGGACGGACACGGAACGGTTCATCAATGCATTTATCAATATTCTCTTTTCATCCGTGATAGGTATAGGCTTCCTCATTTGGTATGCCGTGACCAAACACTGGATGCTGATCCCCGTATTCGTGATCGGCGTGCTGGTGCTGGGTGGATTGACCGGTCTCCTGAGCAAGAAGATAAAGACCATACAGCGGACCATTAACAGGGAGACGAACCAGATGTCGGGTGCAATAACCGAATCGCTGCGGAATATCGAATTGGTAAAGAGCCTGGGCCTTACCTATCCGGAGATCAAACGCCTGCGCCTGCAAACGCAGAAGATCTTCGACCTGGAGATGACGAAGGTGCGGAAGGTGAGAACGCTCTCCTTCCTGCAAAGCACCTCGCTGACGCTTCTGAAGCAATCCATACTCTTCATATTGCTGTGGCTGATCTTCCGCAATGTGCTTACCACGGGCGAACTCATAAGCATGCAGTTCATCTCCACTACCATCTTCGGGCCGCTGCAGGACCTTGGAAATATCATTCTTTCCTATCGTGAGGCGGAGGCCTCGCTGCTGACCTTCGATAAATTGATGCAGAAGCCCGTAGAGGCCAGGCCCGATGAGCCCATTAGCCTCGGGCCATTGGAGAAGATGAGTTTCGAACACGTCGTCTTCAGTCATGCAACGGCAAGCCAGAATGCCATCGACGATATTTCCTTCGAAGTAAAGAGTGGCGATACTATCGCCTTCGTCGGGCCATCGGGTTCGGGTAAATCCACACTCGTCAAACTATTGGTCGGTCTCTATCGCCCCGTGAGTGGCGCCGTGTACTTCAATGGTATTCCCTCCGATTCGATACGCTACAATGAGATGCGCCGGCAGATCGGCTTCGTAACGCAGGAGACACAATTATTCTTCGGAAGCATTCGCGATAATCTTCTTTTCGTAAAGCCATCCGCCACCGATGAGGAAATGATGGATGCGCTGAAGAAGGCCTCCTGCGAGAAGATCATTCAACGCTCCGGTAAGGGGCTGGATACAGTACTTGGAGAAGGAGGCATGAAACTATCGGGCGGCGAAAAGCAGCGAATAGCAATTGCAAGGGCATTGCTCAGGCATCCGCGCCTGCTCATCTTCGATGAGGCCACGTCGGCATTGGATTCATTGACGGAAGAAGCGATCACCGAAACGATCAGGGAGATATCACAGCAACGGGATCCTATTACGATCATGATCGCGCACCGCCTCTCCACGATAATGTATGCGGATACGATCTATGTGCTCGAGAAAGGAAGGATCATCGAAGCGGGCACGCACGATCAGTTGGTTGAAGGGAAAGGTTTGTACTATGCCATGTGGCGCCAGCAGGTAGGCGAACGCAGGAATGACCTTCTTCAAAGCAAGGAGAAGGATGCGGAGATAGCCAGTTAGAAAATATTCTTAGCCCCTCAGTAGTAATTACTCTCTTTAATTTCAAACTGAGACACTACCAAAAGGCCCCATCCCTGTTCCTCATCCGCTAAGACCTCTCATTTACATGGCATTTCCAATTGTATTCCTTTGTGTCCCTTTGTGCCCTTCGTGTCTTTGTGGTTCCCCGGGTGAAAAAAGGCCTGGCTATGCAGAAACGGCAGGCAATTTGTAATACTGTCTAAAACCTCATGAAGTATATCCTGCCATGCAGCCTGTGGATTCTTCTCATTGCCTGCAACAATACCGAGCAAGCACGGCAGCCCGCTTCACTTGTCAAATCAGTAGATTCTACCGTGCCGAAGGGGCAGACCGATTCGGTCCCTGTTACCGCCGCACCCGATCCCGTAGATACTGTTCCTCATAATATCCAGGTAGATACGGTGATCCATCTTTCTTTCGCGAAGGATAGCACAACCCTCACCGCTACGGGTAGCCTAAATAAGAAATCGACGCCGGTCATTTGCTATTTACCTGTAGACAGGCACGTTGCATTGAATGCCCGGATCATACCGAGGAATAAAGAACTAAATGTCCGGTTCTCCCAAATCGTGCTGCCCGATGGTAATTCCGATGGGCCCTTCGGCCTTCAAATGAAGTATGATCTCAGGCAAATGGGATTGTACAAGCTGATCATCGGGCCAAACCTGATGGCAGACGGCAAGCGAAGCGGAGATTTTATCATCCGGCTCGAGACAAAGAAGAGAAGCTGATATTCTCAATCACGCTCGTGCAGCCTGAGCAGGAAACCTCCACCCGGCGCCAGTCGCAGCGCCAACGAATCGGTTGAAGATAACATAGTCGAATCGAGAATATAATCGGAGGGATACCTGTCTGCATTTATTCCATCCTTACATATCACCGCATCATATTTCTTTTTTTCCAGGAAGGATAGATCGAATGTCAGTGTCCTCGCGGTCCAATCCGTCATTCCGCCAATATACCAGTCCCGGCCTTTCCTGCGTGCGGTGACTATATAGTCGCCAACGCGTGCATCGAGGATCATGGTCGTATCCCAGGTGGTAGGAACGCTGCCTATCAATTCCATGAAGGCAGGCTCGAGTAGCCCCTGGGAGGGATTGCCTGAAAACAACTGGATAGGACTATCGTATACGACGAACATGGCCGCCTGCTGGCAACGCGTGCCCTGTGTCATCACCTTTTCTCCAATGGGGCGAAAGGTCCTGGCCGTTGCATTGTCCAGGATGCCCGGTTCATAATCCATTGGACCCGCTGTCATGCGGATGAACGGAAGAAGAAGATTGTGTTCCGGGCCGGGCTTATCGCTCCAGATATTGTACTCCGATCCAAGCACGGCTTCTCTTGTAATGGCATTCGGCCAGGTCCGGTTGAAACCTGCAGGTTTATACGCGCCATGAAACATGATCATGAGCCGATGTTTCGCGCAGGCCTCTGCTATTTTCGTATAGAAGTTCACCATCTGCTGATCATCCCTGTCCATGAAATCCGTCATGATGAAATCCACTCCCCATTTATTGAATTGTTCGAGCGCGGGTTCCAGTTGCCGGTCCAGTGTCATGGCGAGTGTCCACATGCTC
>Ga0193753_10001652_pt1 | contig 18786 bp, 17 predicted proteins | sample H1c2metaG_FD_144925 | JGI IMG/M metagenome (GOLD analysis project Ga0193753, IMG submission 144925) | Soil microbial communities from a riparian zone of the East river system, Colorado, United States - H1c2 | ecosystem: Environmental > Terrestrial > Soil > Riparian zone | place: USA: East...
CATGGGATTTTCGTCGAAGTGCGTGGAAACGGACGAAGCCAGATGGCCGCCCGCCGAAAATCCCATGATCCCGATGCGCTGCGGCGAAATTCCGAATTCGCTGGCGCGTGAGCGCACCAGGCTGATGGCGCGCTGCGCATCGCCAATCTCCACCGGGTGATGATAGCGCGGCCCCAGCCGGTACTTCAAAACGAATGCATTCACTCCCGCCGCATTCAAAAAATTCGCCACCTGCCGGCCTTCGTGGTTGCTCGCCAAGGCATGGTAGCTGCCGCCCGGAGCGACAATGATGGCCGCATCGGTCGTGGCCTTCGCTGGCGCATACCAGGTCAGCGTGGGAATATCGGCGTCGTCCGTGCCGAGCGCTCCCGGCGCCGCGCCCTCCCACAATCGCATCGTGCGCGTATCGGTAGCATGGGTCTGCGCGAACAGCAGCCCAATCGGCAGAAACAGAATCAGATTTCTAAAAAGGCTCATGGCTTCGCAGCAATCAGCTTAGCGCGCCGGCCGCCTACCGGACGAACGTTCAAGTAGAATGTACCCAAAGAGAAAGTTCATGAACGAAAAAATTCTTCAGACCCGCGCCAACCACATGCGATTCGATCCGTGGTTCCACTTCGTCCTGGCCCCGGGACTATTCCTGTTTCTGATTTGGACCGTCGTACATCTCATCCGCCACATGCAAACCGAGCCGGCGATGTTCGTCGCGATCGCCATTCTGATGTTGGTCATGGCGCTGCGTGTCCGCCCCTACGCCTTGAAAGTACAGGATCGCGTGATACGCCTCGAAGAACGCCTGCGCCTCGAGCGTCTGTGCGGCAAAATTCCGCAACTAACGGAAGCCCAATGGATCGCCCTGCGCTTTGCTTCTGACGACGAAGCGGTAGCTCTAGCCGATCGCGCCGCCGGCGAAGGATGGAAGTCGAAACAGATCAAAGACGCGATCCGGGTCTGGCGGGGCGACTACTGGCGCGTGTGAGGTACTTCCGATGGATGCGGAATACATCCCAAAACGCGGTTAGAAAATCGCCCACATGAACTCTCGAACCGGCTACGTCGGTCCATACCTCGAGCGGGTACTCGTAGATTGATTGCTCCAGTCGTTTGATATCGTGTCCGTACAGCACCAGATAGCGCGCGAGTATTTCGACGTCGAATACCCAGCGGGATAAGAAAGCCTCGCCAAATATTCGGCCCGTGTCCGGTGTCACTCGAAAGAGCTTGGCGCCGCATTGCGTATCGTAAATCGCCAAATGAAGCATCGTCGAGACAGCGGTGGCGAAAATGCGGCCGAGATAGTGCCGCACCGCGCGGCGCTCGACCCGCCGCCCCAAAAGTTGCACCCGCGCGCCGAAAACCATTTCGATACCAGGCTGCGTCTCGAGGACCGCCAGCAGGTTCTGAAGAAGGTCGAGCGGCGTGGCTAGGTCGGCGTCCCAAAACCCCACGACTTCCGGGTCGAAATTGGCCAGCGCATGCGCAATCCCAAGCCGCACCGCCTCGGCTTTGCCCTGGTTGACAGCGTACCGCAAAACGCTCGCCCGGGCGGGAAACTCGCCGCACAGGCTTTCGAGCAAGGTAACAGTATCGTCGCCGCTGCCGTCATCTACAAAGAGGATATATGTCGCGGCGCTCCGCGTGAGAAACTGGCGGAACGCTGCCACGTCGAGACGGCGAGCTTCGTTGTAACAGGGAACGATCAGACAAATGCGAATGATGTCCTTATTATGCAGCGCGGGCCTGATATTTGCCGGCGCGGCGCGCGCCGATCTCCTCGACCAGGGCTACAGCGCCATGTACAACCTGAACTTCGACGCCGCCCACCGCTCCTTCGCCGGCTGGGCGCGCGCGCACCCGGACGACCCGATGGGCCCCGCCTCCGATGCCGCCGCTTTCCTGTTTTTCGAGTTCGACCGCATGAATATCTTGCGCTCGGAATTCCTCACCGACGACAAGAAAATGCTAGGCGGCAAGCGGATCGTGCCCGATGCCAACACCAAGCGTGCTTTCGAGCTGGACTTGCAAAAAAGTGCGGAGCTCTCGAAAGCTCTGCTGGCGCGCGGCTCAAGCGCGGACACCGAAAAAGCGCTGTTGTCCAACGTCCTGCGCATAGCCCTTCAGGCCAACTACGACGCGCTTATCGAAAAGCGCCAGTGGCAGGCTCTGAATGAAGTCAAGGAAGCCCGCCTCCAGGCCGACGCACTCGTGGCGAAGTACCCGGGAAGCGTGGACGCCTATTTGGCCGTCGGAGTCGAGAATTATCTGCTCAGCCAAAAAGTCGCTCCGCTCAGGATGTTTCTGCGCATGGCCGGAGCGCAAACCGATAAGCAAGCCGGACTCGCCAAGCTGCGCATCGTCGCGGCGCAAGGCCACTACTTCAAGCCTTACGCAAAGATCCTGCTGGCAATAGCGGCGCTGCGCGATGGGCGTAAAGACGAAGCCAAGGGCCTACTCACCGAACTAGCCGCGCAATTTCCCGCCAACGGTCTGTTCCGCGACGAACTGAAAAAACTCGGCTAAGCGCTTACAGTGTGAACACTCTGTGATCTGAAAATGTGTTACATGTGTTACTAGGTGCGCAAAACCATGGACACCACAATTCGTAATTTGGATGAGCAGGCATATAAAGCATTGCGTGCGCGCGCGGTGCTCGAAGGGCGCACGGTGGGTGAAGTCATCAATGAGGCGATCAGGGGCTATCTAGCGCGACCCACTCCGGGCAAAGGCAGCCTGCGCGCCTTGAAGCCAAAGCGGTTTCCTCCCGGGAACGAAAACCTGAGTTCTGAAATCGACGCGATCCTGTATGGCTCTGGGCCGGTGCGGATTCCTCGGTGATCGTCCTTGATTCCAGCTTTCTGATCGGCTTTTATAACTTCGACGACGCGCATCATTCAAAAGCGTTCTCGTTAATGCAGCGCTTCCTGGATGGGCGTTGGGGCAAGGGATTGTTGCTCGAATATGTCTATCTGGAGGTAGTCACCGTTTTGTTGGTCCGAGCGGACCTCGCGACCGCCAGAATGGCGGCGCAACTTCTCCTGGAATCTGAAGAACTTGAATTCGTTCCTTGTTCGGAGTTCTTCGCCGATACAGTCAAGAGTTTCACGAGTCAGCGCAAGACAAAATTTAGCTTTACGGATAGTGCCATCGCAATGGTAGCTCTGAGTCGTGCCGACGGCTTGGTGCTTACTTTCGACGAAGAGTTCCGAAAACTGCCGGCGATTCGGTTGGCGGAGTAGCAGGAAACACCGAACTCCGAACACATCCGCCTCAGGAACATGAGGGTTGTAAACAAGAACAGAAGCGCGGCACACCGAAGGAGCGAAGAACGTGCGCGAACTATGGGGGTCGCTCTAAATACTGCGTACCGGCATGTTGACGATGTCCTGTATCTCGATAGATTCTTTCACGGCGAAAGGTTCCCCGTATTTCACGCCGATCAAGTTGCCATAGAAACGTGCCACCGCGGCCAGCCGCTCCACGATTTCCTGGTGTGAAGGAAATAGATGTGAAGGAAATAGATCGGAACCCGTGGCGCCGTTCCCATACTGCGATTCATAGCTCAACAGCGCGGCCATGCGGCGCTCGAATTGCCGCGAAATATCGACCACAAACGTGGGCGTCACATTCGCATAAACCGAAGAATAAATAATCTTGAAAGGCCGATGCGGAGGAACTTCTTCTTCGAGTCGCGCCAACCCCGCCAGAAAGCAAGATTCGTAAGCGATCTCGGCCGCGCGATAGTGATCCGGATGGCGTCCGGTCCAGTAGGGAAGGATCACGGTTCGCGGACGCAGACGGCGGATCACGCCCGCCAGCGTCATGCGCGCCGAAATCGTGTTCTCGAGCCGCGCGTCCGGCCACCGCAGATTCCGCCTCCAGGCAAGCAGTAAATGTTGCGCCGCCGCCTGCGATTCCTCGATCCGCAGTGCTGGCGTCCCGCGCGTCCCCATGTCGCCAGCCGTGAGATCGAGCACGCCGCAGCGATAACCCGTCTCGGCCATCCGAATGATGGTCCCTCCGCACGTTTGTTCCACATCGTCGGGATGCGCCGCAATCGCCAGCAGATCGAGCGTCGGAAGATCGTCAAACACGTCGTGCATGCGTTGAAGTCAGGAGTAATAGTAGCGCCGCCGCGTGATGGGGAACAGGCGCACCAGAAATATGCCGGCCAGAAATCCGCCGACATGGGCAAACCAGGCCACTCCGCCCGCATCGCTGAAATGTCCTGCCGAAAACAGCCCGCTCACAAGTTGAATCACAAACCAGTAAGCCAGCATGAACGCGGCGGGAATGTCGAACGTCGTGATGAAAAAGACGATAAAGACCAGCGTGAGCACGCGCACGCGTGGATAGAGAACCAGAAACGCTCCCATCACCCCGGCAATCGCTCCGCTCGCGCCCAGCGTCGGAATCGGACTCCCCAGATTCATCGCAAGCTGCACCAGGGCCGACAACACCCCGCACAGTAAATACATAAACAAAAATCGCGCCGATCCCAAAGCGTTTTCAATATGCGAGCCGAATACCCACAGAAACCACATGTTCCCGATCAAATGCAGCCACCCGCCGTGCAGAAACATGGAAGTGACCAGCGCGGTGGTATGAAAGCGATCGGGTATCAGCGCGTAGCTCTGCACCACACTCGGTTGCGCTAGCTCGATGAAGAAGCAGAAAACATTCAGCCCGATGATCACGAGCGTCATCACCGGCGTGTAGTTGCGTTGCAGAATCGCGCGCAGTGGAATCATCGAGTCGTGGCGGCCGCCGCCGGATTGGACTTCGCGGCGGCCCGCGCGGCCACGTCGGGCGCTTCGTGGCGGCGCACTTTCCCGGCCTTCGCGGCGTTCAGCAGCGACTCGACCTCCGCACGCACAGGAACATGCCCGCGCGCCCCGATGGCCGTACAGTTCACCGCCGCCGCCGCATTCGAAAACTCGAGCGCCTTTGCCATGGGCATCCCTCCGAGAATCGCATAGCAGAACGCGCCGTGAAACACATCGCCCGCGCCTGTCGTGTCCAGGCACGCCACTTCAAAAGCCGCCGAATAAAACCACTGTCCCTCATAGAGCGCCAGCACGCCTCGATCGCCCAGCGTCATGGCCGCCATGCGCATGCCATATTCCCGCTCGAGCGCAGCCAGCGCGAGAAAAGGATCCGCCAGATTGGTCCACTTCGCGGCCCAGCCCGAACCCGCGATCAAGTAATCGATATTCCGCAACACAGATTCAAAACCCGGATACACGCTATCGACGTCGATCGAAACCGCGACTCCGTTCTCGCGCGCCACCCGCGCCGCATAAGTGGCCGCGTCCAGATCGTAGCCATCGATATGCAGCATCCGCGCCCCAACGATGTCCTCTCGGCGGATCTCGGAAGCCTCCAGCCGCAAACACGCCGCGCGCTGCCAGAAGATCGTACGTTCCCCCGTGCGCTGATCGATCACGATATAAGCCGTCTGGTTCGGACACTCCGTTCGCACGATCAGGCTGCTGGTATCTACGCCCGTTCCTTCCAGACTCTGCCGCTGTATCTCTCCGCGATGATCGTCGCCAATCGTTCCGATGTACTTCGTGCGCAGGCCAAGCTTGGCGCAGGCAACCACCGCCGTCGCCACTTGTCCGCCCGGGCTCAACATCTCGCGCTCGAAAGGAACCTTGCCGGCGTACGCGGGAAACTCGTCCACCAACAGCAGCGTATCGGTCGCGTTCAGACCGATGCCTACCACATCGAAGCCGGAGCTCAACTGCGCCTACTTCTTATTGATTGAATTGGGAACTTGATAGAGATAAATCGTGTGCTGCGCGCTACGGCCTTCGGTCGCCGAAGTCTCGATAGGCTTCCAGCCCGGAATCGGATAGTCGTAGGAGACCACGCGGGTCGAAGGCTTGAGATAGCGCTCCAGGTTCGGGCGCAGCATATCATTGGCGGTGGTGGCCAGATAGAGAGTGACAACATTCGCATCGCTGAGGTCGGTCTTCATGAAGTCGGCGTGAAGGATCTTGACCTGCGTTTGCAGCCCGGCTTTCTTAACTTTCTCGGCCGCGGTCTTTGCCAGGTGCTCGGAGATCTCGATGCCGACCCCTTTGATCTTATACCGCGTGGCGGCGGCAATCAGAATCCGGCCGTCGCCGCAGCCCAGGTCATACAGCGTTTCGCCTTCTTTCAAACTCGCCAGTTGCAGCATCCGGTCGATGGCATGTTCCGGTGAATTGACGTAGGGCGCAAGGTTGTGTCGAAAATCGGAAACGTCGGGATGCTGGCCGAAGGCGACCAGCCATTGCCCTTTGGCCGTGAGTCCGGCCCCAAGCAACACTGCTGTAAGCGCAATCTGACGGAATCCCATTAGACCATCTCCCCTGAGTATCTAGCTTACTCTAAATAAGGCCTTAACGGGAGCCTCCGCCGGCCGCGACCGCCAGCGCTCTATCGCGCTTATGCCGCACAATCCGGTTCACCATTTCCGAAGTGGAAAACCAAAGATCGCGCGGCCGCGAAATAGTATATTCCGTACCCTTAAACGTGCGGATTGCCCGGCTGATGGAATCCTTCCATGGCACCGCTTGAGGGTTCAGGTTGTAGTTCATGTAGAAAACCGGACACTCAATGTCTCCGATGCGCCGCAGCTCGCTTTCGGGTACATCGGCGTTGAGCATGGCCTTCGGTCCGGCAAAAACCACCGCATCCGGATGGCCCGCGTTACCTACCTCATGCGTAATCAGGTCTTCGAGAAAATCCGTTTCACTGTGCTTTTGACTGAGCTGCTGGAGATTGACCGTCCCGAGTTTCATGCCTTCGAGCGCTTTTCCCAGGGCGGGGAAGTCGATCGGGCCGGTCGTGTCCTGCCGGTACACAACGCGGCCTTCTTCCATATTAAAAGCGACCAGCGAAATACGGCTCACGCGCGGGTCGCGTTGGATCGTTTTCAGAATGCTGACCAACGCCTCCGTATCGCTTCTCTGCAGCGCTGCGGACGCGGAATTCTGCGGCGCGAAGTTCACTAAAAGCTTGATTGCCAGATTGCCACCTGAAGTGCCGTCGCCGGAAGTATGGCTCAGTACATCGTTTGCGTCGTTCAGAAAAGGCTGCGGCGGCGTCTCGGCAATCTGCTTTGCGCCGATGAACAACGGTATTGGCTTGTCTTTCGCCGTCAACTCCGCTCCTACATCCCAACTTGTCGAACAAATCCGCTCCGCGCGATCCCGCATCAACCAGTCAACGTGATAATTTCCCTCACCCAGGTCGATACCGCCCTGCAAAAGCGCATCTCCTTTCGCATCTTCCTCAATGACAGGTACGTGAAAGTGTTGGACGAAATTCGCCGCATGTTCGCGATCGTCCACCGGATACACGCGAAACACCACCGTCAGAACCTCGCCCGACCCGGCCAATTCGCGCATCGGCACGTTCACATCGAATCCGCTGTGGAAGCGCAAATCGAATCCGAGTTCCGCCTTGCGCGTAGTCACGGCACAGGGAATATCGCTCCGCGGCTGCTCTTCTTCCAAAATTGCGACATCCGAAGGAAGCAAAGTGACTTGCTCGCCCGGCGCGCTAGGCTTCAACAGAAGCTGGGGGAACGCTGGAATGCTCGCGGCCAGCAATGCAATGCCGGGCGCCAATTTGCGCGTGACAGCCGTACACGATCGAAAAAACCGCGATGCCATCCTTCTCCTCAGATGATTTCGTGCGCGTGCTGAGCAGACTTTGTCGTGCCGCGCGGGTCACTGGATTTCTTATTATGCCGCAATCTGTCCGATTAGACACTATTTTGGGTTTCAAATTTCTTCCGTAAATTTTCCTAGTACTAAACGCCACTCTGCCATTTCCGAAACCCTGTGATACAGTGCGAAAGAATATGGCTTCTCGCAGTGTTAATAAGGTGATTTTGGTCGGAAATCTCGGTCGCGACGCCGAGACGAAGTTCACCCCGTCCGGAGCCGCGTTCACGCGGTTTTCCGTGGCGACCACCAGAAGTTGGAAAGATCAGCAAACCAATGAGTGGAAAGACGAGACAAACTGGACCAACGTAGTAGTCTGGCGCCAGGAAAACGTAGCCAATTATCTGACCAAGGGCAAACAGGTCTACGTCGAAGGCCGCCTGCAGTCCCGCAGCTACGACGATAAAGACGGCAAAAAAGTGTATACGACCGAAGTAGTCGCCGACGAGATCATTCTGTTAGGCGGCCGCGGCGAAGGCGGCGGCCCCGAAACCGGTACCACGCCCCGCGCCGGAGGCTACAGCCGCGGCAAAGCGGCCGGCGCCGGCGGCCCCGAAGACGATCTCGGCCCCATGCAAATCACCGACGACGACGTTCCCTTCTAAGACCGCTCAAAACTGTAACCGTATTGCCAACTGCATAATCCGCGGATCGCGCGCATCCGTCACCTTACCGAAATCGGTCGCGGTCTGTCCGCCCGACCTGTCCCATACTGGTTTCACACCCACCGTGCTGAACTGCGTGTGGTTGAACACGTTGTATGCCTCAACCCGAAACTGAGCGCCAAGCCTTTCAAATATCTTGAAGTTCTTGAATACTGCCAGGTCAGTATTTGCGATGCCCGGACCGCGCGCAAACGTGTAGGGCGTGTTCCCGGTGGCGAGAACCCGCTGTACTCCGGCCATGTCGGTAACCTGGCCGGCCAGGGCGGGCGGGGAAAACACCGAAGTATTAAACCAGCCGTCGACGCTCCGTTTGTCCGACGAGAGCACCGGATTGCTCGACATAACAGCGCGCCAACCATCGCCGCCGCCGGTAATATCGGCGCCGAAGTTAGTCGTAGGCACACACGTCGCGCCGGTAGGGCACGCTGTGCTCAAGCCAGCGGAGAGCGTTAGCGGCGCGCCGCTTTGAACGCGCGTGATGCCCGAAATCTGCCATCCACCGATCCCCGCCCGCAGAAACCGGTTGCCCACATGACTTCCGGGCACATCCCACAAATAATTAACCGCGAAGACATGCGTGCGATCGTAAGTGGCCTCGCCATAGTTGAATTCGCGCCGGGATACGAACGTCGCAACGCCTCCCTGGTCTGTATCTGCATAGTCCATCGCTTTCGACCATGTGTAGACCGCGCCGACCTGCAGCCCGTGCGCGTAGCGCCGCTGCGCCGATACCTGCAGCGAGTGATAACTCGAGTTGCCATCGAAGTTCAGGAACGGAATGCCCGCGTATCCCTCGTAGGGACGCAGAAAATCGTCTGGTAGCGGTTTGGGCGTCTTGCTAGTCGGATCGAAGCTCGACGCCTGGAACCTCGTGCCGTATGGCAGATTATTGAGCGCCGACTTCTGGCCAATATGCCGTCCGAACGATCCCACATAGGCAACGTCAAGCACCGTTCCGAACCCGATTCTGCGCTGGATTCCGAACATCGCATTATAGGCGCGCGCCGGCACATTGCTCCGGTTCAGCGAATCGCTAAACGCCGGAGGTGTATATGTCCCTTGGGCGTCTCGATAGGTCGCCGTCGTCCCATAGAGCACCGACGGTTGATACACGTTCGGCGGATTGGATTGCAGATCGCCCGTGATGCCGCTCCCGTTGCGCGGTTGGTAGTTCACGCCGAATCCTCCGCGCACCGCCGTGCTACCGGTCCCGAATATATCCCATGCAAAACCGATACGCGGCGCTGGCAGAATTCCTTGATAGTCGACCAGTGCCCGTGGATAATTCGGATCTCCCGCTACCACGATGCCGTTCTTCAAATCGCCTGTCCCCGGCACAATCTGCCCCACCAGCGCGTTCGGCAAAAGGACGCCGGGATTGCGCGGATCGACTGCCATGCGCACGCCTTTGCTGTTGTTCAGCGGCTGATACAGCAGCGGAGCCTTCGAAGGATCGTACCTCGATGGAATGAATGACGAAGACAGATTGTTGCTCTGGTATTGTTGCAGCCCTGCGGTGAACCGAACACCTAGATCCAACGTAAGTCGCGGCGTCACCTTCCAGGAATCCTGCACGTACCATTCAAGGATCGGTGTCACTGGCGAATACTGCGTCCGATTGCTCGATTCCGTATAAGTCTTGAAGTAACCGAGCAGTGCATTCGCATAAGGAAACGTCGTGTCGGTGAACGGATTCCCCGAGTCCGTGCTGAAATCGAACTTGCCGCTGAAGACATCGCTAGGACCCGATTGTTGGAACAGGTAGTGCGCCCGCTCCCATTGCACGCCGGCCTTGAACTGGTGCTTGCCCCAAACTTTAGTTAGGTTGTCCGTGAAGCTCCAGGTATCGGCGATATCTTCCATAGGAAAGCGTCCTTCCCATTGCGTAAGCGCGTTGTTGCCAGGTGTGTTCGTGCTGCCGAAGGCCGTCGAAGGGATAAGATTCAACGGGTTCTGGCTCGGATAGTTCTGCGGAAGGTTGATTCCCAGCTTGTCTCGTTGCACTCTCGGCAGCCAATCGGCCGGGTACGTTTGATCTTCCGTCCAGCGTGCGTATCCGAGAACTACTTCATTGATCAGTGTCGGACTGGCAACCCAGGTAAGAGTCCCCCCAAGGTTCGGACCGGTCAGGACATAATCGACATCGGCGCCTTGCATCCATGGATAGCGGTTCACCGTGCTGGCCGGCCCTTTGTTGTGAGTTCCTTCATTGGTCCCCCGGACGAATAGTTTCCATTTGTCCGAGATGTTGTAATCCACCCGCAAACTCTGCTGATGCCCGGGCCGGTCGAGAGAATCCTGTAGCGAATAGTTGTACCAAGCGCCCGTCGTTGCCGCCAGCGCTCCTCCATTCAAGACATTGGGTGCGTTTGGCAGCGGGAAAACATTCAGCAGTTTTTGCATGTTCGGATCGATGCGGCTCGCCGGTATCTTGCCACCCGAAAACGGCGACGCAACCCCCGCCGCGTTCCGCGTGAGCGGATCCACGATCTTCGAGGCCGCATACAGATTCCCCTTCGCGTCGCCTACCGAGTGCGTAAAATCGCCATTGCGCTCGGCCTCCGTCGGCACCGTATAGTAGCGGGGTCCATTGGGCGCCTTGTTGGGCAAGTACTCCTGCGCGTAAAAGAAAAATAGCTTGTTCTTATTTTTGTTGAAGTGGCCCGGAACATAGATAGGACCGCCGACATTTCCGCCGATCGTGTTGTAACGATACCGTCCGCGCGGCGCGCCCGCCCGATTGCTAAAAAAGTCATTGGCATTGAACGCTTCGTTGCGAACGTAGTAATAAGCCAGGCCGTGAAACTCCTGGGTGCCGCCCTTGGTGACGATGTTCACCACGCCCCCCGCGCCTTTGCCATACTCCGCCTGATAGTTGCTGAGCAGAACCTTCACTTCCGAAATGCTGTCGATATTGATCGGTGTGTCGAGGTTATTGCCGCCCCGGGGAGTCCCCGAAACACCATCCACGTTCATGGAGCTGTAGTTGCTCCGCGTTCCGGAGAACGCCGCCGGTGACCCTTGCGAGCCAAGCGAAGCGCCACCCGTGTCGTCCTTGATCACGCCCGGAAGCGTCACCAGCAAGCCCATCACATCCCGGCCCGGAGTAAAAAGATTCCTCACCTGATGCGTATCGAGCAATCCGCTCCGCTCCGAACTCGAAGTCTGGACGGGAGTAGCCTCGGCCGTCACTTTGATAACCTCGCTCACCGTTCCGATCTGCAGCGCCAGGTCACCCGCCGACAGACGCTCCGAAGAGCTGAGATTCAAGTCCGTCTTCTCCAGCGTCTTGAATCCGCGCGCTTCCACCTTTAAGCTGTAGGGCCCCGGCTGCAGAGTTGTAAACACGAACTCGCCCGACGCCAGCGTGGAGAACGTGCGCACTTCGCGCGTGTCCTGCTTGGCAATCGTGACGGTCGCCCCAGGCACGCTATTACCCGTCGTATCGAGTACGCGTCCGAGGATCGTGCCGCTCGAGCTCTGCCCCCGCAGCAGGCTGACTGCCAACAATTGTAGCGCTAAAGAAAACAGGAAACGGCGGTGCATGGTTGAGTCCGAGAATACGGGACTGGGCCGCCGTTCTACAAGGTCAATAGTAGAAATTAACAGTTAACAGTTGGAGTATACTGATCCGCAGTACCGTCCCGAAGGGGTTGTTGCCGAGCCGTGTCCGCCCGAATCGAATTGAATCTGGAGGCAGATTTTCGCCCACCCGGCGAAGATTGCCGCGCGTTGGTCGCGAGAATCGCCGCCAGCCCCGAATTCCAACGCGCCAGCCGGCTGCGCGCCTTTCTCGCCTATGTCGTCGACCGCAAGTTAGCCGATTGCCCCGACGAGATCACCGAAGTTCTGATCGGGCACCGCGTTTTTGGACTCCCCATCGACTACAATCCCGGCGACAACAGCATCGTCCGCACCCAGGCCCGCACTCTGCGCGATCGGCTCGAGCGCTATTTCCGCGGCGAAGGCGCCCACGAGCCGGTAATTCTCGAAATCCCGCGCGGCGGCTACGTCCCCGTCTTCCACCTCCGCGAGCCTGTTTCCCAGCACATGCCAGTGCCAGTTTCACATCACGGAACCGCGACCGTGAGGGAGCGTCCTCCTACACGCCGGCACTGGCTCTACCTCGGCGCCTCCGCTGCCGGACTATCCGGCATTGCCCTGATGCGCGCTCTCCGAACCGCGCCCACTGCCAACATCGCTGCCACCTACTCGCCGGCCCGAGTCGAACTCGAATCATCGGACGCGAACCTCACCCAAGCCTTCAGCCAAGCCAAACAACGCGCTATGCAATGCGTGTATGGTGGCGATCCGATCGGCCAGTGGTACGCGAGCGACCCGATCAGCCGCGTCTTCTGTATGCGCGACGTCGCGCACGAAAGTTTTGGCGCCGCGGTCCTCGGTCTCGAACATCACACCGAAAATATGCTGCGCCGTTTCGCCGCGAGCGCCGCCGCCAGCCGCAAATGGTGCGGTTTCTGGACCATCACCAAAGACGGATTTCCTTCTCCCGATACCTACCGCGACAACACCGATTTCGGCTACTGCCTGCCCGCCAATTTCGATCTCGTTCGCGCCTGTTACCAACAGCTCCGCTGGACCGGCAACCGCGCCTATCTCGATGCCGTGTTCTCCGGCTTCTACGATCACAGCGTGACAAGCTATGTCGATGCCTGGGACAGAGAGCGCACCGGATGGATGAAGGCCAACGCCGCCTTTCGCCGCGTTCACGCATCGTATAACCAGCGTCCGCCGCAATTTGCCACCAGCGCCGATCTGGTCGGCGCTCAATACGCGGCCTATCTTGCCTACGCCGGAATACAGGATCTCAAAGGCGAACCCGGCAGCCTCTCCCGCCGCATGGCCGCCGAGTATCGCGCCAAGGCCGCCGCCCTGCGCTCCCGCTTCGACTCCGACTGGTGGAACGCCGCCGAGAATCGCTTCTACTCCGGCATACTTCCCGATGGTTCTCTTTCGTCTGAGTACGTCGATCAGTCGAATGTCTATGCGCTATGGTTCGGCCTCCCTGCCGCCGGTCCTAAAATAGAAGCGTCTCTCGATCAAATGGAGCGCAACCGCCCGCACTACGATTCCACTTACTCCTATTTCCCTGAAGTGTTCGCCCGCTACGGACGGAACGATCGCGCCTACCAGGGCATTCTCGAAATCGCCGGGCAGTCTTCGAACTACCCTCGGGGCGAGACCGCCTTTGCCGCGCTCGGTGCAATTGCTTCCGGTCTGATGGGCGTCGATCCCGATGTCCCGAACCGCATCATCGAAACGCTGCCCCGGCTGACCGGCGAAGTTGCCTGGGTCAGGCTCTCGCGGCTGCCTGTCGGACCGAACGAGATCGCTGTCGAACATCACGGCACAACAGCCACATCTTTCACCAATCAAAATGGTCCGCCGGTTCAATGGCGGCCTGTTTTCCAATCCAATGGAAAACGCTTCGCCCACGCGGTCATGACAGTTCGCGGCGGCGAAACCAAACGGGCGACGCTCGCTTGAGCGCCGCTGGCTACGTCATACTTGCAGCCGGCTGGCTCGTGTGGTTCATTCCGTTCCCGTTGACCGGATGGAACTCCAAAAAGCCGGCCCGTAGCGACAACCGCGCCCGCTGGGGTCTCGTTCTCGAAGTGATCGCCTATGCGCTCTTGTGCCAGGGGCAGTTTTGGGAAAGATCGCCCGAGCGCTGGCAGGTGACCTGCTCCGTCTTGTTTCTTGCGCTCGCCGCCGTGCTCTCTTGGACCGCGACGCGCGCCCTCGGCCGCCACCTTCGGTTCGACGCCGCGCTCAGTCCCGACCACCAGCTCGTGCGCTCCGGCCCCTACCGCATCCTGCGCCATCCTATCTACACATCCATGCTCTGCCTGCTGCTGGGCACCGGCTTCCTGATCGCACCCCTTCCGCTGTTCCTCGCGGCAATAGTAGTATTCATCGCAGGCACCGAAATCCGCGTCCGAGTCGAAGACAGCTTGTTGGCCTCGCGCTTCGGCGACCAGTTCAGGGAATACCAGCGCGGCGTTTCCGCCTACATTCCGCTAGTCCGCTAGGGACGTGGCGCGGACGGTCGTTTTTTGCCGTCTGCGATGCTAATGACCGTTTCTCGCCTGTCTATTCCGCTCGTAGCGCCTGCGCCGGATCAATGGTTACTGTTCGGAGAGCGGGAATAAGACTGGCCGCAACAAATACAACCAGAAGCCCGCAGCCAACCGATGCAAATACGGCCGCATCCAAAGGCTTCACCTCAAACAGCATCGACTGCATAACTCGGACGGCGCCAATTGCAGTCACCAAACCAATCAAAGGCGTGGCCCTCGAAATTGGGTTCGAATCGTAAAAACGCGCCTCGGCCGCTCGTATCATTTCAAGATTTGAAGGCGCCAACCCAAAGCACGGAGGAACTCTCCTTCCAGTTCGGCATTGCTCTGTTTTAGCGACTCCGCAATCCAAGTGGAGAGATTGCCGCGATCGGCGGTGGGCGGTACTTCGTGCAGCCGTTTTCGAACGGCGTTAAAATCCGCGTGTTGAGAAGCCGCCGCATTGAGCTCAGAAAGAATTTTTGGAACTGAATCCTCAGACAGTGACGTGGCAGGGCCAATTAAAGAAGGTCGAACGCGATGCCGGTCGGAGGTATCAAGCTTAAGTAGCTGCTCTCGCACCCATGGCGATGCGCCATCGAAAAACTGACCATTTGAGAGTCCAGTGGCCGATGTGTCTTTAAGGTCGTCGGGAGTTGGATAGAAGACTGCCTCGATCAGACCCGGAACCAAATTGCTGCTGAAGCGGATTGGCCCAAGTGACCTTCCGGGAGCTATTCCTAAATTCGGACTATCATCCGGCACCACGCAAAGCAACCCAAGTGCATCTGGCCCGTTGCGCTGTTTGAAATGATTTGCCACCCACGGACCGGGAACAGAGACATCCGAAGGAAAGCTCGTGTCTATTACCAGCCCACCTATCCGTTGTTTCGCACTATTTTCATTTGTGATCGTCCACTCATATAGAACAGTGCCATTTGCCTGAAAGTACGTGACTGTTATCCGCGGCTTCATCTGATTTGTTAACCGCCAACGGAAGGTCTCCCCCCGAGATGTGGAAATAATCGTACCGTCAGCATCGAGCGTTACACTGTCCCCCGATTCTTTCTCGACGGCCGGTAGAATTTGAACGGAGCCGGGAACCGGTTTTATCTCAAGTCGGCCAGATTGTGCGGCTTCGCTGATTAGGAGTTGCGACTATAGGAGACAACAAAGCAACATGCGTCCTTTGAAATCCGTCAGTTGCAGACAACTGCCTCTTCGCCGGGAGCGAGCGGGGTTCACCATCAAAGGCGTGGTCCCCGAAATTGGGTTCGAATCGCAAAACGACGTGATTTGCCCGTGCCACCATTCCGTTTCGCAAAATGCGCCGTTTCTTCGCCTAATTCGCACGTCGCGCAATTGCATTTATTTTCACCGGAGAATTATCCCGCCGTGGAAATTCCACCGCGACGCCTTGCGCAAGATACGGCTGGATCACGGCCGGATCACGGTAGGCGAGCTCTTTTCCATCCTCTATAGCAAGCAATGTATAGCGGCCCGGCAAAACATTGGTAAGCGCAAAACTTCCATCACTGTCCGATTGATCGCGGCGAATCCACGAAGCGCGAGCCAGATCCTCGGGAAGCAGCAGCACCATCGCCGAAGAAAACGGTTTGTCGTCGCGAACCGTGAAACCCTCGAGCGCCGACATCGCGCCCTTGGCAACCACCACCACCAGCCGGTTGTCCGCTCCTTCGAGAATGTCGACAGCGTCGGCGGAGGGCTTGGCTCCCCGGACGGCGATAGACTTCACGTAAAAACCGGCCGCATTCTCGAGGCCGACCTCGCAGTGGCCGCCCTCAAGCGGTTGGCCTGTCGCGCGGAAGCTACCGTCCTTCACGACGCGGCCGATAAACCTGTTGTTGCCGCAGACGAACTCCAGAAAAAGCTGCTCGGGAACGCCGCCCTCGAATGTGACTTGGCCCGAGAGCGACGTGCTCTTCAAATCTTCGGAGGCGATCGTGGTGTTGCCGGCGATATCGATCCGCGCCCCTGGCCCGAATCTGCCCCGGCGGTCGTCGCCGGCCATCGTTCGAAAAATGTAGCGGCCTGGAGCCAGGCCCGCCACTTCCTGCCGCCCGTTTATGCCGAGTATAGTGGCGTTCGCCGGGATGGTATTCCCGCCCAGCGCTTCCACCATCGGGTTCGCCAGGTTTGCGCTGCCGTTCAGATCCACATGTACCGCCGGTACAGCCCGCAAATTGATTTGAATGCTGGCCGAGCCGCCCTCGGCCAAGTGGATCGGAGAAGCCGATGCCGGGTCGGTCGTGTCGCCGTAATACGTGACCGGGTAGGCCGTATCCAGTTCCGGATTGGGCTGCGACGCCATCTTTGGAAAGCCGCGCGCATACCAGGGGCGCGCCGTTACCGCAACGAAGTACGTACCCGGCCCAAGGTGGCCGGCATGAAACGCGCCAGCATTATCTCCCCGGTGATCGGCCAGCATTTGAATTTCAGACCGCCCGCCCGACACCACTTGGCGAAACAGCCAGATAGCTGCGTCCTGCACCGGCTCGCTGTTTTGATCGAGTACGGTCCCCGAAATGGACCCCGGCGCCTCCAGCGGAAAAACAATATTCTCCGCTGCCAGGCCGGGTCCCACAGCGATAGCTGTCGAATACTGATCGTCATGCCGGTAAAGCTGCAGTTGGCTGTTGCCGCGGCGTTGTGCCGAGAGCGAATACTTCCCCGCCGGAACGTTGTTAAAACCAAAACGCCCATCGGCCGCGGTAATAGTAGAAACCGTAAGCTTACGGTCCTGCGTGGAAGTGAGCGTGACGAGTATGTAGTTCAGCGGCCGGTTCTGTAAGTGATCGACCACGGTGCCAGTGACGACGTAAGTGTCTGGCGCTCGCAGGGCCAGAAAAAAAAGCAATGGGACGAGCCGCATCAATTGCCGTCTCTTGTAGCAAGGTTTAGCGTAACGTTGGCTTTTTGTTTGGCCGAGATCGTAACTGAAACGCCATCGATCTGGCGCATGGCTTCCGGATTGCCATATTCCAGACCGTCCGCTGTCGAGACCGCATACAGCTTGTAGTCGCCGGGACTGACACGCGCGAAACTGAAACCGCCGTCCTCACGCAGAGGAGCCAGTTGAGGCTGAATGGCGCGGGAGGACGCCACCAGAATGACGGAGCCGTTGGCAATCGGATTATCCATGTGGACCTGGCCTTGGATGCTCGCGCAATTGTCCTCGAGAGTTACGTCGATGGATGCTTGCGAGCCCCCCGAAACGACCAGCGGACTGCGTGTGAGATCGACGCCGCCCGAAGAAATGGAAGCCAGACATCCTCCGCCGTACGGCATGGCAAAGACGGTATACGTACCGGGCGGCACGCCGCGCACCATCGGAGTCTCGCTCAGATTTTGCGGCGATCGGCTGGAGCCTAGCGTGCGATTGTTTTCGATCGACGCTAGCTGGATCTGCACCTGGCGCTGGTCGGCCGGCCCCGGGCTGACGACGTTCACCGGAATCGAGGGCAACGGTTCGAGCCGCATCTGCACATTCTTGATGTCCGAAGATGTAATATTCACGCTCTGCTCGCCGGAGAAGGCGGAATCCGGTCCGCGTCTGGATTGGAGAACTATATTCCACGCACCCGATGGAAGCGGGGGAGTATGCCAGGCGCCGGTGCGCGGGTCGACCATGAAGCCGCCACTCAGTTGCCCGCCATCGGCGGATTGCACGTTTCCGAAAATGCCGCCTTGTGTCGGGCTGGCTGTCCCGGACACTCGAAATGCCGGAGCCGGCGCGATGGAAAAATCCGCGCGCGCTGTCTCTCCAGCGCGCAGGGTGAGTGGCTGGGCCGAAGAAAGATCCGCGGCATCCGGATAAAAGTGTGACGGGTAAGCTTGTTGCGGAAGCGACGTATCGGAGGCCTGAAAATTGAAGTTTGGAAATAGCGCCTGCGCGCTTGTCCTCAGCAGATACGAGCCGGGGCGCAGAGCTTGAAAATGAAAATTCCCCGTTTCGTCCGTTGGCGTGGTGCCGCTCGGCTGCCACGTCTTGCGGCCGTTCACGATCATCTGGTACATGCACTCGACCTGCAAACCCTCGATCGCTTCGCCGTCGCGGTCGATCACGCGGCCCTCGATCGACGACTCCGGCGCAAGCTTGATCGTCACGAGCGACGTATCGGAGCCGACGCGCACCGGCGTATGTGTCGTGGGAGAGACGAATCCCGGTTTTTGCGCCAGAAAGAACACCGCTCCTTGCGGCACGCCTTCCATCTGGAAGCGCCCGTCCTGGCCGGTGAACGCCACTTTCTGCTCCGCGCCGGTAGATTGCACCAGCGCCCGCGCAAGCGGCTCGCGCGTCAT
>Ga0193753_10001653_pt1 | contig 18764 bp, 19 predicted proteins | sample H1c2metaG_FD_144925 | JGI IMG/M metagenome (GOLD analysis project Ga0193753, IMG submission 144925) | Soil microbial communities from a riparian zone of the East river system, Colorado, United States - H1c2 | ecosystem: Environmental > Terrestrial > Soil > Riparian zone | place: USA: East...
CTGATCTGCATAGCCGGTGTGGCCATATTGTATAAAGCCGTCCTGCAATATGGCCACACCGGCTATGCAGATCAGGGTGCCCTCTATTGCCGCAGAAATGAATTCTGCCTTACCATGACCATAGGGGTGATCGGCATCTCTTGGCTTGGCGGCTACGAACAAACTATAGAGCCCGATGAACCCGGCGACGACATTGACGATGCTCTCCAATGCATCGGTGAGTATCGAAACGGAATGCGTAAAGTAATAGGCAAGGAATTTTACAGCCAGTAGTATGACTGAAATGGCAGCTACCCATTTCTGTATCCTGAGGTTTTGTTTGGCAGTTTTCAAGAAGGCGCAAATTAGTCACTTTCTTTAGCAAATTTCAACCACTGTTTCCGGGCGTGGACCAGGAAGGCGGATGGCGCCTTCGCGAAGTCTTTTTCCGTCTCGTAGCGTCCGAAAGCCAGGTGGTAATCTTCCTCCTTTGGCTTCGGCAATTTATCGAGGTTTACATCGCTCTCCGTGATATTGAACTGCGCTCCTTCGGTGTCGCGCAGCCACATGCTTCCACGCAGGGCATATTTCAGGGAATCTTCGTGCATGATCAATTTCATGTAGGATGGACTCACATCCCCGCGGCAGGCCAGCTTGTACTGGACGGTGGTCTCGGCCATGCCGTCTTTATCCAGGTCGGTTATCGTAGTGGCTCCCTTCAGGAAGGATGCCACATAATCGAGCGGGCAATCCTTTACCAGGTCATTGATGCGCCAAAGCGTTTTGTATCCCGTGTCTTTTTTACGGAAATGATAGGCGAACAATTCCACGGTCGTTCCTTCTTCGTCACCCGTTGTCTTTCGCACCGGCGATGTGGATGAAAGCAGGAGTATGTTGTCGCCGAGCCTGTCCTTCCACTGCCAGGCCTCGTACAATTTCCCACGGTATTTGATACCTGCGGGCAGCTGTGCCGTCTTTAGCGGCCGGGCAATGATCCCCATCTGGGTAAATGCAGGCGCATTCAGCAGCAGGCAGGAAATGAAGGCCAATACTCTTATCATGATCAGGGCTGGGAGGCAAAGCGGTTCTGAATAAAGTCCCAGTTGACCACACTCCACCATGCCGTGATATAATCGGGGCGTTTGTTCTGGTAACGCAGGTAATAAGCATGCTCCCATACATCGAGTCCCAGTACGGGAAATCCTTTTATCTCGCTTATATCCATCAGCGGGTTGTCCTGGTTGGGAGTAGAGCCGATGCGGAGTTTCTTATCTCCATCGATGAAGAGCCAGGCCCATCCGCTTCCAAACCGGTTCTTACCGGCATCGGAGAATTGTGTCTTGAAACTATCGAACGAGTTGAAGCTGCTTTCTATGGCCGTCAATAATTTCCCGGAGGGCTTACCACTGCCGGTTGGGGAAAGGCTTTTCCAGAAAAGTTCATGATTGAAATGGCCGCCGGCATTATTGCGCATCTTCATGGTATACTTCGATACTTTGGCAAGGACTTCTTCCAGTGGTTTGGAGGTATCTACTCCTTCGGCCTTTGCGGCGTCCTGCACATTCGTCGCATATCCTGCGGCATGCTTGGTGTAGTGAATCTCCATTGTCGTTGCATCGATGGCCTTCTCGAGGCTGTTATATGCATACGGTAGTGGGTCCTGTGTGAAGCCTGTGAATGGATTTGTTGGCAGACGTAATTCCCCGGCACGTGAATCGAGCCAGGAGGCAGTCGCCGTTGCTGCCAATGTTATTCCCAATACAGTTTTTGATGAATCGGCAATGAACTTGCGGCGGGAGGGATTATTTTTTTCCATATGAAAATGTAATTGACTACTAAGGTAGCGATTCCATTAATTCGATCTTCTGCTAAATCGTCCGGCGAATGCCGCTATTGATTTGGCCGTACGGTGGTACCATTCCTTATTGAACAATTGCGAATCGCGCATGGCCTTATAGGTGATGAAAACACTGATAGGCATAAGAATGAAAATGGCCAGCCACATCCCGGTAAAGGGTGTTAGCGTATTTTCCTTTGCGAGCTTCTCCCCCATGGTGGTGGAGAAATAAAACAGCATGAAGAAGCTGATGGCGGCAATGAGAGGTGTGCCCAGCCCGCCTTTGCGGATGATGGATCCGAGCGGCGCCCCAATCAGGAAGAGCACCAGGCACGAAAGCGAAAGAACGATCTTGCGATGCCATTCTATCTTGTGCTTCCGCAGTATCCGCTCTTTTTCCTTCAGGGATGTCTGTGTACTGGTAAGACTGATCTTCATGGACGAAGCCTCGCCGACCGCCTGCTGGAATACGACGTTGCTGGCCGAATCGGGTAACAAATCATTAAGGCTCTTTGCCGCGAGAAAGAGGCTGTCTTCCCTTCTCTGGCGAATGGAATCCCGCCGGTGCCGCACGCTATCGGCCACCACCGGGGCCTTCACTTGTTTCACGTTTGTGCTATCGTACTGTTTCGTAAAGGTCAGCGAGGCATACAACGGCCCCTGCAGCAGGTTCCTTATTTTTCCATTCTCCTTCTTGATGGAATCGATGGCAATATTCAGCTGACGTATGCTATACACCCTTTCATTGTTCTTATTGACGCTGTCGGGGGTCTGCATGAACAGGAAGGCGCTCAGGTCGAGTTGCTTCTTGTATTCTTTGAAGCGAAGGCGTATATAATCCGATTGGCCGCTGGCATTGGCATCCTTGCCTCCATCCTGGTAGCGCCAGCCGTCCTTGAGGTTGAATTCGAGATAACGCTTATCGTCGGAGGCCTTCATGACCCCACTCTTCGCGATGATGAAATTGTCCTGCAGGTTATTCCCTTGTTCATACACGATCACATCGCGGATGATGCTGTCATTGGGTTCCTTCGTTCCTATCTTGATCGCGAAGCCATTGATGCGGTCGTAGAATACTCCTTCATTGATGGCGAAGGCGGGCTTTGCATACACGATATCGGAAAGAAGCGTCCTCGACTTGAGATACGCGACGGGAATGACATAATTGGAGAACAGGAAGGCGATGCCGCTAATGAAGATCGAGATGATGAACAGCGGGCGCATGAAACGCAGCAATGAGATGCCGGATGATTTTATGGCTACGAGTTCGAAACTCTCTCCGAGGCTTCCGAATGTCATGAGCGATGACAACAAAACGGCGAGAGGAAGCGCCAACGGAATCAGAACGGCGCTCTGGTACCAGATAAACTTCAATACCACATCCACTCCCAATCCTTTGCCGACGAAATCATCTATGTACAGCCAGAAGAACTGCATGACGAGAACGAGCAGGGTAATAAAAAAGGTGGCGATGAAGGGACCGATAAAGGCTTTGACAATGAGTTTATCTAACTTTTTGAACACTTATCTTTAAGTTATGGATGCAGCAAAAATAAGGCTTTCACCAGAGGAGGCGGAACTTGTTATGCGGGCCGATGTTATTTTAACAAAGAACCGCATTATCCAGAAAGCAATGGTATTGCTCGGCGGCCTCCAGGAGAAACAATGGGATGTGCTGGCGGCAAACGAAGACCATCTGCCGGGCCTGAATGCATTGCCGGGCAAAATATCGAAGGGAGAGAATTACAAGGGGCTGCCCTATCTCGTATTGGATCAGCCGAGGATCTTTGAGAAGGAAGATATCCTGGCGATACGCACGCTCTTTTGGTGGGGGAATTTCTTCAGTACCACATTGCAACTCTCCGGCAGGTATAAGATGCAATACGAGGAGCGAATACTTTCGAATCTCGATGAACTGAAGGAGGAGGATTTTTCCATTTGCATCAACGACGAGCAATGGGAATATCACTTCGAGGAAGGAAACTATACTGCGCTCCGGCAACTCGATGCATCGCACACAAGGAAGATGATCAGGGAGAAACCCTTCATCAAACTGGCAAAGAGAACCGGCCTCGATCAATGGGAAACATCGGAAGAGAAATTACTGGACATCTTTACCCGCTTCATCCGGGTGCTCGGAGACTAGTTGCCGAGACGGTGAAAGAGATCCTTGACCTGGTGATCCCATAACAGGCTCTGGTCTTTGATATCTTTCTTTTCTGCAAAGTCTTTTACAACGAGGATAGTCTGATTGGTGATCTCCGATTTCTCAATGCTGAATTCGAAATACTCGCCTTTAGGAGCTTCCATCCAACGGAAACGGATAAATTTATCGTCTTCGCTTTCCAGTACTTCTGCTTTATCGAAAGAACCATTCCAGCCAAAATAGAAAACGCTATCCCTTTCATCTACTTTATCTGCAAACCATTCGCCGAGGCCTGCTGGGGTGGAAAGAAACTCGTATAATATGGACGGGGAACACCTCACGGGGAACTCCAAAGTATATAATTGCTTGCTCATCTTCATGTATTAAAATCCCTCTATGGCTTGCAATAATAAAAAATAAATCAACCTTTCAAAGTAATTTCTGGTTTATTTTTCCCTTTATTTCAAATAAAACCAGACTTGGGAAATAAAACGTATATCAACACGTTACAATAGAGCAAAATTTTTTTGGCATGACGCCAGTTTAGACCTAAATTGCTTTGAAGTCCAATACTTTCTGAAGACTGAGAGAAAACCGTGATGGGTAATTTTAAAGGCTAACCTAACCAAGTTTCGCAATTCACAACCCTTAAAATAACCGTCTAAAACCAAACCTATGAGCATGCGACAGTTGAAGATCACGAAGTCTATTACGAATCGTGAGTCTCAAAGCCTGGAGAAGTATCTCCAGGAAATCGGCAAGGTCGAATTAATCACTCCGGAAGAGGAGGTTCGACTAGCCGCTCTCATCCGACAGGGAGACCAGCGCGCCCTCGACCGCCTCACCAAGGCAAATCTCCGTTTCGTTGTTTCAGTGGCCAAGCAGTACCAGAACCAGGGGTTATCACTTCCTGATCTGATCAATGAAGGCAACCTTGGACTTATCAAGGCGGCCCAACGTTTCGATGAAACAAGGGGTTTCAAGTTCATTTCCTACGCTGTTTGGTGGATCCGCCAAAGCATCCTGCAGGCGCTTGCCGAACAATCCCGGATCGTTCGTCTGCCCCTGAACAAGGTAGGCCTCACAAACCGCATCCAGAAGGCCTTTTCAACCCTGGAGCAGCAGTTCGAAAGAGAGCCATCCGCCGAAGAGCTGGCCGAGCTGTTGGAAATGGACCTGGAAGAAGTAACTGCCACACTGGGTATTTCCGCCCGCCACGTGAGTATGGATACTCCGCTATCCGAAGGAGAGGACAATACACTGATGGATGTACTGGAAAATCCAAATGCAGAGAAGACCGATGGTGAACTGGATCACACACAGTCATTGAAGACCGAGATCGACCGCTCGCTGAAGACATTGACTGAAAGACAAAAAGAAGTGATCTGTTATTTCTTCGGGATCGGGGTAGATCACCCAATGAGTCTTGAGGATATCGGAGAACGTTTCAACCTGACACGAGAACGGGTACGGCAGATCAAAGACAAGGCCATCACCAAACTCAGAACCACTAATCGTTGTAAACTATTAAGAACTTATTTAGGCTAATGAAATAAAAACTCTACACTTTTTAAATTTAAAAGTCAAAATTCAAAAGTAAAAAGGGCCTCCGTCATATGGGTCCTTCTGCTGCTGATTTTTGACTTTTTATTTTTACTTTCTTCAACCACGGGGGACACAAAGAAGGCACAAGGGACACAAGGATATTCCTGTCAAAGGACACCCTTTTGACTTTTTACTTTTGAATTTTGAATTTACCCCCGCTGCGTATCTTTGCACCCTATGTTTAACAGCCTGCAGGAAAAACTGGAAAGCGCCTTTAAGAATCTTAAGGGCCAGGGAAGGATCACGGAATTGAATATCGCGACCACGGTAAAGGAAATACGGCGTGCCCTCGTGGATGCGGACGTGAACTACAAGATCGCAAAGGAATTCACCGACCGCATCAAGGATAAGGCGATGGGTGAGAAGGTCATCAATGCCATCAGTCCCGGCCAGTTGATGACTAAGATCGTGAAGGATGAATTGACCGGCCTGATGGGAGGCGAAGAAGCGCCGTTCAACGCGAAGGGGAATCCAGCCATTATACTCATTGCCGGCCTGCAGGGTAGCGGTAAGACCACCTTCAGCGGAAAGCTGGCAAACTTCCTGAAGACCAGGAAAGGCCTGTCCCCCATGCTGGTAGCAGCCGACGTCTATCGCCCGGCAGCCATGGAGCAATTGAGGGTGCTGGGTGAGCAGATCGGGGTGGACGTATATCTCGAGGCGGAGAACCAGGACCCGGTTTCCATTGCCCAGAATGCGTTGAAGGAAGCGCGGAGCAAGAACAAAAATGTATTGATCATAGATACGGCCGGCCGCCTTGCCATCGATGAGGTGATGATGACCGAGGTAGCGAACATAAAGAAGGCGCTCAATCCCACCGAGATACTCTTCGTGGTGGATAGCATGACGGGCCAGGATGCGGTGAATACGGCCAAATCGTTCAACGACAGGCTGGATTTTACCGGCGTCGTCCTCACAAAGCTAGATGGAGATACGAGAGGTGGGGCCGCACTTTCCATCAAATACACGGTTAACAAGCCCATCAAATTCGTGAGCAGCGGGGAGAAAATGGATACGCTCGATGTATTCTACCCGGAGAGAATGGCGCAGCGTATCCTCGGGATGGGAGACATTACATCCCTGGTGGAGAAGGCGCAGGAGCAATTTGATGAGGAACAGGCGAAGAAACTGGAGAGCAAGATCCGGAAGAACAAATTCGACTTCGCAGACTTCAAGATGCAACTCGAACAGATCAAGAAAATGGGCAACATGAAGGATCTGATGAGTATGATACCCGGGATGGGAAGCAAGATCAAGGACCTGGATGTGAACGAGGACTCCTTCAAGGGAATCGAGGCAATGATCAATTCCATGACACCGGCCGAGAGGGGTAATCCAGACCTGATCAACGGCACCCGCCGCAAACGCATTGCCGCCGGCGCGGGAAAGGATATCAGCGAGGTAAATGCCTTTATGAAGCAATTCGAGCAGATGAGAGACATGATGAAAGGAATGAATAAGATGAATATGTTTGGGAAGATGATGCCAGGGAGGAAATGATGAAATCCGCGAGAAGTTTACCGAAGCAATTCAAAATTCAAAAGTAAAAATTCAAAAATAGACCCTGGTAGATTAGGAAGTTAAAAACCTGCCGGGTAGTGTATATTTTTGAATTTAACTTTTGAATTTGAGGGGCGTCCGGAAAGAAAAGGGCTTCTCATAAGACACTCTATTTTTGACTTTTTAATTTTGAATTTTGACTTACAAAGCCCATACTCCTCCTACCACTAGTAAAAAACCCTTTGGCATTTTGGCCCCTGATTGTTACATTTGCCCTCCCGGTATCTACCGGGATTAACAATTATTGTTTAACGCCTTTAAATTTCTATTTAAAATGGCAGCGAAAATCCGGCTCCAACGCCACGGGTCCAAAAAGAGGCCCTTCTATTTCATCGTAATTGCTGATTCAAGAGCACCCCGCGATGGTAAATTCATCCAAAAATTAGGTACTTACAATCCCCTGACCGTTCCGGCTACTATTCAGCTTGATCGTCAGAAGGCATTGGAATGGCTCAACAAAGGTGCTACACCTACTGACACCGTTCGTCGTATCCTGAGTTTCAAAGGTGTATTATACCTGAAACACCTGCTTCGCGGAGTAGGGCTGGGACTGTTTGATGATGCAACAGCGATGGAGAAATTCACTGTGTGGAGTGCTGAGCATGATGCACAAGTGAAAAAACGCCAGGAAGAAGCTTACCGCCAGAAAAGATCCCGTCGTCCGATGCCAGGTCGCAGACCTGAAAGAAGGACAGAGGGTGGTGGTAATGAAGGATAAAAACCCTTGATCTGCTTGCGCAGGTTCGCATCCTGAAAGTTCATGATCCCGGCCCAACGGCCGGGATTTTTTAATCAATCAATCCGATGTGATGGAATACTTTAAGATTGGAAAGCTGGTGGCCAGTTTCGGGCTGAAGGGCGAATTGGTATTGAAACATACCCTTGGCAAGAAAACTTCGCTGAAGGGACTCACCACCATCTTCACGGAGGATAGGAATAAATCGTTCTTTCCCTGGTTCATCGAATCTGCGAAGATCAAGAACGAGGAAGAGGTGTTTCTCAAGCTCGAGGGGATCGATAGCAAGGAAGCGGCATCCCCGCTCTCCCGAAGGGAGGTGTGGCTACCGGAACCGGACTTCAAGAAATATGCAGCCAAATCAGCACCCGTGAGCCTGCTGGGTTATATGATCATAAATGAAAAGGAACCGCTGGGGGAAATCCTCGAGATCATCGAACAACCCCACCAGCTTCTCTGCCGCCTGGAAGTGAAAGGAAAGGAAGTACTCATTCCCCTGCACGAGGAGAGCCTGGAGAAAGTGGATCACAAAAATAAAAAGGTCAACGTGGTATTGCCGGATGGGTTGCTGGATATTTACTTGTTGTAGATATGACTCATTTCATATCCGACCGGATGAATTCCGCCAGTAATTTCATCCGGTAGTACAGGTTGCTCAGCATGAGCGAGACATTGTTCTTCGCCTTTTCGACACTCCCGCCATTCATCTTCTTTATGTTTCGCAGCTCCTCTATCTTCTCATCGATCTTATCGATCATCTTCTCCGCATCCCAGCCGATATACCGTTTGTTCCGGTCGTCGAAGACATGATAGGGTTCAATACGCCCCGGCTTTAGTTTCCTGAATTTGAAATTTTCCTTGATGGCTTCCTTCACCGATTCATTGCTCAGCAGGTCGATCATCACGTCCTGCGCAACATTATTCAAAAAACCATTGTGAAAGATATTGAGGTTATTCCTTAGTTCGCGGATCACCTGCTTCTTCAATACATCATTGGTCTTACCTTCCTTATTGAGGAAAGTAAGAAGATCCTTGAGGGGTCCCATTCCTGTTTTTAGCCATTCCCATTCCATCGTTCAAATATAGGAATTGGGCGGACGGGGGGAATTCAAAAGTCAAAATTAAAAATTAAAAAGATCACGCTGATCGTGAGGAAGATACAAAGGCGCAATTGAGACATTGACTAATTGTCAAAACCTGCCTGTACGGCCAACGCTGTACGTTAGCGATACAGGCAGGTTTGCTAATTCGTATCTTTGAAAATTGCTGAAAGATCCGAGGCACCATATCGCCCATTTCGATCTCGATTCCTTCTTTGTTTCCGTCGAGATCATCAATAACCCCACGCTGAGGGGCAAGCCCGTCCTGGTAGGCGGCTACGAACGCGGGGTGGTGGCCGCATGCAGCTATGAGGCGCGGAAGTTTGGCATTCATTCGGCAATGCCGATGAAGAAGGCATTGCAGCTTTGTCCGCATGCCATCGTTACCAATAGCAGCCGGAGCGACTACAGCAAGTATTCCCGTTGGGTGACGGAGATCATTGCCCGGAAGGTCCCTCTCTTCGAGAAGGCGAGCATAGATGAATTCTATATCGATCTCAGTGGGATGGACAAATTCTTCGGGGTCAGCAATTACACCAAGGACCTGCGGAAGGAGATCATGAAGGAAACGGGACTGCCTATCTCCTGTGGGTTGTCGTCCGCCAAGTTCATCAGCAAGATGGCCACCAATGAAGCAAAGCCCAATGGCTTCCTCGAGGTGCCGCACGGGAAGGAAAAGGAATTCCTATGGCCATTGGGTATCGAGAAGATCAATGGCGTGGGCAAACAGACCGAACAGCAACTTAAGAACTTCGGCATCTATACCATCGAGGATATTGCGAAGACACCCGTGGAGATCATGGAACGTTATGTTGGGAAATGGGGTGAATCACTTTGGCAGAAATCACAGGGATTAGGAAGCACGGAGATCGCGACCGACTGGGAACAGAAGAGCATGAGTCATGAGAATACTTTCGATACCGACTATACGGATATCGGTTTTCTCCATAGTGAGCTCGTGCGGCTGACGGAGAAGACGGCCTATTCCCTCCGGGAGGATGAGAAGATGGCGGGCTGCATCACGGTCAAGATACGTTATAGCGATTTCGAGACCACGTCGCGCCAGGAAACGATCGACTATACCGCGCTCGATGATCTGCTGATCGAAAAAGTAAAAGACCTCTTCAATAAATCTTACCAGAAGGGCCGGCCGGTCCGCCTCCTCGGCGTCAGGTTCAGCCAATTCATTCCATTCAGCATGCAGATGAGCCTTTTTGATAACAACGTGGAGAAACTCAATCTCTACAAGGCCGTCGATGATATCAAGGACAGGTTTGGGAATAAGTTGCTGATGAAGGCGGCAACTGTAAAGAAAAAGGCAAATTAGACAATTTGGTAATTTGGTAATTTGGTAATTTGACAATGGCGCGTGTTCTTCGAGGATTCGTCGCGTTCGGCGCATTACCAAATTACCAAATTGCCAAATTATCAAATTCACTTCGCTTTTAACTGAATTTTATTCGGAGATTCCTTATATTTGCCAAATAAAATTCTCAAAATGTCCCTTTCCATAGACGAAACAGATCTCGCGATCCTTATCCAACTGCAGCCGAATGCAGGCATGTCCAACACAGACCTTGCCAAAAAGATCGGTATGGCTCCATCGGCAGTCCTGGAACGAGTGAAGAAACTCCGGCAGAAAGGAGTGATAGATGCCTTCGTCACGCGCATAAGGCCCGAGGCGCTCGAGCTGAAGCTGCTGGCTTTTGTTTTCGTGAAGAGCAGTGAAGGTCCCGGCAATCTCAGCGTCGCAAAACAATTGGCGAAGCTTCCCGAAGTACTGGAGCTGCATCATATCGCGGGGGAGGATTGTTATCTCGTTAAGATCCGCGCAAAGGATCCGCAGGCGCTGGCGCAACTCATGCGTGATAAATTCAGCAAGATCACCGGGCTGCTTTCCACCAAGACGACGATCGTACTCGAGACGCTGAAAGAAACCAATTATTTGCCCATTCCCCATAAACCCTGATCATGGCAAACACTATCACGAGATCCGTACCCCAAAAATCATTGATCATTGCAGCCTTCGCCGCGCTGTACATCATCTGGGGCTCTACCTATACGGCGATAATAATCGCGATAAGAGAGGTGCCACCACTATTGATGGCCGGCACCCGTTTCTTCGTAGCTGGTCTTGTCCTTTATCTCTACTTCCGCTTCAAGGGTCAGCCGACGCCGTTCGGTTCTTTGGGCAAGATATCTTTCAGCGGCATCCTGATGCTGTTCTTCGGCACAGGCGCCGTAGCCTGGGTGGAGCAATACATCCCGAGCGGACTCGCGGCGATCATTGTCGCTACCACCCCACTCTGGTTCATCATCCTTGACCGGCGTGAATGGAAATTCAATTTCTCCAATAAGTGGATCATCGCGGGCCTCGTCATCGGCTTCATTGGAGTACTCACGCTTTTCTCCGGCGGGCACGCGTTTAGCCTGGACGGCGACAATATGAAGCTCATAAGTTTCTTCGTCCTTCTGGGCGGCACGATGTCATGGGCCATTGGCTCTTTGTATTCAAAATACAAACCGGTAGAGGGCACCACGGGTATGAAGGCCGCCATACAAATGCTGGCGGCAGGAAGTTGTTCCATCGTGTTCGGCCTGATACTGGGAGAGCATCATCAATTGGTATGGTCCAATGTTTCCTGGCATGGAGTGCTCGCCTTGGTTTATTTGATCGTCATGGGCTCCCTCGTTGGATTCACCGCCTATACCTGGCTGCTCAGTGTGCGGTCACCCACACTCGTCGGTACCTATGCGTATGTGAACCCGGTGGTAGCGGTATTCCTGGGTTGGCTGATTGCCAGCGAACATATCACGAGACAGCAAGTGATAGCACTGGTTGTTATCCTGTCTGGCGTGATATTGGTGACTCTTTCGAAAGCAAAAAAAACGAAACTATGATTGCAAGAATGTGGCATGGCGAGGTCCCCTCCGCGAAGGCTGTTGGATTTGAATTTTTCCGGCAAAATGGAAAGAGGAATTAGGGATTGGGAATAGGGAATTAGTCTTCATTCGAAGATTCATCTCAGCTTTTATCATCGGATCATGTGGCCAAGAGCAGCCTGATCAGAACCCTGAGTGATTCTTCTAATGAAGACCAATTCCTAATCCCCTATTCCAAATTCCTTCTCCGCTGCAAAAAGAAAATAAACACCTTATATTCGTTCTCCAAAATTCATCCAATAAAAAAATCAATATGCAAGCTTGGAAAGACTACCAGGAAAAGAATAAGGACCGCTTTCTCAACGAGATGCTGGATCTTTTACGCATTCCCTCCGTCAGTGCGAAGAGTGAACACAAGAAGGATATGCTGACCTGTGCCGATGCTGTGAAGAAGAGCCTGTTGGCGGCAGGATGCGATAAGGCCGAAGTGATGGCTACCGCCGGGCACCCCGTTGTATTTGGTGAGAAGATCATCGATCCCTCCAAACCGACGGTACTTGTGTATGGTCACTATGACGTGCAGCCTGTAGAACCGCTGGAGCTGTGGCATAGTGGTCCCTTCGAACCGGTGATCAAGGATGGCAAGGTCTTCGCACGTGGCTCCGCCGATGACAAGGGTCAATTCTACATGCATGTGAAGGCGCTCGAGATACTCACCAGCACCAATACGATGACGACCAATATCAAGTTTCTCATCGAAGGAGAAGAAGAGGTCGGCTCTCCCAACCTCGGGAAGTTCGTGGCCGATCATAAGAACATGTTGAAGGCCGACGTGATCCTTATCAGCGATAGCTCCATGCTGAGCATGGAAAACCCTTCGCTCGATACGGGTGTGCGCGGTCTAAGCTATATCGAAGTAGAGGTAACCGGCGCCAACCGCGATCTTCATAGCGGAACATATGGCGGAGCCGTCGCCAACCCCATCACCATCCTGGCGAAGATGATAGCGGGCTGCCATGATGAGAACAATCATGTCACCATCCCGGGCTTCTACGATGACGTAGCCGTTGCAACGAAAGAAGAAAGGGTCTTATTGAACAAGGCGCCTTATGATGAGAAGGAGTACAAGGATGAATTAGGCGTAAAGGAATTGTGGGGAGAGAAGGGCTATACTACCTATGAGAGAACGGGCATTCGCCCCACGATAGAGCTGAATAGGATATGGGGTGGTTACCAGGGCGAAGGCGCCAAGACGGTATTGCCATCGAAGGCAACCGCGAAGATCTCTGCGCGGCTCGTTCCCAATCAATCTTCGGTAAAGCTTACTGAAATACTATTGAAATACTTTCAATCCATAGCGCCTCCATCCGTTACCGTGAAGGCATTCGAGCATCACGGGGGCGAACCATACATGACGCCGATAGACAGCAAGGGATATAAGGCGGCATCGAAGGCGGTGGAGAAGACATTCGGCAAAGCCCCCATACCCGTAAGAGGCGGCGGCAGCATTCCTATCTGTTCGATTCTTGAAAAGGAACTCGGGATCAAGATCGTGTTCATGGGATTTGGACTCGACAACGACAACCTGCACAGCCCGAATGAGAAATATAATCTTGAGAATTATTACAGGGGGATTGAAACTATACCGTATTTCCATAAGTTCTTTGCAGAATGATTGTAAGTCAAAATTAAAAAGTAAAAAGTAAAAAATAGACCCTGGTCGAATAGAAAGTTAAAACACTGACGGGTAGTGTCTATTTTTTACTTTTGAATTTTGACTTAACTCCATAATGGAAAATCAAAAAATCAGACTAGACAAGTACCTCTGGGCCATTCGTCTCTACAAGACGAGATCTATGGCGGCGGATGCCTGTGATACGGGTAAGGTAAAATTCGACGGACTACAGGCGAAGGCATCCCGTAATGTCAGCCTTGGCGACGAATACGAGGTGAAGACCGAGGCCAAACGCTGGCGGATAAAGGTCACCGGCCTCATTGAAAAGAGAGTAGCGCATCCCGAGGCCATTAAGAACTACGAAGACATCACCCCACCGGAAGAAGTTGAAAGACTGCAGTTCCAGGCAGCAAGTTTCCATACAGGAAAACGGCAGAGCAAGATCGGCCGGCCAACGAAGAAGGAAAGAAGGGACCTCGATGGCTTCATCGACCCCGATTGAGTACCTCCATCGGTTGCTAGTGCCGCCGTGGGTATAAGCAACAGCCGAATACTATCTTTGCCCCATGCGCATAGATATCATAACCGTCCTACCGGAATTGTTGAAAAGTCCATTCGAGCACAGCATCATGAAGAGGGCGCAGGAAAAAGGCCTTCTTGAAGTGCATATGCACAATCTCCGCAAATGGGCGATCAACAAACAGGGGCAGATAGACGACTACCAGTTCGGCGGAGGCGCGGGCATGGTGATGATGCCCGAACCGCTCACCAATGCGATAGAAGAACTTTCAAAGGAAAGAAGCTACAACGAAATAATATTCCTTACACCGGATGGCGAGCGCCTCGACCAACGAACGGCCAATGCACTTTCACTCAAAGAAAACCTCTTGCTCATCTGCGGGCATTACAAGGGAATAGATCAGCGGATACGCGACCAATTCGTGACAAAGGAGATATCCATCGGCGACTATGTACTAAGCGGTGGCGAACTCGCAGCGGCGGTATTGGTAGATTCTATCGGGCGACTGTTGCCCGGCGTGTTGAATGACGAGACCTCTGCCCTCTTCGATTCATTCCAGGACAACCTGCTGGCGCCACCGGTCTATACGAGGCCGGTCGATTTTCGCGGATGGAAAGTGCCCGATGTACTCATGAGCGGCGATCATAAGAAGATAGATGAATGGAGACATGAACAGTCGGTATTGCGGACGAAGGAAAGAAGGCCGGATTTGCTCGAGGAATGAGTTAGGAATTAGCCAATGTGCCAATTTGTAAATGTGCCAATGATCCTAATTAGCAAAGTCTTTTCATATCGGAGCACGCCATAATTGGCACATTGGCTAATTTGCTAATTGGCTAATTAATTTATTTCTAAACGCTCAATTTTAAAGTAGAAAAAGCCCTGCCTAAGACAAGCAGGGCTTAACCAAAACTAAAACGAGAGAGAGAGATCCTTACGGCTTATTAGCCTTAAATCGTTTATCCGGTGTACCATCTTTCTTCAATGGGCCGGTCTTGTTAGTTTTAAAACGTTTATCGGGTGTTCCATCCTTCTTTACAGGTGTCGCAACGCTTTTTGTCGCAGCGGTTGTTGCGGGAGCTGCCTTGGTGGCTGCCTGGGTCTTCACCGCAGTAGTGGTTGCGGGAGTTGCGGCCGTGGCCGTCTTTGCCTTAACAGCTGTAGTGGCCTTCACTGCCTTCGTAGATTTTGCGGGAGTAGTTGGCGTTGACTGCGCGTGTATCATGGCAGAGATACCAAGCAATGCGAAGAGCGAAAAGATGATCTTTTTCATTTGCAGAATATTTATTGTTTTAGGTTAATGACTTCCAATGCCGCAATCGGGAAACGGGCTTTCCTGATCGCGGCACTAAAATATACCCCGAAGCCCTCATCACTGGTTATCGGCTGGTTAACGGGGTAAAATGAAATGTTAACAAATGCATTTGATCAAGCTCATTCACCCGTTGATCATATAGATCGGCTGTTGGTGGATGAATTCGTCGAAATTAGTTACATCATTAACCTTAACTATTAAACGATGAGATACCTCTATTTCCTCCTCCTGTTTCCCCTTTGTACTTCACTTTCTGCACACTCCCAGGCCGACAGCCTTGCGCTCCTGCAAAGGGCAAAAGCAGAGTTAGCGAAGCCCGGTGCGGTTGTGTCATCTGTTCTCGCTTCTGCAACCTATCGTCCCCTGCACCCGCTTACGGCATTCAGGGAGTTGATCAGTTCGCATAGCAGGGCGGAGATAATAACGATGGTCCCGGATGACGAACCGGGCGTTAAGATAATCGTAAAGGGAACTGTGAAATCAAATGACGGGAAACCAGTTGCGGATGCGGAGGTCTATGTCTACCAGACCGATTCCCGTGGATGGTATGCTGCGGACAGGCCGCATGTGGGTGGGAATGAGGGTGACCGCCGCCATGCAAGATGGTTCGGCTATGTGAGAACGGATAAGGATGGAAGATTCGAACTGCATACGATAAAGCCAAGTGGTTATCCTCAAAGCGATCTCCCGGCACATATTCATATCGAGATCCATGCACCGGGCAGTACCGATGCAATGATCAGCGAACTACTATTCGACGATGATGTACGATTGAAGGGGAACACGAGGGACAGAGCCCAGGGAGAAGGCTTCATCATAGCGAAACCGTCGGCGGCACCCGCGCCCTTCGGCCAACTTTTCACCTATGAAATAAAAATGCATGGGGATTGAGGTTCCTGGGTTGCTTATTTATACCAATGTTATTTTCGCACAAAAGGTAACATTATGTGAAACAACGTCGTTTATCAAAAAGCAGGAGTAAATAATGCGGCAAAACTCGCTAAAATGAGCTAGTTTTGGCCCTGATTTTTCATCCTTTCTGCTTACGAATAAATTGATTATGAATTGCTTGTATTTTTTACAGGCATTCTTTAAATTTCGGCTTACCATTCATGAAGGACCTGAGCACCATTACCGATCCCATCTATGTTCCAAAAGAACAGCATAGCGCCTACGAGCGGTTTTGGCTTCGCTATATTAACGATAAGCGGGATCTGCCCTTTATCCACCTGCTGACGGCGATCCATATCCTGGTGCTACCGGTTGCTATAATTCTCTACACCCCTTTATTGAAAGGCTGGTACTGGTGGTTGGCCTATGCCCCCTATTTCTATTTTTCGCAGATGTATTTCAAGGGCCGCTTCGGCCTCATGCTCCACTGCATCAGTCACCGCAAATTATTCAAGAAGGAATATACCTGGCTCTATCATTGGACCATCTGGGGCGTCTGCCCATTCTTCGGACATACACCCGAAACCTATTTCGTCCACCATATGGCGATGCACCATGTGGAGAATAATATGCATGATGATGCAAGCAGTACACTCCCCTACCGGCGCGATAGCCTCTGGGGATTCCTTTGTTATGTCACGCGATTCCTCTTCCTCGGCTTCCGGGATACCTTCATGTACCTCTTCACGAAGAAGCGAAAGAGATTCTACATGCGTTTGAGCGCCGGTGAAATTTCTTTCTATCTTTTCTGCGTGGGCATGTGCTTCGTGAACCTCCAGGCCACATTGTGGATATTCATTATCCCGTTTGTCTTCGCGCGGGTGGTGATGATGCTCGGCAATTGGGCACAACACGCATTCGTTCATGCAGAAGATCCCGAGGAAAATACGATCAACTGTATCAATACAAAGTACAACCAGATGTGCTGGAACGATGGATATCACGCGGTGCATCACAACCGTCCTGCATTACACTATACGGATATCCCTGTCGAGTTCATGAAACAAAAGGATGAGTTTGCCAGGAGAAAGATCCTCATCTTCGACGGCATACACTATCTCCACATCTTCGTTTGGCTGATGACGAAGCGCTACGATAAACTGGCGGACAATATTGTAAACCTCAATGGCATGTTTAGCAGCCAGGAAGAAGCGATTGCTGTGATGCGGCAGCGAACGAGGAAAGTCAAAAGTCAAAATTAAAAATTCAAAAATAGACCCTGCCCGAATAGGAAGTTAAAGACCTGCCGGGTAGTGTATATTTTTGAATTTTTACTTTTGAATTTTGACTTCTTAACGTACCCCTCAATTCTTCGATACCCCTACCTTTGAGCATGTCTTCATTCAGCGTCACAGGAAATTTCGTCGATATTCCCGGGAAGAGAATATATCCCGCTACTGTAACAGTCAGCAATGGGAAGATCGTCTCGATCCAGGAATCTGCTTTGGCCGAATCATCCGGTCTTAATTACATCCTACCCGGTTTCATCGACAGCCATGTCCATATAGAAAGTTCGATGCTCGTTCCTTCCGAATTTGCTCGTCTCGCCGTGGTTCATGGAACAGTGGGAACAGTAAGTGATCCGCACGAGATCGCCAATGTATGCGGCATGGAAGGCGTGGAATTCATGATCGACAATGGGAATACGGTCCCCTTTAAATTCAACTTCGGTGCTCCCAGTTGCGTACCGGCTACGATATTCGAGACGGCCGGCGCCGCGCTGGATGCAGTATCAGTGGAAAAATTATTGGAGCGGCCGGAGATCCTTTACCTGAGCGAAATGATGAATTTCCCTGGTGTCCTGTTCAAGGATGAGGAAGTAATGAAGAAGATCGCTGCCGCGAAGCGCCTCGGGAAGCCCGTAGATGGTCACGCTCCCGGCCTGAGGGGCGAAGATGCCAGGAAGTATATCGAGGCCGGCATTTCCACGGATCATGAATGTTTTACCAGCGGGGAAGCATTAGACAAATTAAAGTATGGCATGAAGATCCTGATCCGCGAGGGAAGCGCAGCCCGGAACTTCGATGCACTCATCGGGCTCCTGGCGGATCACGAGGACTCCATTATGTTCTGCAGCGACGATAAGCATCCCGATAGCCTCGTGCTCGGGCACATCGATCAACTCTGCGCGCGGGCGGTGGCGAAAGGTATCGACGTATTCAAGGTGCTCAAGGCCGCATGCATCAATCCCGTCCTCCATTATAAGCTGGATATTGGAATGCTTCGTGCAGGCGATCCAGCCGATTTCATACAGGTTCGCGACCTCATCAGCTTCAAAGTAACGAAGACATACATCAATGGCGAGGCCGTTGCGGAAGAGGGAAGATCGTTGATACAATCGAAGGCGGCGGGCGCTATCAATAATTTCAATTGCCATAAAAAGATTGCGCGGGATCTCGAAGTAGCCTGGAAGGATGAGAAGCAGGTTCCCGTTATCGAGGCACTCGATGGACAACT
>Ga0193753_10001654_pt1 | contig 18762 bp, 14 predicted proteins | sample H1c2metaG_FD_144925 | JGI IMG/M metagenome (GOLD analysis project Ga0193753, IMG submission 144925) | Soil microbial communities from a riparian zone of the East river system, Colorado, United States - H1c2 | ecosystem: Environmental > Terrestrial > Soil > Riparian zone | place: USA: East...
TATCAGGATATTAGCCATCTCCGAATCTGAAATGGCCGGTTCTTATAAGGTCTTACCGGGAACCGAGGTGGTAATTGGGTTTCAATACAAAGGAAAACTATCATATACTGAAAACAATCTGGAGACACCGTTATCCAGTTCCGGTCTGACCGGTTTAAACGACCGTTATCGTGTTTTTCGCAATACAACGGACACTGGATCTGTTCTTGTTTTTTTTAAAGAAGGAGCCGCGTCAGCTTTTTTTCAGCAACCCATCCATGAGCTTTTCAAAGAAAGTATTTCACTGGACAATTTCATTTTAAGATCCGAATTACTCATTCTGGAAGAAAAACTTCAGGAATCAAAATCCGGCAAACAAAAAATTTCTGTTATTGAAAACTTCCTGATTTCCAAGCTAAATCCGGGGCTCCAGGATCTTTTGGTCTTATCCGCGATGTCGATGATTTATAAAAGCAAAGGAAATGTTCGGATAAGGGATCTGGCGAAATCACTTCATATCAGTCAGAGCCCGCTTGAAAAGCGTTTTCGTCAGAAAGTCGGTACAAGTCCTAAGAAATTTTCATCCCTGGTTCGTTTTAAGAACTCCATCGCCCATTACAAACCCAACACGCCACTGACTGACCTTAGCTACGAAACGGGATTTTATGACCAGGCGCATTTCATTAAGGAGTTTCGAAACTTCACGGGCGATAGCCCGGAAATATTCTTCGGCCGAAAATAGAAAAACGATTTTTTACAATTCAGCGGCCATTAGTCGTCAGATCTTTGTAATGAATAAAATAAATCATTCCAAAAATCAAAAGACATGTTTACGATCAATGAACTGAAGACAGTCCATTCAAAGGTAAAATCAGGCGCAGATTATCCTGCTTATGTCCGGGAAATTATCAAAATGGGAGTAACTGGATATGAAACCTATGTAGAGGACGGAAATACAATTTATTTCGGCGTTAACAACTACCGCATAGCGTCGGGCCCAAAATATGATGCCCTTGTCGTCAATGGAAAATCGGATCGGGAAGCCTTCAAAAAAGATTTAAAGGCACACCAGGAAAGCAAGACAAATTTCCCCCGTTTTTGTTTCGACGCTGCTCAATCAGGGGTTGAGAAATGGGTGGTAAATATCACTGCAATGACCTGCACATATTTTGATAAAAACGAGCAAATTCTTGTTGTAGAATCAATTCCCGCTTAAAAAGCGGTCAATACAAAACCTAACATTACGGGATCATGCTGATCGGTCGTATGATCATTTAAAGAAGCTAATCTAAATCCACATTTCTCTAAAAGTTTGATCGAATTGAAGTTATGGTCAGAACAAAAAGCATTGATTCGTTTTAATTCCATTTGTTCGAAACCAAATTGAGCAACCCGTGGAAGGACTTCAGTCATGATTCCCTGCCTCCGAAAACCGGATAATAGTTCATATCCGATTTCTGCTGCCTGGGCCGATATGTCAAAATTCCAAATGCCAATCGTTCCTATTAAATCCGGAGAATTTTCAAAACAGATGATCCAATAAATGTTATCGTTTCGCTGTACGCCGGATTTAATTCTCTCAATAAATAAAACGGCGTCCGCTATGCTATTTGTATTTTCACGACCGATCAGTGCGTTGGTTTCCTGGTCCGATCGCAGTTCGTGAATCAAAGGCGCATCTGATTCGTTTATTTCTCTGAGTATGAATCGCCCGGTGGTTAATTCCGGAAACGGTGAAAAATGGAGATTTTTCATTGGGCAATCATATTTTTGATTTCCCTCTCCATGATGCCCCTGACAATACGGGGCGGCTTTCCCCATATTTTAATTTTCGCGTCTGTGAGTATAGGATAAAACGAATGCACGCCACCCGTTTCCACCACAGAGAGACCAAATACCACCGTTTGAATTTTGGCATGGCGGATCACATAGGAGCACATAATACAGGGTTCATGTGTTGTGTATAGAATACAATCCGAGAGGTCGGAACTGCCCGTAATAATATTGGCCTCGCGAATGGCTTCTATTTCTGCATGAAAAGTGATATCCTTTTTTGTTTTTCCTCCTTCGATTCCCTCGGCAATAATGACACCTTCCTGAACTACCACAGAACCCACGGGTGCATCACCTCTTGTCTTGGCTGTCAGCGCCAGGTCAATAGCGAATTTCATGTAAAATTCATGACCACGTTCTGCGATTTTATTCATCTTTATTCATTTCTTTGTTTGCTTTATCAAAAGGGTCCCAGGACACATCCAGTTTACCATCGCTACCGCGTCGCAAACGCAATCGTACACTGATGCCCGGACTGCGTTGGGTACCTTTATTGACGATTACGGAATCTTTATTCGCTTTCAGGTTACTGAGTGGCACCTGAATACTCATGTCAGGTCCGGTTTTTATATTGTATATCCCGTTCACAAACATAGTTAGAACCGAGGAACGGATTTCCATCCGGTTAATGGTTATGTTTTCACCACGAATTTCTATAGAGTCGTACAGATCTGCAAACCGGACATCAGATAAATTCCTTTTTTTCAGAATTTTTTTATGAATCTGTTCAAAAGGAGGGAAGTTCAGGAGCTGGCCATTTTTTAAATTGAACTGGATCGAACTTTTAAAACCGTCCGTGATCAGTTGTGCATTGGGTGTCAGACTGCCCTGCATATTTATGTTTGCGGTTAAATTGCCGATAATGTTTTTATCGGTGAGTGATGTCAAACCAAAATTGTTAAAAATGTAAAACAGGCTGCTCACATTGATATTGTTCATTTGTGTTTCCAAAGCAAACGAATTGTTGTTTGCGTCGTTCTGCAGGAAACCCTGCAGTTTCATACGGCCTTTGCCATGTTTTAATGCCACATTATTAAACTGCACAAGATTTTCTTTTAGTATAATGCCGGCCTGCAGGCTGTCCACGACGAATTTTTTATAAATCACCTGGCTGGCCCTCAGACTGATATTGAAATTTGATGATGTCATTTGGCTGATAAACTCTGATACCGTCGTTGCAGGCGAGGATTTCGTTTTTTCTTCTTCAGCAGGTTTTGCCTGTGGCCGGAGAAAACTATTGAAATCATCCAGGTTCAGCCTGTTGGATTCAATGCTCCAGTCGAGTGAGTACATGTCATTGCGATGATTGATAAAATAAAAAATGCTTTTCAGTTTCCCGTTCATTGTCAGATCGGAACCGCCTGAATGAAGAACCAGGTTTTCGATGTCCATGTCCTTGCCCGTAAAGCGGATCACCCCGCTCACCGGCGCAAATCGTAAATGTCGAGGGGCATAATGCAGGTCCGCATTTGCCAGTGCGATGGTCCCTGTCAGAAGCCTTAAACTGTCGTAATGTTTTTCAAGCGATCCGTTGTACGTGAGGTTCAGCTTTCCGGTACCCCCTGTAAAAGCGAGCTCGTTTTCCTTCAGATAGCTGTTTACCGTGACCAGTTTAAAATCAGAGATCACATGCATTTCCATTCTGGGATGAATCAGATTGCTGAGGACTACGGAATCAGCGAGGAAATTCAGATTTCCCCAGTCGCCCTGAAATGCTGAAAAATGTATCACCGTATTGGAATCTTCATGTCCATAGGATCGGACGGCCTCGTTGTTAAAAGTTGCCGTAAAGGACGCATGATCGACAGCGATAAAAGGACTTTTTACATTCCTGTTTTCCACTTTCAGCCATAGATGGATCAGCGGTGTGCTGTATTGTGGTTCTGAGTTATCCAGACTGCCGGTGAGACTGGCAATGGGGTCTTCGATATCGTAAGGCGCCAGTGTTTTCTGAAGATTTGGAGCAAGGAAAGACACGGCTTTACGGAAGGACAAATTTTTGGTATCCCAGGAAAGAAGAAAAGGCGTTCCTTCTTTTGCGAAATAAAATTTCCCCGTAAATACAAAAGGCTGCTGGTCTATTGCCAGCGGTATTCTGTCAAAGTTCAGTTCCCGGGAATCTTTATTATATAAGATCCTGAACGCACCCTGCAGGGATTTGTTCTCAAGGAACGATCCCTTAGCGGGGTTAAATGTCATCGCCTGCACCAGGCAGTCCAGGTTCCCATCGATCGCCAGCACGGGACTCTTATCATTTTTCGGAATATTACAATCCAGGTTATGTATCCGGAACCCAAAAAATTTATGTTTAGCACCTTCGTCTACCGAAAATCCGACATGCTGCATGCTTACCTTGCTGAATAGTAGTGCATCGTTTTTGATTGTAAGGCCGGCCTGTAAACTGTCCACGATGATTTTTTTATAGGTCAGCTTATTGACTTTCAGGCTGACGTTAAAATCGGCCGATTGCAGCCTGCTGATATAATCTGATAAGGTTGTGGCAGACGCGGATTTCTTTTTTTCTGCTTCAGCGGTTTTTGTCTGTGGCCGGAGAAAATTACTGAAATCATCCAGGTGCAGCCGGTTGGATGTTATGTTCCAGTCCAGCGAATACTTTTCATTGAGATGATTAAAAAAATAAAAGATGCTTTTCACTTTCCCATTGATCGCCAGGTCCGATCTGCCGGAATGAAGCATGAGGTTGTCTATGGACATATTCTTACCCGTAAAGCGAATGACGCCACTGACCGGCTTAAATAGTAAGTTTCCCGGATTAAATTGAAGCCCTGCGTCCTGCAGAGTGATGGTGCCATTTAACAGCCTTGAACTATCATGATATTTTTCGAGCGATCCGCTGTAAGCGAGGTCGATCTTTCCATCGCCCTGCGTAAAGACCAGTTTGTTTTCTTTCAGATAGCTGTTAATCGAGTCCAGCTTAAAATCGGAGATCACATTCATTTTTATTCTGGGGTGAATGAGATCGCTGAGGACCACGGAATCAGCATGGAAATTCAGATTTTCCCAGTTGCCCTGTAATGCTGAAAAATGGATTACGGTGTTGGAATCTTCATGTCCCAGGGATCTCACCGCCTCGTTGTTATAGGTTGCGGTAAAGGATGCCTGACTGATGGCGAAAAAGGGGCTTTTTATATTTCTGTTTTCCACGTTCAGCCACAGATGTATCAGCGGTGTTTTGTACTGGGTTTCGGAATTATCGAGGCTGCCGGTGAGGCTGGCAATGGGTTCTTCGATGTCATACGGTTCGAGCCGTTTTTGAATATTTTCAGAAAGGAAAGACGCGGCTTTTCGAAAAGACAAATTTTTGGTTTCCCAGGAGAGTAAAAACGGCGTTCCTTCATCCGCGAAAAAGAACTTCCCTGAAAAAACAAAAGGCTGCCGGTCTATGGCCAGCTGGATCCTGTCAAAATCCAGTTCCCGGGAATCTTTATTATACAAAATAATGAAGTCACCCTGCACGGATTTGTTCTTTAGAAAAGGCCCTTTTTGCTGATTGAATGTCATCGCCTGAACAAGGCAATCCAGTTTCAAATCGAAAGCCAGCAAGGGACTATTTTCTTGTGCCAGGATATTGCAATCCAGTGTATGTATCCGGAACCCAAAAAATTTATGTTTGACACCTTCGTCGATCGAAAAACGCGCATTGGTGATTTTCAGGATTGGGTAAGCCTGGTTGGAAGAGCTGTCGTTGCGGGGTCTGATCTTTTTTTTGAATACAGAAGTATTGGAGTACCCCAGACTATCTGTATAGAAATAAATATCCGGCTTGTCCAGATCGAGACGCAGGATATCTATTTTCCCATGGAAGAGTTGCCAGAAGTCTATGGTGGCGAATACCCGGTTTACCGAAACCAGATCATGGTGATGCCGGCTCCAGAGACTGTCGCGCAAATAGATACTATCAATGGTCAGTGCGATCAGCGGGAAACTGCTTTTCAGGCCTACACTGATATCGCCAATATGCAGGGTGGCCCCATTCAGTTCTTTTTCAGTTTCAGATTCCAAAAAAGAAATAAACTGCCGTTGATGTTGCTTTACATAAAAAGAAACACCGATCAATGCGAGTAACAGCAAAATGAGCAGGATAGCCAAAACTCGCAAAGTGATCTTGATCGCTCTCTTCATGTTGGAAATTTAGCCAAATAAAAATAAAAAACCCTCCCGGCTGAGCCGGGAAGGTTCGCGGTTGTTTTTGTATCCTGTTTATTGTTTTAATACCTGGAAAGTCTTCAATACGCTTCCCTGTTTCAGTTTTACAACATAGACACCCGTGTTATAACCGGAAGCTGGAATACTCACCATTCCGTTCGACTGTATATTCGTTTTACTGTACAAGAGTTTTCCCTCCTGTGAATAGAGCTCGACAGATGCGGGTTCATCACCAACAAGTGAAAAATAAACATTGAATTTATCCGTCGCCGGGTTAGGATACACTGATGCCATGCTTCCTCTTTTCGAAATTTCCTGATAGGACTGCAGGGCATCACCTTTCATGACCGGAACTGCGTCTCTTCCGCATTTCGTGATACAGCTGAATTCCGCATCTATCCTTGTATATCCGAAATTGTCTTCCCAGTTGATAACGGCCAAACTGGCCGCGGAGAAATTTCTGCAGTATGAAATATTGGTTGAAAAAACCGTATCACCGGGTGGGGCGATAAAGCTGCCTTTCAGGTCTGTGCCTGGTAAAAACCATTGCACCTCCACTCCAAAAGGATTTGGATTCATCACTGACCAGTTTCTGATGGAAGAGGGATCGTCAGAGCAGGCAGCTGCCAGTTTCAGATTTTTTATATAGAGAGTAGGAAATTTTACGGCGCCCACTGCTTTATCTGCTTCAATCAGTCCGTAACCGGAAGCGACATCAAATCCCTTATCAAAACGGTTCGTTAAGGGGTCGTCCATATCCGCGGTATTCGAAGTCATGATACCTTTTATTTGATCCGGCGTGATGGAATTTAATTTCTGCGCCTCGATCATCAGCGCCGCCACGCCGGCAGCGTGCGGTGCTGCTGCAGAAGTGCCGAAGAAATTCGGATAGGAATCGCCATCGAACGCGCCGTCAGGATAATCAAATGGATTAAAGAAAGAAGTATTTACTCCGTCCGGAGCTGTCAGGTCCGGTTTTTTACGGATCAGGGGTGCAATGCGATTGCCTTCAATGTCAAAATAATTCGGTATTCCGCCGTAGGAAGAATAATATTCTATGAGTGCCGGATCCAGGCCATAGGCCGGCGTTTCCTGATACCAGGCGGCTCCTGTGGCAATGGCGCCTGCAGCTTTCGCATGACCGAAACAGGTTCCTGACAGCACACCGGGTATGGCCGGTGTGGTAGCATAAAATTGTGCATCATCAAATAATATATACTTCAGATGGTGAGGATCGGGGCCGGCAAATTTTAAAATGACAATAAAAAACGTAGAGTCGGGGGTATCATTGTCGTAACCAAAAAGTTCTATCGGATCCCCGCTGGCGATATTATCACTTGCACCGCCAGCGACTACATTTCCATTTCTGTCCAGCAAATAAATATCCAGATCAGAGTTTGAACCCACACCACTGGCAGAAAACGAAGATTCATCCCACTGAAATGAACTGACGAGTGAACCTCCCGGCGGAATGAAAACCGGCTGTCCGTAAACGGGCGGATCACCCGGAGCGCTGAAATTATGCGCTGTGCCGCTGCCAGCTCCCAATAGTTCAACATCCGAAGCCTGATAGCGGTGTTCATAAGAATTCACACCGTCATTACCTGCGGAAGAAAAATAGCTAACGCCCTTTCTTTTGGACTCGTCTACAGATTGAGCAATGATGCCATCCTGAAAAAAAGGTTCATCCAGATAACTGACGTCGTCGGCAATTACCCGGCAGCCCCTGTCTGCAAGATCCTGAATACCCTGCGCAAAATCAGCTTCACCCAGAAAGGCGGTATGAAATGCAAGCGTTGATCCGGGGGCGACATCATGAACAATCTCCAGAAGCGCCCTGCCTTCGTCATCTCCGCCACTATCCAGCTCCTCCAATACCTCAACCGGTTTATTGAAATGAAAAGGATTTGCGAAGCCGGGCAACTCGCCCTGTTTAATTCCTTTTTTTGCTGTGCCCAGATTATCATAACTGTCGGACAAAATGCCCACCTTCACGCCTGCGCCATTCACATGATATTTTTTTCTGGCTATCTCAGAACGCTGGGCAGTATCACCCTGGCTGATCACCGGAATGGGTTTGTTGTGTGATCCTTTTCCGTTGCCTTTGTTGCCAGGCAATTTGAACGGCCGAACCGGTTTGAAAGCCGGTTTTGCATATTGAACGGATGCGACGTTTTCCAATTGATCAATGGATGAGAGGGGCATGATGCCGGATATCACGCGACCATACACGCCGGTCACCTGAAAGCCATTTTTTTGCAGATCTGCTTTGGCGGCATTGACATTTCCTTTTACGGACATGTCAACCACCACACCACCGTTATGATATTGAATGTATTTATCCATTCCGCCGGTCATGGAAACCGGTTTTGCCTGAATACTCAGACTTTGAACCCGCGCACCGTTGTTTTGAGATGCTAAGTTTTTCAGTACCGGACTCAGTTTGGTGGGCGTTTTGTCAACCTGCGCAATCGTGGCGACCGGAGCCTGGAGCTTTGGATTACCTGGAACCTGTTTTTGCGCCATCAAAGAACACGACAACACGCAACAAAAAAAACAGAGTAAAGTTTTTTGCATAACTGAAGGTTATAAGGTTTAAAATAGTGGAGGAAGATTTCTGTTATGAATTTAACCTTTTTTTGCTGACGACAAATTTTTTGAGAAAGATTATCTTACACACAAATCCCGGATGTTTTTGATGTAGATTGTCCTGATTAAGAAGGTAAACAGAAAGAAAATAAAACATTTCGTGACAGCCTAGGAAACTGACATGTCTGAAACCGGAAGTTTATTGCGCAAGATCATTCACATAGATATGGATGCTTTTTATGCATCTGTAGAACAACGTGACAACCCTGCGTTAAAAGGCAAACCTATTATTGTGGGTGGTTCGCCTGAAGGGCGCGGAGGTGTTGTGGCCACCGCCAGCTATGAGGCAAGGAAGTATGGTGTGCGATCCGCCATGCCTTCCAAAACGGCCCTCCGACTTTGTCCCGTCGCTATTTTTATAAAGCCCCGGTTCGCAGCATACAAAGACGTTTCGGAAAAAATACGCGCGATTTTCCATCGGTACACAGATCTGGTAGAACCATTATCACTTGATGAAGCTTATCTGGATGTTACAAGCGATAAACTCGGTGTGGGCTCAGCGATTGATATTGCAAAACAAATCAGACAGGCCATACATGATGAATTGCAACTAACCGCTTCGGCGGGTGTGTCAATAAACAAGTTTGTTGCGAAGATGGCATCTGATATCAATAAGCCCGACGGACTTGCTTTCATCGGCCCTTCGGCTGTAGAGGCATTCATGGGAAAATTGCCGGTTGAAAAATTTTACGGTGTGGGAAAAGTCACAGCTGAAAAAATGAAAAGCATGGGCCTGCATACCGGATCTGATTTAAAACAACTCACTAAAAACGAACTGACAACGAAATTCGGCAAAGTGGGAAACTTCTATTATAATATTGTGCGGGGAATCGACGATCGCGCCGTAGAGCCATATCGCGAAACCAAGTCGATCAGTGCCGAAGATACATTCCCGGCTGATCTGACTGATTCCGCCGACATGCATAAGGCGATTGACCTGCTGGCCGCGACCGTTGCCAGGCGTGCACAATACAATGGTTTGAAAGGGCGTACCATTACATTAAAAATTAAGTATAGTGACTTTAAACAAATCACGCGAAACCAATCTTTATCAGAACCCGTCGACGATGCGGAAACCATTGCTGCGACCGGCAGGAAATTACTTGACGGCACCGAGCCTGAAAATAAATTGATACGACTGCTTGGTGTCGGCATCTCAAACTTCGGTGATCAGCAAATGAAAAATAATCGAAATATCAGCAGGGGCCAATTGGGATTGTTCGAATATTGATATGGCATCTCTTAAAGATGCCAACGCGGAAATGTTAGCATCCGGATGGCGTAATTATTTTTCGAGTATATTTTTCAGCGTGGACAAGCTGGCATCCATATCTTTCGGAAACTTTTTTTCTGCCATTGGAATAAATATATTCATCGGATATTTCAATGTGCCGGCATTTGTCAGGTATACTTTTGTTTGATGATCGGATAGGGATTCTGTCTCCATGATTACGTTGGCCGTTGTCGTCATAGGTCTTACAAAACGAATCTGAGTTTCAATTCTTTTTCCTTCGACGATGTTCAAAATTTCCTTTTCTCCCTCTCCGGCATTTTTATTTCCGTTCCAGGCAATAATAAATCCCACGGTTCCATCTGTTCCTTTGTATTCCCAGTTCCGGTTGGGGTCAGTGGCTGCCCATTTATTGAATTTGTCCTGGTTCTTGAGCAATTTCAAAAAGTCAAATACTTGTTGGACAGGTGCATTGATGATAATTTCCCGCCTTACGTAATGTTCCCTCTTCATGAAAATCGCAATGATTAACAACAGGGCAATGATGCCTGCCACGACCAGCAGAATGGTAATCAGGGTATTCATGTTATTGTTTTAATGGTTATCCGGGTCGCCGGGGTCTTTGATCTGAAGTTTAAAATCATTTCAGGCCAGCCTTCTAAATTACGGATTATTCGCGCACGATCGGTAAGCAGATCAAAGTCGATATAAAATGACCGCTTATCCATCAGATTTTTTTATGGATATACTGATACCAGCCAATCACCCAAAGCATCCCGAAACAAAAACCAGCAGCAACATCTGTCGGGTAGTGAACGGACAGTACAATTCTGCTCAGACCGGTGAAGCATGTCAGCAGGATCAGCAAACTTATTCCGGCGATACGCAAAAATCGCGGAGCCTTACTATGCCACAGTGACCAGCTCATTACTGCGCAAAAGACACATGCAGCAGTACTATGGCCGCTGGGGAAACTATAGTCAGTGAAATTTGGTATCAGCGGTGCAGGCGGCCGGTGCCGTTGAAATATCAGTTTCAAAACCTGGACCGACAAAAAGCCGCCGACAGCCACGCCGGCGACACTTAGCCCAAAACGAGCATTGGGTCGCCATACATTGAGTATTATAAAAACGAGATAAGCGGGTAATAAAAATTCAAAGGATCCGAAAAAACTAATGCGGATCCAAAAGGTCAATAGAACCGGCGGTGCCAGGGGTCTCAACAGTTCCTGTAAATATTTGTCAAAGACATTCTCCGGATAAACATGCACAAGGGCCGCGATCGCAATAAATATCAGCAGCGCCAGGAAAAATAATATATTCAGCAGACGGTCGCTGTCTGTATGTTGGGCTGCAGGCTTCATGGGTTGGAAAGTTAAATTTTTCTTCGGGTACTCCGCGTTAACCAGGCTTTATTACATTACGTTAAATAAGTAACATGCACCATGGCGGTTTTATGAGGGTATTGTATCTGTTCAGCCTGATCAGTCTCCTGCTTGATATATATGCTTACAATGGCGTGAAAACCTGGGTGTCGGGATGGAAATCTGCGCGCCGTCAAAAAATCGCACTACGCACTTATCTGGTGTTTTTTGTTGGTGTCACCATTTTATTCCTGGCCGCTATCACCTTTACCACCCATTATCTTACCCGGTTTCAGGAATGGGCACTGAGTTTATTTCTGACTTTTCTGATCACCAAATTGTTTTTTATCATCGTACTCTTACTGGGCGACATCGTCCGGTTTTTTTGGGGCATAATCCGAAGACTGTTCAAACAGAAGCCAGTATCGGGCGGACCGTTTTTCCCATCCCGTCGCAGGTTCATTGCAGAAGCAGGGATATTACTGGCATCCGTTCCTTTTACGGGTTTTTTATATGCCATCTTCAAAGGCAAATATGATTATCGCCTGCATGAAGTCACATTGTATTTCAAAGACCTTCCCGCATCTTTTGACGGGTTTACCATTACGCAATTATCAGATTTTCATTCCGGCAGTTTTGATAATATGTCAGCAGTAACCCGTGGCATCGAAATCGCAAAGGCACAGCAAAGTGATTTGTTTGTCTTTACCGGTGACCTGGTAAACAATATGGCATGGGAAGTAGAACCTTATATGTCTCTGTTCAGCCAACTCAAAGCGCCCTATGGACAATTTTCTATTCTCGGCAATCATGATTATGGTGACTATGCCCAATGGGATAGTCCTGAAGAGAAAGCCGCCAACTTCGAAAAACTCAAACAAAATCATCAAACGCTTGGCTACCGGTTAATGCTGAATGAAAATACAGTTATCCGGAAAGGTACGGATCAACTGGCGCTGATCGGAGTCGAAAACTGGGGTCGCGGATTTATTCAGGTGGGAGACATCGACAAGGCGCTGGAGGGAGTGGATGAAAATGCGTTTAAAATTTTATTATCGCACGATCCCACGCACTGGGAAGAGAAAATCCGGTATCATCCAACCACCATTCATCTCACCTTATCCGGACATACACATGGCGCCCAGTTTGGTGTTGAGTCAGACAAATTGCGATGGAGCCCGGTGCAGGGCCGGTATCTTGACTGGGCCGGACTTGCCAATGAAAAAGACCGCTATCTGTATGTGAACCGCGGATTTGGTTTCCTCGCTTTCTCAGGCCGCCTGGGCATTTGGCCGGAGATCACTAAACTCACTCTCAGGAAAGGCTGACGACAATATGAAAGTATGGAAGAATGGAAGTATGGAAGTATGGAAGTTGAACTAAATAACTTACAAACTACCACTTCCATTCTTCCATACTTCCATACTTCCATACTCTCATAAATGATAGTGACCTATTTTTGTGAAAAAGTTCTGAATGGAAAACGGTAAGGTCTTGATTAAGGATGGAAAGGAAAACATGGATATCGGTCTAATTCACAAATTTCTGTCGGAGCAGTCTTATTGGGCTAAAGGAATCTCTTACAATTTCGTGGAAAATTCTTTGACTCATTCCTTTAACGTCGGCGCCTTTGTTGATGAACAACAAGTCGGGTTTGGGAGAGTGATTACCGATTTTTACACTTTTGGCTGGTTGGCAGATTTCTTCGTATTGAAAGAACACCGGGAAAAAGGCATTTCCAAGTTGATGTTGTCATACCTGTTAGATCAACCCTGGTATAATCGCCTGAGACGGGTGATGCTGAATACCAGCGATGCTCAGGGGCTTTATCGCCAATTTGCGTTCAGGGATTTAAAAAATCCTGCAAATATTTTGGAGATCCATCGGCCTGATATTTATTTATCCTAGTTATTATATTTGCAGACAACTTCAAAATATGTCTGATTATAAGTTTGACCGGACTGCATTTAAAATACAGACTTTTAAAGAAGCTGACCAATCTTCCGTATTTGATAAAACTGTTTCTTACTTCGAACGTCTGCGCCAGCTTATTTTTTTATTGCGCCAATGCAATAGCAGTTGTTCCCTGATGCCGCAATGCAATTCATTATTTTATTTATTTCCCGGGAACATAAGGATCCAGTTTGCCCACCCCTGATGAGTGGATATTTTTTTACACTGCCTTCAAATTCCGCAACCACGCGATACATAGGATCTGTCACCCGTGTGGTATAGCCGACCACATCACGCTCTTCTTATGAGTCTCTCAGCAAGTCGATCAGTTTTAGCAAAGCAAGTTTTTGAGGAGGATCGTACATGTTCATCTGCCAAACCAGATGCATCTTCCAGTTCCGCCACTTGACTCTCAGCGATGACGAAAATCACGTTGAAGTTTGACAACTGTCATTGGTGAACTGCAACAATGTTTTGAGTAAAATGGTACCTTGTACATATGTTTAAGAGCTCAGAAAACATCCTGGCAGTAAACGGGGGTTCCTCAAGTATAAAATTCGCAATTTATACCAACGAATCAGAACCTGTATGTATTTTATCGGGCAAAATCGAAAGGATCGGACTTGCGGATCCTGTTATGAGTTTTACGGAAAACGGTATGGATCATAAGGGGATGCATGTGTCGGCTGCCACTATGCAGGAATCGGCAACCAGTCTCGTTGACTGGTTGCAAAAAAGAAACGAACTTTCAAACCTCGTGGCGATCGGTCATCGAATCGTATTTGGGATGGAAAAGACTGAGACGCAAATAATCACAACGGTTCTGACAGATCACTTAAAAAATATCAGGAGCTACGATCCCGATCATATACCAGGAGAAATTGCACTGATCAATGCATTTCGCCAGAAACTTTCGCATATGATACAGGTGGCCTGTTTCGACACCTTGTTCCACTCTACCATGCCAAGACTTGCAACGATGCTTGCTATCCCCCGTGCATTAGATGAGCAAGGGATACGCAAATATGGTTTTCACGGTCTTTCCTACCAATATATTTTAGAAGAACTGAGGAGGGCAGAAGAGCCTGCTGTAGTTCAAGGGCGGATTATCATCGCTCATCTGGGAAATGGCGCAAGTCTGGCGGCCGTAAAAGACGGGCATTCCGTGGATACCAGCATGGGTTTTACGCCCGCTGGTGGATTGATGATGGGAACGCGAAGCGGGGACATGGATCCGGGAACCACCGCTGTCATTTTGCAAAAGATGTCGATGAGTGCAATTGAATTCAATGATTTTATAAATCATGACTGCGGACTGCTGGGCGTATCCCAAACAAGTCCTGATATGCAGCAGTTGTTGAAAAATGAAAATACGGATATCCGTGCAACCGAAGCTGTTAATCTTTTTTGCTACAACGTAAAAAAATGGATCGGATCTTTTACAGCGGTTCTGGAAGGGCTCGATGTGTTAGTATTCACCGGCGGCATCGGTGAAAATGCGGCGGAGGTGCGGTGGCGGATCTGCATTGGATTATCCTACCTCGGAATAGAACTGGATAGAAAAATGAATGAGAACGGTAAAGGAATTGTTTCCGGAAAAAACAGCCGCATCAAAGTGTATGTTATTGCGACCAATGAAGAACTGATGATCGCCAAACTGGTGAACAGCGTTTTATGAACCTGAAAAAAAATATTATGCAAGCCAATACAGACTCCGAAATAACAAATGAGTTGCTGGAAAAAATGAATGCGTACTGGCGTGCGGCAAATTATCTCGCCGTCGGCCAGATTTATCTCCACGAAAATCCGCTGCTCAAAGAGCCCCTGGCGCCGGAACATATTAAGCGTATGCTGCTTGGACATTGGGGAACTACGCCCGGACAGAATTTTATTTACGTTCATCTGAACCGGGTCATCAAAAAATACGATCTGAATATGATCTATGTATCCGGTCCCGGTCATGGTGGACCGGCCCTGGTTGCCAATACCTATCTCGAAGGAACTTATAGTGAAGTATACCCGGCCATCGGTCCCGATGAAGCTGGACTAAAAAAATTATTTACCCAGTTTTCTTTTCCCGGCGGAATTCCCAGTCACGTGTCACCGGAATGTCCGGGGTCGATTCATGAAGGCGGAGAGTTGGGTTATTCAATCAGTCATGCATTCGGTGCCGTTTTTGATAATCCGGATCTGCTCGTGGCTTGTGTCGTGGGCGACGGTGAGGCGGAGACGGGTCCGCTCGCCACGTCCTGGCACTCCAATAAATTTCTCAACCCGGTAACGGATGGTGCAGTCCTTCCCATATTGCATCTCAATGGTTTTAAAATTGCCAACCCAACCATTCTTGCGAGGATCCCGAAAGAAGAATTAACACAGCTACTAAGGGGTTATGGATGGGAACCTTATTTTGTTGAAGGCGATGATCCCATGACGATGCACCGTCTCATGGCTGACGCGATGGACACGGTTATTGAAAAAATAAAATCCATTCAGCTGGATGCAAGAACGCGTGGCAACAAGCAGCGACCCTGCTGGCCAATGATCGTGTTCAGGTCACCCAAGGGATGGACGGGGCCGAAAGATGTGGACGGGATCCCGGTAGAAGGCACATTCCGTTCCCATCAGGTGCCCATCTCTGATCCTTCCGTGAATCCGGTGCATCTGCAACAGTTGGAAGAATGGTTAAAGAGTTATAAACCTTCAGAACTTTTTGATAAAAAAGGAAAATTGATCGCAGAACTTGCTGAACTCGCGCCGCTCAAAGAAAGAAGGATGGGTGCCAATCCTCATGCCAATGGCGGACTGCTTTTACAGGATCTGAAAATGCCGGACTTCAAAGATTATGCTGTTGAAATACCGAATCCAGGTGGCAGTGACGCGTCAGACACGCTCGTACTCGGCGATTTTTTACGCGACGTTATCCGCTGCAATGAAACCGAAAGGAATTTCAGAATTTTCGGTCCGGACGAAACACTCTCCAATAGGCTCGATCACATATTCGAAGCGACAAACAGGCAATGGCAGGAAGCCATCGTTACCAACGATCAGTATTTAAATAAAGACGGTCGGGTAATGGAAGTACTCAGCGAGCACCAGTGCGAGGGTTGGCTGGAAGGATATCTGCTAACCGGAAGACACGGACTGTTCAACAGTTATGAGGCATTTATTCATATCGTCGATTCGATGTTTAACCAGCACGCGAAATGGCTGAAAATTACAAATGGTATTGCCTGGCGAAGAAAGATATCCTCCCTAAATTATTTATTGTCCTCGCATGTCTGGCGTCAGGACCATAATGGGTTTACTCACCAGGATCCGGGCTTCATCGATCATGTCATTAACAAAAAATCAGAAATTGTTCGCATCTATCTTCCACCGGACGCAAACTGTCTTTTATCTGTTATGGATCATTGTCTGCGGAGTCGTCACTATGTGAATGTAGTCATTGCCGGTAAACATCCGGCCCCGCAATGGTTGAAAATGGAGGAGGCCGTTATCCATTGTACGAAAGGAATTGGAATATGGGAATGGGCGAGCAATGATCCGAACCTTGAACCCGATATCGTGATGGGTTGTGCGGGAGACGTACCCACGCTGGAAATATTAGCGGCTGTATCTATTCTGCGCAGTAGTGTGCCGGAACTTAAAATAAGGGTTGTTAATGTCGTCGATCTTATGAAAATGCAAATGCACAGTGAACACCCGCACGGCCTGAATGACATGGATTTTGACTTTCTGTTTACAAAAAACAAACCCATTATTTTTGCCTTTCACGGATATCCCTGGCTTATACACCGGTTGACTTATAAGAGAACTAATCACCACAATATTCATGTTCGTGGGTACAAAGAAGAAGGCACTATCACGACGCCTTTTGACATGACCGTTTTAAATGATATGGACCGGTTCCACCTCGTGCAGGACGCCATCGAAAGACTGCCGCAGTTTGAAGATCGTCTCAGTTATCTCAAACAGGAAATGCAGGACAAATTAATTGCACATAGAAATTATATTAATAAAAACGGCGAGGACATGCCGGAAATTAAAAACTGGAAATGGAAATCCTAATTGCCGCTATCATCTGTCACCACAATTGATCAAAGTGATATTAATTCATGCTTTGGGATAGTATATAACTTTGTTGGTAGAAAGATGCCAGCTCATATTAGAATCGAATGATGTTGCTATATCGTAATACTATCCATTTGCATACCTCTATTCAATATCATAGCTTCTTTTGAGAAACAATATAAATTTTGATAAATATTGTAAATGCTCCTTTAGCAACATATCATAACCCTTCAGGGTGATGGTAAATGTCCAATAATTATTATAAAGCAAGGACATTTTTTCCTCATCTTTCGAAATGATAACATCTATATCAGAGGGAATCTTGCCGGTTGCTTCATATGAGTGAAAAAATTTGTTTGTCTTTGTCCCATCCATAATCTGCTTGAAGGAAGTCCAGGTTTGGACATAATAATCTGTAACAAATCTTTCCTGTATTTTAATGTCGTTGTTTTTTGCTTCATATAAGGCAATGCTGTCAGCCACCCTGCTTTCCTTAATAACGCTGTACCCGCCTGCATTTCTAAGTTGCACCAGGGTCAAATCATTAAACGAAAAAAGGTGCAAAGTGATAGTATGTTGAGTTGCATAATAAAATATAGAATCCTGAACGGCCATATTTGTAAAATTATTTTTGGATACGCTCATGAGCGAGTCGATGCCGCTTAATTCCAGGTCGTTTCTGTAAATCAGGCCTTTCAAATCTGAAGTATCATTTTGTATATTGTTTATGAGCCCGATTATATAATCTTTTTCACGATGATTTTCAGAAATATGCTCTCTGATCGTTTCTGCAAAAAAACCAAGCGTTACTGCCAAAAAAATCATTAAAAATTCGAGAACATACTCTTTCCATTTTTTCTTTCTGTGATGTAAATCGGGATGGTGATGTACTTCCATGATTTGATTGATTTGTCGGGAAAAAATCTTTTATGAAAATTCTAAATTTCGTACTTTAATTTAAATCAAAAAAAGATCCCGCGGAAAGGTGCCGTTTACCATCTGAATTTTCCGGACTATGCTATAGTATAGTTTGATGAGTAATACGGTGCTACGGGTCTGATATTTGATTGATTTTTGTGTGAAAAGGATATTTTTTTCAATTTTATTCGCGCCTATATTTGCGATGTCCCAAAAGACAACTGCAAATCCGCCGGGCAATTTTGTCTATCCTGACAGCATTTGGGAGAATTTGGCCCAAGCAGGGGCAAACGGTTGGGATGAGCGTAAATTAAATGATCTGAAGAAATTTGTAATCGACAGCACGCATGCCACGGGCATCCTGGTGATCTTCCGTGGGAAAATTCTGTTCCAGTATGGCGATATTAATGAATTAAGTTATGTGGCTTCCTGTAGAAAGAGCGTGCTCTCAATGTTGTTCGGCCCTTTTGTGGAGAACGGGAAAATTGACCTGGATCAGACCATTGAACAAACAGGTCTGGATGACGTTGGCGGATTGCTGCCTGTTGAAAAGAAGGCGACGATCAGGGATTTGCTTACAGCCCGTTCCGGTGTGTAC
>Ga0193753_10001655_pt1 | contig 18755 bp, 18 predicted proteins | sample H1c2metaG_FD_144925 | JGI IMG/M metagenome (GOLD analysis project Ga0193753, IMG submission 144925) | Soil microbial communities from a riparian zone of the East river system, Colorado, United States - H1c2 | ecosystem: Environmental > Terrestrial > Soil > Riparian zone | place: USA: East...
AACAGTCCCTATGCCGTCCAGCAGTCCCTGCGGGGCAAGGACTACGAGGCCGATAGCTGGTTGCAATGGACGGCCAAAGGCATTGCCGATACCCTGGCCGGTGCACTCGGCTTCTTCCGCCATGCCGCGGAGATGAATATCGAGATCTTCTATATCACCAATCGCGAGGAAAAGGAACGGGCAGGAACGCTTCAGAACCTGCAACGCTATCACCTTCCCTTCGCCGATGAGCAACACCTGATCCTCCGGAAGGATGTGTCGAGTAAGGAACCGCGGCGGCAGGATGTTTCCAGGACCCACGAGATCATCCTCCTGCTGGGCGACAACCTGGCCGATTTCAGTCCGCTGTTCGATAAGAAGAGTTTGGAAGAAAGGGACCGAAACGTACAACTCCTCGCACCGGAATTCGGAAAGAAATTCATCGTGCTTCCCAACTTCAACTACGGGGGATGGGAAGATGCTATTTATTTGAATGAGCGGAAATGGACCCCAGCGCAGAAGGACTCGCTTCTTAAAGTCAATTTGAGAATGTGAAAATATGAGAATGTGCCAATTAGCCAATTAGTAAATGTGCAAATTGGGCGTGCTACGATTAGCAAATGACTTTACGAATAAGGATCATTGGCACATTTACTAATTGGCTAATTGGCACATTCTCAAATTGTACTATAGTTATCTTTGTGTTATGACGAACCTCTCTGTCAACATCAACAAGATCGCCACTCTTCGAAATTCAAGAGGCGGCAATAACCCCGATGTGATCAAGGCCGCAAAGGATGCGCAGGACTTCGGTGCGGATGGGATAACCGTTCATCCACGCCCCGACGAACGACATATCCGCTACGATGATGTGAGGCGGATAAAGAAGATCATTACAACCGAATTCAACATCGAAGGCAATTGCACGGAGCAGAAATTCGTCGACCTGGTATTGGAGACGAAGCCCGACCAGGTAACACTCGTTCCCGACACGCTTGGACAACTCACCTCCGATCACGGATGGGATACATTGAAGAATAAGGAATACCTACAAAAGATGATTCGTCTCTTCCAGGAGGCGGGTATCCGGGTCTCCATTTTCGTGGATCCCGTTGTCGGGATGGTAGAAGGAGCAGCAGCCACGGGCACCGACCGCATCGAATTATATACCGAAGGATACGCGCGCGTATTCGAATCCGGCGATAAGATCGCCGCCATCAAACCCTATATCGCCGCGGCGGAGAAGGCTAAGGAATTGGGACTAGGGCTCAATGCCGGTCATGACCTCGATCTCCGGAACCTCGGTTTCTTCAAGAAGAACATTCCCTGGCTCGATGAGGTGAGCATCGGGCACGCACTCATCTCCGATGCTCTTTATCTTGGGTTTGAAAATGCGATACAGATGTATAGGAGAGCATTGATAATTTGATAATTTGGCAATTTGATAATTTGATAATGACCCTTATGCGTAAAGCCATAACGACTCGGAGCACGCTCAATTACCAAATTATCAAATTGTCAAATTACCAAATTGTATCATCAGTATTTTGTCAACTCCGGCTGCACCTCATCTATATACCCCAGTATCCCTCCCTTGAGATTATATAAATTATCGAACCCGAATTTCTCTTCCAGTTCGCGGATCGCCTTCGCGCTGCGCCCTCCCATTTTGCAATGCACTACCACTTTCCTGTCGCGGGCAACGCGATCCGCATTCTCCCCAATGGTGCCGAGAGGAATCAACTCACCACCGATATTCACCAGATCGTATTCGCTCTGCTCACGCACATCGATCAACTGGAAAGGCTCGCCCTTCACCTGCCAATCATATAACTGGCTCGCGGAAATTTCCTTTACGGGTCTCTCAACCGCCTTCACGCCGCAGAATTGTTCGTAGTCGATCAGCGCCGTGATGGTCGGATTCTCGCCGTTGAGCGGGTTGGCCTTATTTCGTTTGATATTGAAGGTGCGTGTCTCGAATGTCAGTGCATCGAATGTGAAGAAGCGCCCGCTGAGCGTATCGCCTACGCCGGTGATGATCTTGATCACCTCGAGAGCCTGCAGGCTACCGATGATACCGGGCAATACTCCCAGTACGCCGCCTTCCGCACAATTGGGAACCAGCCCCGGCGGTGGTGGCGTCGGATACAGATCGCGGTAGTTCGGTCCGGGTTCTCCTTGTGCATCCCGGTGATTGAAAACCGAGACCTGCCCTTCGAACTGGAATATCGACGCATAGACATTCGGCTTGCCCGCGAGTACCGAAGCATCGTTCACCAAATACCGCGTGGGGAAATTATCCGTCCCATCCGCGATCACATCATACTCGCTGAATAGCTCGAGCGCATTCTGGGAAGTGAGCTGCGTGTTATAGATCTTCACTTCGATGAATGGATTGAGCGCCTTCAGCCTCTTCTTTGCCGCCACTACCTTCGGAATGCCGATCTCATCCACCCCGAATATGACCTGCCGCTGCAGGTTGCTGTCGTCCACCACATCGAAGTCTACAATGCCGATAGTGCCAACGCCGGCCGCGGCAAGGTATAGAAGGGCCGGGCTACCGAGTCCGCCGGAGCCGATGATCAGCACCTTCGACTGTTTCAATTTTGTTTGTGCCTCTAGGCCGAAGCCATCGATAATGATATGCCGGTTGTACCGCGCCAGTTCCTCCCTGGAAAATAAGGAGCCTGCCTCGCTTCCGCCGGCAATGGCTGGAACGATGCTGACCACCGTGTCCTCCTTCAGCGCCGTATGCTCCTGTTGAAGATTGCGGATGTCCTCATCGCCTACGAAAATATTTACGAAAGACCGGATATCACCTTTCTCATCGAGCAGGTGCTTCTTCAGGTCGGGGAAGTTCAGGGATAGATCGCCTATCACTTCCTTCACGCTCGCGCCGGAAATATTGAGGCGCGAACTATTGTTGGTGAATTTCCTCAGGGGCGTTGGAATGATTACTGTTGCCATGGTGTCTTTATTGAATTGTTTGATGATCGTTAATAGTTTCTTCTACGAACAGGGCTTCTTCATTTAGCCGCCAGGACCGCAGTCCCGCATATACCCCGTCGAGAATGGAAAGAATGACATAGGAGAAATAAGGCTGCGCCGCCACGCGATCGTGCTCGGATGGAATGGCGGGATGATTGGGATGCGAATGATAAATGCCCAATAGGAGAAATCCATTCGCCTCGGCATAATGCTCCGCCTTCATATAGTCCACGGGGCTTACCTGGAAGCGGCGGCGCTTATCACCTTCCTTCGCATTCGCCACTATGGTTATTTCCCGCACCTTGCGGACATCTTCATCCTCCGTTCCAAACATGAATCCACAACATTCGTCGGGGAATGAACTCACCGCATCGTTTATCATATTCTCCAGTGCAGAATCCGAAATCTGTAGCATGCTATAATATTCGTTTGATGACTTCGCCATATTTATCGGCATTATCGGGTAATACGGTTACCACTACGCCCTTCTTCAGTCCATCGGCGACGCGTATCGCGCCGGCGATGTTTGCAGCGGAGGAAGGGCTTACCAGCAAGCCCTCATATTTCAGGATCTCGCGAAGCATATCATATGCCTCCTCCGTGCTTATCTCGAGTGTGGCGTCCGCTACGTGTGTGTCATATATCGCGGGAACGACGGCGGTCTCCATATGCTTCCATCCTTCCAGGGCATGAAGGGCACTGTCGGGCTGAAGGGAGACCAGTTGAATCGAGGGATCATATTCCTTCAATCTTCTACCGGTTCCTACAAACGTACCCGATGTGCCCAGGCCCGCTACGAAATGCGTAATGCCCGGCAACTCCTCGAATATCTCCACCGCCGTTGTCTCGAAATGCGCCTGCCAGTTGCCTTCATTGGTGTACTGGTCGGCGTAATAGTATTTTATGGGATGTGTTTCGGCCAGTTCCCTCGCTACCTGCTGCGCGCCATCCGTGCCTTCGAAACGGGAGGTAAGAATGACCTCCGCGCCGAGCGATCGAAGAATATCCTTCCGTTCCTGAGAGGCATTCTCCGGCAGGCAAAGGGTGACCCCGATCCCCAGTTCCTTGCCAATGGCCGCATAGGCGATGCCTGTATTCCCACTTGTTGCATCAAGCAGTGAATTCTTTCCGGTCAATTGGCCTTGTTCCACCGCATTGCGGAAGATGGTATATGCCGCCCGGGCCTTCACGCTTCCCGACAACTGCTTCCATTCCTTTTTTGCAAAGATCTCTACTCCCCTTCGCGTATATAGCTTGGAGAAATGATGCAAAGGCGTGTGACCTATCCGGTACCGGAGTTCCCTGACCTTCTTTACCAATTCAGGGTTAATATGTATTGAAACCTCTTCGATAAGCATGTTGATAAATTAAAAAAGCCCCACCAGGTGGAGCTTTCAATGATATTGAACGATATGTTCTTTACATTAATTGATATTCCACTTCATAGCAATGTATGGCGCACAACAACAAGCGCGACAGCAATTCTGATATGAAGTTTGATTATTCATTGTCTTTGAGAGCACAATTTGCAAAAGAATTAGTAGTCTACCAATTCTACCGGGAGGTATTTCCTTATCAAATCGTTAAAAACATGAAACGTGAGTCGTGAGTCGTCAACCCTCATACGCTAAGGCTGCGGCGGGCACGGTCGTGAATAGTGGCAGTCCTAAATTTGCTGTATGAGTAAATGAATATCCATCGGGGTCGGCTACGCCGGCCCTAACATCCAATAAGTCCCAAGATATTTTGGTATAGAACTAATTGGATGTTGGATAGAAGCCGGGGATTGCGATAAGACATGAACCACCTTTTTAACCTCATTTCAAAGGGTCTTGTTCGCTTAGTTTTACGCCCTTTATCGTGCCGTCTGCAATATCTTTTGAATAAGAGTCTTCGGGGTATTTGCCGAGGATATAAAGCGTTTCGGTGCTTTTTAAAACTCTTACCATTTCCTTTCTTATTTCAACATCGGAAACAAATTGATCAAAATGCCCTTGAGTTTGGTAATAGCGCTGAAGAAAAATTTGGTCAATGTTCTTATACCCAAGATGTTTTGCCATTTCTGAAATTAGAGCGATTTTTTTCTCCTTCACCTTCCCAAGAGTTGGTTCTATCTGCTCTAGCTCAATCAGATCGTAATATTCATGCCATAGCTGCCGAATCTTCGCCTGTTTGTGAAATACTATATCAATTCGATTTAAAGCAACGGTGTATTGCCACGGCAATGGAATATAATTCCGAAACGAAACGAGATCATTAAACAAATTCATCTTAGCAGTTCGCCGTGCTTGCCTGTTTTGATACCAAATTGTTAAGCCAATTGCTATTATTGGGCTTACCAAAGCAGCAATAAAAGCCCCAAAATCCTTTATAAATTGAACCATAACAGTTGTTTTGAGACTTCTAAATTAATCTAATATGTTCACTAATCTTAAAGAGTTAATCCAGTCAATGCCCGATGAACAAACGTGCAGGGATTATCTAGTTCAACAACGTTGGGACGGTAAGCCTGTATGCCCCTCATGTGGTTGTACGAGGGTGTATGAGATAGATAAAAAGACCCGTTATAAATGCAGCAATAGTGAATGTTATAAGAAGTTCAGCGCAATGGTTGGGACAATATTCGAGGCTTCTAATGTTCCCCTTAGTAAATGGTTCATGGCTGTTTATTTGATTACTGCACATAAGAAAGGAATATCTTCTTACCAATTAGGCAGAGATATAGGCGTTACTCAAAAGACTGCATGGTTCATGCTTCATAGAGTTAGGGAAATGATGCGGCCCAAAGTAGCTACAAAGCTAGATAGCATAGTTGAAGTTGATGAATGCTATGTAGGGGGGAAGGTTAAGAATATGAGCAAGGCAAGACGGGCCAAACTAAGGACTGAAAACAACAGTACGGCCCAAAATAAAACTATGGTCATGGGCTTATTAGAGCGGGGCGGTGATCTCAAACTAATAGCAATGGGCAAGGATAACGGAGCGGACGTATTACAGCCTGTTATTCGGGAAAATGTAGCTACAGATGCAGTAGTAATAACAGATGGCTTACATAGCTACATTGGACTGGCAAATGACTATGCAGGGCATGAAGTAGTAAACCATGCAGCCGAGGAATATGTTAGGGACAAAGTTATTCATACCAATAGCATTGAAGGGGCATTTTCCATGCTCAAACGGTCGATCATTGGCATTTATCACCAAGTTACACCTAAGCACCTTTCCCGGTATTGTGATGAAACTATGTTTAGATATAATACCCGTAAGATCGCGGATGCAGCCCGTTTCAGCATATCGTTACAAAAAGTAACCGGGAGGTTAACCTATAAATCCCTTACAGGTAAGGATATGGTTGATTATAGCCCTATCCCTCATAAAGTAACCCATGAAACAAAATTAACTCCCAAAGGGCAAGGACGGGCCGTTGTACAGCTTAAAGACGGGATAACCATAGGTGAATATGCTACTGTCAGGGATGCGGCTAAGGCAGCCGGGGTAAAGACACAAGCAATATCAAAGGTCTTGACCGGGAAGCAACGTACTACGGGCGGTTATAGCTGGAAATATGCTTAATTTAGCTGATGGCAAAAGCTAAGAAATCAGTCCTTCCAAAGCCTAAGAAGAAAGGCAAATACGACATTACTGTAAAGACTGACCTTACAGCCGATCAACTATTTAAAAAAATAGCCACAACCACATCGTTTAAAAATAAAAAACCTAAATAACCCCTAATTAGCTAATTTTTAAAGGGTTAAGGATGTTTTATTTTCCATAAATTTGCGGCGTACACGTTAAATTTTTTAAAAAGCGATTACTTTTTTGCATAAATTTTGTATTATACAATAACATTATGGCAACTAGGGTATTAAAAGTCAGATTTATTAAATCATATGACTATAAGGTTGGATTCTCTACCGGTGTCCACGGGGGCTTGTCCTCAAATGGCTTAATCAACATGAATTTTTTTGTTGATAGATCAGTGATACCTGATAGTGAGACTGTCGAAATAGATGAAATAGGGAGAAAAATAAGAGATATAGAAAAAATTAAGGATGGAGATGCCGTTCGAGAGGTTCAATTTGGAACGCTATTAGATATAAATTCTGCAAAAAGAGTAGTCAAATGGCTCGAGGAACGTATCAAAGAATATGAGGACAGAATAAAAACAAAATGATGGAAACTTTAATTACATATTCCGAAAGTAAGGTAGAAAATGAAATGGATGTTCAGATTAAAAGCAAGGAGTTTTCTTTTGACACTCCTAATCCTTTTAGTTACCTCATTCAAGAAGTAGAGAATTTTGTGTCTTTGCAAGAAAATTGGGACGGATATAAAAGTGTCCCAGTGTTACCAGAAATTGGCGAGATAGCCAAAAACCTGTTTAGAATTTTAGATGCTAGGGATATTGAAAATGTTTCGGATATTTTCCCCAATCCCAATGGTACGATTTCAGTTGAATGGGAAAATAACTTAAAAGAAAAGTTGTCTTTAGAAATAGGTGAATCTAATTATTCTTACTTTATTAAGCGCCAAAATGAACCGCCTACGTTTGTCAATGGTAAAGATATATTTGGGGATATTAAAACGATTACCGCCATCTTGGATAGCCTATTTGGGAGCAAAGCTCCCTCACTTATTCAGTGAAGATGAACGTATTGTTCGAACAATATATAGCGAGTATAATATTAATCCAAGGACTAAAAAATTAAAAAGTAATTTCTTTCGCTTCGATTTAAATTCGAAAAGTAACGAATATGAATTATCGTGTATGCGCTTTGAACTTTCCTCACTGGAATTTTGTCGAAAATGGAGCACTCACAATGAAAATTCATCGTACAGTCGCAATTATTACGGATTTGGGTGTACCAACCCTTCGCTTGTTAATACTCAAGAACAGTATAAACTGTTTTTCTCCCCAATTTTAGAAGGCGCAATGAAAAATTATTTTCATTGCGATATCTATGATAAAAAAAAGTCTGCCATACAAGTAGGCGTTGCACAAGACGCAGAAGTTAACTATAGAATAGAAGAGTTTAAGAAAATATGGAATTCGTATTCCGATATTGAAATATCCAGTAGGTTAATTGTACAGCCACCAGAAAGGCCATCTTGATAAACGTTTTATCGCCTCTCTCTGTCCCTTATTGTATGTTGGTTACGCTACGCCAGACCCCGCTGAGACAGCACTTGAACATTGAATATTGCGTATTGAATATTGAATATTAAAAGCAGTTAAAAGAAATTCTCAAGTCCCTTTTCGAGAATTTTATTGGATTCCTTCCTGCCAAGCCGGAAGTTCTGCAATCATATGCAGCTGCTGCCCTTTTTTCTCCCATCCATACGTTGCCGAGCCATTGGTAATAATGAGCCAGCCTGCCGGAACGGTAATATGATACCGTAGGAGCTGGTGAAGCACCTGGTCGTCGAGCGTGACCGTCGAGGCCTTGCATTCGATCATCATCCAGGGAAGGTGGTTGCGGTCGTAGACAAGTATATCGAACCGCTTCTTCATCTCGCCCAGGCGTATCGTCTTCTCCAGGGCGATGAGCGTGGACGGGTATTTCTTCACCTGCAGCAGGTATTGCAGGAAATTCTGCCGCACCCATTCCTCCGGCGTCAGCAATAGCCACTTCTTCCTGAGCGAATCGAAAATGAGTTTTTTGCCTGCCTCGTCTTTGACCTGGAATGCCGGCTCCGGGTATTTGATCATCAACATGCTTCAAAAGTAAATGATTAAATTCGCTCATTAAAAGAGGAAGGCCGGAACAACCGGTCTCCGAACCACTACGTATGAAATCAAAAGACGAGATAGTATCCAACTGGCTTCCCCGCTACACGGGTGAGAAGCTGGAAAATTTCGGCAAGTATATCCTCCTGACCAACTTCAGCAATTATATCCATTTGTTTGCCGCCTGGAATAATGTGCCTGTGATTGGGGAAGGCCGGCCGATGCAGTGCGCCACGGCGAATGATATCACCATCATCAACTTCGGAATGGGCAGCCCCACCGCCGCTACCATAATGGACCTCATTACAGCCATTGAACCCAAGGCCGCCTTGTTTCTCGGAAAATGTGGGGGGTTGAAGAAACGGAACAAGCTCGGCGACCTCATCCTGCCCATCGCGGCCATACGGGGCGAGGGTACCTCCAATGACTATTTTCCCGCTGAAGTTCCAGCCCTTCCCGCGTTCGCGTTGCAAAAAGCGGTATCGACCACCATCCGCGACCATGGCGTCGACTACTGGACCGGCACCGTTTATACCACCAATCGCCGCGTATGGGAACACGATGAAGTTTTCAAGGAATACCTTCAACGCATAAGGGCCTATGCCATCGATATGGAGACCGCTACCATTTTCACCGTCGGATTCTACAATAAGATCCCGACAGGCGCCTTACTCCTCGTCAGTGATCAGCCGATGATACCCGAAGGAGTTAAGACGGAAGAAAGCGACAAGGTCATCACCGCTCAATACGTGGAAAATCATCTTAAGATAGGCATCGACTCCCTCAAGCAGCTCATTAATGACGGACTGACGGTGCGGCATCTGAAATTCTAAATTGTCAACTATGAAATCATTCATCTTCCTGTCCGCGATCTTCCTGCTCACCGTCTCAGCCGACAAGTGCGGTAAGAAAGAAACGGCATCCGGAAAGTTCAAGGCGAAGCTTGAGACGAAGGCGCTCTGCATGAATTACACCCTGCGGCTCCTCGAGGGGGATATCGACACTTCCCTGATCGTCGCCAACTGGACCGACGAGACCACCGGCAAGGCATATAAGAATGCCTTCGCGCTGGGCAGCCCCTGCAGCTTCCCCGACACGCTGAAGCAAGGCGATGAATTTTATTTTGTGATCGACACGACCACCGCTCAGCACTGTGCCGTCTGCATGGCCTACTACCCGACGCCTCCGAAGAAATTATCCATAAAAGTCGTACCCAACTGATGGAGCCACTCCTTCGTATAGAGGAGCTTTCCGTAGAATTCATCTCCGGCAAACAAACAACGACGGCATTGAAGTCCGTCTCATTTACCGTAAGTGCCGGCGAGATCGTGGCGCTGGTGGGCGAATCCGGTTCCGGGAAATCGGTGACATCGCTTTCCATCTTGCAACTACTGCCCTCTCCACCGGCACGCTACAGCTCCGGCAAGATCTTCTTCTGCCCTGATGGTCAAATCCCAATCGATCTACTGCAACAAACATCCCGTGAATTGCAGGCCATTCGCGGCAACCAGATAGGAATGATCTTCCAGGAGCCGATGACATCCCTCAATCCCGTCCTCACCTGCGGTAGCCAGGTAATGGAAGCCCTGCTCACGCACAGGAAGCTATCCGCCAGCGAGGCCAGGCAGCAAACGATCGAATGGTTTGAAAAGGTAAAACTTCCCGATCCGGTCTCCATATTCTCGCGCTATCCCCACCAGTTGAGCGGCGGTCAGAAACAACGCGTCATGATCGCGATGGCCATCTGCTGCAGGCCGGCATTGCTTATCTGCGACGAGCCGACAACCGCTCTTGATGTAACTGTTCAGAAGACGATACTCGAACTCATCAGGGAACTACAGCGCGAATACGGAATGGGAGTCATATTCATCACGCATGATCTTGGTGTTGTTGCGGAGATAGCCGATCGCACGATCGTCATGTACAAGGGAGCCATTGTTGAACAGGATAAGATGCGAAATATCTTCATCAATCCCAGCCATCCCTACACGAAGGGCCTTCTTGCGTGCAGGCCGATACTCCATCGCAAAGGAGAACGATTGCCTGTTGTGGGCGACTTCCTCTCCGGCCTCACCCCGGAGGAAGCGTTGGCACATTCGATAGAAAACGTGAAGATCATCGAGAAACCTACAACCCAAAAAGATACCACGCCATTGCTGCGGGTGGAGAATCTATCCGTATGGTTTCCGTTGCGCAAGACATTTCTCGGAAAAACATTGCAAGTGACGAAGGCCGTCGACGATGTAAGTTTCCATATAGATAAAGGAGAGACCGTCGGCCTCGTTGGAGAGAGTGGATGTGGCAAGACGACCCTCGGCCGCAGCCTGCTCCGGTTGATACGACCTACTGCCGGACAGATATATTACGAGGGAAAGGATCTCCTGGCAAGCGGCGGAGAACAACAAAAAAGATTGCGGAAGGATATACAGATCGTCTTCCAGGACCCCTATTCATCTCTCAACCCGCGCCTGACCATCGGATCGGCAATAGCAGAGGCATTGAAGGTCCATCATATCCTGCCCACGGAAAGACAACGAAAGGAAAGAGTGGCTGCGCTGTTGGAGAAAGTGGATATGAAGGCTGAACATCTCGGTCGTTATCCGCACGAGTTCTCCGGCGGACAGCGCCAACGCATCGTGATCGCCCGTGCGCTTGCATTGGACCCTTCATTTGTTGTTTGTGATGAATCCGTATCGGCACTGGATGTAAGCGTACAGGCGCAGGTATTAAATCTATTGAACGACCTGAAGAAGGAGTTCGGCTTCACGGTGCTCTTCATTTCCCACGACCTCTCGGTGGTGAGATATATCAGCGATCGCATTCTCGTCATGAACAAGGGAAGGATAGAAGAAAGCGGGCCGGCAGACGAGATCTACTTCAGGCCGCAATCGGAGTATACAAAAAAACTCATCGCGTCCATCCCGAAAGGCATCGTTGCTTAGTTACCCTCCGCAGGGACAGGGGGCGCAGTCTCATCCACCACTTCATCTTCATCCGGTGATTCATTCCTGTTCCTGTCATAGAATTCCTTCGCACTTCTTCTTTTCGAATACAACATGCGGCGGAGTTCCTTATTCAATTGAATGCTCAGTGGAACATCATCGCTGATCTTCTTCGCCGTTAAGCCCGTGAAGGAATAAGGCGATCTGGCGTCATTATCCTCATCATCGTCATTTCCGTCTGAGTTGGGATCGGTGAACTCGAAAAGTTTCGGGTCCTTCGGTACCAGGCCTACCGTTGCCAGTCTCCATGTCTCATCATCCTTCTTCTTCTTGTATTTAAAGAAGAAGATGAAGCCTTCCTTTCCCTTCACGGTAGCGGGCAATTTATCCAGGTAAAGAAGTGAATCGGGTTTATCATACAGGCTTTCTTCTACCAGCTTGCTCTTCGCGAGTGACAGGTGATCATTGAAGGCGGATGGGAATTTTTCCGGCATGTCCATGTCGGACAGATCCGAATAAAGTTCATACCTGTACTCATCTTTTCCCGCAAAATATCCGAGAAGGGTATCCGGCAATGGCCTTCCATTGCGGAGAAATGCCATAGCCGTGGTGTATTTCAAGCGTGTGTCCGACGATGAGAACAATTGGTTCAGCAATGTCGGTACCGCCGTATTTGTTTCCCAATAAGGAAGAAGCAGCGTAGTGTATAATCTCAGGTTCTCATTGCCACGTTCCGCCTCTTCATCATCATCTCCGCCATCCAGGAGGGTGACGTTCTTGTTGGCAGATGATTCCGCCTTTCGTATCGCCTTTTGTTTCTCCCCTATCACCTGTTTCTTCCATTCCTGTTTTGCCTCGAGTAGGAAGCGATTGATATAGGCTTCATAGTCTTTCGGCTTTGCCAGCTTCTCATCGATCATCTGGCCGAGCAGGCGCATGATGCCCTGTTTGTAATCATCCAGGTTGAGCAGCGGTAATAGCCCCGGCAGGATAGACTTCGTCAGCTGCAACGAATCGGACAACTCGTCGAGGAATTCACCATTGTCGTAACGGGATCCCTGAATGGGCGTCGATTTAAACTTGCGCAGAATAGAAAGATAATTGGAAAAATCGGGCTCCGCCTGCATGTTGATGACGGGTGGCTCGGCCACTACGATATCGCGGAAAACCTGGAATGCATAGGCGGTCTTCTGTTGCAACAGCACCTCGAGCGCCGTGTATTGAAGTTCCAGTGTATCGCCTGCCTGGTAATATAGTTCTCTGAGGTAATCCGACGCCTGCCGTGTCTTGATATCATCGAGCTTTCCTATGAGTGATTTCTTTACGTTGAGATATTTTTTTTCATTCCAGTTAAGGAACGAGATCGCCTTTTTCAATGATAGGAGGTCTGTTGAATCGGGCTTGAGCGCAAAGATATTATTCACTGCCTTCTTATGAGTGACGCTGTCGCTGCTCATGAAATCCGCGAAGAAAAGTGCCGTCTTCTTCGCAAAGATATCGACCCCTTTGAGTGTATCTGCCGGAGTGAAACTATCATAGAATGACCGGATGAATGCACTCGGAGCAGTTAGTGTATCCGTTTCCGTTGCCAGGAGGAACCCCGTTCCATCCTTGTAGAATGCCTTCGTCCACAATGTGCGGCTGCTCCCGGTATCGCTGACAATCGTTTCCCATATCTTCATTCCGGAGGGACCCTGGTATTTCGTCTTTCGCCGGACGATCCAGGAAGTGTCGCCGAAAATGGAGGTCTGGTTCTCCTTATCGAGCAGCGTGCTATCCTTGAGCCAGGTATATTTCGAAGGCTTGAAGAAGGTGATGAAGATCTTCTCACCCGTAGTGTCATTGGCGATGACCTTACTCCTGAACGCGCCGTCGCCGATGCCGCTCATATCGTCCATATCGTCGGAAGAGAAACTATTGGAAGAGCCGGCCCCCTGCATGTCGATCTTTTCCTTTCCTTCTTCCGGGAACACCGGGCTCTTTACACTATAAAACAACGACGTATCCACGCGCTGTCTGGCCGCCTTATAAAGGAAGGGCGTTATCTCGAATGAATTGAGAAAATTCCGCATCGCGGGTGTTTCCTGTTTTCCATGTGCGATGATGCTATAGTAGTGTGGACCCTGGATAAGAAACCGCGTAAAATATGAACTACCACTCTTGTCCCTGAACTGGCAATCCAGTGAAGGATATCCCTTGAACGTCCCCTGTTTGCGACTCAGTTCCTTATCGATGAAATCCGAAGAACTGAAACTTTCCTCCATCAGGCTGAGATCGAAACTATCCTCCTCTGTAAAATGGTAGTTGTGAATATCCGTACGCACCACACGGAATTGAGTATTGGTCGATTTATCTTCGGCGTCGAATATCCAGCTGCCATCATTTCCCGTGAATGGCGAATGCGGAAAATCGACACTGAACCCGCCCGAGGTTGGTGTAAATTTCTTCCAGCCCGCGACAGCAGGTATAACCGCGGCGGGAGCGTACTCCCGGAGACGAATGCTTCCGAAGAATTTTTTAGCCTCATCACCGGCGTTTACATAGTCGCCCGTCCCACTCATCTTGAATATCACCACCTCGAATGGCGTGATGAAAATGTTATATCGCTGAATGTCTCCGCGCCGCGTCCTGTTCACGATATCGATTCCCTTGTTGCCGTTGCGTACTATGGGTGTCTTACTGATGATCTTACCGGGAATATTTTCATATAGCAGGCTATCCACTACCCTGCTCACCCTTTCCACGCTGTGTCCCCACATCCATGCATTGGTCATGATACGGGTAACCATATAATAGCTGCCATTCGCCATGTCGGCATACTGGCGCTGATCGAGGCTTCCTTCTTCGCCGAACTGGTAGAACTTGCCGGGAATGTCCACCTTATAGAGTCCATCTCCTGCTTCCTGGGTGTTGAAGGCGACAGGCACTCTTAATTTCTCGACCTGGTTCTTGTGCTGGCTGTCGCGCACGCCCATCTTCACCGGGCGAAGGCGATAGCCGAGTTTTCTCAATATCTCGATCACTCCGCGGTTTCCCGGGAGGTGTGCCGCGCCGACGCCTACGAACAGCGACTGACCGGAACGAAGGATGGAATCGATCGAGGATGCCTGGATCTCGTTACGCCTGTAGAGAAATTTTTCATCGAATGCTGCAGAGAAGCTGTTATACTTGTTGATGGAATCGAGCCAGTCGAGATTACCACTGCGGTAGGCCTCCTGTAGTTTGCTGGAGGAATAACCGTCTTCGCCATCGTAGCTTCTTTCCTTCCTCGACCGGTCCTTCGCCGCATCGCGGTAGGCCTCAGCCATCAGCTTCATGCTCTCACCGTATCTCTCTACGCCGGCAACCTTTTTACCCCATTTCTTTCCGCACTGGTAGATATACATATCCAGGTAGGTATCTTCTTCGAAGTCGCTCGACTCATTCCCATACGTACGATAAAGGAGGTTATTGATAGTCGATGGATTGGTGTAAAGGGCGCGCTCCACCTTCTTATCATACTTATAGAATTTCAACGTGTTTATGCTCAGATAGTCGTCCGGTACGGGCATATAGCCATTCATACGGAAATTGAAGCCCTCGCTGCGGTCATTTCCCAGGTCATACCTACTCATATCTTCCTGCCACGATTCGGGATTGGTCTCCAGCGCCACCATATCCGCGTTGTGAATGCACACGTAGAATGAGTCGGCTAAATGAAAGGCCATCTTGCTGCTGACGTGCATGGTGCCGAAGAGATAGGAATTTTTCTTCATACCATTCCCGCTGATCTCCCAGAGTAAACCCTGATATTTCTTGTTTTTGATCTTAGGCTGCGCCTGGAGGAGTGATGGGAGAAGAATGATGAGGCAAAGAAGGGTCCGTTTCATACTGCTGCTGGGGCTGTGGTTGAAAAATTACTGAATTATCCGCGAATGGCCGTTGAAATTGGATGACCGGACTGCCCGGCCAGGGTACCCGAACAGCAAATCTAAGATGCCCCGGGTCAACAAAAGGCATAAAAATCAGTGAAATAACCAGGTCCGGCTAGTGAAAAAATTGTTAGCAATAACGTGCCAAATGCACCTCTTATTGCCTACCTTTGCACGCTTTATAAGCTGTCAGCATGACCATGCCCGGTGCCGTAAGACCGGGGATTGGTGATCTCTCCTCGGGTATAAACTACCGGTTTGCGTCATGAGACCCACATAATAAACATCTAATAAACTCATGAAGCTTTCCCAATTTCGTTTCGATCTGCCTCTTAATCTTATTGCCCAAAACCCTGCTAAAAAACGTGAAGACGCGCGTATGATGGTTGTACACCGCCATACCGGTCAAATCGAAAATAAGCACTTCCGCGACATACAGGAATACTTTGATGATAAGGATGTATTCGTGGTAAACAATACGAAGGTATTCCCCGCCCGAATGTATGGGCGCAAGGAAAAAACGGGCGCCAAGATAGAGGTGTTCCTGCTCCGTGAATTGAATAAGCCTAACCGTCTCTGGGATGTGATAGTTGACCCCGCGCGAAAGATCAGGGTCGGCAATAAATTATACTTCGGCGACCAGGAAGATCTCGTTGCGGAAGTGATCGACAATACCACGAGCCGTGGCCGCACGATACGTTTTCTCTGGGAAGGCAGCGAAGAGGGTTTCCGGGAACAACTCGAGAAACTCGGTGAGACGCCTTTACCAAAATACATCAAGCGTAAGCCAGATGAGGAAGATAAGGAACGCTATCAAACCGTTTATGCCAAGCACGAAGGAGCCGTAGCCGCTCCTACTGCGGGCCTTCACTTCAGCCGCGAGCTGATCAAGCGCCTCGAGATAAAGGGTATCCGGTTCGCCGAAGTGACCCTGCATACCGGTCTCGGCACGTTCCGGCCCATAGAAGTGGAGGATCTCAGCAAACATAAAATGGATGCCGAGTACTATCATATCGATGAAACGGCTTGCAAGATCGTCAACCGCGCCAAGGAATACGGTCATCGCATCTGCTCTATCGGCACCACTACGATGAGATCTCTCGAATCATCATTCACCGCCCAGAAATTACTGAAGCCCTCCGAAGGCTGGACGAATATGTTCATTCACCCGCCGTATGATTTCAATATCGCGGATTCACTGGTCACTAACTTTCATTTACCAAAGACAAGCCTGCTGATCATGACATGCGCCTTCGCCGGTTATGAACTCGCCATGGAAGCCTATAAGAAAGCCATCAAGGACAAGTATCGCTTCTTCAGTTATGGCGACGCCCTGCTGGTGATCTGATTGTATTGATTCGCAGCAAAGGGTACCTGTGTCAAGTTGACAAGTTAATAAGTTGACAAGTGATAAGGCCAACAGTTACATGATCAATATTCTCACAAGTTTTCAATAACAAGTGATGCCCTTATCACTTGTCAACTTATCAACCTATCAACTTACTACTTACCTCCCAATACTACATTCCGACGTCCCAGCGGTTCATTTCTTCTTGACGTAGTCGAATTCCTTCTCCAATATCATTGGGTGCGGGCCGTGGAAACCTTCGTTCGTGATCATGAGCCTGAAATCTTTGAAGAAGAATTCCGTCAGCCAGGGTTCGATGCGGAACTCGAAGTAATTATGTTCCGTGCCTTCAATGGTGAAAATGGAAATGCGTTCGGGACAGAATTCGAAGACAAGCGAGATCATGGATGTCGATGACGACGCAGGCAACTTTATGATGCCATGCTCATCAGAATCCTCCCATACATCCTCCCGTCTACTGCCCGTACTTGCGTGCATGTACCGGAGCAAGCTCTCGTTATTATCGGTTATGCGGATCGTTATGCCTTCATCCGCCGTCTTCTTACTTTGAATGAGGGCGAAGTCTTTCCCACTCCATGATTTGCTGTTGAAGACAACCTGGTTTTTTTCCACCGACCATTTCCCCGAGCCCAGCCGGTCCAGCGCGCCGTACACGAGGAAGAACTCGAAGCTGTTATCTGCGTTCAGTTTAAAGCCCGAGGCCATTTCGGGAATGCCCCGTAAATAATATTCACCGGGTATGGCTTCAGTTGATGCGGTATTCATTTGTCAAGAGGTGGTTGAGTGGGTGGGTTATAAAAATTCCATCATTCAAAAGAACACTAAAATCGGCCATGCGCCATGGGAGCCTTAGCCAACGGCGGGTATTAATAAACAATGGGAGTTAGAACGCGAAAATTGAACCACAAAGAACACAAAGAACACAAAAGAATACAAGGGATGAATAGCAACGGCTTTTGCTTTGCTGATAGAAGTAAGATTCAAATCTATCGGGGTCGGCCCGGAAAATTCCGATTTGATCAGATCGTTTGGGCCAGACCCCGCTGAGACAACGTTAGCCTCTCCTGATAGCACGCCTTTTTGAATTTTGACTTTTGAATTTTGAATTTCTCAACTTTCTAGCATTGCCAATTACCAAGACCCGCCTCTTTGGCTGAACCTTCGAATCCCTTACCTTTGCGCAGTTTCCAAACCTTCATAATTTCTTAATATGGCGGATTTATTTGCACGTTTATTACAGCATGCCGGCCCCATTGGTCAGCACCGGGAAAGAGCTCATGGGTATTTTGCATTTCCTAAACTCGAAGGCGAGATCGGCAGCCGTATGAAATTCCGCAATAAGGAGATGATCGTCTGGAGTCTCAACAACTATCTTGGTCTTGCCAATCATCCCGAGGTCCGCCAGGCCGATGCACAGGGTGCGAAGGAATTCGGTCTCGCCCTTCCCATGGGTGCTCGTATGATGAGCGGGAACAGCAACCTGCATGAGCAGCTGGAGGCCGAGCTTGCCGCTTTCGAAATGAAAGAAGATGCGATCCTCGTCAACTTCGGGTACCAGGGCATGGTCAGTCTCATCGATGCACTCTGCAGCCGCCACGATATAATCATTTATGACGCGGAAAGTCATGCCTGCATCATAGACGGGCTCCGTCTCCATCCGGGGCATCGCTATGTATTCAAGCATAACGATATCGAGGACTTCGAAAAACAATTACAACGCGCGACTGCCCTAATCGAAAAACAGAAGGCCGGTGGCATTCTCGTCATCACCGAAGGCGTCTTCGGCATGGCCGGCGACCAGGGCCGTCTGAAGGAGATCGCGAGAATGCCACCGGCCT
>Ga0193753_10001656_pt1 | contig 18748 bp, 14 predicted proteins | sample H1c2metaG_FD_144925 | JGI IMG/M metagenome (GOLD analysis project Ga0193753, IMG submission 144925) | Soil microbial communities from a riparian zone of the East river system, Colorado, United States - H1c2 | ecosystem: Environmental > Terrestrial > Soil > Riparian zone | place: USA: East...
TCTTCGCCACGGTCCTGTTCACTTGCAAACGGTTCGATGTGAACGATGCATTGCGATTCACGCGCAACTTCTTCGTGACAACGGAGATCGAGCACCGCCCGTTCTGAGCGGCCGTCATGGGCGGCCCATTCTGGACGGCCCGTTCTAAGCGGCGAGTCGCTGCAATTCCGCTATCATCCGCCTCGCCATGAACGACTCCCCGGAATCGCTGCCCGAGTCGCCGTCGCTCACGCGGCGGCGCCGCACCTTCCTCGCGCCGTTGTGGTTGTTAGCTATGGCGGGCGTATTCATGCTGGCGATGGCTTTCGCCTACTGGAACTCCGCGACCACCACGACCATCGTGTTGGTGCGCCACGCGGAAAAGCAGCTCGGCGCCATCAGTGATGCGCCGCTGTCGCCGCAGGGCGAGGTACGCGCCAGCCACCTGGCGAGCATGTTTGGCGACAACGAGCCGTTCGGCCGTATTCGCAAGATCTACGTGACCAGCACGCGCCGAACGCAGCAGACCGCGTCGAGTCTCGCCCAGCGCCTTGGACTCACCCCGGAGGTGGTCGACCCGAAAGTCGACTCCACCGAGTTTGCACATCGGGTATTGCGCGAGAACCGCGGGAGCCGGGCGCTCATCGTCGGTCACAGCAATACGATTCCGGAGATCATCGCCGCGCTGGCGCGCTTGAAAGATGTACCGCCCATGGGCGAAGAGGAGTTCGACACGGTGTACGTGGTCACCGTGCCCACGATCGGCAAGGTGTCGGTGCTGCGGCTGAAGTACTGACGGCCCTCAGACGGGCGTTTCGTTGATCTGGATGGCTTTGCGGACGAAGTCTTCATGTTCCGCGATCGAGAAGTGCGCCTTGACGCGGCTGCGGATCACGCGGTTCTGGTCGACCAGGTACGTCACTCGCTGCACCCAGAACCCGAGCGGCCCGTTGACGCCGAACATCTTGATGACCTCTTTGGTCTCGTCCGCGAGCAACGTGAAGGGGAGGCTGTGCTTCTCGCGAAAGCGCCTGTGACTCTCCGGGCTCTGCGGACTGATGCCGGCCACCGTGAGGCCGGCGTGGCTGATCTCGCGGTGCAGGTCCCGGATGGAGCAGACCTCGCGAGTGCAGCCTGGCGTGAAGTCCGCGGGATAGAAGAACAGGATGGCCGGGCCATCCTTCAGCAGCGCGGTCAGCGAGACGTCGTGGCCATCCTGATCCGGCAGCGTGAACTCGGGTGCTTTGTCGGGAGAGTCAAGCATGGGTGAATGATATGTGAATTGCTTGCCCAGGCCAGTTCTGCTGCTAGAATTCCGCGCCTTCCGGACGCCAGTCCGGACGGGTTTTTGAGGTGTGGGGCGGTAGCTCAGATGGGAGAGCGTCGCGTTCGCAATGCGAAGGTCGAGGGTTCGATCCCCTTCCGCTCCACCAATTTCTTCCAGGCCGGGTCCGGCTTTAGAGTACCCGCCGTCGCCCCCGTAGCTCAGTGGATAGAGCGACCGCCTCCTAAGCGGTAGGTCGTCGGTTCAACTCCGGCCGGGGGCGCCAAATTCTTGTTAGCACCAAAAGAAAAGGGCGCCGGATCGAAATCCGGCGCCCATTCAGCCTCTCGATCGTATGAACGTTATTGCCAGCCGATGTCCCGGAGCAGCGGGTAGGTGAGGTCTTGCGGCGGAGTCACTTCGTGCGTGAGGTCGCCATTGATCGCCGGCTCCATCAGCAGGTTCGGGAAGGCACCGGTGTCGAAGTGCGAAACCGACGATCCGCCCTGGAAGGGATTCGGCGTGAAGAGCTGCACGAATCCCATGGGGTCCGCACCCGCGTATTGCGAGCCATTGACTCCCAGCGTGCCGAACACACCCGACTTGGTGCGCGAACGCTTCGCCAGCGCCACACGCAGTGTGTTGCCGTCGGCGAGCGTGATGCGTACGGCCGGAATCGTGATGCTCGCATCGGTTCCACCGAGTCCCGCGGGCGGACCGCCGGCCACGTTGTCAGCGACGAGGAGACCAATTGCACCGGCCGCCTGAGCGTTCGCCGCCTTCACGTTGAACGTGCAGGTGCCGCGATTGACGAGCGCCAGCTTGCCGGCGACCGCTGCCACATCGATTGCGCTGAATGGCGTGCAGGCTTCACCAGTCGGACCGCCGCCCGGCATGATTTCGCCATACACGCCCGGGTTCGAGAGCAGGGGACCGAACGATGCGGCGCCGACGTCATACGAGCCCGTTGCCGCGCCCGCTGCCGGTCCGCTTACCTGAAGCAACGGTACGCCAAGGCTCAGGACGCCTGGTGCTGCGGCCGTGACGTTCGCGCCGACCCACACCAGTTTGCGGGTGTTGAGTGATGAGGTGGCCCGCTGGGCAGGGGTCATCTCCGTCCACAACAAGTTCTGTGTCTGGTCGCGCATCAAATGGTCCCAGACAGACGGAAATCCGGCGAGGAAGACACCGGTCGAACCGTTTGTGAATGTCTGGAATCCGAGGCCGTGACCGAACTCATGCGTCAACACCGTGACGAGATCAACCGCCGTGCCGTGATTGTTGTCGAGACCCAGGTAGAACGGAATGCCCGTCAGACAGCCAGCGTTGCCAAGATTCACGTTGAAGCGCGCACGAATATCCGCGGTGGGGGCGTCGAGTTCCGCCCCGAACAGTTTGTTTGCCAGCGCCTTCCCGTACCAGGTGGCGGGAAGAGCTGCGCCCGTGAAGTCCCTGAATACCTCAGTGGCTCCTGCCGATCCGAGCACGGCGGCGGTTGCGGTGCAGGTGAGGGGCTCGAACGTTGATAGGACGCGGATGGTCACCGAACTCGTGAGAGTCGCACCCCACTTGTTTGCGGCAGCCTGAAACGCGATGAGCCGCTGTTGGCCCAGCGTTGTTCCGGTATTTCCACCAACGGGTGCGACCAGTGTCGCATCGTTGAATCCCACTCCGGCAGGATCGCCGTTCACGATCGTGATGGTTGCAGCCGCATTTGCTGCGGAAGCAGCGAGCAGACCGGAAATCGCAACCACCGCCAGACCTGCGGCGCGTCGGACGCGCGAGATGGTTTTATTTTTCATTTTTGTCTACTCCCGGTGCGGCAACGGCAGCACTGAGCACCGCCTTTTCGCTGGGTTGATCCGTGACGCAATCTTCCTTCACGGCACCATTTGCCTCGACGTGTGCTACCGCGTAGCTCATGGACGATTCGCCCAGCACCACTCGCGTGGCGCCATTCGCCATTACTTCAGGAGCGGACGCTTGCTGAGCAGGCACGCTCTTGGCGGCTGCCGCTTCCGCGGCCAACTCTTCGGGAAACGCCGCGCGCAACCGCTTGGTGTCCGCATCGACGTAGGCGCGTTGGCCGACGGCGTATTGGGACACGGCCCTCTCCTTGGCGAGGTCGGCGATTTGTTCGGGTGTCGCGTTCACCACGAGAACGTGATCGAACTTGGGCAACGTTGCCGGATCGGTGAAAGCGGCCGTGGTCGGCTGCTGAGTGGTGGATTTCGCCCCGGAGGCGAACCCGATGGCCGCAAAGACCAGCGCGCCAGTGACGCTGGTGGCGATCGCGACTCGGGTTATGTTCAATATTTTCATCGTGACTGTCCCTTAAAAAGATTGGAAGCGTCAGGTTCGGTTGCCGGCCGGCCACGAGGGCCGGCCAGACCGAAAATCTCAAGCCTGATCGCGACGGCGCCGACGCATGGTCAGCGGCATCAGCAGCAGGCCGGCACCTAACAACATCATGGTTCCCGGTTCCGGCACGGCAACCGACAACGAGTCGATGCCGATGTAGTCACCGAAATTCGCCGTGTCCGTCACCGTGTAGCGGAAGGCGAACCGCACGTTCGCGGCATCGCCGCCGTACGTGAAGTTGAAAGCCGTCCAATCGGTCGGATAGGCCGCGCTCGTGATGGTTCCCATCGAGACGAAGTCCGCCAGAAAGAGGCTGCCTGTGTTGTTGTACAGCAGCTGCAGGTTGTCGCCGGGAAGGCCGCCGGCCGTCCGCGTCGAGAAGCTGACGGTGCTGCCCGTGAAGGCCGAAATAAGCGGTGTGACCATCCACGTGTCGACGTCACCGCCGAACTCCGCGCTCAGGTAGTTAGTCGCGACATACGAATCCGCGGCACCCGACTGCGAATCGAATACGCCGGTGTTACCCTGGAACCAGTCATCTCCGTCGAGCGTGGCGGCCGGATCACTGAAGTTACCGAACAGCCAGCCTGAGCTGTCGAGTGCGGAACGGCTGTCGAATCCTTCTTCAAAGATCACGCCGGCATTCGCCGCCGTGCCGCTTGCGATCAGCGCTATGCACAAAAATAGTTTCCGAAACATTATTTTATCTCCCAACAAAAGTAATTTCGATTCGCGCGGCACTCACAATCTTGTTCGCGCCATGTGCGTGTTCTCTTTTCAAGGATTCTAGTCCCAGCTGCAAGAGATCCGCGCATGAATTTTTTCGGGCTGTAAGTTTTCCCGACAGCGATTCGCGAGGATCATCGCGCACATGACTCGCAGTCTTTGCGAACAACCATCGGCGAGTTGTAAATATTCTCGACAGCAATGAGCGTCGACATCGTTCGCGATGCGCGTGATCTCATCGCCGCACTTTCCGGCAAGCATCCTGAAATATGTAACACCGCGCGCGTTCGTCAGCGGTCGTTGTCCACTCAGTTGCCGGGATTAGCGGGTCGCTTGCGCCTTCGAAGCGCGAAGCCGAGCAGGCCGCTCATCAGCAACGCAAGAGTCCCCGGTTCGGGAACGCTTGAGTTCTGGATCGTGAACGCGCCGATATTGCCGGCGAGAAAAGTCTGCCACGTGGTTGTGTGCGCGCCGCCCGCGAAAACGTCCTGAAAGCTGCCGAAGTTCGCCGTCGCCGATCCGTACGCGTTGATACTGCTGTATGTGTAAGAGTAATCGCCGGATGCCGAACCGCTGACGTGCTCGTTCTGGAAAAAGCCGTCGAATGATCCATCGGTGGTGAATTCGAAACCAGGCATCACCACGGCGCCGGGATTGGCCGGCAATTCGTATTCCACGCCGTTGATGACGATCGACGCGGTGATGTAGCCGGGCGCCTGCGGTGGCTCGTAGCGGAGGGCGCCGCTCGGAGTCACATACGGAGTTACCGCGAGGGCGGCGTCGCTGATGTCGAAAATGACACGAAAGCTCATTCCAGTGAGGTCGGCAGCGGGGCCAAGTCCAAAGGGATCGAACAGCCCGGTTCCGTTGCAATCACTGCAGCCGCCGGTCGCCTGGCCATCGGCAAAGGCGATCAATCCGGCGTTCGAAGGTAATGCGGCGGCCAGGAGCAGCCAGGGCAGAAGTGATTTCATCGCGTTCCTTGCGGTGACATTGATGCACTCAGAGGGAAGCAAGAACCGCGCCCGTGCGAGAATTGCGGGTGAATACAGGGCATTGGCCCGGCTGTAATTTTTGCAATGTAAAGCCAGCCGACAGCGGCGCGATCTAACTACTCGCCTGGGGAAAACCATTAGAATTCTCGCGATCGTCTGCCTCGCGCTGCTCGGAGCTCACGCCGCCGCCGCCTTGCCCGCTCCGACGAAGATCATGGTCAACGGTGTCGAACTGCACTACATCAGCGCGGGCAGCGGTGACCCCGTGATACTGCTGCACGGCGGGCAGGGCGACTATCGCGCCTGGGAACCGCAGATGAACGAGCTCGCGAGGTACTACCACGTCATCTCGTACAGCCGCCGCTACAACTTTCCCAACCAGAATCCGCAAACGGCGGACGACCATTCCGCGATCGTGGAAGCAGCCGACCTCGCGGCATTGATCAAGGCGCTGCGGCTGAAGCGCGTCAATCTCATCGGCACCTCGATGGGCGCGGCCGCCGCGCTGACGCTGGCAGTCGAGCATCCGCGGATGGTACGAACCCTGATAATCGCCGAGCCGCCGATCCTGGCCTGGGCTCGTGATTTCCCGGACGGAGGCGCGCTGTACCGTGATTTCTTTGCGCGCATCCAGGATCCGGCGCGCGCGGCTTTCGATGCGGGCGATGACGCCGGCGCGATGCGGTTCTTCGTGGACGGATTCGACAAGCCCGGGCGTTTCAACGGCCTCACCGCCGAAGCGCGGCTCGCCATCATGCAGAACACGGGTTTTTTCCGGATGCTGACGCGCAGTAAGAATCCATATCCGGATCTTTCGCGACAGAAAATACGCGCGCTACGGATGCCCGTCCTCGTGATCACCGGTGAGAAGACCATCGAGATACATCGGCGCATCGATGAAGAGCTGTCGCGGCTGATTCCGCGTGCAAGGTCTGCGACCATTCCGAACGCCGGTCACGGCGCGGCGCGGGAGAATCCCGGAGCGTTCACCGAGGTGGTCGAAAACTTTCTCGAGACGAGCGGTTAGTCATTGAGGATGCGAATGCGTAACAGGCGTGAGTTTCTCCATGGCGCGGGTGCAGCTGCCATCGTTCCGACCATTTTCCCGTCGCTGCTTGCGCACGCGGCGCCAGAGCCTTCGGCGGAAGCGTGGCAGCGCGCGGCTGACATCGTGCGCAGCGTGCGCGCGCCCACATTTCCCGATCGCGTCTTCGACATCACCCATTTCGGAGCGAAAGCTGGCGCCGCGCTCAATACCAAGGCGATCGCCGATGCGATTGCCGCTTGCTCGAAAGCGGGTGGCGGTCGCGTACTCGTGCCCGCGGGCCGGTACATCACCGGCGCCATTCATCTCCTGAGCAACGTCGATCTGCATGTGAGCGACGGCGCGACGCTGCTGTTCGATACCGACCCGGCAAGCTATCCCATGGTGTTCACGCGCTGGGAAGGCATGGAGCTCATGAACTACTCGCCGCTTATCTACGCGAGAAAGCAGAAGAACATTGCGATCACAGGCTCGGGCACGCTCGATGGCCAGGGCAGTGAGAAGAACTGGTGGGCCTGGAAAGGCCCATGGGGCGGTGCGACCGAGCACGGCTGGAAAGAAGGCATGGCCGACCAGCGAAAGGCGCGCAATCTGCTGTTCCAGATGGCGGAGGATCGCGTGCCGGTGGAAAAGCGCGTGTTCGGTGCGGGGTCGCTGCTTCGTCCGCCGTTCATCCAACCCTACGATTGCGAGAACGTCCTCATCGAGGGCGTTCGCGTGCGCAACTCGCCGTTCTGGAACATTCACCCGGTGCTGTGTCGCAACGTGACGTTGCGCGGTGTCGATGTCGCGGGGCTCGGGCCTAACAACGACGGCGTGGATCCGGAATCCGTGGATCACATGCTCATCGAGGACTGTTCGTTCAACACCGGCGATGACTGCATCGCGGTGAATTCCGGCCGCAACGCCGATGGCCGGCGCCTCGCTACGCCGTCGCAGAACATCGTGATCCGCAATTGCCGCATGCAGGAAGGTCACGGTGGCGTGGTCGTCGGCAGCCAGATCTCTGGCGGCGCGCGCTGGGTGTTCGCCGAGAACTGCCACATGGATAGCCCGAACCTCTGGTACGCGATCCGTTTCAAGAACAACGCGCTGCGCGGTGGGTTGCTCGAAAACTTCTACTACCGCGATATCGACGTAGGGCAGGTGGGCCGGGCCGCCATCACCTGCGACTTCAACTATGAAGAAGGCGCGAACGGCGCCTTCACGCCGCAGCTGCGCAACGTGGTGGTCGAAAGGCTGCGCGTGAAGAAGGCGGTGCGTGTGCTGGATTCACAGGGCCTGCCGCAAGCACCGGTGAACGACATCACGCTGCGCGATTGCGTGTTCGACGGCGTGACTCAGCCCTCCATCGTGAAATTCACGAACTCGGTCACTCTCCAAGGCGTGCGCGTCAACGGCGCGACGGTGCGCGAGATCTGACGCCGGAACATTCCTACAATTTGCGGTGCGCGACTAGGCATGTCGCTGGCGCTAAAGTTCGTGCGAACGGTCACGCGCGGATTCGCGCGTCGCGTCGACAGGGAATAGATGACCGACGATCGCAATTTTTTATCTGGTCCTCCGGTTTCGCACGCTCCTGCCTACATCGGTCCGCTGTTGCGCGACGATGCAGTTGCCCTGCGTTATGGCGCGGCGATCATCGTCGTGCTCGCCGTGGCCGGAGTGCGGGTGCTGCTCGCGCCGTTGTTAGGCACGCAGGCACCGCTGTTGCCATTCGTGCTCGCCGTGTTCGCGAGCGCCTATCTGGGAGGCCGGGGCCCCGCACTCGTCGCCAGCCTGCTCACGCCGGTGCTGGCCACGCTGTTCTTCACGGATTGGTCGAGCGGCAACCTGCAATTGCAGTGGGTTGCGCACGTGCTGTTCTTCCTGCTGATCGCCGGTCTCGCGAGCTTCCTGATGCACGAGCTGCAGCGGCGTTCGCGTGCCGAGCGCGAGGCGCTGGCCATTGCCGCCGATCACGCGTTGGCGCTGAGCGAAGCGGATCGGCGTAAGGACGAATTCCTCGCGATGCTCGCGCACGAGCTGCGCAACCCGCTGGCGCCGATTCGCAACGTGGCTTACGTGCTGTCCAAGGGAATTACGGATGGCGACACCGTCAGGCGTTCCGGCCAGATGATCGAGCGCCAGGCCAATCATCTGACCCGCCTCGTCGACGATCTGCTCGATGTCGCGCGTATCACGCGCGGTCACGTGGTTCTCCAGCGCGAGACCATGAGTCTCGACGCCATGGTCGAAGACGCGCTCGAGACCGTGCAGCCCGCGATCGAGGCGCGCCGGCAGACCACGTCGCTGCGACTTCCGGAGGAAAAGGTATTCGTCAACGGTGACAGCGTTCGGCTCTGCCAGGTGGTAGCCAACTTGCTGACCAACGCCAGCAAGTATTCTCCGCACCTGGCCCGCATCGAGATCATCATCGACTGTTCCACAAGTGACGCCACGATCGTGGTGCGCGATCCGGGCGTGGGCATCGACGCGCAGTTGCTGCCCCACCTGTTTGACCTGTTCCTGCAGGGCGATCGCACGCTCGACCGGGCCCAGGGTGGCCTCGGCGTCGGCCTCACCATCGTCAAACTACTGGTCGAGATGCACGGCGGTAGTGTCAAAGCGTTCAGCGCCGGCCTCGGCAAGGGAAGTGAGTTCCAGATACGACTGCCGCGCGTGCGCGCGGAGCCCGTGTCGCGCGCGCCGGAACTGGACTTCGCGTTCAAGCCGGGGCGTCCGCGTCGCATCCTGGTGGTCGAAGACAATGTCGATGCGGCCGAGTCCATGCGTGCGTTGCTGCGCACGGAAGGTCATGAAGTCGAGGTCCTGCAGGACGGCGCCGCGGCGCTCGCCCGGCTCGAAGATTTTCGCGCCGACACCGTGCTGCTCGACATCGGACTGCCACGCATGGACGGCTACATGGTCGCGCACGCGATCCGGGAACGCTTCGCGCTGGCCGGACGCCGGCCGCGGCTGCTGGCGCTCACCGGCTATGGGCGTGAAGAAGACCGCAGCGCCGCGCTCAAAGCGGGTTTCGACGGACACCTGGCGAAGCCTGTGGATCCACGCCGGCTGCTGCAGATCGTGACCGAAGAGTTGCAGGCGAAATCGGCTTCGAAGCAGCCCGGCTAGTCGGGTGTCGCCGCGCGGCCGGCGATGTACGTCGCCCTGATGGCGCGCGAGTCGGCCATGGTCATCTGGACGAATAGCGCCTCTTCGAGGCTTTCGCAGTGGCGCATACGGAAATCGATGAGCGGCGTCGACTTCAGATCGAGCACGATCATGTCGGCTTCCATCCCGACGGCGAGGCTGCCGATCCGGTCGTCGAGATAGAGCGCCTGGGCCGCGCCGCGCGTGGCGAGATAGAGCGCCTGGGCCGCAGGCAAACTACTTCCGCCGAGCTGCGCGACCTGGTATGCGGCGCCCATGGTTCGAAGCATCGACAGGGTCGTGCCCGCTCCCACATCGGTCGCCAGCCCCACGCGGATCGGGCGCTCGCGCTGTTTTGCCTTGCGCAGATCGAACAAGCCGCTGCCGAGGAACATGTTCGACGTGGGGCAGTGCGCGATCGCCGTTCCGCTCTCGTGCACGCGCGCAAGCTCGGCATCCGTCAGCCAGATGCCGTGGCCATAGATGGCGCGCGGGCCTAACTGCCCGTAGTGGTCATAGACATCGAGATAGCCGGCGCGCTCCGGAAAGAGCCGCCGGGCCCAGGCGACCTCGGTGCGATTCTCGGAGATGTGCGACTGCAGATAGGTACCGGGATGCGCCTTCCACAGCGCGCCGGCCAGTTCCATTTGCTCGGGTGTGCTCGTGGGCGCGAAGCGTGGCGTGAGGGCGTAGGAAGCGCGGCCTTTGCCGTGCCACCGGTCGATCAACGCCTTCGACTCGTCATGGCCGCGCTGCGCGGTGTCGCGCAACGCTTCGGGCGCGTTGCGATCCATGAGGCACTTTCCGGCGATCGTGCGCATGCCGCGAGCGCCGGCGGCTTCGAAGAATGCGTCGACCGAGTGTGCGTGCACGGTGCAGAAGGCGGCGACGGTGGTGGTGCCATTGTGCAGACATTCATCCAGGAAAATCTCCGCCACCGCGCGCGCATGCACGGCATCGGCGAACTGCTGTTCGGCGACGAAAGTGTATTTCTCGAGCCAGTCGAGCAGCTGCTCGCCATACGCGCCGATGATCTGCGTCTGCGGGTAGTGCACGTGGCAATCGATGAACCCGGGAAGGATCAGCCTGTCGCGGCCATACTCTTCTATATGTATGCCCGGCGGGAGCTGTGGCCGCACCGCGTCGGCCGGCCCGAACTGCGTGATTTTCCCGCCGGCCATGCCGACGATGGCGTCGCTTTCGTAGCGCATCGTGGACTCGACGCCGCTCGCGAACGCATCGCCCGTAAAGGTGAGCGCGGGCCCGCGAATGGCGTGTGTCGGCGCGGCGTGCGGTTCAGGCATTGCGGGCGGAGTCTGCCACACCGCCCGCACCCAGCTGCTCTGGCGCGTCGCTCAACAATTTCTCGAGCACGCGTTCGACATCGTCGGGATCCACGGGCTTGGTCAGGTGCTCGTCGAACCCCGCGGCCTTCGCGGCCTGTTTGTCCTGCTCCTGGCCCCAGCCGGTGAGTGCGATGAGCACGGCATTGCGACCCCAGGCTTCGAGACGCATGCGGCGCGCGACTTCGTGGCCGCTCATGCCGGGCATGCCGATATCGATGATGGCGGCGCGCGGCCGGTCGCGCTCTCCGATCTCCAGCGCCTCCGCGCCACCGAATGCGATGGATACTTCGTAGCCGGAGAATCGCAGCACGAGCGCGAGCGACTCCGCCGCGTCGCGATTGTCATCGGCGACCAGGATGCGACCACGACGGACCACGCTCGCGTTGGCGGCGCCGGAGGTTTCCTCCGGCACCCGCACCTGCGAGGGCGCGAGCACCTTGTGGGGTAGATGGACGATGAACTCGGCTCCGCGACCGAGCCCTTCGCTCCGCACTTCGACGCGACCTCCGTGGAGTGCCACCAGTCCCTTGACCAGTGCGAGACCAATCCCCAGGCCGCCTTCGGCGCGATCGATGGCGGAGTTGACCTGCGAAAACATCGTGAACAGGCCCGGCAGCGATTCGGGAGTCAGACCGATGCCGTTGTCGCGAATCGAAATCACCAGCTCGCCATTGGCGATGCCCGCACGCAGCGCGATTTCTCCTTCCGGATCGGTGTACTTCGCGGCGTTGGTGAGCAGATTGCCGATGACCTGCGACAGGCGCAGCGGATCGGCCTCGAGCTTCACGTTCTCGGGCGGCAGCGTGACGGTGAGCTTGTGCTGCTTGGAATCGAGCAGTGGGCGTGCCGTCTCGACCGCGATGCCGACCACCGACTTGAGGTCGACATAGTCCTTGCGCAGCTCCAGCTGCCCGCGCGTGATGCGCGAGACATCGAGCAGATCGTCGAGCAGCAGCGACATGCGCTGCACCTGGCGCGCAATGACCTCGCGACCCCACTTACGCTGCCGTTCGTCCGCGGCGTCGGAATCGAGGATGCGCTCGGCGTTGCGGATGGGCGCCAGCGGATTGCGCAACTCGTGCGCGAGAGTGGCGAGGAATTCGTCCTTGCGCCGGTCTGCCTCGAGCAACGCGCGTTCGGTGTTCTTGAGGCGGCTGATGTCGAGGTTGATGCCGGCCCAGCGCTGTATGCGGCCGGCCGCGTCGCGAATCGGCAGACCCTGCGCGAGGATGGAGTGATATTTGCCATCGACGCCGAGCATGCGGTGCTCGCGATACCAGTTCGAGCCGGTGCGCGCGCATTCCTGCCACGCCGCCATCGTTTCCTCGATGTCGTCGGGATGCAGGACGTCGCCCCAGCCGAAGTTCGAGGCCTGTTCCTGCGTCTGGCCCACGAGACGTAACAGCGAATCGCTGCAATAAATATTGCGGCCGTCAGCGTCGCACACCCAGACGCCATAGTTGATGGACTCGCCGATGGCGCGATAGAGCTTCTCGCTGGTCTCGAGCGCGCGCGCGTGCGATTGCACCTCATCGAGCATCTTGTTGAAGGCATCGATCACCACGCCGACTTCGTCGTCCGTCGTCTTCTCGGCGCGGAAGGAGTAGTCGCGCTTCTCGACGATTGCCTGGGCGACAGTAGCCATGGACTCCATGGGCCGGCTCACCACGCGATGCAGCCAGCTGGCGGCAAGCACCGCGGCTATCAGGCCGATGATCATGACCGCACCCAACACCCGCAGATAGGCGCTGACCCGCTCCTTCACGTCGTATTGCGCGCGCAGGTAGATAGTGCCCAGGCGCTCGCCACCCTGGAACACCGCCTTCATCACCAGCACTCGCTCGCCGTCGATGTGTACGCCGTCGCCGGGCAGGAGCCTTGGCATTCGCGTGGGCGGCGCCGGAAGATCGGCGCGCGTGTATTGCGCGAATTGACTGCCGTCGGCCGCATAGAGCGCCGCGGCGTGAATCGACTCGCGCACCTGCAGGGCGCTCAGGTTTCGCTGAGCGAGATCGCGATCGTTGAATGACAGCGCCGGAGTGACCGACAGCGCCAGGATGCCGGCCTCGGTGCGCAGGTCTTCGGCCCAGGCCGCGCGGTTGTCGCGCAGGTCGGTATACATAAGAGCCGCACCGGCCGACGCCAGCGCGATGGTTGTGGTCAACAGCATCACCAGCATCAATTTGCCGGCGAGACTTCGGCGCGCATTGCGAATGGAAAGGACCGCTCGTAACGGCTGCCGGCTGGGTCTTAAATCTATACTATTCATCTCGTTGGGCATCGAAGCGTATCTTGCCTTCATATCGGAAATACGTTCCACTGCAATCGGCTTAGTCCTACAAAAACAGACCAGGAGACGATGAGTTGTCGAGGGCGAGGCTGGATTGCATTCGTTTAAGAATGTTGCCCACCGTGGTGCTGCTTGCCTGCGCCGCGCTCAGCGCATCCGTGACGCAAGCCGCGCAGTTTTCCATCGACGCCGTCAAGGCAGCGTATCTGTTCCGCTTCGCCCAGTACGTGGAATGGCCTCAAGCTCCAGCCGAATCTCCGTTTGTCTTCGCAGTGATTGGCGCGGAAGACATCGCTGTGCACCTCGAGAGATTGCTCAACGGCATGACGGTGAACGGTCGGCGCGCCACCGTTCGGCGCGTCACGCGTGCCCAGGAACTTGAAGGCGCGCAGGTGCTTTACGTCGGCGCGAGTGCATTCGACCGCACGCGCGCACTGCGCGCCAGCGCCATCAAGCGGCCCATTCTCATCGTGACCGATGACGAGAACGGCCTCGACGGCGGCGGGGTCATCAACTTCATCGAAGTGGATCGCAATCTGCGATTCGAGATTTCGCTGAATGCCGCCGACCGCAGCGGTCTCAAGATCAATTCCGCTTTGTTGTCGGTTGCCGCCAGGGTCGAACGTCGACCCCAGGGTGCGCTGAGTTGTCCGGACGGTGATCCGGGGCTACAGCGATCAACGGTCTGCCGCATCAGGATGGCCAGTCTCGATGTAGAGAGAGGGGAGCGATGATTTCTTTTCTGCGCGTATTCGTCGCCGCGGCGCTGGCTGCCGGCGTCCTGCCGGCCGCGGCACAGGTCGTGGCCGAGCCCAGCGATCCGCTCACCGAGCTCAGCCGCATGTCGCTCGAACAGTTGTCGAAGGTCGAGGTCACCTCCGTTTCCAAAGGCGCGCAGAGCCTGTCGAGTGCACCCGCATCCATCTACGTGATCACGCGCGAGGAGATCCTGCGCACGGGCGTGCTCAGTGTCCCCGAAGCGTTGCGCCTCGCCCCGAACCTGCAGATCACGCAGCTCACATCCAGCAGCTATTCCAACGGTTCGCGCGGCTTTGCAGGCGCGCCTGACGTACAGAACTTCTCCAACAAGATTCTCCTGCTCATCGACGGCCGCAGCGTCTACTCGCCGCTGTTCTCGGGCATCGACTACGACATGCAGGACGTGCTCATGGACGATGTGGACCGCATCGAGGTCATTTCCGGGCCCGGTGCCACCATGTGGGGCGCCAATGCCATGAACGGCGTCGTCAACATCATCACGCGCAAGGCCTCGGAGTCGCACGGCACGCTGGTGCGGCTCGACGGCGGCGCGGAAGAGCAGGCGGCAGCGCTGCGCTACGGTGGCGATCTTGGTACCAATGGCGCGTTCCGCGTGTACGCCAAATGGTTCGATCGTGGCGATACCGAATTCGCCGACGGCGACAGCGCCGAGGACGACTGGAGCAAGGTGCAGACAGGATTTCGCCTGGACACGGCGGCGGGCAAGAACAGTTTCACCGTGCAGGGCGATTATCAAACTCTCGATCAGGGATTCCTCGGCACGAGCGATGTCAACTCGACAGGCGCCAACCTGCTGGGCCGCTGGGAGCACGCGGGCGATCGGCTCACCACGAGTGCCCAGGTTTACTACGATCGCGTCGACCGCGGTCATGCGCCCTCCGGCCTGGCATTCGACATCGACACTTACGACTTCGATTTGCAGCAGAGCGCCGATGTCGGCGCGAGGCATCGACTCGTCTGGGGCCTGGGTCGCCGCTACAACGACTACCACACCGTCAACAACGACCTGGCGTTCGTGCCGAACCACCGCACGCTCGCCCTGACCAATCTTTTCGTGCAGGACTCGATCACGCTGACCGAAGAACTCAAGCTGACCGCGGGCATCAAGTTCGAGGACAACAGTTATTCGGACTGGAGCGCCTTGCCGGACGTGCGTCTGTCGTGGGCGCCGAATGACAAGACCCTTTTCTGGCTCGCCGGCTCGCGTGCCATCCGTTCGCCGACGCCTTTCGATACCGACGTTCAGGAGTTCGTGGGTGGTCAGCTGTTCGTGCTGGGCGATCCGGACTTCAAGCCCGAAAAGGTCACCGCATACGAGCTGGGTTACCGCGGAAATCCGGATGCGAAGGTTTCGTTTTCCGCGACGGTGTTCTACGACGAGTACGATGACCTGCGCACCATCGAGGTCACGCCCGTCGTCTTCCTGCCGCTGCGCTGGGGTAACCTCATGGAAGGAAGCGCCTACGGCATCGAAGCCTGGGCGGACATTCAACTCACGCCGTGGTGGCGTATCTCGCCGGGACTCCGCTCGCTGCACAAGGATCTTGAAGCCAGCGATGGAGCAACCGAACTCGTCGGTGTGCGCCAGGCCGGCAACGATCCTTCGTCACGCGCCTATCTCAAATCCTCCATGGATCTGCGGCGCTTCAGTATCGATGTCATGTTGCGCAAGGTCGGGCGGCTGCCTGACCCGGAACTCGATGACTACACGGAAATGAGCGCCCGGGTCGCCTGGCGAGTGAGTGATCGCCTCGAGGTCGCTGTCAAGGGGTTCAATCTACTTAACGAAACACACCGCGAGTACGCCGAACCGGAAGGACGCTTGGTCCGGCGCAGCGTCATGGCGGAGCTGCGCTACAGCTACTGAGCGAAATGGGACTTGGCTCACACGCGTTCGCGGCAGTTCGCCGTTTCCGGTGATCGTGCGCTCATAGAATGCTTGCCAGATGTCAGCAAGCATTCCCGAACGACGCGCAAGTCCCGAAAGGCGTCGTTCCGTCTTCCGCGCACTATGGCGCGGCAACTTCGCGCGGCGGCGTCTTTCACCTCGACGAAGTGGCGAGCGCCACGCGGTCGTGACCGACTGGTTTCATCCGCAATGGCTCGCGGTGGGCGTCGTCATACTGCTTCTCTGCAGTGCCGACGCGGTGCTGACGCTCACGCTGATCTCCCATGGGGCAGTCGAGATCAATCCGCTCATGGAGCCGCTGGTGCGCAGTTCGAGCCAGTTGTTCACCTTCTGGAAGGTCGGGCTCACAGCGATGGGCGTTACCTTGCTCATCCTGCTGGCGAGGCTACGAATCTGGGGCAGGGGCGTCGGAACCATCCTGTATGTGGTTGTCGCCGGATATGCGGTCCTGGTGGGTTACGAGCTCTTTCTTTTACGTAACATTCCCCTAGATTAGGTACTGGTTGCCTTTCGGGCGCAGGCGCCTTCGGCTAACATACCGCCCCCATATCGCTCCAGGACATTGAGTCCACAGGATTTTTTCTCGTATGGCTCCAAGCCTTCGCGAGCTCACGGCTTCTACGCCGCTATCCGGCGGCAACGCTCCCTACGTCGAAGCTCTCTATGAGCAGTTCCTCGCCGACCCGCAGAGCGTCGACCCAGGCTGGCGTGACTATTTTCTCCATTTGCAGGACGCCCAGAAGCTGCGCGATGGAGCTCCCGGCGAGCAGACCCACTCGGTCGTCCAGGCCGGAATCGTGCAGCGCGCCAGCAGGCCGCGCCTGGCTGCCGGTGGTTCGAGCGACCTTTCGTCCGACGCCGCAGCCAAACAGGGTGCGGTATCGCGCCTGGTGCAGATCTACGCCAACCGCGGCCATCTCATCGCCAAGCTCGATCCTCTCGGACTCCAGAAGCGCGAGCGACCGCGGGTTCTCGATCTCGGATACTTCGGCCTGACCGAAGCCGATCTCGACACCGAATTCCTCACCGGTTCGCGGCCCAGCGAGATCAGCAAGAAACTCAAACTGCGCGAGCTCATCGCGCAGCTCGAATACGCCTTCTGCGGCACCATCGGCGCCGAATTCGCGCACGTCTCGGATACCGAGGAGCGCCTGTGGCTCCAGGATGAATATCTCAAGGGGCGCCTGACCGGCAAGCTAACTACCGACGAGCAGAAGAACCTGCTGTGGCAGCTGTCGGCGGCCGAGGGGCTGGAACGCTACCTGCACACCAAGTATGTCGGCCAGAAGCGCTTCTCGCTCGAAGGCGGCGACTCGCTGATCCCGCTCATGGACGATCTCATCCAGATGGGCGGGCAGCAGGGCGTCGAAGAGTGCGTCATCGGCATGGCGCATCGCGGCCGATTGAACGTGCTGGTAAACGTACTCGGCAAGTCTCCTTCGGTGTTGTTCAACGAATTCGAAGGCAAGTACGACACCGCGCACATGCAGGGCTCGGGCGACGTGAAGTACCACAAGGGCTTCTCGTCGGACTTGCGCACGCCCGGTGGCAACGTTCACGTCGCGCTGGCATTCAATCCTTCGCATCTCGAAGTCGTGAATCCGGTGGTCGAAGGCTCGGTGCGCGCCCGCCAGGAACGCCGCGGCGACACCGCGGGCTCGCGCGTGCTGCCCATCCTGATTCACGGCGACGCTGCGTTCGCCGGCCAGGGCGTGGTCATGGAGACGTTGCAGCTCTCGCAGGCACGTGCGTTCTTCACCGGCGGCAGCGTCCACGTGATCATCAACAACCAGGTTGGGTTTACCACTTCCGACCCGCACGACGCGCGCTCGACCATGTATTGCTCGGACGTCGCGAAGATGCTCGAGACGCCGATCTTCCACGTGAACGGCGACGATCCGGAAGCGGTGGTGTTCGTCACGCGGCTCGCGCTCGCGTACCGGCAGCGCTTCCACAAGGACGTGGTCATCGACCTCGTCTGCTATCGCCGCCACGGACACAACGAAGCGGACGAACCCGCAGCCACGCAGCCGATGATGTACCAGGTCATTCGCAAGCATCCGACCACGCGCAAGATCTACGCCGACAAGCTCGTGGCGCAGGGTCTTCTCACCGACGCCGAAGTCGCCGCTGTTACCGAGTCCTATCGGCAGGGCCTCGACGAGGGACGGCCGCAGGCGCGCGCCTCACTCGGCATGATCGGCAACAAGTACACCGTCGACTGGAGCAAGTATCTCGGCAACGACTGGACCGAGCGCGTGAAGGGCGGCGGCAACATGGCGCGCCTCAAAGCGTTGGGCGCGCGCATCGTCAGCTTCCCGGAAAACTTCGCGCTGCATCCGCGCGTCGCGCAGGTCATGGCCAATCGCGTGAAGATGCTGGCCGGGGAACTGCCGCTCGACTGGGGCTGCGCCGAAACACTCGCCTACGCCAGCATTCTCGAGGAAGGAAATTCGATCCGCTTCACGGGTCAGGATGCAGGGCGTGGCACGTTCTTCCATCGACACGCCGTGCTGCACGATCAAGCCACGGGCGATCGCTACATTCCGCTGCAACACGTCGCGGAGCGCCAGCCTTCGTTCCAGATCACCGACTCGGTGCTGTCCGAAGAAGCGGTCCTCGGCTTCGAGTACGGATACTCGACCACGGATCCGTCGGCGCTGGTCATCTGGGAAGGTCAGTTCGGCGACTTCGTCAACGGTGCGCAGGTCATCATCGACCAGTTCATCAGCTCGGGCGAAGCGAAGTGGGGCCGTCTCTGCGGGCTCGCGCTCTTCCTGCCGCATGGTTACGAAGGCCAGGGTCCGGAGCATTCCTCCGCGCGCCTCGAGCGTTTCCTGCAACTCTGCGCCGAGAACAACATGCAGGTGTGCGTGCCGTCGACGCCCGCCCAGATGTATCACATGACCCGGCGGCAG
>Ga0193753_10001657_pt1 | contig 18744 bp, 19 predicted proteins | sample H1c2metaG_FD_144925 | JGI IMG/M metagenome (GOLD analysis project Ga0193753, IMG submission 144925) | Soil microbial communities from a riparian zone of the East river system, Colorado, United States - H1c2 | ecosystem: Environmental > Terrestrial > Soil > Riparian zone | place: USA: East...
CTGCCAAAATAGCGTATACGCGACATTTCGGCCCTGCTGCACTGCTGTCGGTAAGCTCGAAACTCAGGCAGTTTCAGCAAGTTAATCTATTGGTCTATATAGATTCTTATCGCGATAAAGTTGAACAGTTGAATGCCATATAGCTGGAAAACCGAGGGTTCCGGCAACCATAACCTCGGAACTCGTGGGCGTCCCGATTTGTCCCAATGTCTTTAGTTAGTTGCCGATTTAAGTTTTGCCGTTTTAGGACTTATGAAAAATGTCGGTGACTGCGGTTTTAGTCGAAAAATTTTTCAGGCGCGATGACAGGCGACGATCGGGGAGGTCTCGCCATTCACGCGTTTCAGCTTCGCCCAGCTGTCCTGAAGGCCTGAGCGGTAGGGGTCTTCGGCGTGTCGATCGCCGGTTTGTTCTTCTATGCCGTCTCCAAGTCCAAGGGTAGTGAGCGTCCGCCGGGGTGCCCTATTGTGAAACGGTGATCGAGACGATTGGGTCTACTGCGTGGCTGCGAACAAGCTGTGCCATGGCTTCATCGGTCGTTCGAATGCAGCCCATAGTACAGTGCTCAAAGCCTTCGTTGCCAAAGCCGTCCGGCACACCCTCTCGCCCGGAATGCACGCCCATACCCTCCCGGTTCGGCACTTCAAAAACAAATATCCCGTGGCTCCCATAGGCCGAACTGGGAAGATCGCCGGGATGCGCGTTGTAGAAGGCGAACTGATAAAGGCCATCCGGCCATATGCCCTTGCTGCGGCTGTCCACGTTATTCGCTGCATCAAATCTCGCCAGCGTCGCTCCGTCCTGCGAGATCAGGGAGAGCTTCTCAGGCCCTCGGTCGAATTGCAGGGTAGACATGCCCCAAGTCCTCTTCAGATGGTTCGGTTTGAGTAACGCGTAACGCCTAGCCGCCGCGAACTGCGACCTTCGCTCCGGCGTTTGCTTCGAATCTCGACGATTTCACTCTCGAGTTTCAGCCCGATCTTTGGGTGCACGACCATACGCATTGGCGCCCAGGTCGGTGTCAGAGCCACGGAAGTCCGCTCCGTTCCGGGTGACAATGAGCGGACGAGGCCTGAGAGGGCGCGCCGCAGCCTCGTGAGGCGATGTTCGTCTCCGCGAAAGGCGCCCCCACGGGCGGTAGAGGCGCTCCGCAAGAGCGTCCGGAAATGGTTCAGCAAGGGTGTCTGCCGGATCTTAATCGGGCTGAACCACTCCCTAATCGCTGAAGGCGTCGAGGATCGCGGCCAAAGGTGGGTAATATCCTTTGGCGGTGAATCTTTCTGGCGAAGAGGGCTGAGTGTGGAATACCGATGGTGAGCAAACATCCGCTGACGTCCTTCGATTTTAAGCGATCGAGGGCGCATGCGGCTACCTGTTGATCATGGCGTCGAACGAGTCGGCGACGCGCACCGACGAAACCATTGGGGTCTTCCTTTTGTGCTTCGCCTGGCTCGCCAATGTTGGCCTCACCTTCTGAGCCTTCCGTCGCTTCATCTGAAAGCCGTGCTGATTTCGGCGGCGCGGCGCCGATTCCTAAGTCAGCATGACCTGGAGCTCTTCGAACAGACGATAGGGTTGGGGACTGAGATCGGCGCGGGTCATGGCGCGCTCCATGAGCAAGCCGTCGATCGCCTTCATCGTCGTAGCATCGGCCACGCCGGAAATGCTGACCGCAGTATTGCCGAGCGCGATGAGTTTCTGTTGAACGGTGCGGACAATGTCCGAGTTCGGCGCATCGGCTGCCTCGGCGCCGGCCATGCCAGTAACAACGCCAAACTGCCCGGCCAGCGCCTCATACTTGCCTTCCATGCGCGAAACCGCGTCCGCATCGAACTTTTCAGTGCCAGCCAGCGAAGGCAAGCTGCCCGCCTCCACCGCGAGACCCCGGGCGAGCGGCAGGAGATTGGAAATCGCCTTCTCGCGCGCGCTGCCCGGCACCGCATCCTTCTCCGCCTGCTCGGCGCGGCGGACCAGGTCCGTCACCTTCTGCGAAAGCTGCAGCGCGCGCGCCAGCTGATCCGCCGTCAGGCTCCGGCTGTTCGCCGAGGGCGTGACCTTGCCGACCAGATAGCCCGCATTGCTGACCGCGGCCAGGCCCAGCAGCGTGGTGTCCAGGTCGGGAAAGTCCGGAATGGGCAAGTCGTCTGCCCCCGATCATGCAGCCGTAGATCACGACCACGATCATCGACATCATCAGCATCTGGATGCGGCCGATGTCGATGGTCTTCAGGTTGCTCACCTCTTCGCCCATGATCAGTTCAGTGAGGTTCGCCTCCTGCGGGTTGAGATTGGCGTCCAGGGCACCCGCGCTGGCGCCCGCGCCGGCCGCAGCTTCGCCGGCCGTCGGCGCCGAGATTGTGTCGGATTTGCGGCTGAGGATGAGCGGCGTGCTGACCACGCTGGTGACGCTCATGCCCATGAGCACGAGAAGCTGCCAGTTGAACGTGAAGGCCGCTTCGCCGGGACTCTTGAAATAGACATTGTTCAGCAGAATCACGTACAGGCTGGGCAGGATGAGCAGGGACCACAACAGCATTTGCAGACGGGACAGGCTGTAACGGTTGCGCTCGTTGAGCAGGACCCCCAGAAGCCGCTGCTTCACGCTGTTGCCGATCACCAGGAGGAACCACAGGAAGAAAAGGATGCAGCCGAGCCAGGCGACGAAACGCACAGTCGCCCAATGGGACCAGGTAAGCTCGCAGTAGAACGCGATCACGGTGAGCAGGAACGGAAAGGCGATCGTGACCAGCGCCGCGGCGAGGCCGTGGACGCGATTCCGGATCTGGGTCGTGTCGCTCATTGGGACACCTGATCGATGATCTCAACAATCTCCTGCATGTGGCCCTGCTTGCCCGGCCTGATATCCTGGTCCGTCATGCCGGTGCCCTTCAGGTACTTGACGATCGCCGCATCGGTGACTTCGCCCCAGCAGGCGTCTACCGTCACTTCCTTCTCCACGCCGCCGACGGAAACCTTCTTCACATCCTTCGCCAACAGGAAGTGCTGCACCTTCTCCACCTGCGGCTCCTTGGCGCACGTGGGAGCGGCTGCAACGGTCGTGCCTGCGGTACCCGGAACCGACGTTCCGCCCACTTTTGCTTCGGGCGCTGGGGTGCCCACTCGAAGGACTGCGGTCACTTCGTTATTGGCGGAGTCATTGACCACCAAGGCGTACGCGGCCTCGTGCGCCCCCTTCTTCACCGTGACCTCGGCTGTACCCTGGCCGGTGTCGAACTTGGTTAGTTCGACCTCCGAGGTCGGCGGATGAATACCGTTCCAGATTGGGTAACTATAGGGCAACACGCCGCCACGGGCGTCGAATGAAACGACGGTGGGCACGTCGCCCGTCGGCGCCGCTACAGTTTTTTCGGCGGGATCGATTTTCAGGGCCTCCTTCGCGACATCCATCCCGCAGGCTGCCAAGTTCGCCGTCGACGGCCGCCGGTTGACGGCTCTCACAATAATGCCAATCGCCGCGGTGCGCTGTTCGAGCTTGTGCGTCACCGCGACGAGCTGGGGCTCCAGATCGGGGCTCGATGTCTTGACGCTGGTCTTCGGCAGCGGCTGGGACGGCGAAACGGTCAGCGGCTTGGCCAGCGGGGACACGATCAACCCGAGTGAACCAGCGAGGCCGGCAACGGTCGGCGACGCATCGATGATAGCCCGCGTGACTTTGTCTTGGATGTCGGAACGGGCGTCATCCAGTTCCTGCCCAGCCCCGATAAGCACGTCCAGGGCTTGTTGACCGGTCTCCTGCATGGCCGAGGCGGCGGCCAGCGCGGCCCTGGCCCTGAGTACGTTCGGCGACTCCGCCCCCGCAGGAACGCTTGCCAGAAGCGCGCCGGCCTCATTGATGGGATCGGAGAAAGGTTCTGTCGGGCCTTCGGGCTTGGGTCCGCCGTCGATCGTTAACTCGGCTGCAACACTACCGTCGAGCAGTACCGCGAGACGGTTGCGGTTGCGGTAGGCGACAATGAGGGGACTCATCGCGCTGATGGCGCAGTGCAGCGTATTGGCGCCTTCGGCATAAATGACTTGCTGCGGCTTGCTGCTGAGGATGCTGTCTGCAGCGATGGCAGCGGCTGCCGCTCCGGTCGGCGCCACAAGGTACACGGGGGGCGCTGCGGTTGCGACAAGCCCCGCCGCCGCGCCTGCCGCACCGATCAGGCCCAAATTCATCAACCGGCTGAAAACGATCTGGTCCTCAACCTTCCTCTGATACTGCTCTGCGAGTGATTCCGCGACCGCGAGCGCGCTCGGCAGACTGCGCTGTGATTTCCTGAACTCTTCTACCTTGATTGGGTCAGGTGAGAGATCGGGCTCGATGAGATTGCCGCAACCGCTCGTGAGAGCGACCGCTGCCATGCAGAGCCCAATGGAGATGCGCCGCTTGCGCGGCAGTGAGGCCATGTTCATCGTGTCCCCCCGATGAAGAACGTGCCTGAGCGTAAGGTATACGCTGCACTTTCCCTTCCCTCTCATTTACATTTCAAGGTGCACAAGGTAAAGTAGTATTTATGCTATAGGGGAAGAGAACATGCGGGTCATCAAGGACTGGAAGACCAAGTTCGCGAAAACCTGCAACTTCCTGGACGCAGATCTGCCGGCCTTGGCGAGCAAAGAAAAGAAAATCTGGGACGCGTTCTGCAGCACCGCCGAGCTGACGACACAGCAGGCGACCGAAGCGGTCACCTTCAACACGTCGTCACCGCTTCTCTGGTTCATGCCTCTGGGACTCGATTTCGGCGGCGTGTTTAATGAACAATTGCCGACCCGGATTTCGCTGTCCGGCGACATCGCCCGGCGCTTCGAAGTTGACGAAAATAATCCAATTGCACAACAGTATGTGCGCATCACCGTGCTCCACGAGATGTGCCACTGGTCTTGGTTCCAGAAAGGCAAGGAGGACCCCGACGCCGCCGGCGAAAAATTCGAGCTGGTGGCCGGTGTCAAACCAGATTCCAGCTGGCTGAAGGCCGCGCCGCCAAAACCTGCCGTCGATGTCCTGGCACCGAGCGCGCGGGCCAAAGCGTTGCGCGACGCCTTGACGGCCGGCATCGTGGTGCCGCCTGTGCTCGAGCTCTTCGATGGTTCAGATGTCGCCAGCGGCATGCCGCGCGGCATTCGCAACAACAACCCGGGCAACATCCGCCCCGGCGAGAACTGGCTTGGATTGGCCGAGACGTCGCGGATGGCGGAGTTCCAGAAGAGCGAGACCGGCTTCTGCGTCTTCGTCGAGCCAGAATGGGGCCTGCGGGCCATGGCGATCTTGCTGCGCAATTATCAGCGGCTGCACAACCTCAAGACTCCGCTGGAGATCATCGGGCGCTGGGCGCCGGCCAGCGACAACAACAATGTTGCCAGCTATGCCAGCGTCCTGGCAAAGGCATTGGGCATCAACGCGAGCGATCCGGTCGATCTGACTCAGAACTCGACGTTGATCACGGCGATGAAGGCCTTGGCGCTCCACGAGAATGGAGAATTGCCGTATGACCATAAACAGTTTGAGGCCGCCCTCCAGTTGATCTGATCGGCGATCAGGCGCTGTGCGGGTGTCCGGTGCGTGCTGGGGCGATGACGCGACTCTGCTGCGATACGGTCACGTTCGGTGGGGCCGTGGTGTCGATCGCGAACTGCCCCCAGTCGCCTCTCACCCGCGCTTGCTTCCAATCTCGATGATGCGACCCCCATCAGGAAAACCGGCTTCCACCAAGCTGACCAAGATCGGCCGCTCGGCGATTGCTTAGTTTGCGAGCCCCAGGAGCGGAAGATCGACCGGGTTATTTTCGGACGCAGTACCGCAGCACATAATAGGGCTGCATCGTGTTATGCGCCTTGTCGCCACCGGCATACGGCACTTCCCCCATGTGAGACAGATCGGGTTGCTTGCCGACCGGGTCTCCGGTTTTGAGAGTGTTATCACCCGAATACATCATCAGATACTTGTAATCTTTGTCTTGATGGGTGTGCTTCGGCATCTCATCGATGGTCAGGACATGGGTTTCCTCGCCGCCAAAATCGTCTAGCGTGCGAGCGGTCAACAGCTTGTCGGCTTGATCCCGATTACCGCTGCCGGCACCAACGACAACTCTTCCAGCCAGCGGCGCGAAGTCGCCCCATCCGGGCGGGCACTGGGGAAGATCGAATGCCATGACCGCACCAGTCGGAACTGCCAATCTGAATTCCGTGTGCGCATCGAGCGCCGCCTCGACGGCTTGTTGAGCGCACTCTTTGACGGTCTTGCATTCCTCTGCGAACGTCGGATTGGTCGCTGTCATCAAGGCTAAGCAGGCGAAGACGCCAGCCGCGGCAATAGCTTTCCACATCGCTCAGCTCCTCTTTGAAGAACTACAACTGGTCCCCAACACCAAGTGCGATCCATGGCTCGGTAAGACGCTGATACTCGTTTTCCTGTCTCACAAACACGGCGCCGAGATCGACGTCGCGGTAGTGGCATGCGAACAGCTTCGCGAGGCGAGCGAGGTTCTGATACTTCGAAACGAAGATGTACGGATCGGCGTCCTCCGGAAGGGTCTCGAGCTCGTGCTCGGAGGCCCGCTTGATCGAGCGATAGGCCATATCGGGATCGGTGATCTCGATTTCCTTGAGATCCACGCCGAATAACCGGACACCGAGTAAGTCGACCCCGGGATCCGCTGCCTTGATGTTCTTGACGAACTCGGCCAGGCCGCGCTGCATCTGATCCATCACGGCAACTTCTGTGGCGCACTGCACTTGGTACACCAGACCGATAGCGTCGCGGTTAGTCTGAGCTTCGATTGCCGCAACCTGCGCCAGCGCCGAATCCGCGATCGCGCCGATGTTCTGGACCTGTGCAGTGACGCTTCGGTTGAAGTCTTCAACGATACCGCGCACTTGCTCCACGCGATCCTTCACGTCCATGTTCGTCGTGCGCTCGAGCTCTCTGAGCTGGATCATCACACGCTCGGCGGCGGCCGCAAGATCGGCACTGCCCTTGCCGATCTTGAGAGGGTCGGTAATGACGCCGATTGTATCACCGATAACGCTGCCGGCCTCGGCGGGTGGCTGCGCCGAGATCGAAGCCGCTGCGATGAATGAAGCGATCGCGATACGTCGCCACAGGTACGGCATAGCCACACCACCCGCGGGGCGGGAAAGGTGAACGCGCATTTGGAACCCCTCTGCTGAGGCCTGCCGCATTTCCCCGGAACTCGCAGCTAAGCGCTTAGAGACCGACTAATCGATCTGACCGCAGCGGAGCTCCCATGTTTTTATACCACAGGTCGCGAGATTGAATTACCATGAATTTCCTTTTCGCGACCAACCACGAGATGTCCGGCAACCCAGGTGCCGCGCCCGCTTACGAAATGGCCATCCAATGGTGATCGATCGGCGCAGAATCCTTTATGGAAATCCTACGGTCGGCGCATGACTTGTCGCGGATCTATGGCTGCGCCCGCGAGTCCGCCTAATCGCAGTAATTTTCGCGTCCTAGATTCTCGTTTTTGATCAAGCACGCCGGCGTGTTGCGGGTCATGCACTCTTGCGGAAGACTTCGAACCAGTGGAGCACCGCGAGCACAAGGGCCGCCACGCTGATTGCGGCAAAGATCAGCGGCTCGAGCCCGGGCAGGATCGTGGCGTTGCCGGCGCAGATCTCCTCGGCAACCTGATGGTGGGTGCAGATCCGCGCCGGGACCGTCATCGCGCTCCAGTCCCAGATCGTCGTGAATGCCTTGGTGTCGCTTAGCATGACCTCGGCACTCCAGAATATCCGCCAGAAATGCAGCATGGCCAGAATCGGCAGCAACGAGAAGACGACCAGCATGAAGCCCTGGTAGAGCCGGCCCTCCTTCGAAGCCGTGTCGATGCTCTCGAAGCCCACTATCGGAATGCGGCGATGCCAGAGATCGCCGCCCCGGACGGCATGCAAGCGGCCGATCCAGGAGGTGCAGATAAGAAGCACACCGCAGATCGGGATCGCGATCATGGCGGCTGGAACCTGGTTGGAAACGATCAGCTTCACGCCGAAGATTTCATTGCCGCCCTGGGAGACCAGCCAGGAGTTGAGCGCGTAGTAGAGCAGCACGAGGCTGAGGACCAGCCACACTTTCGCAATTTGCACCTGTGTCACGACCGAGCTCCCTTAAACGGCGACCGATATCCAATCAGGATCCGAACTTGGTACAGGCTTCCGTCAGCATCTTGCGCGCTTCGGCTTCGATCTTCGGCTTGATGGATGGATCCCAGGCCGCCTGGACCAGCGGCGCAAATTGGCCGCCGAAATCGGTCGCGTCCACGGTGACCGTCGCGTGTTCGCAATCGGCAAGGTTCACGGCGCCGGTCGCATTGATATTGACGGAAGCGTCACCCCTCACCACGGCGTTGTCCGACGTCTTGCAGGCGAGGCTCCCCTTCAAGTCCATCGTGACCTGATCGCCCTTCAGATTGAACGCGGCGCTGCCGACTTCCACACGATCCAGCTTGTCGATACCGATCGAGACGCCGAACGCTTTCGTCTTCAATCCGCTGCAGGGCTGGGCCGCCGCAACCCGTTTCTCGACGACGGTTTCGGCGGATCCGGCTTGGACCCCAAAGAGGATTAAAATAGCCGCGAGACCCAAAGTAAATCCGCCCCGCACGAACGCTTCAAAAGCCTGAAACATGGCTGGTCCCCTCCGCTAACCGCTTCCGCTGAACCCGTCCTTTGTACTCCCAGAACGGGAACTCGTAAAACCATGCGTTGAGAGCCTCCTCGGTCGCCCGGGCTTAGGGACGGGGTTCGATCCTGCGGCCAATATCGATGATTCACCAAGATTTGAAGGAGCGGTTCGAAATGAGAGGCTTTCCGCTCAAGCTCCTTGTGATCATGGCTTTGTGCTGATCGCGTCCACATGCCTGTCCGGCGCTACACGGCGCGAACAGGCGGCAAATCAGTGCAGTTTGCACAAACACGCGATCCTCTCTATCAGGCTTACGGCAAAATCGTCGATCACCAGCTTTGCCGAAGAGGTCCTCGATCAGCTGGGAGATCCTCTGTCCGGGCGGCAGAACCAGGGCAGTGCTGAACGCAGGGTTACCCACATGCTCCGGTCGAAACAGACGTCCCGATTTGTCCCAATGTCTCTAGTTAGTTGCCGCTTTTGGTCCTGCCGATTTACGACCGCGCAAAATGTCGGTGACTAGCTACTTCAGTCCAAAAATTTTTTCAGGCGCGATGATAATTCCAGCCAGCCGGATCTCACCTGCGATCGACGCCCTATCAAAACTGGCCGTTTCCGGCGCGTTGGCTGCCGGCACGGACCAAGGTAAACACCGGCACGCGCTCCTCGCTGTCTGCTCCGGCTTGATTTCCCGCGCGGAGCCACTTGCGGATCAGGCCAAGCATCGACATGCCGGCCCGGATAGGGCATCGCCGCGCGTCTTCACATAGCCTCTCACGATTTCCAGAATCAGCAGGCGATCCGGAATGTTCTCGCCGGTTCCGGCATCACGACTGTTGTCGAAGACCTGCAGGTGCGTGAGCTTCGGCAGCAGGGTGATGAGATTATTGCGTGCCTTCATCCAGCGTTCGCGGATACGACTTTCCGGAATGTCATGGCCGCCCCGGGCGACCCGATAGGCTACACGCGCAAGGTGCTTCTCGACCGAATCGAGACCAACGAAGGTCATGGTGACGTCGTGTGTATCGGCAGCGCAAGCGATCAGTTCCGCGATCGTATTGCCCCCGAGCGTCGTTTCGAATGCGAAGTCGGTCTTCTCGAGAATTGCCTGCTCAAGCCGGCGACGCCGAACTCCCAGGCCCGGCCGTCGGCCTCCTCTTTGGTCATCCCATAGGCGACCAGCGCCCGGGAATAATCGTCCGGATTATACCAGTAGACTAGGCGCTCCTTAAGGAGAGCGCCCATGATCGAGCTCTTGCCGGCGCCGTTGACGCCGGCCAGGACATGAAGCGACGGTCGGGAGATTGACCGCGCCACGGAAACCTCAGAAGCTCTCGCCCACCCGCGGGCGTCGCTTCGCCTTGCCGCGCGCTTCCATGACGCCAGCGATACGCGCCTTTGTCTTCGGAGACTTCAGCGATGCTAGGCGCTGGTCGAAATCTGCTTCGAGACGCTGAAACGCAAACTGCTGCTCCGGTGCAATGACGACTTCTACAAGCTGTTCCTGACCCGGACCATCGATGGACTGGAACTGGAGCCGCCTGAACGCCCTCTTCCGCGGCCTTTGTGCTCGAAAAATTCGTCACAGAGGTCGCTGCATGCAAGCCTGATCTTCTGATCTGGTTCGACGACATCGGCCTCAGTGCCTGGAACGATGCCGGCCAGCGCCTCGCTCGGCTCGGCATCCGAATACTGGTGCTGGTCCCGACCGAGGACATCCTGCGCTTCAGCCGCCCGGACGGAGAATATGCCGTTCCGCGTCATGTGCTGCCGATGCCCAAAGGGCGGTTGATCAAAGTGATCGAGGATATCCTCGAAGGGCGCTAGAAGAGTCCCTGCCCTGAAAACGCGCCCCGACTCCTACCAGTCCTGGGCGCCGTTCAGATTCTCTACCTGCGGCCGCGAGCACCGCGGGATCGAACATCCGCATACCCCAATCGAGCGACCGTCGGCCTCGACGGCATAAGTTTTTATGGCGAAACGAACCTGTGTTGACGTTCGGCTCTTTAAAACGCTTCTTAGAACAAAAATAGAACACTCTATGCGGGTCGTTAACTGAACGACTCTTCAGGGACGCCTCGGGCATGAACCGTCAGTATCTCGATGGTGTGAGTCTGGCGCAGCGAAAGGCCGCGGAATACGGGACGGGCGAAGACGCTTCGTCGAGGCCCTTGTTGATCGTTGCCGGAGCCGGCGCAGGAAAGACCAACACGCCTGCCCACCGTGTAGCCCACCTCGTCGTTGGTGGCGCCGATCCGCAGAGAATACTGTTGCTGACATTCTCCCGGCGTGCCGCGGCAGAGATGAGGCGACGTAGCGTTGCGTCTTGGGCGGTATTCGTAACTATCTGAAAGATTGAGTAATTCTTCCAGGGGTGGCTGTCCCACGCGCGAATCAGTCTCGGGTATTGACATGTGACATGTCACATGTTGTTCTATGATTATGTCTGAGCAAGCACCATTCGACACAATCGGTCGCCCCCCAAAACTGGGAGACCTTGTCTACGGCGAGTTGAAGCGCTCGATCATCGGATACCGCCTGCAGACCGACAGGCTCTATTCGGAAAAGGATCTGGCCGAGCTCTTCCGCGTCTCGCGCGCGCCGGTGCGCGAGGCCATGATCCGGCTGAGTTCGGAAGGGCTGGTTGAAATCCTGCCCAACAAGGGCATGCGCGTCGTCGAGCTTGATCAAAAGGACATTGCGGAGTGCTTCCAGATGCGGGAAGCGCTCGAGACCTGGATTGTCCGCCGCCTCGTCGAGGTGCCGAGCGCAGAGACGGTTCGTACGCTGCGCGCAAATCTGCGGCGCCAGGAGGAGATCCTGGAGCGTGGCGACCTGCAAGATTGGGTCATCCAGAATTTCGAGTTCCATATGGACCTCGCGCGCTGCACCGGAAACGAGCGCCTGAGCCGTACGCTGGCCTCCATCAGTGAGCAAGTCCAGCGCGTCGGGCTGGCCCTCATCCCGCGGGCGCGCCCGATGCGCGATGCATACATCGAGCATTGCGCGATTGTAGACGCGATCTGCAAGGGGGATGCGCTGCTTGCCGAGCGCGAGGTTCTCGGCCATCTCGGCCGGAACGCCGATCTTTATCAAAAGCTACGGTCTTCGGACCCAACAAATCTGTATATCACGGAGGAAGTACTCAATGACCATCATGAGCCCGATCGGACAATCGACCCTCTCTAAGGCCGACCTCGCGCCGCGCCTCGACGCGCTTTCAGGCAAAGTCGTCGGCGTCATCGACAACCAGAAAGAAAACGCGAACTTCGCGCTCGACGCCGTGGTGGACGAGCTGGAGCGCCGCGATCTGGGCATCAAAATCGTTCGCTACAACAAGCTCTTTCCCGCGCAGGCCGCGCATAATCTCGACGAGATCGTCGGCGCTTGCGATGCCGTCATCAACGGTGTCGGCCATTGCGGTGCGTCGTCTTCATGGACGACGCACGATTCGGTGGACATCGAGCGCCTGGGCGTTCCGACCGCGACGCTGTGCACCGACCAGTTCGCGCAGTTGACGCATTCCATGGCCGAGTCGCTCGGCGTCGGGGCGCTGCCTTTAGTCTACCTGCGCCACCCGCTCTCCAACACCCCGGTGGACGAGGTGAAGGCCAAGGCGCGTGAGGTGGTGGACGGAATCGTCGAGGCCCTCACCTCGACCCACGACAAGCTCGAGAGCCATTCGCGGACGCGGGATTATCCGATGCCGCGCGGCATGTGCGGCTTCCTGCCGAAATCCGAGGGCGGCAGCGGTATCGTGACGCCGGAAGAGCTGGCCGTGCTCGATGATTCCGCGGCCTCTGCGGAAGACATCGCCGACCGGCTCTATGCGTGGGGCTGGACCGACGGGCTGCCCGTCATCGTCCCGACGCGGTCGCGCGTCGATCAGATGCTGGCCGGCACCAGTCTCCGTCCCGACACGGATCTCGGCGCGGTGGCGCCGATGTTCGCCCAGGCGACTGTCGAGCGGGTTGCCATCAATGCGGTGATGGCCGGCTGCCGTCCGGAATATCTCCCGGTCGTGATCGCCGCCGTCGAAGCCGTGCTGAGCGACGAATACGCGCTGGAGGGCCGTCAGACCACGACCCACGCCGGCGCGCCCATGATCATCGTCAACGGACCGATCAACGACGAGCTGGCGATCAACTACGGCACGGGCTGCATGGGTGCGGGCTGGCGGGCGAATGCTACGATCGGCCGCGCGCTGCGGCTGGTGCTCACGAATATCGGAGCCGCTCCATGTCGAGCGCGGCTTTGCCAAGAACGATTCTACCGTGACCGTCGTTCACACCGAGGCGCCGCACAGCATCAACGACGCACGCAGCAAGACCGCGCGCGGCCTGATGACCACCGTCGTTTCGACGATGTCGACGCTCGGCGTCAACAACCTCTACTACCAGGGTGAGCCGGTGCTGGTGCTCGGGCCGGAGCATGCCAACTTGCTGGCGCGCGCCGGCTGGAGCAAGCGCGACGTCAAAGCCTTCGTGCACCAGTATGCCCGCCAGCCGGCGCTGCTGGTGCGCGGCCGCGGCATGGAGATCGGCCGGGAGTTTCCGGCCTGGATCGATCTCGCGAACGACACCGACACGGTGCCGATCATCGAGCATCCCGACGACCTGATCGTGGTCGTGTCGGGCGGCGGCGGGCCGAAGTCGATGTGCGTTCCGACATCGGGCCGTCAAAGCCTGAGTGCCACGAAGCTGATCCGACGCAAATAACAACGGGACCGAAGGTTCCATCTCAGGGAGGAAGACAACGTGGACAGAAGCAGTCTGTCGCGGCGGGAGATTCTGCGCCGCAGTGCATATGCGATGGGCGGGGCCGCCGGCGGCCTCACCCTCGCTGGCTTGCCGAGCATCGCCTGGGCGGCGGATGAATATCCCAGCCACCCGATCACGGTCTTCGTCGAAGTGGCGCTCGGCGGCGCCACCGATGTCGTGATCCGGGCGGTCGAGGGTCCGTTCAAGAAGGCTCTGGGCCAGGATCTCAAATACGACTACCGGCCTGGCGCCGACGGCCTTATCGCGTGGAACGCGCTTTGGCCGACACCGGCCGACGGCTACACCCTGCTCGGCAGCGTGATCTCGACCAGCATGCTGAACTTGGCGCTGCAGCCGCAAGGCTTTTCAATCGGCAAGGAAGTGACCTACGTCGCCTCGATCAACCAGGATCCGACCTGCATCATCGCCAAGAAGGACGGCGCCTACGGTTCGATCGAGGAAACCATCGCCGCGGCCAAGAAGGGCCCGGTCAACGTCAGCCTGTCGCGCTGGACGCAGCCCGCCAACATTCCGCTCCAGGCGATGAACCGCAAGCTCGGGACCCAGTTCGTCGGCGTGCCGTATCAGGGCGGGGGACAGGCCCGGGCGGCGCTCATTCAAGGCGAGGTTCCGCTTTCGGCCGGCCCGCTCAACGGCGCACTCAGCATGATCGAGCAGGTGAAGGTGCTGAGCCTGTTCGACGTCGAGAACCGCTTCACGAAATATATCGGACAGGTCCCCCTGATCAACGACGTGACCGGGCTCAACCTGCCGCCGTTCAGCGTGCAGGTCGGGTTCGCGATGCATACGGCGTTCATCGAGAAGTACCCGGACCGGCTCGAGATACTCATGGCGGCGCTGCGCAAGGCATTCGACGATCCGGACCTGCCGAAAGGCATCCAGGCCGCCGGATTGCCGGACGAGAATTTCAATCTCTGGGACAACAAGCGCTGCGCCGAGTACATAAAATCCTTCCAGCCGGTCGTGGATGAATACAAAGACATCATGAAGGAGGGGTGATGCGCTGGTCCGCCGCCCGCCTCCAGACAGCGCTCTTTCCGCTCTTTGTTGCCGGTTTCGCGGTCTACTACGTCATGTCGACCTGGAGTCTGCCGTGGCGCGTGCAGACCTATGGATTCACCGTGGCGGCGCTGGCCTTCCTGATGGCCGTCGTGCTGGTCCTGTCGGGCTCGCTGGGCAAGAAGAACGCGGAGGCTCCGCCCTTCGTCTGGGTGGCGGCGACGATCGTTGCCGGCATCGTCTTCGGCGTCCTGTTGCCGGTTCTCGGCTACGTTCTTTCCGTCATCATTCTCATGACGGTCGAATGCGCCCTGTGGGCCAGGTTCGGCCTGGGCGGCAAGGCCTCCGCCTCGCCGTGGAAGGACGCCGCGAAGGGGTTGGCGCTGGGATGCCTCTTTGCCATGTTTGCGTTCGGCATGATCCTGACGAGCCAGGCGACGCTTCCCGCCTTCCCATGGTCCTGAAGTCGCAACCCGTGACGCGGGACCCGATCGCAAAGAGGAACCGAGCCTATGCCTGATTTTGGCCTGATCGCCGATTCCCTCTACAGCTCGTCCCTCCTGATCGGATGGATCGTGCTGGGCGTGACGATCGGTTTCGTGGCGGGGACGGTGCCGGGGTTCTCCTCGTCCAACGCGCTCGTCATCATGCTGCCGATCCTGGTCTTCATGGACGTGACGACGGCGCTGGTGCTGATGACCTCAGTCTACTGCGGCGCGGAAATGGGCGGATCGGTGCCGGCCATCCTGGTCAACATACCTGGGACGCCGGGGGCCGTGGCTACATGCTTCGACGGTTACGGGATGGCGACGGAGGGAAAGGCCGCCCTGGCACTCTCCATCTCTGCCGCATCCTCCGCGTTCGGCGGGTTGCTCACCACGCTCCTGACCTTGGTCGCACTGCCGTTCCTCGCCTACGTGGCTTTGCAATTCGCGACCGTGCAGAATCTGATCGTGGTCTTATTCGGCATCGTGCTGATAGCCCATCTTGCGGCCGACAATCCACTGAAAGGACTTGCCGCCGGCATGGCCGGGCTGCTGTTCGGCACGGTCGGGCCCGATCTCGTCTACGGCCATCCCCGCGCCACGATGGGACTTCTGGAGCTTTATGGCGGCGTTCCCGTCGTGCCCGCCCTGATCGGCCTCTTCGCCATCACCGAGGTGCTCTGGATGATCGGCGGCCGCGACAACAACGAGGAGGCAAAGATCCCGTCGCAGGTGTTCGTCAGCTACCGCTCAGCGATCGACGGCTTCATCTTCACCTTGCGCAACTGGGGCAATCTCGTCCGCAGCAGCCTGATCGGCCTGCTCATTGGGATGCTGCCGGGTGCCGGCGGCAATGTCGCCTCGCTGGTCGCGTATCAGCAGGCGACGATCTTCAATCGCAGCGACAAATACGGCAAGGGCGAGCCGCACGGAGTGCTGGCCGCGGAATGCGCCAACAACGCGCAGATCGCCGGCGCCCTCATTCCGCTCTTCACGCTGGCGCTGCCGCACAGCGCCACGGTGCTGGTCATCCTGACCGTGCTGCAGGCGCACGGCCTCCTGCTCGGGCCGCAGCTGATGGTGCAGCATCCGGAAGTCCCCTTCACCATCATCTCGTCGATGGTGTTCGCGAACGTCGCCCTCGGCGCGATCTCGTTCCTGCTCATTCCGCTCTGCACCCGCGTGACCCGCGTGCCGCGGCGCTTCCTGGCGCCGGCGGTGATGACCCTGTCCTTGCTGGGAGCCTATGCCGCCGGCCAGACGGCGTTCGGCATCTACGTCGCCGTTTCTTCGGCTTCATGGGCTATCTGATGCGGCGCGGCGACTATCCGATCCAGCCGCTGATTCTCGGCCTCGTGCTCAGCCCCTATGTCGAGCAGTATTATACGCGGGCGCTGCGCCTGGGGAACGGCGACTTCCGGATCTTCGTCGGAGACCCGCTTTCGATCGTCCTTTGGATCCTTCTGCTCCTCGCCTTGATCGGGCCGCTGGTGCCGCGCGTCGGCCGCTCCGGCGCCTTCCGGGCGGTCATCCAGAAAATCCGCGCCTAGACGGAAAGCGAAGAAAGCATGCTTCAGGCTGTAGAGGAAAAACCGGGCCGCGATGCCGCCGACAGGTTCGCCGCCTATATCGGCGCCGCTTCCGGCGCGGCCGGCGCGGCGACATATGCGCGGCTCCTTCTGCTCGATTTCATCGGCGTCGGGCTGCTCGGCTCCCGCGAGCCGCGCATGGAGCGTGTCGAAAGCGCCTATCGCGGCCTTTCCGGTTCCGGTTCCGCGACGACCTTGCGGGGCGCGCGTCTCTCGGCGCCGCATGCGGCCTTCATGAACGCGCTTTTTGCGCATTCGACGGACTGGGACGATTCCCATCTTTCGGCGATCACGCATCCCGGCGCACCGATCTGGGGCGGGCTTCTGGCGCTGGCCGAAGGCATGCAAGTCGGAAGCGAGGATCTGCTGGAAGCGGCGGTCGTCGGCTACGAAACGACGATCCGCCTGGGCCAGGCGGTCCAGCCGCAGCATATGTTCCAGGGCTTTCACGGGACCGCCACCTGCGGGATCTTCGGCGCCGCAGCGGCTTGCGCCCGGCTGCTCGGCCTCGACCGCGACGAGACCCGCCATGCGCTCGGCCTGGCCGCATCGTCGGCATCGGGTCTCACCCAGTGCATCCTCGCCGGCTCCCACGCCAAGAGCTTCCAGACCGCCAAGGCGGCCAATGACGGCGCCATGGCGGCGATCCTCGCCCGGGCGGGGATGGACGCGCCCACTCAATCCATCGAAGGTCCGCGCGGCTTTCTGCGCGCCTATTGCGGCGGCCAGGAAAAGACGCTCGACCTCGACGGCCTCGGCAGGGACGATGCCCGGATTCTCGGCGTCATGATCAAGCGCTTTCCGATTGCGGCGCATCTGCACGGTGCGGTCGATGCCGCCATCAACCTGGTGAAGACTGCGTCGATCGATCCCGGCGCTATCGTCTCGGTCAAGGTCGTGGTCGATCCGGCGATCGCGCGCAACAACGGCAATACCGCGCCGCGCGACCTGCAGGCGGCCTGCATGAGCCTGCCCTTCTGCATCGCAGCCGTTCTCGGAAAGGCCGCCGGAAGCGCCGGCCTGGACCACGACGCGATCGAGCGCGGCTTTGCCGACAAATCCGTGTTGGACCTAGCGAAGAAGGTCGAATGCACCGGCTGGCCGGCCGAGACCGGCCGTTCCACCGGCAGCTCGATGTGGTCGCGCATCGTCGTATCGACGGCCAAGGGCGAGAATGCGGCGGAGGCCGATCCGTATTGGGGCGCAACCGCCCCGGACGCGCGCGCGATCATCGTCGGCAAGTTCCTCCGTGTGACCACAGGCGTCCTTTCGGCCGCTGCGCAGCAGGATTGCATCGCCAATGTCCTCGATGGCACGCGGCTGACGATCCCCGAAATTGTCCCAGCAATGCAGCGCTAGGAAAGTATGTTTCAACCACCGCAAGAAATCGCCACGACCGTCTTCGCCGAGCTTCCGGCGCGGTTCCGCCGGCCGGAGCAAAGCTCCGAGTGGAAGCGCGGCCAGCCCGGCGAGACCCATGCGCATTCCGCGCTGGAAGGTCCTTCTTTCGACCGCGAGGGAAGGCTCTGGTGCGTCGACATCGCCTTTGGACGGATATTCCGGGTGAGCGCTGGCGGCGAATTCGAGCTGGTCGCCGAATATGACGGCGAGCCCAACGGATTGAAGATCCACCGCGACGGACGGATCTTCATCGCCGATTACAAGAACGGCATCATGCGGCTCGATCCTGCTACCGGCGCCGTCGTGTCCGTGCTCGCCCGCCACCGGCTGGAGCGATTCAAGGGCGTCAACGATCTGGTCTTCGCTTCCAACGGCGATCTTTATTTCACCGACCAGGGCCTGACCGGCCTGCACGATCCGACCGGCGCGGTCTATCGTCTCCGCGCCGACGGCACTCTGGATCAATTGCTCGACAATGTGCCGAGCCCCAACGGCATCGTGCTCAATCCGCAGGAGACGCAGCTTTACGTCGCGGTCACCCGCGGCAACTGCGTCTGGCGGGTTCCGCTGCTGGAAGACGGCGGCGTGACCAAGGTCGGCAACTTCATCGCGATGTCGGGTGGCGTGGGGCCCGACGGCCTGGCCGTCGATCAGAAAGGCAACCTGGCCGTGGCCCATGTCGGTCTCGGATCGGTCTGGCTGTTCAGCCCTCAGGGCGAGCCGCTCTACCGCATCCGCTCCTGCCGCGGGCTGCGGACGACCAACATCGCCTATGGCGGCCCAGACGGTAAAAGCCTCTTCATCACCGAGACGGAGACCGGCTCGATCCTGAAGGCGGAGCTTCC
>Ga0193753_10001658_pt1 | contig 18743 bp, 13 predicted proteins | sample H1c2metaG_FD_144925 | JGI IMG/M metagenome (GOLD analysis project Ga0193753, IMG submission 144925) | Soil microbial communities from a riparian zone of the East river system, Colorado, United States - H1c2 | ecosystem: Environmental > Terrestrial > Soil > Riparian zone | place: USA: East...
AAGGCAAGCACAGGGGCCCCGTGTAGGGGGCCTCAGGCCTTTGGCCTGTCGAATTGGTTAAACACTAGTTTTTTAGCTCTAGCATTGTCGGTTAAGTAAACCCGTTTATGCCGAAGGCATAAACGCAAGCGTGCCCTTCGCGGCACCGTGGAACTCATAACTCATAACTCATAACTCATAACTCTTAAAAAGTGTTATATTTGTACGATTAATGATCAATTTAAGGTCCATATTGTCCTCCGCCTTTGCGCTCCTTGTACTGTTTTCAAGCAGCAGTTTTATCGTGGGCTTTCATTTGTGTGGTGACCGTGTCCAGAACATAGCGTTGTTCACCAGGGCCGAGGGATGTGGTATGGAGAAAAAAATGCCTCCTTGTCACAAACATGAATCGAAGCCTTGCTGCGAAGACAAGACGATCGTTCACGACGCTCAGGATTTTAACGGTCATACCAATCAAATTATCATCTCCGCGGCACATGTTATTCATTTGGCACCACCAGTGCTGCTCATCGCCGAGATCATTCCTGCTCCGGCATTTTTCTTCAATCATCACAGAGACTACGATCCACCACTGCGAGAGACTGACGTAACAGTCGATCTCCAGGTCTTCATCATTTGATCTTTGTCACTCTTCTGAAAAGCAGTCTGCTTTTCCACTGACAGCGCTAAGCTGTCATGCATCTTCTATTCTCTTCAATTTCCACTTTTCAACCATGATTGAAAAAGTAATATCCCTGTCGTTGCGGAACAGATTCCTGGTACTGCTTATCGCCGCTGGGCTTTTCGTATGGGGGATCCTGTCCGTAAGCGTTAACAAGATTGACGCTATTCCCGATCTGTCCGAAAATCAGGTTATCGTTTTTACTGAATGGATGGGGCGCAGTCCACAGATCGTTGAAGATCAGGTTACCTATCCTCTGGTCACTAACCTTCAGGGCTTGCCGAAAGTGAAGTATGTGCGCGGCTCGTCGATGTTTGGGATGAGCTTTGTCTATGTGATCTTCAATGATGACGTTGATATCTATTGGGCACGTGAACGCGTGTTGGAACGGCTGAACTTTGCGTCGCGTCTGCTGCCTGAAGGCATTACGCCTACGTTAGGACCGGACGGAACTGGCGTAGGACATATTCTTTGGTATACGCTGGATGCACCCGGTATGGATCTGGGAGAACAACGCGCCATGCAGGATTGGTATGTAAAATTCGGACTTCAAAATGTCGCAGGTGTCAGCGAGATCGCGTCATTCGGTGGCTTCCAGAAACAGTACCAGGTAACTGTCAATCCTAACAAACTGACCTACTACGGGCTCTCGATTCCGGAAGTCATTCAATCCGTACGGGCCAATAATAACGAGGCGGGTGGACGCAAATTCGAAGTCAATGACATCGGCTACATCATCAAAACTACCGGTTACCTCAAATCGGTATCAGAAATTGAAAACATACCATTGAAGACAATCAATACTGTGCCGGTGAAGGTGAGTGATGTGGCAACGGTGCAAATGACAGGAGAGACGCGTCTGGGAATCTTTGATCAGGATGGAGAAGGAGAGGTAGTCGGTGGTATAGTGGTGATGCGCTATGGTGAGAATGCTGATGAGGTGATTCAATTGGTGAAAAAAAAGATGGCGCAAGTTGCGAAGGGATTTCCCCAGGGTGTAAAGTTCAATATTATCTACGATCGCAGCCAATTGATCGAAGAATCAGTTTCGTCCATAAAGAAAACACTGATCGAAGAAATGATCGTAGTGTCTCTGGTGGTTATCCTTTTCCTGTTTCACTGGCGGAGCGCCATCAGCATTATTATTCAGATCCCGATCACCATTGCCACCAGCTTCATTTTACTAAATGCTTTTGGTATCAGCTCTAACATTATGTCGCTGACGGGAATAGCACTGGCCATCGGTGTAATTGCCGACAACGGGATCATTATGGCGGAAAACGCTTATAAGAATTTGTCTCACAGATTCCAGGAATTGAATACTAAAACAGATCGTCATTCACCCAATCACCCAATCACTAAATCACCCAATTCTCCATACATCAAAATTGATGAAGCTGAGCGCCTGGAGATCATTGAAAAATCTTCCCGGCAGGTTTCGCGTGGTGTATTCTATTCTACCGTCATCATCATCACTTCGTTTCTACCTGTTTTTATGCTTACGGGACAGGAAGGAAAGCTTTTTCATCCGCTGGCATTTACAAAGACTTTCATCCTGATCGTTGATGCGTTCCTTGTCATCACGCTGGCTCCTGTAATCATTTCATTCTTCATGAAGGGAAAGTTCGCCGATGAACGAAGGAACCCGCTCAACCGGTTCCTGGAGAGAGTCTATGAACCTGTTATTCGTACTTGCATGAACTGGCGCAAGACAACCATCGCTATTAATATCATTGCGCTGGCAGTGACTATCCCGTTACTCATGAGCCTGGGTAGCGAGTTCATGCCTCCACTTGATGAACAATCTATTTTGTTCATGCCCGTAACGCTTCCCGATGTTTCTAATGATGAGGCAAAAAGGATCTTACAGGTACAGGACAAGATCATCAAATCTTTTCCGGAGGTTGCCAAGGTGCTGGGCAAGGCTGGACGAGCCAGTACCGCCACAGACAATTCACCAATCAGTATGATAGAGACCATCATCATGCTGAAACCAAAGAGTGAATGGCGGGAAGGTCGAACAAAAAAGGACATCATCAATGAACTGGACGCCAGGCTTCAGATTCCGGGTGTTGTAAATGGATGGACGCAACCCATCATCAACCGCATCAATATGCTGTCCACGGGCGTGCGTACCGACGTTGGCGTGAAAGTTTACGGGCAAAATATTGACAGCATCTATGCACTGTCGGAAAAAGTAAAGACGGCGCTCAAGAATATACCCGGTGTAAAGGATTTATATGTTGATCCGATCACCGGTGGAAAGTATCTAACCATTGCGGTAAACAGGGACGCATTGGCAAGATATGGCGTCTCGGTGAATGATGTAAATATGATCGTTGAATCTGCCATTGGCGGAACACCTATCGGTCAAACCATTGAGGGAAGACAGCGGTTTACAATCAGCGTCCGCCTGGCCCAGGACTATCGCAACAGCATTGAGCAACTCAAACGCATCCCGTTGCAGACACCTGCATTGGGAACAATTCCACTTTCCGCTGTAGCGGACATTAATTATGAGGATGGACCTCCCATGATTGCGTCCGAAAACGGTTTGTTGCGTGGAGCGGTATTGTTCAACGTACGCGATAGGGATTTGGGAAGTACCGTTCAGGAGGCTATTGAAACACTTAACGAGCAAATGGGTACGATGCCGAATGGTTACTATGTTGAATGGAGTGGTCAGTATGAGAATCTGATCCGAGGGAAAAAGACATTGCTCTTCATTATTCCCATTGTCCTGCTTATTATTTTCATTTCACTGTATCTGGCATTCAAGTCTCTTCGCGAAGCATTCCTGAGTTTGATTACCATCCCGTTCGCGCTGATTGGCGGGGCCTATATGATCTATTTCTACGGTGCTAATTTATCTGTCGCAGTGGCGGTAGGTTTCATCGCACTTTTTGGTATCGCGGTGGAGACAGGCGTCGTCATGGTTATCTATCTCAATGATGCCATGCAACAACTTATCAAGCTGAAAGGGAATTCAAGTGATACGATTTCAGGCGAGGACCTGAGAGAATTTGTTATTGCTGGGGCGACTAAACGTTTGCGCCCCAAAATAATGACCGTATGTGTGGCTTTGTTCGGATTGGTGCCAGTGCTGTGGTCCACGGGTGTCGGCAGCGATGTGATGCAGCCCATTGTTCTACCCATGATTGGTGGGGTGCTTACCTCTTCAACACATATTTTGTTGGTAACTCCCCTCATCTTTTTGATGACGAAAGAATATGAACTAAGGAAATTCGGAAAACTGGAAGTTTATGAAGGCAAGCATTAAGATAATTGTACTCTGTACTGAGTTAAGCCTGGGCCTGGCGTCCCTGAGCAACGGGCAGGTTATTGGCCTGGACACTATGTTGCACATCATCGACAGCCGAAACCCCATGCTGCAGGAGTACGACAACAAGGTCAAAGCGTTGAACGCATATACTGAAGGTGCGAAGAGCTGGATGGCGCCCATGGTAGGTGCGGGCACATTTATGACACCTTACCCAAATCAGTCGCTGATGGAAGAGCGGGACAAGGGATCAGTAATGTTCTCCGTGGAACAGAGCATACCCAATCCGGCAAGGCTCAATGCCAACAGGAAATACCTTGCTTCTAAGGCGTCGGTGGAAGAACAAGGCCGGTCATTTCAATTCAATCAGCTGCGTTCCGATGCAAAGACATTTTACTATGGATGGCTCGTGGCGGAGGAGAAAATGAAGGTTCTTCATGAGAATGAACGAATCATTGAACTGATGTTGAAGCTTGCAAAGCTGCGCTATCCCTACAATCAGGGAAGCCTTGGAAACGTGTACATGGTGGAAGGACGGCTTGGCGAAGTTCAAAATATGATATTGATGACGCAGGGTGATATCGATGAAAAAAGTTACAGCCTCAAAACACTGATGAATCTCCCGCCTGAGGCAGAGATCATGATAGACACAACCACGCGCGTACGCTATGAAACCAGTCAGCTTGGTTACGATACGACGGCGCTGAGTTCTCGGCGAAGTGATGTGAAGCAAATTGACAGGACGATCGAAGTGATGCGATTGAATCAACAGCTTCAGCGCTATCAGGCCAAACCTGATTTCAGGATCAGGTTTGATCACATGCAACCACTTGGAAACATGCCAACTCAATTTACCGCCATGGCAATGATATCAATACCGATCGCGCCATGGTCCTCGAAAATGTATAGGTCAGAAGTGAAGGGAATGCAATATGATATTGAAGCAATGAAGAAAGGGCGTGAAGCATTGCTAATAGAGACGCGCGGTATGTTAACGGGGATGGCGGCCAAACTGGGTCGCATGCAGCAGCAGTTGATGAACTACAATACTAAAATAATTCCTGCATTAAGAAAGAACTATCAAACCACGATGTTGGCCTATGAAGAAAACCGCGAACAGTTGCCCATGGTTATTGATGGATGGGAGGCCCTTAACATGGCACAGATGGAATACCTCAACAAGCTGGAAGAATACTACACTATGATCGTGAGCTATGAAAAACAACTGGAGAAATAACCTTGTTGCACTGTCATTGGTGATGCTAGCGATCCTGTCTGCGTGCAGCACAGGGAGGAAGCACGCTGAACATGCGGACGCTTATACATGCCCGATGCACTATACGGTGGTTTCTGAAGGGCCTGGTTTATGCCCGGTGTGTGGAATGGATCTTGTGCGTAAATCCCGCGCAGGCGAAGAGGTCGAGATCACTGAAGATTTGGCTAAACTCTTGAAATCTCCCAATGAATCTGTGGTCGGCACTATCAAAACGATCAAGTTAACGTATAAGACCATGCCGGTAAACATCGAAGCGCACGGGATCGTCACTTACGACACCCGCAATATTTATACGATATCGGCACGGGTGGCCGGTCGCCTTGAAAAAGTGTTTTTGAAATCCGCGTTTCAACCCGTATCGAAAGGACAAAAGTTAGCGGAGATCTATAGCCCGGAGTTGATCACCGCGGAGCGTGAATTGCTTTATCTGATCGAAAGCGATGCACAGAATCTTGAACTGATCGCTGCTGCGAAGAATAAGATACTATTATTCGGCGCTTCCCTGGCGCAGATTAATGCGCTCATCGAAAAGCGGGAAGTCCCCAATACGTTTGCAGTCTACAGTCCTTTTAGCGGGTACCTCGTTCCTCTCGACGGGCAGGCACCTGCTGCGAATACATTTTCAACATCGGCCAATGCCTCCGGCGAAGACATGAGCTCTTCGTCAGCGTTGTCGTCTCCCACGGGCGTAAGCGTTGCTCAGATGCAGTCCGCCTCATTACTGCGCGAAGGCAGCTACGTCGCTGCCGGTCAATCTTTATTTAAAGTTGCCAATCCTTCTTCGTTGCGGATTGAACTTGACCTGCCTGCATCAAAAGCTGGCTCAGTTGCGAGAGGTTCGAAGATTCAGTTGGATTTTGGGACTGATCAAAAACGTGAAGGCGTGATCGATTTCATCCAGCCCTTTTTCAACAATGGCCAACAGTTTGTAAAACTACGTGTCTATACGAAGGAAACAGAACACCTTCATATCGGCCACCTGGTGACAGCGAAGCTTAGCATTGAGACATCGGAATCTCAATGGGTTCCAAAGGAAGCCGTTCTTGATCTGGGTCTTAATCAAATTGTTTTTGTGAAAGATCGCGGCGTGTTCAAGCCAAAAAAGATAACGACCGGTACAAAAGCGGAAGGTTGGATTGAAGTCAAGGGGCTGAGTTCGTCTGATGAGATTGCTGTGAATGCGCAATACTTAATAGACGCTGACAGCTTTATAAAATTCAAAGAGTGAAATCAAAGAGTGAAAAGTGTCCTCCTTCGCGAAGCGCTACGGCGGGCGAGACATGGTGAAAAGTGAAAGGCAGTTCCTTAAATAGTGAATGTGAAAATGAAAGTAATTATCTACATACTCTTGTCGGCATCGTTTTTATCGGCGTGTTCCGGTAGGGAGGAAAATGCAGGACACAATCAGAGTACACAAGTTGACTCGATAAAATACACTTGTCCGATGCATCCGGATGTAATTCAGGATAGTCCAGGGAAATGCCCTAACTGTGGAATGGATTTGGTTGTGAAAGACAAGTCATCGCCAGCCGAAAATGTCCTCATGCTAAATGATACGCAGATCCGTTTGGCGAACATTACGACGCAAAAGGTTTCGATGCGATCTATTGGACAAACTGTTGTCGTCAACGCCCGGTTGGTAGTTAATCAGGATTATTCGGAAGTGATCAGCAGCCGCGCTGCAGGAAGAATTGAAAAGTTGTTTTTTAAGGAAACTGGGGCATTGGTAAAGAAAGGGGAACCACTGTATGAATTGTACAGCGAGACCTTACTTATTCTTCAGAAAGAATATTTGCTCGCGAAGGATCAGTATGAAGCGCTGGGAAAAACAGAGACTCGCTATCAGTCGTTCGTCAAAGCGTCGGAAAGAAAATTGCTGTTGTATGGCTTGTCGAAAAATCAAGTTGAACAATTGGGGCAGTCCAGGACAGTTCAGCAGCGCATCACTTTTCTGGCTCCCGCCAGTGGCATCGTGACTGAGATAAATGCTTCGGAAGGTCAATACCTTTCCGAAGGAGACGTACTGTATAAAATTGAAAACATCAATCGACTGTGGCTCGAAGTGGAGCTTTATCCGCAGGAGGCTTCGTTGGTGAAGATGGGAGACAACATTGCAGTACGGGTTAGCGGTTATGAATCTAGTCCGGTCGAAGCGAAAGTATCGTTCCTAAGTCCTGAGTTTAGAGCCAATACACAGATAGTAGTGATGCGGGCTCCGATTGACAATCCTGAAATGAAGTTCAAGCCGGGGGCACAGGCGCAAGTGATCTTCAGTCATTCTGCACGAAAGACACTGGCTATACCCACTGATGCAGTGATACGAGACGGGAGCGGCACGCATGTATATGTTGCGTCGGATACTAATACCTTTCAACCTCGGATGGTCAAGACAGGTCTGGAAGACTTTGAGCGCGTCGAGATCGTCGATGGATTGAATGAAAATGAAGTGGTGGTGATCAGCGGCGCCTACTTGCTGTACAGCGAATTGGTACTGAAAAAGGGTGTCAGTCCCATGGCAGGTCATCACCACACGAAATGATGGAAATCCCAACGTAAGCGCGAAGCTTTCTTTGATTGCGGTGGCAAAGCAAATATCGTCTATCGCTAATGTCGTTTAGCCGCACAACTTAGCATCGCCACGAGTCGGGCGACTTCATGTCGTAGCAGAGTCGCTTGTCTCAAGGACTCTGCGTTTAGCCGCACGCGTCGGCATCGTTGCGACTCTTTGAATTGCGGCGAAAACAAAAATCACCAATCACTCACATGTGGATAAAATGACACATCGACCGGAAACTTTGACCGAGAATATAGGTCAAAAATAAAAACTTCTGCAGCTGTAATTTCGTTAACATTCCGAATACCAATATGCAGATGAAAGTGAAATTTGACTTCACACTTTTGGCCACCCGAAATTCCAGCCCATGGTATGTTCTTCCTACTCACGCAAGGATAACTTGTAGCTGGGTGCCTGCAAGAATATATCCCGAGGAACGGCCTTCTTCTGCTTACGATCAAGACCTTCGATTGTAGTCTAGACCTACCTTGCATTGGCGTGGTTTTTGACCGCGACCGAATACTATTAAAAGAAGCCACGGCAGTTGTGACGCACATTGCTTTTGGTTTCTTCGTCCAAACTCCAACTAAATTTTATAACAAACATGAGAAGATTACCAGTTTATCTATTGCTTGACACTTCAGGTTCTATGACAGGCGAACCAATTGAAGCTGTAAAAAACGGTGTGCAGGTTATGATCAGTTCATTGCGACAAAATCCGCAAGCTATTGAAACAGCATTTATCAGCATCATCACTTTTGACAGTGCGGCAAAACAAGTCATTCCACTCACAGATCTGGCCTCGTTTCAAATGGTTGACATTAAGGCGGCGGGGACAACGGCGCTGGGTGAGGCTTTGAAGTTGGTAGCGACATGCATTGACAAAGAGGTTGCGAAAACCACGGCGGAACAAAAAGGTGATTGGAAACCGCTCGTCTTTATTATGACGGACGGCATACCCACTGACGATTGGCAGATCGGCCTTGAAGAATTCAAGAAGCGCAAAACCGCGTACACCGTTGCCTGCGCCGCAGGTAGCAGCGCCGATGCGAATTTGTTAAAACAGATTACGGATAACGTGGTTAGCCTCGATACCGCCGACAGCCAAAGCATTGCTAAATTCTTCTCCTGGGTTTCTGCTTCCATTGGCGTTACATCCACCAAAGTCGAAGATGGTGGCAAGGATGTCACCGGACTTGGTGAACTGCCGCCTCCACCTTCTGAATTGAATGTTGTTGTTTAGACAACAAGATCTTATTGTTCAAAGTTATCATCGTGTAATGATTGTATTCGTGTTGAAACCAGCATTGAATGAGCGATTTAAGAGACGTAGTGACCCAACTTTTCAAAAGCAACACAATCAATGTGCCCGCTAACCGGAAAGAACTATTCGATAGATTTTTACAGGATGAGGTCAACAAGGCGACGATCAATGAAATTATTGAAAACCAGAATTGGCTTATGGCTAGGTGGAAACTGGAAGACAGGATAGCCGATATCATTCAGCAGCCAGTTCGCATGTTGAATGGTACCACGGGCAAACCTTATGAAACCAGGTTTGATTTTGAAAACTTAAAATGGGATGATATCACGGCATTTCAATTTGATGGATTGAATGAGGTGGGATTGCGGTTTGATGAGAAGACAAAGCAGATCACCGGTGTGCCTTTGAAGAGCGGGGACATAAAGTTCTCCTTCAAGTTTAAAGTCAAAGACCAGCCAGACGATGCACCTTTTAATGAAAAGCTTCTGACGCTGATCATCAATCCCGATCCCAAAAGCCTGTGGAAGACAATTGAAAGCGACAAGCAGGATCCCTATTGGAAAGAGGACAATGCTACAGTGTTTGTTCCCCTCGGAGACAGACATCTGCTGGCATCATCCAAGCGTGGAAGATCACACGCAAATGTTGGTTCCTTCAGAGAGGATGATTTTGCATTCAGTGAATTAGACAACGGCTGGAGTATCGTAGTCGTGGCGGATGGCGCCGGCAGTGCTAAGTTTTCACGGAAAGGCTCCGCACTGGCCTGCCAGGCTGTCGTGGATTATTTCAAGAGTGAGCCATCGATAGAAAGCATGAAAGGCTTCGACGGGTTGGTTCACGATCACAAAACCAATTATAATGAGTCGACACAAAAAAGGGTAAGACATTTCATTTACAACAATCTCGGTACGGCAGCCTTTCAGGCGCATAAGCAACTGGAAGAATTTGCAAGTCAATCGGGCATGGCACTGAAGGACCTTAGTTCGACGTTGATTTTTACCCTATTCAAAAAGTATGATATCGGCTACGCACTATTGTCATTTGGCGTTGGCGATTGTCCAATGGCCGTCCTTAATAAAAGGCTATCGAAGGTTATTTTACTGAATTGGATTGATGTCGGCGATTTTGGTGGAGGCACAAGATTCATAACAATGCCAGAAATTTTTAAAAACGAAAAGTTTGCATCGAGACTCGGGTTTCAGCTCGTAGACGATTTTTCCTATCTGATGCTGATGACCGATGGCATCTATGATGCCAAGTTTGTCGTGGAAGCTAACCTTAACAACGTCACAAAGTGGCAGCAATTTCTGGACGATCTTCAAGGAACCAACGACGACAAGATCAAAGTAGTACTGGATCCAGCCAATAAGGATTTAGCGAGCCAATTTTCGAAGTGGATGGATTTTTGGAGTCCCGGTAACCACGACGACAGAACATTGGCCATCGTGTTTTAGACGAAACGTGATATAAAAATTATTTTGCGTGAGCACAGCGACTAGGTCTTCATCTTCAGGTACCACCATCAGAACGGCATCTTCCGTGATCGACCCCCGTAAGGTTTATCAGTACGTGGACGATGGTGAACCCATGCGTGGTGGAATGAAAGATGTTTTTTTTGGACCGGATAGATCTTACGTTGTGGCGTTTTACCGCGACAAACAGGACTACAACTCAAGAGAACGGTTAAAAAAACTGGTCAATCAGTACTATGATAGCTTTTTCAACCGTGAAGGCGGTGATTATTTTAAATCCCTGTATTGCTGGCCAACCGACATGGTGGAGTTGGATGGCAAAGTGGGTTTGATCGTTCCTACATACGATAAGAATTTCTTCTTTAAAAAGGGATACGCGCTTAGTGAGGGCATCAAGGGTAAAGAGAAACAGGGACTTTGGTTTGCGTCGGCAAAGTTCCGGAACGAGCAGTTTGCACTCAGGCTGGACGAAAGCGAATTGGGCAACTGGTTAGGTTATTATCAGATCTGTGTCAGGATCGCACGAGGCGTCAAGCGCTTGCACGCTGCTGGTCTTGCGCACTCTGATCTATCGTACAAGAATGTTTTGATCGATCCCGTTAGCAAGGCGGCAACCATCATTGACATTGATGGTTTGGTGGTTCCGGGTTTGTATCCACCCGATGTGATTGGGACGGCGGACTTCATTGCTCCCGAGGTATTGGCAACCAAGCATCTCGAGCTAAGAGATCCTAATAGGCACCACGCGAACAGGACTACGGACCTGCACGCATTGGCGGTCATGATATACATGTATTTGCTGTACCGGCATCCTTTAAAAGGAGGTAAGATCAACTCGCTGGACACTGAAAAAGATGACCTGCTGTCGATGGGAGAAAAGGCGCTGTTCATTGAGCACCCAACAGACCACTCAAACGCGGTGAAGCTTGATCAGGTGTCGAAGTGGTCGTTGCCCTGGGCAGACACGACGAAGCTCCCGTATACCATCACAGGACCATATTTGAAAGCGCTCTTCGATCAGGCTTTTATTACAGGACTGCACAATCCGAATGCGCGACCTAATGCGGATACTTGGGAGCAGGCGTTGCTGAAGACAACAGACCTTATGCAGCCATGCTCCAATAAGCAATGTGATCAGAAATGGTTTGTCTTCGATAACACCAAATCGCCAAGATGTCCCTTTTGTGACACCCCCATTAAAGGACCGCTGCCCGTGTTGGATCTTTACTATCAATTCAAACCAACGGTATGGAAACCTGAAAATCACAGGCTAATGACCTATAACAATCAATACTTATTTCAATGGCATGTAAACCGGAACATTGTAAGAAATGAAAAGCTATCTGCCGAACAAAAAGTACCTGTCGGCTATTTCACATTCCATGATGGTCGGTGGGTCTTTGTCAATCAAAAATTGTCTTCGCTTAAAGACCTGACGGACGACGAAGAGATATCCATCGGTAGCATGGTCGACATCACCGATGGGAAGAAGTTACTGCTATCAAGTGAAGAGGGTGGGAGACTGGCCATGATCACGATGGCAAACAAATAAACTAACTAAACATTTAAACAACTAAAAATTAATACAATGAGACTCAAACCTGCTGGTGTTCTGATTACAATGGCTGTTATAGCCATTCTTGGATATCTGGCTTTCAAGCCACGTCCCACACAAATAGCGAAGGATCAAGATAGGAAGGAATTGCCTGCACCGAACAGCGACAGTATCGGCAACGTACCCAATACTGCTGAACCCCCTGCCAACGAGGAAGCGTCTAAATCGGAAGTACGTGAATTTGCATATACGCCTGAGAAACCTGAAAATGGAAAGTCCAGAGGTGTCGTCGAACTGGGCGCTACAGGCTTCAATTCATTTGTGATCAACATGGATGATCAGCAGCGTTGGGAGATATTGTCAAAGGATTTCGGTGAATCACTGGCTTATGAGGGCCTCGCGACCACAGAAGACATTCGTGCAGGCTTGAAAAAATATATCAGTGGAATGCTTGACAAAGGTGTGGCCAAGAAAGACATCCACTTCGTGATCTCTTCGGGTGCACAAAAGGAACCGAAGACGACGGTCATCGGCAATGAGCTGAAAAAGATGGGATACGTAGTGAATAAAGTCTCACCAGAGCAGGAAGCCAAGTTTGGGTTAAAGGCCACGGTCCCGCCATCTTTTGCCGAAAACTCCTTCATGGTTGACATTGGGTCAGGTAATACCAAGGTTTCCTGGGAAGAAAATGGCAGCTTGAAAACATTGGAGTTGCCCGGCGCCAAATATTATGAAAAGGAAACATCAGACGATGAGGTTTATAAAACGATCAAGAACGAGATCAGCAAAATCCCCACCGAAAAACGAAACGTTGGTTTCATCATTGGCGGTGTCCCATTTACGTTAGCAAAGCAACATCGCAAGGATAATGAAAGGTATACTGTGTTGAAGGATCCTGGATCGTACAAGCCTGTGGACAAAAAAATGGGTTCCGGGTTGAACATCTACAAGGCCATCGCAGATGGCACGCAAACCGACACGTTCGTATTTGACTGGGATGCAAATTTCACGATCGGCTTTTTGTTAAGTCTGAATAAATAGATCATGAGTTTTTTGAAGCAGTTGTTGAGTCCTTTTGTCGAATTTGACGAGAAGAAGAAGGATGTGGCGAAGAGTAGCCAGCCTCCGCCTCCTCCTACGACGCTGTCAAAACCATCAATTCCTGCAACTGATCAGCAGCCTCATCATCCATTAATAGACGACAGCAACGCCGCTATTAACACCAGTCAAACGCCGACATATTCTCCCGGTGGTACGCTAGCCGGGCCGTTACCAGAGCATGAAAAGTACTTTGAACGTTTGATCGACGAGGCAAACGCAAAAAATCCTTTTTTTCAAGGAAATGACTTTAAGGAATTTGTCGACAGTAAACTTGATATTGATGATATCACCGATGAGGCATTGAAGTATCAAACTGCTTTTAATATTTTCAAGAATTCCGGACTGACAAAGGAGAAGCTGCTTTCCACCGGACGCGAGTATTTGAACATCATCGGCCGCGATCTGAATACCTTCCAGGGTGCCCATGCGTTGCAGTACAAAAAGGATCTGGGTCCGAATGAAATGCTGATCCAAAAAAAAGCACAGGAGCTGCAAGCCTTGACCCAGAAAGCAAACGCTTTAAAAAAAGAGATCAACAAATTGACTACAGACATTAACCTCGCCAAAGATAAACTCGACACTGTCAGAAACTCCTTTCTATTAGCAGGCGAAAAAAAACAAGCCGAGATCCAAAACGAACTCGAAAAAATCAAAAAATACTTTTAGAGAGTTATGAGTTATGAAGTCATGAGTTATGAGTTGAGGGGGGGCCGTGGAGGGCCCCTCAGCCCTTCGGCCTGTCGAATTGCTTGGACTGAATTCACCTCTAGACTAGGCAGTTTTGCAAGTCCTTTTATGCCAACGGCATAAAAGAGACGTGCCATCTACTAGGACGCTAGCTGATCCACTTCGAAGTCCCACAAACATCAAATGAATTAAACAATTACAGGCCGGAGGACTGAGGCCCCCTACACGGGGCCCCCGTAACTCATAACTCATGACTCATAACCCATAACTCTCCTGTCCTGTCCTGCCTTCAAATTCATAATTCATAATTCATAATTCATAATTTCTCTTCCCTATCTTCGTAACCCTTGGAAGAAAATCTGTGGCATAATAAAATATCGAATCCCGCACAGCTCGGAGGGATTGAGACTGCTGTACTTGATAATGGTGCGGCCAGAGGTACACGCGTTGCCTGGTTCAATACGGGAACCGGATTGCGGTACAAAGTGCTGCTCGACCGTGCAATGGATATTGCCGATGCCTTTTACAATCAGCATAGCCTTACATGGTTGAGTCACGTCGGTATTACGTCGCCGCAACCTTTCTCGGACCGGGGATTGGAATGGCTTAAAACGTTTGGCGGCGGACTTCTCACCACCTGCGGATTAACCCACGTTGGCGGACCGGAGTCGGACGAGTTTGGAGAACGGGGATTGCATGGCAGCATCAGCAATCTGCCAGCTGAAATTGAATCCATTATCCAGCCGGATCCAGTTCGCGGGAGAATGGACATGAGCATCACGGGAAAAATAAAACAAACGAAAGTGTTTGGTCCAAGCCTGGAGCTTAGGCGTACAATTTCGGGGCGTCTCGGAGACCCAACGATATACATCCACGATGAAGTTCTGAATGTAGCGAACACACCAGCCCCACATATGTTGTTGTATCATTTCAATTTCGGGTGGCCACTGGTGGATGAGGGAACGGAAATTATTTGGAACGGAACCTTTCAAGCTAAGAGCGGCGATAAAAGCAAGATCTTCCGCACTTGTCCTCCGCCTTTGGAGGAGCATAACAGCACCGGTGAAGAGGTTGCCATCATAGATTCGCGCCCCGACAATGAAGGCAATTGTGTTTGTGGTCTGCACAATCCACGGTTAGGCCTAGCCGTAACGTTGAAGTTTCAAAAAAGTCAGCTGCAATGGTTAACGAACTGGCAACATTGGGGTAAAGGTGAGTATGTTACCGGACTGGAGCCGGGAACACATCCGCCAATAGGTCAGGCAAAAGCCCGAAAAGAGAATCAACTTATATGGCTGGCTCCCGGAAAGGTTCGCACGTACGACGTCGAGCTTGCGATAGTCAACAATGACAAGGATATTCACGAATTGTTAAAGAAAAACACAGCTTAATGACAACAATAGAAAAATCAAGCCTGGCTGAAAAAGCCTTGGAGCAAGGAAAAGGAATTTTGCGTCTGGCCCCTACGTGGGTTCCGCGTTCATTTTGTGTTCCGGGACGAAGGATAAAACTTCATCCCGATGACTACTACGTCTTGGGCGGCATTCGTGGGGGTATTGACGAACGCTGGCTTTCTTCAACTACACCCGCGAAAAATGGACCATTGACGGGTGAAAATGAAGGACTCAGTGCAATCGTGTTTCAGGATGGGTCCAAACTCGAACGTATATTATTGAAGGATGCCATAGAAAACCTCAAAGGAGAAATTATAGGGGATCGTCTCTGGAAGAAGTATGGCAGCTGGCCGATGTATTCCAAGTTCTTCGACAACATGGGACCGCTGCCGCACCACACCCATCACAATGACAAATACGCCAAGATGGTTGGCCAGTTGGGTAAACCTGAAGCCTATTATTTCCCACCTCAACTGAACAATCATGGTGGCGACTTCCCCTACACCTTTTTCGGAATCGCGCCTGGCACTACAAAGGCCCAGATCCGTGAATGTCTTGTCAACTTCACTAAGGGAGACAATAAGATAACAAACTATTCTTCCGCGTACAGGTTGGAACCCGGTACGGGTTGGGACGTTCCTCCCGGATTGCTTCACGCACCTGGCAGCATGTGCACTTATGAACCACAGAAAGCGTCCGACGTCTTCGCGATGTATCAGTCGTTGGTGAATGAAGCAATTGTGCCGGAAGAATTGTTGTGGAATGGCACGCCAAAGGACCGGATCGGTGACTTCGATCTGTTGCTGGAGGTGCTGGATTGGGATCTCAACGTGGACCCTAACATGATGGCCAATCGTTTTATGAATCCGGTTCCTGTGGAAGGAGCTGCGAAGGGTCAGGGATATACTGAAAACTGGGTATGTTATAAATCGCATGACTTCAGCGCTAAGGAGCTGACTGTTGCGCCTGGCGCGACCGTTACGGTAAAGGACCGTGCAGCATACGGTATTATTGTGATGCAGGGGCACGGTAAAATGGGTGGATGGAACATTGAAACTCCTTCGTTGATACGTTACGGACAACTGACGAATGATGAATTCTTTATCACCGAAAAGGCCGCCACAGAAGGGGTGAAGATTGTGAACGAATCGAGTACCGATCCCATTGTTATCCTCAAGCATTTTGGACCAGACAATCCTGATCTGAAATTGTGATTTGAATTCCTTTTTAACTGAAATGATTTACAACTAGACATTAATGTTATGGCAGAAAACAATTTTCCCAAGCTGCACAACGCAACGTGGCCTGGAATAGTAGGGAAGGGTCCGGATTCTGAGCCCCCTATTGATTTCGATACCATGTTAAAAATGACCGCGGCGGCCGAGGTGCAAGGGACAAAGTTCGATGGGGTAGACCTTGGACTTCTTGACCCTCACATTGGCATTGATCTAACGGATGATGGTATCAAAAAGCTGGCGGACAAGATCACTGGCCTTAATCTTAAAATTGGAAGCCTTGTTGCGCCAATTTGGGGTGGTCCCGCGATGGGGACAAAGGAACAGCGGAAACAATTTGTTGAGATGGTGAGGAAGGCGTGTCACATTGGAAAGGTGTTGCGCGACCTTGGCGCTCGTCCGTACGGTGTGGTGCGGATCGATTCGGCAAGCTCACCGGAGCAATGGGCAGCTGATCCCGCGAACAATACAAAACTAATAGCCCAGACGTTTCGTGAGGCTTGCGATGTAGCCGCCAGTTATGGCGAAAAGCTCGCAGCCGAGGGTGAGATATGCTGGGGAGGAATGCACAGCTGGAGAACAATGGTGGAAACGCTGGAAGCAGTTGGTAGGCCTAACATTGGGTTCCAGGCTGACATGTCGCATACGCTGCTGTATCTGCTGGGATACAACAGTCCTAAGGACAGGATCCTCCCTGAAAATTTTGATTGGAGTGATCGCAAAACACTGACGGCAGCGCTTGCAAAAGTTACAAAGGCATTGCGTCCATGGACATTGGATTTTCACGTTGCGCAGAACGATGGCACTGTGCACGGCACGGGATCACATGATAAAACCGGACGCCATTGCCTTGCCACGGATCCAAATGGAAAACTGGATATCGCCACGGATGCTGGTCACTGGTTGCGCGACGAGAACGGGAAGCTCACCAAAGCATTTAAACATGTTTGTTGGGATGGATGCATGTTCCCCAACGATGTCATGCTGAAACAACAGACCTGGAATGATATTCTCGCTGCCATGATAAAAGTACGTCAGCAGCACGGTTGGTACGAGGCTTAGCCGCACCGTGTAATTCAACAAAACAACATTACTTCTCATCTATTAAAGGAATGACATGCCAAAGAATAAGAACGTACGCATTGGATTAGTTGGGTGTGGCTTTATGGGACGCACACACTCGAACGGCTATAATCGTATTAAAAATTTCTTCCCTGAACTTATCCATCAGCCGGTACTGAAAGCTGTGTGTTCGAGAAATGCTGAAAAGGTAAAGGCGTTCGCAGACCAATGGGGCTATGAGTCGACGGAGACAGATTGGAAGAAGCTCGTTGCCCGTGACGATATTGATGCCATCGACATTTGTACACCAAATGACAGCCATGCCGAGATCGCCATCGCGGCGGCAGCCAAAGGCAAAATGATACTGTGCGAAAAACCATTGTCGCGAACGCTGGAGGAGGGCGAGAAAATGGTAGCTGCCATTCAAAAGGCCGGTGTTCAAAACACGATATGGTATAATTATCGCCGTGTTCCAGCCGTATCGTTGGCCAAGGAGATCATTGACTCTGGCAAGTTGGGTAAGATCTTTCACTATCGTGCTAATTTCCTCCAGGACTGGACCATTAGTCCTGAGCTGCCGCAGGGCGGGGAAGGGCTCTGGAGACTGGACGTCGATGCCGCAGGCTCGGGTGTAACGGGTGACCTACTCGCACATTGCATAGATACTGCCATGTGGTTGAATGGCGGCATCGTCGATGTCTCAGCCGTCACGGAGACCTTCATTAAGGAGCGCGTGCATCAGGCGAGTGGTAAAGTGCAAAAAGTTGGTATCGACGATGCGTGCATTTTTCATTGTCATTTCGCGAATGGTTCGCTTGGATTGTTTGAGTCAACCAGATATGCGCGCGGGCATAAGGCGCTGTATACTTTTGAAATCAACGGAGAGCATGCCTCTATCCGGTGGGACCTTCATGATCTCAACCGACTCGAGTATTTTGATCATCGCGATGATTCCACCGTCCGTGGATGGCGTTCCATTCTGGTGACAGATGGTGATCAGCCTTACATGAAGCGTTGGTGGGTTCCAGGATTGACCATCGGTTACGAACATAGTTTTATTCATCAGGCTGCCGATTTTTTCAAGAGCCTTGATGCCGGCGAACCCTGCCATCCTACGTTTCAGGATGCGTTGGAGACGCAGAAGGTCTGCGCGGCTGTTATCGATTCCGCGAATACGCGGAGTTGGAAAAATACAGGTGTAA
>Ga0193753_10001659_pt1 | contig 18730 bp, 17 predicted proteins | sample H1c2metaG_FD_144925 | JGI IMG/M metagenome (GOLD analysis project Ga0193753, IMG submission 144925) | Soil microbial communities from a riparian zone of the East river system, Colorado, United States - H1c2 | ecosystem: Environmental > Terrestrial > Soil > Riparian zone | place: USA: East...
ACATCGCCGGCAGGTCCGCGATCCGGAAGCGCCCGCCCTCGTCCGCGACGGCGTGCCGGTCCAGGGGGAGCAGCTCCACCAGTCCCTGGACGCCCGCGTTGTCGCCGCGCAGCGCCTCGATGCGGCACGCCGTGATGGGCTGGCGCTGGGTGTCCACCAGCCGCCCCAGGATCGCGCCCGTCGTCACCGCGTCGGGCGCCACGGGCGCCGGCGCGGGGCGGTGCTCGGCATCGGGCACGCTGATCACCGGCCTGCCGGTGGCGGGCCGGCCCTCCACGGGCCGGCTGACCACGGGCGCGGGCGCCGCCGACGTGCCGTCCTCGCGCAGCAGCAGCAGCGCGAGCACGACCGCCACGGCCAGCGCCGCCGCCACGACCAACCATCCGAGGATCCTGCGCGAGTCGGCCATGGGCATGAGCTGCGGCGAGACGTCCGTGCGCCAGAGGCGTGAGTGGAAGTGCGGGCGGCGGATTTTCTTGGACTGCCGCGCTGCTCCCTAACATAATCCGCGCCCCTCTGACCGGACGAGCCGGACACTTGTGGTCCCATCGTCTAGCCAGGTCCAGGACAGCTGCCTCTCACGCAGCAGACACGGGTTCGAATCCCGTTGGGACTACCACGAGGATGCCGGCTCTCGTCGGATCCGGTCAGCGGTGGCGGTGCCGCGCGGCGCTCAGCGGCGTGCGGCACCGCGCCGGAACGGGGCGCGCCTCCGGAAGGACGGGCGCATGACGCAGGGGGATCGCGGCCAGCGCGCGCCGCGCGGCCTTCGCGGCGAGGGCGGCCGGCGCGGGGCGGGCGGCGCGCGGGCCAACGACGGCGCGGGCAACATCGTCCTCATCGGCATGCGCGCCAGCGGCAAGACCACGCTCGGGCGGGCGCTCGCGGAGCGCCTGCACGCCGGCTTCACGGACCTCGACGACGAGGTGGCGGCCCTCGCCGGCTGCGGCGCCGACGAGCTGCTCGCGCGCGACGGCGAGCGTGCCTTCCGGCAGGTCGAGGCGCGGGCGCTGGCCGCGGCGTGCGCGCTGCGCGGCCACGTCATCGCGACGGGCGGCGGGGCGGTGCTCCACGGCGACGCCTGGGCTGCGCTCGCCGCCACGGGCACGGTGATCTGGCTGCAGGCGGCAGCGGAGACGCTGGCGGCGCGCGGCGGCTCGCGCGCCCGCCCGCCGCTCACCGCGCTGCCCCCGCAGGCCGAGATCGCGGCGCTGGCCGCCCGGCGCGAGCCGCTCTACCGCGCCGCGGCGGACTTCGTCGTCCGGACCGACGAAGGCGAACCTATACTTGCGCTGCTGGACGTCCTCAGGAGCAGAGACTGATCCCGATGCCGAGTCACGCCGCCCGACTCGCCGGCCTCGCGCTGCTCGCGCTCGCCTCCGCGGCCGCCCCCGGGGCCGCAGGCCGCATGGCGCCGCAGCAGGCGGGTGCCGGGGCCGGGGCACCGGGCGCCGCGCCGACCTCGCCCGCCGCCGCGGACGCGGTGTCCGAGGAGCGCCGCGCCGCGCGCGAGCTCATCGAGCGCGGCGACGGCGACGACGTGGTGCTGGCCCTCGCGGTCCAGAAGCTGCTGGACGGCGGCGACCTCTCCACGCTGCGGCTGGTGCTCACGGGCGAAGCGCAGAAGCCGATCGCCGGGCTGCTGCGCGCGCTGGAGAAGCTGGATGCCGCGAGCGTCGAGCCGCTGCTGCCGGAGATCCTCGGCGCGGCGGCGCACCAGTCGAGCGAGATCGTCCGCGCGCAGGCGCAGGCGGACCTGCGCTCGCTCGCCGAGAAGCGCCGCAGCACCGTGGAGTTCTGCATCGGCTGGCTGGCGGATCCCGCGCGGGACACGGCGCAGCGCGTCGCGGTCATCGACGCGCTGGGGGAGTCGCGCAATCTCGTCGCGGTGGAGCCGCTCATCGCGGCGCTGCGCGGACCGCAGTCGGCGCAGGCGCGCGCGGCGCTGACCCGGCTCACGCGCTTCGACTTCGGGCCCGAGGCCGGCGTCGCCGAGTGGACCGCCTTCTGGGAGGCCAATCGCGACGCCTCGCGCGACGTGCTCGTCACGCGCGCGATGGAGCACCAGAAGACCGCCTACGACAAGCGGCAGCTCGCCATGACGGCCGAGGTCGTGCGCTCGCGCATCGACCGGATGGACGGCAGCATCGAGCTGCTCATCGCGGGCCTCGCGGACGAGTATCCCGAGGTGCGCCTCGGCGCCGCGCGGCGGCTCGCGGAGCACGAGAACAAGGACCGCGCCGCCAGCGCCGTGCCCGTGCTGCTGCGCCGGCTGGGGCACGCGGTGTCGGCCAGCGGCGGCAGCCTCGCGGGGGAGGGCCTGGCACCGGGCCTGCCGCCGGCCGCGGGCGCGCTGCCCGCCGAGCCGGCGAGGACCGCAGCGGCCGCGCCGTCGCCCGTGGCCGCCGTGCCGGAGTCGGCGCTCGCCGTCGAGAGCGATCCGGGCGTGCGCGCGCAGTTCGTGAACACCGTCGGGCTGCTGGGCCGCTCGCGCGACGACGTGCGCCTGGCGCTGCTCGCGGAGCTGGGGACCTCGCCCTACGGCGCGGTCACCGCGGCCGCGGCCGCCGCGCTGTGCACGCTGCGCGACCAGCCGTCGGTCGTCGGGCCGCTGCTCGACCACCTCGACCGCTCGCCGGGCGAGGAGAACGCCATCGCGGTGCTGCAGGCCGTGGCGCTCAACCGGCCGACGGGCGTCATCCCGCGCCTCGCCGCGCTGGCCTCGCCGCCGCAGCTCCCGCGCGTGCGCGCCGCCGCGGTGCGCGCGCTCATGGCCTCCGAGAGCGCGCCGGCCGCGCTCGACCGCGTGCAGCTCATCGCCGACACGGACCCGAGCGCGGACGTGCACTTCGCGCTGGCCGTCGCGCTCGGTGACCGCGTGCGCGGCCTGCCGGCCGACGCGCCGGAGCGCACGCGCATCGTGTCGCTGCTCCAGTCGCTGCTGGACGATGTCGCGCCCAGCGTGCGCGTGGAGGCCGCGGCCGCGCTGGGCAAGACCGCCGCGACGACGGCGCTCACGCTGCTGGAGAAGCGCGCGGGCGCGGAGACGGAGGCCAGCGTCGTGGTGGCCATCGTGCAGGCGCTCGGCGCGCTGAAGCTGCCCGAGTCCGCACCGGTCATCGGGCGCCTGCTGTCGCAGCGGCGCAACCCGCCGATCCCGGGGCTCGAGACCGCGGCGCAGACCGCGCTCTCGGCGCTGGGCGAGACGCGCGCGCCGGAGCAGTGGCTGGCGCTCGCCGAGTCGCTGGAGAACAACGGCGCGCACGCGCTCGCCGCCTGGTGCTACGCGGAGGTCGTGCGGCGCTTCGAGCCGAGCGCCGCGGACCGCGATGCGGTGGCGCGCGCGCGCGCCGGCCGCGCGCGCTCGCTCGTCACCAGCGCCGAGCTGCCGCCCGCCGAGCCGCGCGGCGCCGCGTCCGACCTGCGCCCGAGCCCGGCGCTGGAAGCGCTCGCCCTGCTCGACCAGCTCGCGACCGAGGGCGCGCCGTACCCGTCCGAGGCGGAGCGCCTGGAGCTGCAGGCGCGCGCGAGCGATGCGCTCGGGCACTTCGACGCGGCCGCGGACTTCTGGGGCCGGCGCTTCGCGCTGCTGCCCGTCGGCGAGAGCAGCCGCGTCGTGACGCGGCGCGCGTGGGCCGGCGCGCTGCGCCGCGCGGGGCGGAACGTGGAGGCGCTGCGGCAGATGCGCGAGCTGCTCGCGGCCGACACGACCAACAACGCGCTGCTCTACGAGTACGCGCAGGTCGAGGAAGCGCTGGGGCAGTACGCGGAGGCGCAGACCGATCTCGACCGGCTGCTCGGCCGCCTGTCCGACGTGGACGCCGAGCTGCGCGTCCAGGTGCAGGCCGCCGTGGAGCGCGTCCGCGCCGCGCTGGCCGGCATGCAGTCGGCGCCCGGGAGCGGCGCGCCCGGGACGGACGTGCCGGAGAAGAGCGCGGAGGGCAGACAGGCCGCACGCGTGCGGCCGATGGTCACGCCGCTCGTCGCGCCGCCGGCCGTGCCGCCGGCGACACCGTCCGTGGCGCCGGCCGTCGTCCCGCCGGACGCACCGCCCGAGTCGCCGCCGCCGGACGCGGGCCCGGCGCCTGCGCCCGCGCCCGCGAACGGCCCCGCGCCCGCGGCCGGCGCCTGAGCGGTGCGCGTCGAGTCCGCGCTGCACCTGCTCGGACGCGCGCTCGCCGCGCTCGGGCTTCTGGCCCTGCTCGCTGTGGCGGCGTACGCATCGCTCGCGACGGCCGACCCGGCGCGGCTGGCGGCCCTGCTGCTGGGCGCCGGCGCGTGCCTCTCGCTGGGCTGGGGGCTGCGCCTGGCGTGCGAGTTCACGGCGGGCGCCCTCGGCCCGCGCGCCACGCGCGCCGCGCTCGCGGCCGGCAGCCTGCTCGCCGCGCTGCTCGCGCTGGCGCCGCTGCTGCTCGCCGCGGCATCCGCGCGGCGCTGAACGCGGGTCTGCGCGCGATTGTCGCCGTCGCGACACGTGCGCGCCGTTGACGCGCGCGGGGTGGTGTCCTAGGTTCACGCGGTCGTCGGGCGCCCGGGAGTTGCCGCTGGCGGGTCCCGCCGCCACGGGGTGCATCGCACATGTCGGATCTGTCCGGGCTGTCCACCGACGCCACCATCTATCTCGGGATGGCCGCGTCCTCGACGCTCCTGTTCCTGCTGCGGCTCGTGCTCTCCATGATTGGCGGGGACGCGGGCGGCGCCCACGGCGGCGACTTCGGGATGCACGTGGACTCGCCCGCCGGCGCGGATCACGGCGCCGACCACCACGGCGACAGCACCTCCGCCTTCAAGCTCTTCTCGCTGCTCTCGCTGCTGGGCTTCTTCATGGGCGCGGGCTGGATGGGCCTGGCGTGCCGGCTGGACTGGGAGCTCGGCAGCGGCGCCTCGCTCGCCGCGGCGCTGGGCTTCGGCTGCGTGTGCATGCTGCTCACCGCGGTGCTCGCGCGCAGCATGCGCAGCCTCAACAGCGAGCCGCAGCTCGACCTGCGGCTGTGCATCGGCACGGCGGGGCAGGTCTACCTGCCGATCCCACCGCGCGGCGCGGGGCGCGGCCAGGTGCGCGTCAACGTCGACGGGCGCAGCCGCATCGTGCCGGCGGGCAGCGCCGGCCCGGCGATCGCGGCCTTCCAGTCCGTGAAGGTGCTCGCGGTGGACAGCGACGACTCGATCGTCGTCGAGCCGCAGCCCTGAACGAGAGGCGCCCTCCGCGGGCGCCGCGCGGCCGGTTGCCGCATGACCGCACTCTCCGCGCGCCACGCCGCGCAGCCTCCGGAAAGGGAATCAAGCCATGCTCGCCGTGCTGCTGCAGTCCGACTTCGGGGGCGCCTTCGGGATGCTCTCGGTCGCGGTCCCGATCGTCGTCATCGTGCTGTTCTTCAGCGTGCTCATGGTGCGCCAGTACCGGCGCTGCCCGTCCAACCGCATCCTCGTGGTGTACGGGCGCGTCGGCGGCCAGCGCGCGGCCAAGTGCCTGCACGGCGGCGGCACCTTCGTGGTGCCGCTCGTGCAGGACTACGAGTACATGTCGCTCGAGCCGCTGACCATCGACATCGAGCTCACCGGCGCGCTCTCCAAGAAGAACATCCGCGTCAACGTGCCGAGCACCTTCACCATCGGCATCTCGACGCAGCCCGAGATCATGAACGCCGCGGCCGAGCGCCTGCTCGGCATGTCCGAGCAGCAGATCTCGGCGCAGGCGCGCGACATCATCCTCGGGCAGATGCGCCTCGTGCTCGCCACGCTGGCCATCGAGGAGATCAACCAGGACCGCGAGAAATTCCTGGACCTGGTGAACAAGAACGTCGGCTTCGAGCTGAACAAGATCGGCCTCGACGTGATCAACGTGAACATCCGCGACATCACGGACGAGAGCGGGTACATCGAGGCGATCGGCCGCAAGGCGGCGTCCGAGATGTCGCGGATGTTCAAGATCGAGGTCGCGGAGCAGGAGAAGCTCGGCAAGGTCGGCGAGGCCGGCGCGGTGCGCGAGATGGACGTCAACGTCGCCACGCAGCGCGCGCAGTCCGCGATGGGACAGAAGCAGGCAGAGCGCGACCAGCGCGTGAGCGTGGCCAAGTTCGAGGCCGAGGGCATCACCGGCGAGGCCAACGCGAACCGCGAGAAGGAAGTGGCCATCGCGGAGCAGCAGTCCAAGGCGGCGCAGGGCCAGAAGGCCGCGGTCGCCGAGCAGCGCGTGCGCGTGGCGCAGCTCGAGGCCGGCGCCGCGCAGGGCGAGAAGCAGGCGCAGGCGGACCAGCGCATCAAGATCGCGACCTTCGAGGCCGCGGCGGTGGAGGGCGAGAACAGCTCGCGCGCCGTCATCGCGAAGAGCGTCGCGACGCTCGCCGAGGCGCAGGCCGCCGCGCGGCGCCAGGGCGACGTCGCGCTGGCCAACGCGAGCCGCGACGTGCTCATGGCGCAGCAGCAGGAGGAGCAGGCGCGCCTCGAAAAGACCGAGGTCGTGCAGAAGGAGATCGACAAGCGCAAGGTCGAGATCGATGCCGAGGCGCGCGCCGAGCAGACGCGGCGCATCGGCAAGGGCGAGGCCGACGCGATCCTCTTCAAGTACACCGCGGAGGCCGAGGGCATCCGGCGCGTGCTGGAGGCCAAGGCCGACGGCTATCGCCGCATGGTGGAGATGTCGGCCGCGCACCCCGAGCTGGCGCCGACGCTGCTGCTCATCGAGAAGCTGCCCGAGCTCGTCGCCGAGCAGGTGAAGGCCATCCAGAACCTCAAGATCGACAAGATCACGATCTGGGACGGCCAGGGCGGCGGCGGTGGCGGCGGACGCAACGGCAACAACGCGACAGCCGCGTGGCTGCGCGACCTCGTCGGCGCGCTGCCGCCGATCCACGAGCTCGCTCGCCAGGCGGGCGTGAAGCTGCCGGGCATCCTCGGCACGGTGGAGGAGCACGGCCCCGCGGAGAGCGAAACGGCGGAGGGCGGCGGCCACGGCGCGGCCGGCAGCGGGCGTGCTCCCTCGGGCGGCCCGATGCCGCCGGCCGGCGGACCCGCGAAGGGCGGCGCGCGATGAACGAGCCGCGCCGCCTGTGCGCCGTCGTGATGTGTCTTGCCGTCTCGGCGTTGCATGCCCAAGGCGCGCCCGCCGCGAAACCCGCCGGCAAACAGGCGACCACGCCGGTGACGACGCCCGCGGGCGCAGACGATTTCCACGCGGAGATCGTCGCGCTGTACGGCTTTCAGGTGGGCACGCTGCCGCAGAAGGAGATGGAGGCCAAGTCGGGGGGGCTCGATGCCTTCTGGGATCACGTGAAGGCGGACAAGGCGAAGCTCGGCCCGGCGCTGCGTCTCGAGCTCGCGCGCGAGGACGTGCCGGGCTTCTTCCTCTACGACGGGAGCATGCTGCTGCTCGAGCTCGGCGGGAAGCTCGGCCACGACGGCAAGCAGGCCAGCAGGTCGCCCGTGGACAAGGGCGACGCGAAGATCGTGATCGCGGCGATGGCGCGCTGCTCGTTCAACGGCCTGCAACCGCTCGAGTACGTGCGCAAGATCCACTGGCTCGCGAGCGAGGGCAACGACACGACCGCCGCCGCGTTCCACGTGCTGGACGAGCCGGGCTTCCAGGCCTTCATCCCGCAGCACGCGCTCACGCTCGGCCAGGACTTCAGCCTGGTGTGCATGCTCCTGCCGACGGACGAGGCCTTCTGGCTGGCGCCCGCGCTGGAGCGCCTGAAGTCCGAGAAGGATGGACAGGCCTGCAAGTCGCTGCTGAAGCTGACCTGGTACGCGGCCACGGACGCCGGGGACGCGGCGATCCGGCAGGTCGCCGAGGACGAGGCGCGCCCGAAGGCCGTGCGCCAGGCGGCCGCGGCCCTCGAGGTGCAGACGATGACGATCCCGATGAAGTTCAAGGGCGACGCGCGCGCGAAGGTCGCGGCGGACGTGAAGGCGCGCGTGAGCGACACCATCGCCAGCCTGAAGGCCGCGCGCCGCAAGCGCATGCAGGGCACCATCAGCGACGAGGCGCTGAGCGACCTCGATCAGTACACGCTGCTCATCCGCAGCCACGCCCCCTGACGTCCGGTCGTCAGGTCCGGGGCAGGCGGAGCGCGAACTCTCGTGCGCGGCGGTAGGCTTCCTTGCCGAGAAGCTGCCGTGCGATGGCGTCCATGTCCTCGAGCGCGCGCAGCTTGCGCTCCAGCGGCCAGTTCGCGAAGCGCCGTCGCTGTGCGCGCCGGTGGCTCTCCCAGTCCGCCTCCCAGTCATCCTCCGGCTCAGCGGGCTTGATCGCGTCGCTCATCGCGCAACTCCTCGAGCTCTCTCACGTCGAGCAGGTCCCGGTCACGGCCGACCTCGCGCTTCATCCGCAGCAGCTCATCGAGTGCGACCACGGGCAGCTTGATCCCCGGAGCAAGTTCCTCGTGCCTCGCAGCGGTCCAGGCCGCCCCGAAATCGAAGGGTGGCGTGAGAAAAAGGTCCACCTCAGTCGTGTCATGCTCGGGGCTGAACAGCGAGAACACGACCATGTGTCTCCGGGCGCTCCATGCCGCTCGCTGAGCGGGGTCGGCAAAGGCCTGCAGTGGCACGGGCGCGCGCGGCCGGAATCCCAGGCGGCCGAACGCCGCCAGCGCACGCTCCACATTGGCCTGCTCCATGTCGATCACGAGCTCCATGTCCGCCGTGGCGCGCAGGTAGCCGTGCACGACGACGGCGGGTCCGCCGACGACGAGGTAACGGACGTGCTCGTCCTGGAGTGCTCGGGCCACCGCGACGACGCTTCTCAGTTCCATGCGGGCGTGCCCTCCCGGAATTGTCCGTCGACGAGACACTTTGCGAGACGGGAGACGGTCACGCCCGGAACACCGCAAGATCCGCCGCCGTGACCTTGAGGCCCAGGGCTTCGGCCGCGGCGCGCGCGGTGCGCGCGGCCTCTTCCTCCAGCACCTCGCCGTCCACGCCGAGCACGTGGAAGGTCTGGCGCCACGTGGCCCAGACCGCGAAGAGCTGGCCGTTGAGGTGGCGCAGCATGCGGCGCAGGTTCTCGCGGTCGTGCGGCGACGGGTCCGTGGCCGCGAACAGCCGCGCGAGCGGCCGGTGGGCCTCCGCGCCGGCGACGCGCGCGCACAGCAGCCGCGCGTGCGGGCCCGCCACGTCCTCCAGCAGGCGCGCGGGCAGGGCGGCGAGCTCGCCGAGCACCGCGTAGCCGGTCACGATCAGCGAGGGCACGTGCCCCGAGGCGAGCACCTCGCCCAGCGAGCCGTCGAGCGCGGAGGCGGCCTCGTCGTCCGCGAGGCGCGCGGCGGCCTCCGGCCCGGCCTCCGCGGCGAGCGCGTCGCGCAGCGCCCGCGCGCGCGCGCCGTGCTCCTCCAGCGTCGCGGCCCACGTGGGCTCCGCCGTGCGCAGCGCCAGGTCCGTCAGCGCCTCGCCGAGCTGTCTCTGGAGGCGCGCCAGCAGCGCCCACACGTCGCGCTGGCACTCGGGCGCGTCGGGCGTGAGGTAGCCGAGGTCTCTCCAGTCGAGCGGTGTCACGCGGCGCATTCTAGCGGCGGGCGCGCCGCGGTTCGCGCGGGCTCCGCGCCGTCAGTCGCCCGCGCCGCACGCGCGGCGCCGGTCGCGCGCCGGTCGCGCGCCGGTTGCCGCGGGCTCCGGCCGCCGGGCGTGGTTAGAATCCCGCCGCATGACGACGTTCCCCACGCTGATCACCGCCCAATCCGAGCTCGATGCGCTCGTCGACCACCTCTCCGGCCGGCCCGAGCTCGCGCTCGACTGCGAGATGGACAGCATGTATGCCTACCGCACGAGCCTGTGCCTCGTGCAGATCGGGTGGGAGGGCGGCGAGGCGCTCATCGACGCGCTGCGCGACCTCGACCGCAGCGGCCTGGCCGCCCTGTGCGACGACCCGGGCGTGGTCAAGGTCTTCCACGGCGGCGAGAACGACATCGGGCTGCTCTCGGCGCGCTGGGGCTTCTCCTTCCGCAACATCTTCGACACGATGGCCGCCAGCCAGGTGCTCGGCCACGACGGCTTCGGCCTCGCGGCGCTGCTCGACCGCAACTTCGGCGTGCACGTCAGCAAGAAATTCCAGAAGGCGGACTGGCGCGTCCGCCCGCTGCCCGACGCGCAGGCGGAGTACGCGCGCATCGACGTGCGCTACCTCGTCCCGCTGCGCCGCACGCTGCTGGGAGAGCTGGAGGCCAGGCACCGCGTCGAGGAGGTGCAGAGCGAGTTCCGGCGCATCAGCAAGGTGCGCTCGGAGGAGAAGCCCTTCGACCCGGAGAACTGGGTGCGCATCAAGGGCGCGCGGGAGGCCGCGCCCGCGGACCGCGCGACGCTGCGCGAGCTGTACGTGGCGCGCGACGCGATCGCGCGCGAGCTGGACCGCGCGCCATACCGCGTGCTGCACGAGAGCGCGCTGCTCGACCTCGCGCGGCTCAAGCCCGCCGGGGCCGGCGCCGTGCGCCGCGTGCACGGCATCAACCGCGGCCTGTACGGCGCGCACATCGACCTGCTCGCGGAGGCCATCGAGCGCGGCCGCGCCGTCACCGACTTCCCGTTCCCGAAGAAGCCGCGCCCGGGGCCGGGCGACCGCTTCGGCGCCGGGCCGCTGACGCCCGAGCAGCTCCAGCTCTTCGACGCGCTGCGCGCCTGGCGCAGCCTCGCGGCGCACGAGCGCGGCGTGGAGGTCGCGCGCATCGCCACCAACGCGCTGCTCACGGCCATCGTGCGCCGCCACCCGCAGACGCGCGAGGAGCTGGCCCAGGTGGACGGCATGGAGGAGTGGCGCATGCGCGAGTACGGCGAGCCGCTGCTCGCGGTGCTGCTGCAGGGCGCCGGGGCCTGAGGCAACGCGCCGCGGCCGCCCGCGGGCCGGGCCGGCCGCAGCGCGATCAGCGCTCCGCGAGGCGCGTGCGCACGGCGGCCACCAGCTCCGCGACGGGCCGCGTGCCGTCGAGCACCAGGTGCTCGGCCGGCGGCAGGCCGGTGAACGGCTCCCACGTCGCGAGGAAGCGGTCCGCGAGCTCCTCGCGCGCGTCGGACACGCCGCCGGTCCGCGCGCGCAGCCGCTCGCGCATGACCGCCTCGGGCACGCGGCACTCCAGCAGCAGGAAGGCCGCGCCGCGCCCCGCGGCGTGCCCGGCGACGCGCGCGCGCCAGGCGGCGGCGCCGAAGGTCGTGTCCAGCAGCACGGAGCGGCCGCTGTCGAGCACGACGTCGGCGCGTGCGAGGAGCTGGCCCTGCACGCGCGCCGTGAACTCCGGCGCGTAGAGCCCGGGGCCGCCGCGCTCGCCGTGCGCGAGCCCGGCCAGCGACTTGCGCAGCGCGTCGGCCGAGAGGACCGGCAGCCCCAGCGCCGCGCCCAGCGCGTCCGCCAGCGTGCTCTTGCCCGACGCGATCATGCCGCCGATGCCCAGCAGCAGCGGCCGCCCGCTGCCGGTGACCGGCGCGACGGGCCGCGCGGCGAGGAGCGCGTGCGCCAGCCGCAGGAATTCCCCGGCCTCGGCCGCCTTGCGCGCGGCGGTCTCCGGCGCGGTCGCGGGATCCGCCGCCACCAGGCAGGCCACCTTGGCGCGCACCAGCGCGCGGTAACTCATCGCGCCGTCGAGCAGCGCGTAGGCCTGCTGGTCGTCGCGCTCCCAGGTCCAGCGTGCGAGCAGGTACTCCGCGAGATCGGGCCGGCCCTCGCGGCGCAGGTCCATCGCGAGGAAGGCCACGTCCAGCGCCGGGTCGCCGACGCGCAGCCGCTCGGAGAACTCGATGCAGTCGATGAGCGCCGGTCCCTCGGGCAGCAGGTAGACGTGCTCGAGGCGCAGGTCGCCGTGGCCCTCGCACGCGGGACGCGAGGCGAGCAGCTCCGCGTGGCGGGCGAGCCAGCGCGCGTGCAGCGGTGCCAGCGCGTCCAGCAGCCCGCCATCGAGCAGGCGCCCCGCGAACGGCGCGGCCTGGCGGAAGTTCTCGGCGACGCTCTCCGCCAGCGCGGCGGACGCGGGCGGCGCCGGCGCCGCGTCGCGATGGAAGCGTGCGATGCGCGCGGCGATGGCGTGCAGCTCCTGCGCGCCGAGCGCGCCGGCTGCCAGCAGCGACAGCGCCGAGCAGCTGTCCGGCAGCGTGCGCATCGCGACGGCCCAGTCGGCCTCGGCGCCGGGCCGCCCGGCGCGCACGAGCGAGAAGCCCTGCGCATCGCGCCACACCGGCAGCACGCCGAGGTACACGCCGGGCGCGCCGCGCCGGTTGAGGCGCACCTCCTCGGCGCAGAAGTGCGCGCGCCGCGCGGCCGTCGTGTAGTCGAGGAAGCCCCAGTCCTTCGCGCGCTTGCACTTGTACACGCGCTGCGGCGTGCGGAAGACGAGGCTCGCGTGCGTGGTGAGGACCTCGACGGGCCCCGCGCCCGCCTCCGCCGGGAGGTTGGCCGCCTGCGACAGCCCGGCGATCAGCTCGGCCTCGCGCGCCGCAGGCGCTTCTTCGGCAGAGCGCGGGTCCGCGGCGCCCATCGGTTCACTCGCCCAGCAGGCGCGCGCGGATCGTGCGCGCCTCGGCCGGGTCGCGCGTGCCGCCGACGATGACGCGCCCGTCGCGGAACACGAGGATGCGCCGGCCGGCGGCGGCCGCCGCCGGCGGGATGTCGAGGCGCACGAGAAAGGCGGACGCGGCCACGGTGCCCTCGCGGGAGAGGTGCGCCGCGAGCGCGGCGAGGTCCACGGCCGCGCCGGTGGCGGGGAGCTGCACGGCGTCGCGGCCGCAGAGCTCCGTGGCGCTCGCGGCGGGCGCGTCGTGCAGGAAGGGGAATTGCCGGCGCACGCAGCACGGGCAGTCGGGCTCGCGCGGCAGGCGCAGGCGGCGCAGCTCGGGATCCCACGCGTCGATGGCGAGCACCTCGCTCTCCACACCGCCGTCGCGCGCGGCGCTGGCCGCGGCCGCAGCCGCAGCCGCAGCCGCAGCCGCAGCAGGCGCGGGAGCCTGCTCGCGCGGCGCTTCCAGCAGCAGGCGCAGCGCGGTCCCGGCAGCGAGCGCGGTCACCAGGCTGACCGCGCTGCCGAGCACGCCGGCGGTGTCGCAGGTCGGCAGGCTGCCGGGCGCGGGCGGGTGCGGGATGTAGCAGCGCAGGCACGGCGCGCCGGGGCGCACGAGCATGAGCTGGCCCTCGGTGGCGACGACGCCGCAGTAGAGGAAGGGCACGCCCTGCTGCACGCACCAGTCGTTGAGCAGGAAGCGCGTGGAGAAGTTGTCCGTGCCGTCGAGCACGAGCGCGCTGCCCGCGAGCAGCCGGCCCGCGTTGTCGGCGGTGAGGTCGGACACGTGCGCCTGCACGTCCAGCCCGGGGTCGATCGCGGCGAGCGCCGCGCCGGCCGCCTCCGCCTTGGTGGCGACGCGCTCGGCGTCCGCGGTGGTGAAGAGCGTCTGGCGCGGGAGGTTGGACAGCTCGACGACGTCGCGGTCCAGCAGGCGCAGCCAGCCGCCCGCCTGCCGCGAGCCGACGCCGGCCCGCGCGAGCGATTCCGCCAGGTGGCTGCCCGTCGCGCCGATGCCCACGATGGTCACGCGCGCGCGCGCCAGCGCCGCCTGGCCCGCGACGCCCACCTGCGGCAGCCGCTCCTGGCGCACGTGGCGGTCCGAGGGCGAGGCGCCGCCGACGCCGCCGGCACGCGTCGCGAGGCCGCCCGGCGCGACCTCGCGCGCCGTGCCGGGCAGCTCGCCGTCACGCGGCGGTCCGGGCGGCGGGGGGCTGGCGGGCATGGGGGGCGGCCTCGCGCTCAGCGCACGCGGACGAGCCGCGCGCGCGGGACGGAGACGTCGAGCAGCGGCGCGACGTCGCGCAGGAAGCGGTGCGCGTCGCCGTGATAGCCGGCGGTGGGGCGCACGCCGGGCAGCGCGACGCCGAACCACAGGTTGAAGCTCTGCATGAACAGCTCGCGCACCGTCTTGGCCACGAGCGACGCGAGCGCGACGGGCGCGAAGCGGCCGTCGGCCTCCACCACGAAGGCGACGGACACCGGCGGGCGCTCGGGGTAGTCCAGCCGGTAGGCGCTGTGGCGCGAGCTCTCGCGCAGCACGGCGATGGGCACGAACGGGAAGCGCTCCGCGAGCATCTGCTGGTAGTAGGCGCGCCCGCCGTGGCGGTCCACGGTGATGACCAGCTCCTCCTGCGGGTGGCGCGCCATGAGCTCCTCGATGAGCCGCGCCGCCGCGAGGAACAGCGGCCAGGCCTTGCTGCCGCGCTCGAGCGTGAGCCGGTTGAAGCGCGGCTCGAGCACGGGCGCGACCGCGAAATCCACGAAGCCGATGCCGCGCCGCGCGAGCAGCGCGCGCTGGTGCTCGGCGCGCTCCAGGATCCGCTCCGCCTGCGCGTGCCGCGGGAGCGGGAGCGCCAGCAGGCCGCTGCCGTACCAGGGCTGCTCCGCCACCTCCTCGTCCGGGCAGTCCAGCATGCCGGCCAGCAGCGCCTGCACTTGGCGCGGGAGATGGCCGCGCCCGAGCACCGCGTGCCCGAGCACGGAGGTCTCCAGGCAGTCGTGGCCCGCGCCTCCGCGGTACAGCTTCTTGCTGTCGCCGATGGGCAGGCCTTCCGGGTGGTCGCCCAGCGCGATCAGCCGGTGCAGGCCGGTCGGCCGCGCGCCGTCCGCCAGACGGAAGGCGCTGGAGGCGACGACGAGCGGCCCGAGCGTCGGCCCGTAGCCGGCCTCGTCGATGCCGGCATGGACGGTCACGTCGCGGGGCCGGGAGCGGACGGCTGCGCGGAGCGCGGCGCGGCCGCCAGCGGCCTGCGGCGCCACGTGACGTAGAGCGCGAGCGCGAGCGGCACGAGCCCGATCGAGGTCCATTGCGCGGTGGAGAGGGCGCCGTAGATGCCGCGCGCCTCGTCGTCGCCGCGCGTGAACTCGATCACGAAGCGGCCGATGGCGTAGAGCAGGATGGTGATGCACATCACCTGCCCGTCGAAGCGCCGGCGCGCGAGCAGCCACGCGGTCACGAGGAAGATCACCAGGTCCATGAGCGAGAGGTACAGCTGCGTCGGGTGCAGCGGCACGCCGATGAGCTCGGGCGGCATGAGGCTGCCGTGGATCTGCGGGAAGGTCACGGCCCACGGGCCGCTCCACGGGCGGCCGTAGTCGTCGCCCACGAGGAAGCAGCCGATGCGGCCGAAGGTCTGGCCGAGGAAGAGCGCGGGCAGCATCGCGTCGCCGAGGCGCGGGATGTTGGCCCTGTGCCGCCGGCCCCACCAGATGGCGCCGAGCGCGCCGCCGAAGAAGCCGCCCACGGAGACGATGCCGCCCTCCCACAGCGCGATGGGCGAGTACCACGCGTGGAAGGCGTCCGGGTGCACGGCGAGGTACAGCAGCCGCGCGCCGAGGAAGCCCACGATGATCGAGACGGTCACGAGGTCGCCGACCTCGTCCTTGCGCGCGATGGCCAGGCGCTCGAGCGCGGCGCCGAGCCACCAGCTGCCCATGAGCACGCCGATCATCACCATGACGCCGAAGGACTTGAGCTCGAAGCTGCCGATCTTGAACAGGATGGGGTGCATCGCTCAGATCATCACGCCGATGATCTTGCCTTCGAAGACGAGCTCGTCGCGCACCCAGGCCTGCGTGGCGAAGGTGGCCATCGTGCGGCGCTGGCGCTCCACGCGCGCGGCGACGAGGAGCGTGTCGCCCGGCACGACCTGCCCGCGGAAGCGCGCGCCGTCGATGCCCGCGAAGCCGAAGAAGTGCCCCGGGTCGGGCGGCATCGCGAAGGACGCGACCCACGCGCAGAGCTGCGCCGCGATCTCGACCATGACCACGCCCGGCATGAGCGGCCGCCCCGGGATGTGGCCGGCGACCCAGAAGTCCGTCGCCTTCGCGTGGTGCACGCCGACGGCGAAGCTCTGCCCGCTGTCGAAGTGCACGATGCCGTGGAGCAGTCCCATCTCGTGCCGCTGCGGGATGCGCGTCTGGACGGCCTGCAGGTCGTGCAGGAGCGGCGCGGTGGCGTAAGCCAGCGGGTCGCACAGCGCGGCGGTCATCGCGAGGCACCTCGGGCGGGAACGGCGGACGGCGCGCGATTCTAGGCAAAGCGCGAGCCGCGCGGCCAACATCGCGCGGCGGCGGCGCTCAGCCCGACTCCTGCAGCGTGACCCAGCGCACCAGCTCGCCCTGCCCGCCCTGCAATTGCAGCGGCTCCGTGAAGGGCTCGTAACCCTCGCGCCTGGCCGAGAGCTCATACTCTCCGTCGGGCAGGAAGCGCAGCACGGCCTGGCCCGAGTCCTGGGTGCGGCTCGACGCGTACCGGGCCCCGCCGCGCACCTCGACCTCCGCGTCGCTCACCGGGCGGCCCCGGATGTCGCGCACCGACACGACGACCTGGTGGCGCGGCGCGAGGAACAGGCTCACGTCCGTGGTGCCCTGGATCACGAGCACGGACGGCAGCCGGTCGCCCGCGTTGTCCGGCTCGAGCAGCGCGAGCGAGTACTCGCCGGCGGGGAGCGGCGCGAAGCGGAAGCGCCCGTCGCCGCCCGTGCGCGTGGCCTGCACCGCGGGGTGCTCGCCCTCCGCGAACAGCCGCACGATGTCCAGGAAGACGGGCACGTCCGCGACCGGCGCGCGCGTCGCGTCGTACACGAGGCCCGTGATGGAGGGGCCGTGCGACAGGCGCAGCGCGATCGCGCCCGGCTGCGCGGACGGCACGACGACGTCCGGCAGCACGGCGGGCAGGTAGCCGGGCGCGCGCACCACGACGTCCCAGTGGCCGGCCTTGCAGTCCGCGCGCAGGATGCCCGAGACACCGCGGAAGGCGTGCGGTCTCACCTCGGTGGTCCGGGCGCGCTGCAGCGGCGGGTCCCCGGCGGCGGGCATGATGAGCGCGTCGTACGCGGTGACCGGCGCACCGGTCTCGTCGTCCACGACGGCGAGCACGAGGCGCGGCTCGCCGACGCGCTGGGCCGGGACCGCGAGCGGCGCGGGCCCCTTCGGTGCGGACGCCGCGACCACCGGCGCGCGCGGGGCCTGTCCCGCGGGCAGGAACGGCGCGGCGGCGGGCGCCTGCCGGTCGGACGGGCTGACCACGCGGACCGTCCCGGCCTCGTCCTCCGGGGCGATGGAGCGCGCCGTGAGGAGGGCGCCCACGAGGCCGCCGACCAGCGCCGCCACGACGAGGGCGGCGCCGAACCACACCGCCACGGGCGTTTTCCGTCGCTTCATCGTGCCGGCCGATTCTGGAAGTCTGCGCACCTCGACCTTACTTTACTCGCCCTCGCAGCGTACGCAGCCGGCTCGGATGAGCGCCGGCCCGGCGCCCCCTGCCCGCCGGACCCGAACGAAAGGACGTCCATGTCCCGCCTCGCCGCTCTCGTCCTCCTCGTTGTCGTCGCCGCCGCGCACGCGACGGCACTGTCGCCGCCGGCGGATCCCGCGCCGGCCGCGCGGCCGGCGGGCCCCGTGCCCAAGACGGTCATCCTCGGCTTCGACGGCATGGACTACGCGCTCACGCAGCGCTTCATGGACGCGGGGCTCATGCCGCACTTCAAGCGCCTCGCCGAGCAGGGCCTGTTCCAGAAGCTGGACACCAGCAACCCGGCGCAGTCACCGGTGAGCTGGGCCGTGTTCAACACGGGCTGCAACCCGGGCAAGACCGGCGTGGCCGGCTTCGTGAGCCGCGTGTTCATGCCGGGGCGCGGCGGCGCGCTGCAGCCCACGCCGCAGATGATGCTCGGCTTCAACGAGCGCATCCCCGCGGATGACTTCGTCGAGCACCCGCTGGCCCTCACGGACCCGCACAAATTCCGCTACGGCGCGATGTGGGCGGCGGGGGCGGCCGGGCTGGTCGTGGGGCTGATCCTGTTCAAGCTGCTCTTCCGCCTCGGGCTGCCGGTCGCGACGCTGCTGTCGCTGCTGCTCGCGGGCGGCGGGGCGTGGGCCGCCCAGCGCTGGGCCGCCGGCTACATCGACAGCCTGCCCGCGGACGGCAAGCTGCCCTACGTCGTGAACCCGATGCAGGGCACGAGCTTCTGGAGCTACCTCGACAAGATCGGGGTGCGGACGCGCGGGCTGCAGGTCGCGTCCACGTACCCGCCGGACCACGAGGGCGGCAACACGGAGCTGCTCTCCGGGCTCGGCGTGATGGACGTGACCGGCTCGCCGGGCGCGTACTCGGTCTCACCAACGACACGTGGACCTTCACCGACAGCGGCACCAACAGCGGCGGCAAGATCTTCCGCTTCTTCGAGGACGAGCCGAATGTCGCGCGCGCGAAGCTGATCGGCCCGCGCAACTGGTTCGAGCAGGCGCGCTTCGACGCGGGGTTCGCCGAGCTCAAGCCCTTCCTCGACGAGCGCGGCGAGGTGCTGGCAGGCGCCCCGGCGGGCACGGCCGACACGCTGCGCGCGCTGCGCGAGGCGCAGTCGGCGTGGAAGGCGAAGGACGAGGGCAAGGTCACCGTGCCCTTCACGATGGCGCTGGACAAGGTCGCGCACGCGATCGACTTCACCGTGGGCGACGCGATGCCCGGCGGCAAGGCGCCCGTGACGTTCCGCCTCGCGCAGGGCGAGTGGAGCGACTTCATCCCGGTGGAGTTCAAGCTGAGCGAGCGCTACAGCGCCTTCGGCATGGCGAACTTCCACGTCATGCAGTGCGACGGCGAGGTCGTGCGCGTCTTCGTGCCGCCGATCAACATCGACCCCGAGCACCCGCCCGCGCAGCTCCCGATCAGCGCGCCGGGGAGCTTCTCCGCGGAGCTGGTGAAGGAGATCGGCCACGACTACGAGACGCTGGGCTGGGCCTGCATCACCAACCCGCTG
>Ga0193753_10001660_pt1 | contig 18708 bp, 18 predicted proteins | sample H1c2metaG_FD_144925 | JGI IMG/M metagenome (GOLD analysis project Ga0193753, IMG submission 144925) | Soil microbial communities from a riparian zone of the East river system, Colorado, United States - H1c2 | ecosystem: Environmental > Terrestrial > Soil > Riparian zone | place: USA: East...
CATCTTGAGTCCAAACCAGAGCTGATACGTTTGCCCGTGCTTCGGACCCTCAAACGAAAGAAAGTTGTAGAGACCCGATAGCACGATCACCACTAGCAGCGTGTAGAGCGTGGCACGATAGCGCAATTGCGCGCCCGCCGCCGCCTGCATGCGCACATCTTCCGGCAGGACGTTTAGAACCGGCGACAAAACCTGCCGGGCATACACGACCGCGCCCAAAAACAGGATTACCGAGCTAATGTGCAGGTAGCGGAAAAGAAGGTGAAGGACGAGATCGGTCACGCTTCGAGTATAGGAGTAAGCAAGTGACGTACATATGGCTCGAGTCCCGGAGTACACGCGTACGCGTTGCCGCCATAAATCGTATTCTTGCCCGCGAAACTCGCGAACTGTCCACCCGCTTCTTCGATTAGAATCTTGAGCGCCGCGAAATCCCACGGCTGCGCGCTCGGCTCGATCCAAACATCGGCTTGCCCTTGCGCGACCAGCATCGCGTCCACCGCGCCGCCCAGCCCGCGCACCGCCCAAAATTTGCCGACCCAAGGCAGCAGCCGATCGGCCAAAGCGCTCACGCCTGCCTTGTTAAAACCGTTGAACGAGAGCACGGCTTGATTCGGCTGCGTTATTTTAGACACGCGAGCCGGCGCGCCATTCACCCAGGCGCCGCCGCCTTTAGCGGCCCAACCCAGCAATCCTTGACGAGGACAATGCGCGGCGCCGGCCACTACCTCGCCGTGTTGCTCCAACCCGATTAGCACCGCCCAGAGCGGAATACCGCGCACGAAATCACGCGTGCCGTCGATCGGATCGATAATCCATTTGCGCCCGTTGCGGCTTTCCCGGTTGGCGCCTTCTTCGCCGATTACGCCGTCGTCCGGAAACTCGCGCGCCAAGCGATCAAGTATCAGTTTTTCGCAAGCTCGATCCGCGGCCGTGACGGGGGACTCGTCTGCTTTGGTCTCCGCTGTTACGCCGCGCCTTTGATAATCGAGCGCCAGCGCTCCAGCTTCCTGCGCCAGTTCCTTCGCGACTTCTATTTCGTGTTCAAACGGCATGCCTTCCTCATTATGGCTTGGGCGAATGTTGAGCTAGTTCAGCAAGATGGGGCATTTTTACGAAACGAAAGGGAGGGCGTGGGGCGTGCCGAGCTTTTCTAGCTTTTCTTCCTTGGCGACGGTAGCGCGCCAGACGGAGACGGGGACGATTTGTTCGAACCTGTGGGCTTCTTGGCCGAAGGAGTGGTATTCCGGCGGCACGCCGTCGGGAAAAGCGAAGGAGCGGCAGACCTGCTCGGGAGGGAGGATGGCGCGGCGGGTTTCGTGCAATAGCTGGGCGTTCGAGGGCGACATTCTGGTATCCGTTTCGCCGTTTCGTGAGCAGCGGACCACAATTGTCTGAAGGAGGGTGGGGCGATCGAAGCGCATGCAGGCGGCTTTCCATTGCTCGCGCTCGATGTGGTCGAGAGCGACGGTAGCGCGCGCGATGGCGAGTTTGGATTGGGCTTCCTGTTTTTTGGCGCGGCTGAAAGAGGCGAGATTCCGGAGCACGCGTTGGAGGGATCGCTCGGCGGCGGTCTTGTAGCGGTCGAGGAGAGCTAGCTGGTGGTAGGCGTCGGGCGGCCACTTTTCGGGAGCGGGCTGCGCGGCGTAGAGCGCGGATTCTACGGAGTTGTGGGCGCGCTGCCTGCGCCAGAGGAACCAGCGGGCGAGCGCGGCGTCTTCGACCAGGTTGCGCGCGTCGGGAGTTTCGGGCAAATACTCTGCGAGCAGATCGTTGAGGAAAGCGTCAAAATCTTCCTGGCGCTCGCCCGGTACGATCAGTTTTTCGGAAGTGCCACCGTGCGTAGTGGCGTTGCGGCTAGAGATTTCTTTGCCGGCGGCCGTGACAGGTCCGGTTTGTGGATGTAGCTTGGCCATCTGTGCGCGAGTGTGGATTATGGGGCGTGCGGGAACAGACTGCTTAGGCGCGTAAATGATTGAGGCTTAGAGGTAAATTAAAATTTGTGATATTGGAAATGAGCCGCCTACAACCTGGCGGGAGCCCTGACAAGCGAGACATGTCCATCACAGCGCGTGATGAGCAGGACGTATGACGCGCCAACCGGCGAGAGGGATTAGCGCACTGCAGGGCCGGCAGACGAAGAACTATGTCAGTAACATGGGTTAATGGGCGCACGGGTGTTGAACTACTTGTGATAGTTCGGACTCCGGTAACATGAAGCAAGTTCGACGATTCATTCCGGGAGCAAAGATCTCGGCCGGACTATTCGTGCTAACCAGCGGAGCTGTAGCGTTAATCTATGGCGTCAGCCCCATCGTCCAAGTCAGCCACGCAACAAGGCGTGTCATTCTGTTGATCTGGTTGTGGAATGTTCTTGTATTCGCAATTTGTGGAGGCATGATTCTTTGGGCCTGGCTTGTCGATCATTACGGTGATAGACAAGAGGGCATCGACCGATAAAAGAGAATTACGGTTTAATTCGGGCGGTATTGGTTGCGGGAGGATTCGTCGGCGCCGACCAATTTTTAGTGGCAGATCCTCGGCGAAATACCCAAAGAGTCAATTGTGCGAAGCCATCGTCATGGCGACAATCGGCGAAAGGTTTAGCTTCGCGCAAGCCCCAAAGCCTTCCATGATCCTTCGAGCTCAGTACTAGCCGGTCACAGGCAGCGTCTAAAAGTGACAATCTCAAAAGCAATCTTGGGCGAGCGGTAGACCTCAGTAGGGTCGCGTTGGTTGGCCGTGAATACACGGAATGTAACGGGTAGTGATCCTACCGGGCCACGCGGTCGTGCAATACCAGCCGGGTTCTGAAGGGCTTTAGGCCGAGAGCGAATTTGTCAAAAAGCTCTGGAGAATGGATGTTGCATTTCGAGGCGTGTTGGCTCGATAATCCCGGTTACGCATCCTTTAAAGGATGCGTAACGGGACAACAGGATGATCCACAGGTTTGCGCCATACCGAAGATCGAAGGCGCAGTGCTTTAAGGCTCCATACGGCGGCTCCAGACCGCGATAAACAAGCATAATGCGTACCTCTAAATGGTAGAGGTACGTGTGCTCATCACCACCAGCTCACCACCCGCGATACCCGATCCCGCCCCAGTGAAAGCGAAAACGTTAGCGAATCGGAGCGAGGCGCGAGCCGGAAAGCGAAGTGAGCGGCAACACTCGTGATAAAGTATTTCGATTCGTTGGATCAGCAGTTTGCCCGGTGCAACCCTCGATATGAGAACAAGATGAGCAATACTAACCCGTCATCCCCGTCCCCGTCATCGGGAACGCCCGCCTGGCTAGCCATAACGCTAGCAATAATTTCTCTAGCCGGTGTAATATCCTCGGCACTGATTGCGAAAGGATATTTCGACAAAAAGAGCGACGCTGATGTGGCCGAGAAGGGTAATACCCAGTTGCGAAACCTACTCGCCAAAACAGCGGGGGAGCTGACGAAAGCGCAGGAAGAGAAGGAAAAGCTTAGGCGGGATCTTGCTAGTTGCCATTCTGGAAAGCCTATCGAAACCCAAGATCCACCGATGGAAATGCCAAAGCCTATAACATTGAACGGGGTCAAATTCGAGGTTCGGCATTGCATCGTACGGGCGGATGAGGCTGTCGAATGCCTTGTTCACAGCACAGCTCTCGAACGAGACATTCCATACTTCGGGATCTACTCGGATTACAGAAGCGTCCAGGGTGCAACTGCGGCTTCATTCATTTTCGTGGATGGAAAGCAGTTCGCAGCGAGTGAGGTTTCAACCGCCGGGACAACTGGAGGTGCAGCCCCCAGAATCCAGGCTCCAAAGGGTGAACCGGTTCCGACAACACTCGTGTTTAGCGGCGTCAATGCACAGTCCTCTTACTTGGCAACACTGCGGCTGCTAGTCACGATGGATACGCACCCGGGTTTCATTGTTCCTTTTGCAAAGGTCCCGCTCAGTAGGCCGTAAAGCGCCTAGACATCTCTGAGCACGTGACGCAAAGCGCTCTTATAGAGCGCGGCTGGACGGTACAACGTATACGTGAAACACTCGGACAACCTGACAAACTCGGCACCGGATATCATCACGCTAAGCTATACGATTTGCGGCGCGTGGAAGCGGCTGAATTGACCTCGTCGGACAGCCGTTATCTAGGGCTTCCACACGGTCCAGCTTTTTGGCTAGATATGCGCGGACCTGAAGACGACCCAAATCCATACCTAGGTGTCCATCCGGCAACTGAAGCAGATCCCTCGGCCACGCACCCGGCCCACTTCCCGAAACCGCAAACGGCTTCCCCAGCAGACGATGCCGCCAAGGTTGAACTGCTCTCCGCTTCAGCCGCCGAAGACGAAGACGACCAGGAGCAGCTATGATCGAAGGTATGGCGACGTTCCGCATTACAGAAGCCGAACTTGCTCGCGATGTTCGTGCCGTGCTCGAAAAAATCGAGCGGGGCAGCGAAGTCATCATCGAACGTGAAGATCATCGGCCTGTGGCCGTCATGAAGCAGCCGCAAGTGGCGGGTCGCATGATCTCGGAAGTGATCGCGGATCTGAAGGCCCGCGGAGCGCACGCCGTCATGGATGACGATTTCGCGCACGACATCGAGGAAGGCATCAAGGCGCAACGGCAGCCATGGAACCCCTCCTGGCAATAGTCCTCGACTCCAGCATCCTGATCGCGGCAGAACGCCGGAACCTGACACCGGAACAAGCCATCGAAACTATACAGAAAACTGTGGGTGAGGTTCCCATCGTTCTCTGTTCTTTGACAGTCGCCGAAATCGGTCACGGGATCTATCGTGCTAACACGCCGGAAACTCGTAGCCGCCGAAGAAAGTTCCTAGATGAACTGAAGGCGACGGTCCCTGTTCATCCGGTCACGGAAGCAAACGGCAGTGACGTGCCACCCGGCGAACCCGCCCGCAGAACCTTTAAGTAGTCGCCCGGTGCGCGTCGAACGTGCGCGGCTGTCCTCCGCCGTTTCCACCTTCTCGTGTCACCGTAAAGTGAATCGTGTCGCCTTCAAGCTTGCCCTTGTAATTTTGCTTGATCTGGTTGCCATTGAATGCCCGAACAACCGTGAACGATACACTATCGCCATCCACCTTTCCATCTGAAATCTCCGTGTCTCCGTTCTGGCCGCCCACGGTGCCCGTGAGTTTGGCGCCATCCGCTTTCAAATTCAGACTCACGTTCATCGTATTGCCATTCCGGCCCTGCATCTCGCCGGTCCACTTGCCTGTGGCGTCGGCTGCCCATAGCGCCACCAGCGCCACCGAACTAGCCAAAATCAGTCTAGAAATACTTTTCATCTGTTTTCGTCTCCAAGTCAGGGAGGTCATCACTACGCCCATCTAGACTGTGTGGTAGTATCCCCACGTTACCCGCCTCCACGTAAAGAGGTGTAAAGGGCCCTTCCTGTAAGTTGCCCCACGCTGAATAGTGTTGACAGGCAGGACCCTAGGAGCTAGCCTGAAAATTCGTTAAGAATCAGGGTAATCCTGGGGGACTAAGGCGGCCTTGCCGCAGACTACCTCTGTGAAGGCCTCTGAAAGAGACGATGGATAAACAGTTTTTCGTAGTCGAGCTAGCGCATTCCGCAAGCGGTCAGGTCAAGCGGATACAGATCAGTCATAAAACGCTGGCCTGCGTTCTGGGGACTTTTCTCGTCCTCGCCGCAATCACTTTCGGCGCTTGTTCCAGCTACTTACGGATGTTTTGGAAGGTATCACATTACAATCAGCTTCGGGCGGATTTTGACCGCCTACGAGGCCGCTACCAGAAGCTGCAACAGGTTTCCCGCCAACACACCCAGCAGATGGCTTCGCTCGAAACGTTGGCCTCCGAAGTATCCGTCGCCTATGGCATCAGCCCACCTACTTCGCCCGATCTCGCGCCGATGGACGACGATAATCTAACCTCTTTAAGCACCAAGGAGTCGATCGAAGAATACAATTTCCTGAAGGCTGCTAATTTTTCGCGTATTTTCCACAACTATGCGCATCAATGGCAGTCGCACTCGCAGCCGAATCTGTGGCCCGTTCTCGGTCTGCTGCGGAGTTCTTTTGGCCGCCGTTCCGACCCGTTCTCCGGCGAGGGCGCTTTTCACACGGGTATAGATATTGCAGCGCCATCGGGCACCGCCGTCCATGTAACCGCCGACGGCGTCGTCGAGGCGGCCGGTTGGAGAGGCGGCTACGGAAAAATCGTGATCGTCGATCACGGCAATGGCCTTGAAACCTGTTACGCACACCTGTCGCAAGTGCTGGTCGTGCCCGGCGAAGAAGTGCGCAGGAACGAGACGATAGCCTTGACCGGAACCACCGGCCACACTACGGGACCGCACGTTCACTACGAAGTCCGCGTCGCCGGAACAGCGGTGAATCCGTACCGCTATCTCGGCATGAGCGCTCCCAAGCCGGAAGTTGTGTCGACCGGCAAGTCGACTCATAACGATCTCGGTCTTTAGATTTCCCAAACTACGTGCCTCGACAACCGCTTCCTCACGGTCTCGGCCCGGTTTGGATTCGTCAAAGTTCGAGGCGGCCCTACAAAACTGCCTTCTCGTTCTAAGCTAGAAGTGTGAGCACGCGCATGACCCGGCGCGCCATGCTGGTACTGCTGCCGGCTTCTCTGGCAGCCCAAACCAGGGGCCGTTCGACGAAACCGAAAGCCAGGCCGCTCCCGAGCGTGGGCGAATTTGTTCGTTTCGCCGACCCGTCCACCGAAACTGCGGTTGTACGTCTTACCAACACCAGCAGTGCAAGCCTGTTGCCTGCGCCTTCCAACCGTTTCGTGTCGGTCAAAGAGCGCTTCCTGGTTTTTTCCTCCGACCGCACCGGTAAGTTTGCGCCATTCAAAGTCGATCTGCGCTCGGGCCTGTTGCGGCAGATCGCCGAGACGTCTAATCTCTCGCCGTTGTCCGTCTCGCTCGCTCCGCACGAGCGGTCGCTCTACTTTATTGACGGCAGCGAGTTGAAAGAAGCTGATCTCGCCCGCCCCAAAGTCGAAACATTGGCCGATAACGTGGCGAGCTTCAGTGCCGGGCCAGCGGGTTCCGGTGTCTTCGCCGTCCGCGGCGGCAAGCTGCAGCACCTGAACGGTCGCGACATCACAACGCTCGCCGAGGATGTATCGGATGAATGCCTGGCACGGCCGGGCGCACAGACAGGTTGTTTGTTCGTGCGGCGCCAAGGAGACGGCATGCGTGAATTTTGGTGCGCGTCGCTCGCGGGGCACCCGATCTTGCTCGCGAGCGGCCGTGTCTCGGACCCATATTGGACGCCCGAAGGCGACTCGATTATTTTTCTACGCGACGTATCGAGAGGCGACACGCTGTTTTCCGAAATTCACGAGGCCGCCGCCTCGGGCGGAGCGGAAACGCTGGTCACTGCCACGAGTCAGTTTGCCGCTTTCTCGCCGAATGGCGATGGCTCGGTTTTCGTAGGCGCGAGCCGCAGCAAAGCGCAGCCCGACGTCATGCTGCTGCTACGCTCCGGCCGCAGCGAAATGACACTCTGCGAGCACCGTGCAAGCCAACCTGCGCAAGTCTGCCCGGTGTTCTCGCCCGACGCGCGGCGAGTCTATTTCCAAAGCGACCGGCAAGGCAAGCCGGCTATTTATTCCGTCAACGTCGAGCTGCTCGTCGAGCCGCTCGTTACCGTATGATCCGTATCTCGCCGATGCCGCCGTTGACTTCCAGGCGCACGTTCACCTTGGCTTTGTCGTAGAGATCGTTTTCCCAATGGTCGCCATGCTTGTCGAGGCCCGACACGTTAATGCTTCCAATTCCGCCGTGCGCCTCCGCCCAAATGCCGGTGTCCTCCGGCAATTGCACAGTGGCCTGTCCGACGCCGCCGGAGATTTTGACGTCGTAGTCGCGGGTAGGTTTGCCGCGCAAGTCCAGATCGACTTGCCCGGCGCCCATGTGTACCTCGATGTGCCGGAGATGCAGCGAGCCTAAGTTCAAGCGCGCTTGCCCGGCGCCGCAATTCAACGCCAGGTCGAGTAGCATGCGATCGTTTAATTGCAGGTCCCACAGGTAGCGCTGGTTTCCCCGGAGCGTCACATGCTCCGGCTGACGGATCGTGATGGTGGCGTGCGATCCGTTGATGGAGCTTTTGACCAGCGGTTTTAGAACGTCCACGTTGTACTCGAAGCGGCCTTCGAGAATCTTCGAAGCGCCGCCGCCTAGCTTCATCTCCCCAGCCCCCATGTTGAGCTCCACGTTCGCGCGTTCCACGCCATCGCCGCCGATTTCAATCGGCTCGTCGCGCGTGGGTCCCGTCGCCCGGGTCTCCATATCGCAAGCCGTGAGCAGGATTGCGGCCAGCGCAACCATCCCGATTCGAAAGTGAGGCACGCTCATATATATCCTCCACACAGCCTACGCAACGCCGTGCGACTTTGTTCCGCATTATCATATACGCTAACCATGTCAGCACGCTGCTGTCTGCCCCTTCTCCTGCTTGTTGTCGTTAGCCCGCTCCGGCCGGCCGCTCTTCCCAGCGCCTCCTGCGCGCAGCGCGTTCCGCTCACGCTTCGTCTGGGGCAGGGAATTCCTCTGCCGCGCTCGTTCAGCAACCCCATCTCCTCCGCCGTCATCTTCAGTTTCCGCATGGAAGCGAATCCGCTTTTCGGCCCGTCGCACACGGTGGGCGATACGATACGAGTCGACGCTCATAACGGTGTCACGCTATCGGAGGCGCTCGTCTATCCCACCCACCTCCGCACTCCACTCGGCGGCGCGCACGTGGTGATTTCGGCTTTAACCAATCGGACGGGCAATACCGTCGTCGGAACCTGCGACTACACGGCTTTCGCTTGTCGCGCCTCCCGGTAAACAAATCGGAATAAGCATTTTCCAAGTACGCTGGCTGATTCAGGTGCCGGTTCGTCTATGCGCCATCGAAGGCAGTCCCGCCGCCGCAACTCCCAGTGCCATGCTCAAGCTTTTGGACCACGTGAATGACGATATCTGGTATCCGGGCACGCAGATTGCATTTTCAAGTGCCATAGAGACCGGTATCCCGATCATCCCCGACCCATCGCCTAACGATGGAAGTCCCAAAGGCGATCTCGCGGTAGCGTTTCTTTCCGGCGAGCCAATCACGGCGGCTGCCGCTTGCGAAGAGGTCTGGAACTCCCGCTTTCCGGGAAGTAAAGGCTTCCCGGTTGTGACCGCGCGCAAGTTCATCAATTCCGGTTTTACGTTGGGTGTCACGCCGGGCCCTGATACTGGGCTCGCGGAAGACAAAAATGTGGTGTTTAAGAGCTGTGCCGAAAACCGCAGCTTGATGTTTCCATCGGCCTCTTGTCCGAATCTACAGCCGCTGCAAGTCGAAACGGCGCGCGGTGTAGCGCTCGTGATGCCAGGCGCTAAAGACGGCATGCCGCCGGTCGTCAACTCCCAGTAGGAACGATGCTCGCTTTCTCGACCATCAGAATCACCGTTCGCTCCGGAGCGCGGGTGCGATGCCGGATCTTCTTCGGCACCACGAACCCTTGCCGAGGCTGAAGCTCTAGCGTCCGGTCTTCAAGATCGATCAAGAGCCGCCCCTCGACCACGTAGAAGAATTCATCTTCCACTTCGTGCTGGTGCCAGTGATATTCGCCTTCGATCACGCCCGCGCGTACTACTGAATCGTTGACCGCGCACAGCGTCTCGTTGTACCACTTGTAGGCGCAGCCGTCGGCAATCGCCTTGACGTCGATCGTCTCTAAAGGCCCGAAGCGTACGTCCAGGCGCGTTTCGTAGGGATAAGTTTTTGGATCGCTCATGTCGTTTCTCCTCATGCTGACACGCGACACAGGAAACTGGCGGTTGATTTTTCTGTACCAGGAAGAGACGAACGGCGCCGGCAGCGGCTTGTCGCAGAGCGAACGTTAGTACGGCGCTCCCTCACTGTTTGAATGCGGTTCTGTGCTGGGCCAAGGAACCGCGCGCGTCAGCAAGCGGCCGCGACACGCCACTAGGAAACGGCTAAGCGTGACGAAAGCGGCGCAGATTTTGACCATCGAGGCCACCCCCAATCTCTGGAGGGTACGAATGTGAAGCGTTTCTTGAGGCTCAGAAATGGCCGCTCATAAAAGCGGTAAGAAGGTGTGCAAGAAGGATGGTCGCGCCGAGAGTGGATACTGTTCCAATACCATTGCGCCAATTCGGGCGATGCAACACATCGCTGAAACGAATGAGCCACGTGCGCCCAACAAGTAACAGCGCCCAGCCGATCGGTGCTCCCAGCGCAGTCGAGTGAGGCGTATCGGCTTGTACACCAAAGACCATAGAAGCGACGAGCCAACAGCCCACTGCGGCAACGGCAGCGGCGATGCGAACGGGTCCGTGCCATCGCGGGAGGTGGCCGTTGAGATAAAGCGAAAGTGAAAGTAATGTCCCCGCGGAAAAGAACTGGAACTGAACAAAACTATTGGTCCACTGGCTGCTAAAGCCATGCTTGGGATGCCGGGCGTAGTTGATGACGAGGACGTAGGCGATAGCGAGGAGAAACACCGACACCGCTTTGAGGCCGCGACGGCCGACGTAGAGCGCCAGGAGCGGGATGGCAATGTAGAACTGCTCTTCCACCGAGATGCTCCAAAGTGGATTAACGGGATACGCCGGAATCCAACCGTAGCTGCTTATATACCAATTGCCTGCAAAAAAGGTGAAGGCTAGCCACGAGCCCGGCGCCCTGGGACCGGCGCCGTGGAGAAACCGTGCGAGGAGAACGAGGCCAAAGAAAACTGCAGAGTAGAGCGGCCAGATGCGGAGGATGCGGCGCATATAAAAGGCCTTCACGTGTATAGTGCCCGTTTGATCGTTCTCGCGAAGTAGCAATTCGGTGATAAGGAAAGCGCTCAGCAGAAAGAAAACGGGCACGCCGAAGTCACCGAGGAGGCAGAAGTTGTAGAGCCAGAAATGTTTCGCGGGATCAATCGGCAAAAAGTCCATGCGGTGGACCAGGAAGACAAAAAGGAAGGCAATCAGACGCAAGACATCTAATTCCGGACGATAATAGCGGCCAATGGTCGAAGGCCCGGCGGTGGAAATGGAAGACACGATGGGAGTGGATGTTATATTCCCGTGTTCTTTCCGAGGCCTTCAGAGCATGTTGACATATGGGATTGTTGGGAATTCCGGGCGTTCGCCCACGTCTTCACACGTTTCGCCCAGCCGGATCGGCCGCTATAGGCCGGCGAGTCCGGCAGCTTCCGCTCACGCCGGCCCTCAGGCGCGGCGCATTGAAGGCATTGTGGTGCTGCTCAGGGCAGGTATCCACGTATCCGTCAGAGCAACCGCGGCGTTGACGAAGCGAAGGAAAGATGATTGGCCCACAGGCGTAGATGCGGCACGTTCCAGGGACAAGTAGATTACAGATGTGTTTCACTGATAAAAGACGTATCCGCGCTGAATCCGCTGAACCCCAATGTTGTGTGGAAAGCCGGTACCCTGCCCGATGCGCTATTTGCTGCGTTCCATGCAATTCAGGAGATCCAAACTATTGACACTCAACTCATTTCTCAAACCGTACTGTCTTGTGATCGTTGCCGCGGGGGTATCGCTCACGTTCCCTGCTTATGCTCAGCTCGCAAATACCACGGCGTTGACAGGAACAATTACCGATAGCTCCGGCGCATCCGTCCCCGATGTAGCGGTGAAGGCCGTTAACAAGGCCACTCAGGATACGTATAACGCGAAGACCAACCCGGACGGCAACTTCACGATCCAATTTATCAGGATCGGCGCCTATTCGATTACCGCGACTAAGGACGGATTCTCCTCGGTCACGCAGGACGACATTCAGATTGATGCAAACCAGACTGTGCGTACCAATTTCACGTTGCAGGTTGGCTCGGTGAGTGAAAACGTGGTCGTCACGGCCGGCGCGCCCTCTGTCTCCACCGACAACGCCGCCGCGAAAGAGACGGTCAGCACCAGGGCCGTAGTCGAGCTTCCTTTGAACGGCCGCAACGTGCTCTCTATCGCCACTTCTACTCCTGGGGTTCTGCCCGGTCTCAAGGCCTCAAACGGCAATCCTCCGGGCGAAGGCTACATCGCCGCCGGTACGCGCGAAATCCAGAATGTGGTCACGCTCGATGGCGTCTCGATCATGAATAACCTGATCATGACCACGCCGTACCATCCATCGCCCGACGCGGTGCAGGAAATGGAAGTGCAGACCGGAACCTATACCGCGCAGTACGGCGGTTACATGGGCGCACATCTGAACGTGATCAGCAAGAGCGGCGGCAACGATCTTCATGGCGCGGTCTTCGAATTTTTGCGTAATGACAAGTTGAACGCGCGGAACTATTTTGCGAATCCCGCTCAGCCCAAGCCGACAGTACGCCAAAATCAGTTCGGCCTGGTGGTCAACGGTCCGGTCATGATCCCCAAGCTGTATGACGGGAGAAACCGCACGTTCTTCATGTTCGATTACGAAGGCCTGCGGGGAAACAGCCAGGCGTCCAGCGCCGCCACGGTTCTGACCAGCCGCATGCGTGGCGGAGACTTCTCGGAACTGCTGCCGGCCACCCAGCTTCGGGATCCTCTAGGCGGCGTCTTCGCCGGCAATCTTATTCCGGCGAATCGTCTTTCGGCGCAGTCGCTTCGCGCGCTCAACTACATGGCGCTGCCCACGGTTGCGGGAACAGGGAATAACCTGGTGGGCAACGCGCCGAATAACGACCGCTTCAACCAAGCCATCGGCCGTCTCGACCAGAACCTTGGCGACAAGACACGCCTGTTCTTCCGCTATGCCTGGGCGGATGAAGCCTTCCTCAACAATACGAACGCCAACATCAGCGGCTCCACCACGCTTCCGGTAGAAACCAAGAACTGGGTTCTCGGCTGGACGCAGACCCTGACGCCAAACCTGGTAAACGACATTCACTTCGGCCATCAGGCATTGGCGACAAACGCGCTGAACTATTGGTACACCAACGGCCTTGCCACAGCCGGTACCGATCTTGGCATTCCGGGCTTCAATGTCGATACAACCAGCAACTCGCCGGGCATTCCATTTTTCAACATTACAAATTACGTGGGACTCGGAAACGGCGGCACTAACTGGTTCCAGACCGACGCCTCCTGGCACGGTACCGATGCCCTCACCTGGATTCACGGCGGCCATACGATCGTCGCCGGCGTGGAGTTCCTGAAGCTAATCACCGGCCGCCAGGCGGTCAACTCGCCGCTCGGTCAGTTCAATTTTACGGGCGCCTATACCGGCAGCGCGGCAGCCGATTTTCTGCTGGGCTACATCAACCAGACCACGACACCGACAGCGCAGGTGACCAACATCGTGGCTCAGTGGCGCGACGGCTTCTACGTCACCGACAAGTGGACCGCCACGCGCCGCCTTACGCTCGACGTCGGCTTGCGTTATGAGCTGCCCACGGTTCCCTATACCAAGAACGGTTTTGCAAACATCCTGAACGCGGATCAGACTGCCCTCCTCCCGACGAACGCACCGGTTCCGGGCTTCGGTCTCATTAACGCGAACCACAAGAACTTCGCGCCTCGCATCGGCGCCGCGTACCGCATCACGGACAAGACAGTGCTTCGCGCCGGCTACGGCATGTACTACAACCCGAACCAGAACAACTCGTTTACGTTCCTGAGCCAGAATCCGCCGTTCGGAACGGTGTCGACTTACAACGGCGCGACCGGCACTCCGAATCTGACGCTGGGCAATCCGGTGGTGGGCGCCGCGGGACGTCCGCCGGCCACGGTATACTCACCCAATCCGTACCTACCCAGTGCCAGCATGAACCAATGGAACGCCAGCCTGCAACAGTCGGCCTGGAACAACGCGGCCTTTGAGGTCCAATACATCGGCTCGCAGTCGATACACCTGGACCGCAGCTACTACAGCAACCGTCCGGCTCCCGGCGCCGGCAACGTTCAGCTTCGCCGGCCGAACCAACTGTGGGGCGACATTCGCACGATCCAGAACGATGAAACCGCGAGCTACCATGCGCTCAGTTTTACCTACCGCCAACGTTTGAACCACGGGCTTACCGCATTGGCCTCCTATACCTGGGCGCACACCATTGATGCGGGAACCGACTCGAACGGCGGCGGCCAGCCAATGGATCCGTATGACTGGCATCGCGACTTCGGCAGCGCCAACTGGGACGTTCGCCACCGGTTTGTTGCCAACTTCAACTACGAAGTGCCGTTCTTTAAGGACTCGAGCCACGCGCTACTGCGCTCGGTTCTCGCCGGCTGGCAGGCAAACGGCATCGTGACGGTGCAATCGGGAATGCCTTTCAATGTGGTCATGGGCGGCGACAATGCAAACACCGGCACGAGCGGCATTCAACGTCCGAACGTCGTTGGAATAGCCAGCGCGTCCTGCGACGGCAGCAATCCGCGCGTCAATTGCGTGAACCTCGACGCTTTCCAACAGCCCGCGGCTTTTACCTTCGGCAATGCCGGCCGCAATATTCTGCGCGGTCCCGGGATACAAACGGTCAACTTCTCGGGGTTCAAGAACTTCTCGTTCAAGGAACGCTACAACGTGCAGTTCCGCGCCGAATTCTTCAACCTGTTGAACACGCCGATCTTTAATAACCCGAATTTCACGCTGCCGCTACTCACCGGCGCGGCAGCGTATTCCGCGGCAAACATCCAGAACTTTGGAACCATCACATCCACCCGCCAGGATAATCGCCAGATCCAGTTTGGATTGAAGTTTCTGTTCTGATCACTCGACCTAAATAAAACAGCGCCGCTGGAATGGATTTCCGGCGAGCACTGTTTGTTTGCAGCGACGCTCGAGGCCTATTCCGAGCGGACGGCTCAGGCCCGGATGCTCTGAATAAGGCCGGGAAGGTTCTCGGGAAAAAATACTTCCGCCGTGGCTTTTAAAGCTCGGATCGACCACCATCGGTGACCGCCTATCAGGTTCTCCTCTAGAGGAGTCCAGTTGTCGCGTGAGAGTGTTTGATTCGAAATACGGATTAAAAAGAAATGCTCTTCCGCCAGAACCTGTTCTCCGCTCGGCAGCCGGAAGGTCACTTCCTGTTTCCAGACCGGCTCTCCAACTGAATTTGCTTGAATACCCGTCTCTTCGAACAGTTCACGACGGGCTGCTTGAGCGAAGGTTTCGTCCGCTTCGAGGCCGCCTCCCGGCGTGGCCCAGAATGTCCTCCCCTTCAGAGGTCCTTCTTTGTTCTCAAAACGAAATAGAAGAACTCATCACAAGTGTTGAGGATAACTAGTCGAGCAGAAGGACGTCTCCGCATTATCGAGCGCCGCCGCCGCTCTCAATCCCCTGGAACGATGTTAGATTCACGTCTTCTTTCCAAAAGCGGCGATTGTTAGGGCCTCAGAGCGTGTTGACACACGAGCTCATTGGAACTCCGGCGCGAATCATCCTGACATAAGCACGGCGCCATCACTCGAAGTTTAAGAGTTCGACGGTATCGAAGAGATCCAGTTCCTCGGGCGTCGGCACTTGGAATATCTCGGACCATCGCAAGATTCTATCCCGTCGTATGGGCGGGGTTTTCGTATCCCGGCGTTGAATCCTGTCGAAGGCATCCGCGGGCGCGCATAGACAGGCTCGTGAGTGTGCGCTCTCTTAAAATTCAGACCTGGATGCGCACTCGTCAGGTTTAAGTTCGGTTGTGTTCCCCGCCGCGCGCTCGTCGCGGGTCGTCTCAATGGCGAGCTTGCTTAAAGCATCTTGGCTTTCAGAAAATCGATTATCCCAAAGCTCCTCGTCCGGGAGTTCTTGGAGAAGCCACTGCGCGATCCGGTCCTGTTCCTCAGGCGACAAAGCCGCAAGTTTTGCAACCGCTGTGTCTAACATTTCGGTCATCACTCGAAGTATAGCCGTGGGAGCGTCAGGGGGCTAAACGGCGCTGCGGAACCGTACCGAATCAGAACTGTCACCCGCGCCGACGTGTTTCGGCGATTAAGTAGCGTTCTTGGACAAGTGGAAAACAGGCCTTCTCACAGAAATGCATATGGGACTCCTGTCCTACAAATCGAGCGGCACGGCAAACTCCGCCAGCCGGTCGCGAATCGATTGCGGCGCATCCGCCACTACCTCGCAATAGGTATCTTCATACCGCTTCGAAACAATCGCCGCGCGATCGTGCAGCAAGTGCAGCGCGCGTCCCTCGGCCAGCGGCAAACGAAAACGCTGGCGCGCCACGGGATCTTGCACCAGCCATTTATCAATCAACTTCAGAAGTTCCGGTACGCCATCCCCGGACTGGCCCGAAACCGATGCGGCTGGCGTTTCATGGGGCCGCGCGCTGTCTCCCAACAGCCGGTGCGTGTGGGCCGCCAGATTCTGATCGCGCTCTCCTTCGGGCAATCGATCGCTCTTATTGAAAACCAAAATTTGCGGCGTAGTCTCGGCTCCAATCTCCGCCAATACCTTCAACACGTGTGCCGTCTGCTCGGCGGCCACCGGCGAGGTCACATCCACCACGTGCAGCAGCAAAGCCGCGGCGGTCACTTCTTCGAGCGTGGCGCGAAATGCGTCGACCAAGGTCGTCGGCAGATTGCGTATGAAGCCGACCGTATCGCTGACGAGCACCTGGCGCCGCGATGGCAGCCGTATTTGCCGCACAATCGGATCCAAGGTTGCAAATAGCCGCGCATCCGCGAGCACGCCCGCTCCGGTAAGACGATTGAACAGCGTCGACTTCCCGGCATTCGTATAGCCGACCAGGCTGACGGTGGAAAGCGGAACAGCCTGCCGTTGCGAGCGCTGCACGCCGCGCGTGGCGCGCACTCGTTCAATCTCGTGCTTGAGCTTCGCGATGCGGCTGCCGATCCGCCTGCGATCCGTCTCGAGTTGCGTTTCGCCCGGTCCGCGCGTTCCGATGCCGCCGCCTAGCCGAGACATCTGGATCCCCCGTCCGGTCAGCCGTGGCAATAAATAATTGAGCTGCGCCAGCTCCACCTGCAGCTTGCCTTCACTGGTGCGCGCGCGGCTCGCAAAAATATCCAGAATGAGTTGGGTGCGGTCCAGAATTTTGGCCTGCAAGCGCCGCTGCAGGTTGCGCAGTTGCGTGGGCGTCAGTTCCTGGTCGAAGACGACGGCTTCGATCTCCTCCGCCTCAACGCGCGCTCTGAGTTCTTCTACCTTCCCGGAACCGAGCAGCGTTGCCGCGCTAAGCGTGGATCGGCTCTGCGTCACCCGGCCCACAACGTGGGCTCCAGCGCTCTCGGCGAGCGCGGCCAGTTCTTGCAACGGTTCTTCCGGATCGGACATCTCGTCCATCCGCGGCCGCGGAGTGCGGCTTCGCGCATTCAGCTCTACTCCAACCAGCAGCGTTCGCTCGGCTGGTGCGCGCACTATGCGCTGCTTTCTTCCTGGTCGGAGGACGGTGCCAGCGGAACCCCCGGAGTACTCGACGAGCTCCCGCCATGCGCGGCCGCGGCGTGCATGGGTTTTGAAACCACAACCGTCGAGATGGCGTGTTTAAAAATGAGCTGCTCCTGATTGTTCGTTTCGAGAACCACCGAGTACTTGTCGAAACTCTTGATGCGGCCGGATAACTTGACACCGCTCATCAGGTAGATGGTCAGAAAGGTCTTGTCCTTCCTGGCGTTGTTGAGGAACGCTTCTTGAATGTTTTGCGCAGGCTTTTCCACGTCTGATTCCTTATTGTTTGACAGCGCTCAAGCGCTCTGAAAGGGCGTACATGGCCTTCAGGTGCAATCCCCAAGTTATTTCTATAGTACTTGAGCGTGTTAGCTGGCGGAATTACGCTGGTCAGTCGAGCTGCTCGGGCTCGATCGCGGGCGATTCGCCGGCGGCTTTCTTCTCCCAGTACTTCCGGACCCACGCTTCCCAGCTCTTGCCGGCCGCCGTATCGCGCCCGCTGAAAGCCAGCGCCGCGATATCCGAGTACGGGACGCTCACTCGCGCAGCGCCGCTTGCCGGCAACACCCGCACCAGCGAATCGCCGAGCGTCGAAGCCGCGCGCCGGTCATAGATATAGCCTTCTATGACGCTCCCATCCTTGCGGGTGATCGTCACATCGCCGCGATACTCGAATGCCTTCTCGAGCGCGCTCCGCAGTTCTTCTTCGTTTGCGATCGACGGAATCAGGCCCTGGAGACGCTCGTGCTCAAAGCCCGGCGAGACTTCGAGAGCGTCCGGATTTACAGGCGCGCTACTCACTCGATTTGCACCAGCGGATTGTAGGAATGAACGGGCTTCGGCGGCTCGGCCAACATATCGAGCGCTTCCCGATCCGGGTAATGGTTGAACACGTACGCCTTCGCCATCGCGAAAAAGCCGCGCACGGAGCCGAAACCGTAATCCACGCCCGACGCTTCGTATCCGCTATGCACCATGCAGTTCGCGCATTTTGAATTTCCGGATTCCGTGCCGTACTGCGCCCAGGCCGTCTCCGCCATCAACTCAGCGAAGCTGTCGGCATAGCCGTCCTGCAGCAGGTAACACGGCTTCTGCCATCCAAAGACGTTATAGGTCGGCATGCCCCAAGGCGTACAGGAGAAATTTCTCTTGCCCATCAGAAACTCGCCGAATAGCGGAGACATGTTGAAGTTCCAGGCACTCTTGCGATTGGCGAGAATGGCGCGGAACAGCCGGCGTGTACGCGCCCTGCCGAGAAAATGCTGCTGATCGGGCGCCTTGTCGTAAGAATAACCGGGCGAAAGCATCATGCCTTCCACGCCCAGGCTCGTCATCTCATCGAAGAAGCGCCGCACGCTGTTGGGATCGGCGC
>Ga0193753_10001661_pt1 | contig 18702 bp, 22 predicted proteins | sample H1c2metaG_FD_144925 | JGI IMG/M metagenome (GOLD analysis project Ga0193753, IMG submission 144925) | Soil microbial communities from a riparian zone of the East river system, Colorado, United States - H1c2 | ecosystem: Environmental > Terrestrial > Soil > Riparian zone | place: USA: East...
CCGGGCGACGTTGACTTCACGGTGGGCGCGAGCCTGCCGGTCTCAGGACTGACCGCATGGCAAGGGCTATTCCAGCACGGCCGCCTTCAAGCCGGCCAGAGCGTCCTCGCGCACGGCGCGGCCGGTGCAGTCGGTTCGATGGTTACGCAACTCGCACGAGAAGCCGGCGCCTACGTCATCGGCACCGGACGCGCGGCCGACCGTCAGAAGGCGCTCGACTTCGGCGCGAATGAGTTCGTCGACCTTGAGAACGACACACTGGAAGATATCGGCGGAGTCGATCTGGTGTTCGACGTCATCGGCGGCGACATTGGGAAGCGGTCCGCAGGCCTGATTCGAGCCGGAGGAAAACTGGTTTCCATCGTCGGCCCTGCCGAAGTACAGCCTGTCAACGGTCTGGCGGTCGACTTCGTTGTCGAGTCCGATCGTACCCAACTGAGTGAGATAGTCCAACGGGTGCGGGACGGACGACTGCAGACGAACATCGGCAACGTAATCAGCCTCGATGACGCCATCGCCGCCTTCAATTCGACCAAGCGGTTCAAAGGAAAGACTATCATCCGAATTCGCCCGTAAGGACATGGAAGGTCGAAAGATTATGGCCTCCCCGTGGATTACTCACCCCTTAACGAGTTAAGAAACTATGGAGTATGTACGCCAGTTTTGGATGTGCATGCTCCATTTTCTTTCGGTTTTGGCAGTCTAAATAATCTTTCTGATTTTCAGAGGGGCTCAAAAGGTGGTAAGGCAGTTCCAGTCAGACTTACGGCCTTTCTAAACGACATATTGTACAACAGTTACGGATCTGTTGTACAATACAGCGCTGAGTTACAGTATCAGGAAATCCTTTTTTCATGGCATCTGTAAAACCTTTGAGCTTATCGGTACCTATGTCATTGTCAGGTAAATGGCATTAAAATAAAATTGCTAAATAATGAATAAACAATTAAAAATAGAATTAGTAAACCCTCAAACCAACGTGTTAGCGTTTAAGTTGATAAAGCTTAACGATGATAGGTATTTTAAAAGTCTGAAAAGCTATAACTGTTATAAAGTGATCTTGATTAGTAGAGGGAAAGGTCAATTAACTTTTGATACGGCAAAGTATGATTTCTCTGAAAATTGCCTAATTAGATTTCCAATTTACCAACCTTTTCAAATCGAGGCAGATGGCCCACTCGATGGAATATTACTTCAGTTCCATCCGGATTTTTTTTGGAACCATAAATACGACATGGAATTAACAAGTAAGCAGGTGCTATTTAAGAGTATTGGTGAAATCCCCTTAATAAAAATCAGTAAAGAGGAAATGGCTCAACTCCTGTATCCGTTAGACCGCCTTCTTTTAGAACTCAACAGTGACCGTTTAGGTCGTTATGATATAGCGATCTCCTGGGTGAAAATATTCATGATCTATGCCTCACGGATAAAAATGGAAAGAGGTATGATTCATTCGGAGGCACTCTCAGAGGTTCATTACATTATTCGGGAGTTGATCAATGCAGTGGAAGAGCACTTTCAGCACAAGCACCGGCCAGCGGACTATGCAAAATTATTGAACGTTACCGTCAAAACGCTGAATCGTATGGCTAAGCAACATCTGGAAAAGACCGTTGGCGACATGATTTCAGAACGTATAATAACACAAGCTAAGCATGAATTATATTTGAGTGACAAGCCAATAAAACAAATTGCCCATGAACTTGGATTTCTTGACGTAGCTTATTTCAGCCGTTTCTATAAGGTACGAACTACTGTATCCCCGGACGGTTATCGTAAATCATTCAGGGAAGATACCGAGTAAGCGGCGGTTGATTTAGCGCTCATATCATGCTTAGTTGTTGAAATATCATTTACTTTGATATCAAATCATCGCGGCCAGGTCTGAATCTTTAAAAACAGGTGTATCAGTGACATTAATAGGAAGAACTAATTACATTAATGACAAGAAACTCCATGTTATCACTGACTGCTTCACGATAGAAAATATTCCTTCTTTCTCTGTCAACGAAAGCCATAATTGATAAAATCCTGATCATTTTCTACGTTCATAACATTTTGAGTAAAAGTATTTTGCCAGGGCGATGAAACTACGCTATATGCCAGGGCCTACAATGGATAAAAGGCACTATCTGTTGTTAAATCAGCCTACAGGGGCGATAAACATCAATCACTTATATACGACTATACATATTCCTTTTGCGTTTGCAGGTATTCTTTCGAACTATGTTTTTGGAATAATTCTGATACAAGACATATAGTCAAAACTATAAACGGTTGTAAGTAATAGTTTAAGTGAATGACCATAAAGTGCAAAGGATTGTCCCTTTTATCCATTTCTTTTTAACCGTAGCGGTCTTAATTTGCAAATAGAAATAATTTTCTATGACCGAAGAAGACGATGTCAATTCCTATGAATCGAAAAGTTTGAAGGAGCATTTTTATTTTGAGATGTTTATGATACCGGCGAATATTTCAATTTTTTGTTTGTTCCTTGAATGACGTATTTATTGTGGTAATAAATAATGAACATTTCACAACGATCGTGCGGAATGGTGCAGTTACAGATACCCGGGAAATTTTAAATCCAGCAACCTCAATACCCTCCTTTAGAGCTAATCAATTTAGCGGAGTAAATGTGACATATGTCAATTTCCAAGTGAGCACGAGATAATACTTTGCGCATCTCGTACTTTATGACTTGGGAAATCAGGCCGGGTGTAGTTTAATTTTTTAACTCTATTTAATGTATGATATCAATAGACGTAGATGAATACAGGCTTAGAACGGAAAGTAAAGATTTTTATTTGGACGTCATCCAGGGCCTGACACAAGTCCCCAAAAGACTTCCGTCAAAATACTTTTACGACAAAAAAGGCGACAGTCTCTTTGAGGCAATAATGATGTCCCCGGATTATTATCTTACAAGATGTGAAATGGAGATTTTTACTTGCCAAGCCAAGGGAATTGTTGATAGTTTAATAGCTCAAAACTTAGATTTTGAATTAATTGAATTAGGACCTGGCAATTGTGCTAAGTCAATTCATCTGTTACGAGCCCTTATCACCGCGAATGCATCTTTTAATTATATACCTATCGATATATCTGAAAATGTAATCAGTGAACTGCAATCATTTCTACCCAGTAATGTTCCGGAGTTGCGGTTTAATGGATTAGTAGGCGATTACTTTGACACACTGGCATTCCATTGCCTGTTGCCCGGAAAGCGGAAAGTTGTGATGTGTTTAGGAGGCAATATCGGCAATATGACTGTAGCGGAAAGTAACCAATTCTGTGAAAAGCTACGTGGTTATTTGCAGTCCGGTGATCAGTGTATTATCGGATTCGATCTCGTCAAACATCCTGCTATTATCAAGCGGGCATATGATGACCGGGGCGGCCTTACCAGGGAATTTAATCTAAACCTGTTGAAGAGAATTAACCGGGAATTGCAAGCCAATTTCAAGATTGACCAGTTTGATCATTATTGTAGCTATGATCCTCTGACGGGGGCGGCGAAAAGCTATCTTGTTTGTTTAAGCGATATGGCAGTGAATCTAGCCGGTGCCAGCATTTCTCTTGAGAAAGATGAGTGTATATGGACCGAAATATCACAGAAATATTCAAAAAGTCAGATTCGCCAAATGGCAATTAACAATGGGTTTATCCATGCTGCAGATTTTTTGGACACTAAATCCTGGTTTATGGATGCAATTTGGACGGCTGTTTAAATCAAATAAGAATGGAAAGATTTGATGCGATAATTATTGGATCCGGCCAGGCAAGCAATCCTCTGGCAAAGAGATTGTCCAAGGAAGGTAGATGCGTAGCAGTTGTCGAATTGGCGTATATAGGGGGTACTTGTATTAATTACGGATGTACTCCCACAAAAACTTTAGTTGCCTTGGCTAAGATCATTACCCGGGCACGCCGAGCGTCAGACTATGGCATCGCGCTAAATAATGATGTACCAAAGTATAAGTTAATTAATCAACGCAAGAACGAAGTGGTAGCCGACTTCCGCAAAGGACTTGAAAGAACACTGGTTCAAGATCCTAACATTACAGTTTATCATGGGAAAGGCAAGTTTTCGGGATATAAAGAAATCTGTGTGCAATTAGAGGATTTGAGCTATAAATCCATTACGGCGGAGTCGATATTTATTAACACAGGAGCTCGGGCTCATATTCCGGACATTGAAGGGTTGCAATCAGTAGACTTCTTTACGTCACAAACAATTTTGGACCTTGAATGTCTGCCAAAGCATTTACTAATTGTTGGCGGCGGCTACATCGCACTTGAATTTTCACAGATTTTTCGGCGGATGGGCAGTCTCGTCACCATTATCGAGAAATCTTCCAGATTGCTACCGAAGGAAGACGAGGATGTGGGGCTAGAGATTAGCCAGATTCTTAAAGCCGAAGGCGTGAAAATCATTACTGATGTAACAATTGAACGTGTAGTTTCAGAATCCGATGATTCTATTAATGTAGAAATTTCTGTCGCGGGAAAGTTACATACATTGTCAGGCACTCATCTTTTGATTGCCACCGGCAGAGTGCCAAACACAGAAGACTTGGATTTATTGAAAACACGTATTCAAGTTGATGAGAAGGGGTTTATTTCAGTTAATGAGCACTTAGAAACGACAGAATCAGGAATTTATGCGCTCGGCGATGTGAAGGGCGGCCCAGCATTCACTCACGTATCTTATCACGATTATATAGTATTGGCTGACAATTTGTTTGGTAAAAAGGCTTTTTCTATTCGTAATCGATTAATTCCTTACTGCGTTTTTACCGATCCTGAGCTTGGAAGAATTGGACTCACAGAAAGGGAGGCAACTGAAATGGGGCTAAATTTTTCCGTAGCAAAAATGAAGACCTCGTTTATTGCCAGAGCAATTGAAACGGGCGAAACAAGCGGATTTATAAAGGCAATTGTTGACAATAAGACCAATAGGATTTTGGGAGCTGCCGTTATAAGCACGAACGGTGGCGAATTAATGTCGCTATTGCAGATTGCTATGCTGGGCGGCCTTACGTATGACCAATTGCGCGACACTATGTTTGCTCACCCAACGTATGCCGAAGCTATTAATAATCTATTCAATCCAATACATCTACAATCAAGAAATCAATTATGATCAGTATTCGCCAGGTAAGTAAGTCTTTTGGAGACAATACAGCTATAAATGGCCTTAGTCTTGATATTTCTGACGGCGAACACGTTATATTATTGGGACCGAGCGGAAGCGGTAAAACTACCTTGCTCCGCATGATTAACGGTCTCATTACACCTTCATCCGGTACAATACTGATCAATGGACAGGACATTGGGGAGCAGCCTCAACATGAACTGAGGCGACAGATTGGTTACGTACTGCAACGCAACAGCCTCTTTCCACATTATTCTGTCGAAGAGAACATTGGTGTGGTACCAAATCTGCTAAAATGGAACAAACAAGCCATTCGACAAAGAGTTAAGGAGTTGATGAAAAAGTTGCATTTGCCTGAAAAATATCTCTCCCGTAAGCCAGACGAATTAAGCGGAGGCGAGGCACAGCGGGTAAACATTGCGCGTGCTCTTGCCACAGATCCACCGATATTATTAATGGACGAACCATTTAGTGCGTTAGATGCTATTGCCAGAAAATCAATACGTGAGGAATTTATGCAGTTGGATGAATTTCAGAAGAAAACTATCATCATGGTTTCACATGACATTCAGGAAGCATTTGAATTAGGTGATACCATTCTTTTGCTTCATCATGGGGAATTGGTTCAGAAAGGAAGACCATCGGAACTATTATACAACCCTGCTAATGGTTTCGTGAAACATTTTCTTTCAAACGACTATTTACAACTTTCGCTTGCAGTTACATCCATTGCCGAATTATGGAATTATCTGTCCGGAGAAGGCAATAATGTAGAAGATTTTGCAGGAGAACTTGCCTGTGATACTACCGTATGGAAAGCGATGGAGCTCTTTCAGGGTAGAAAAGAAGATTGTCAATTCGTAGCGATACGACATGAACGTACTGGTGAATGGAAACGCGTTACATGGGGTAATCTCATGAATGCGTATAATTTACTTCAATATAATAGTCGCAGATGAACGATGATATTAGTCTTTGGGATTTTGTTACCCGTCATTGGGAGAAATTGCTTGAGCAAACCGGGCAACATATCGGGCTTACTTTTATGTCAATATCTCTTGCGATACTCGTTGGCGTTCCAACAGGTATTCTCATCAGCCGAAAGAGAAAGTTGTCATCGCCGATTCTTGCATTCGCAGGAGTTTTGCAAACAATTCCTAGTCTTGCATTGCTCGGACTGCTAATTCCCGTGTTAGGTATTGGACCCAAACCAGCCATTGCGGCATTGTTCTTATATGGTCTACTTCCAATCATTCGCAACACATACACCGGCATTGTAAATATCAATCCAGAGATAAAGGAGGCTGCAAGAGGTTTGGGCATGAGCTATAAGCAATCATTGCTGAAAGTTGAGCTACCCCTGGCAATGCCTATAATAATTGCTGGCATTCGCATCGCAACGATTATCAACGTAGGGGTAGCGACGCTTGCGGCTTATATAGCCGCCGGTGGATTGGGTGAGTTTATTTTTGGTGGAATTTCCCTAAACAATACAACAATGATGCTTGCAGGAGCAATACCTGCGGCCTTGCTGGCTCTTCTTTTTGACTTTCTGCTTTCACGTTTTCAAAAAATGAGATTCAGGAAAGTTGCAAGCATTTTTTACATCATGATGGCAATTGTTTTGCTTTCAGGTTTCTATATAATTCCGTCCATCGAGAGGAGCAAATTATTGGCCGGATTTACTCCTGAATTTATGGGGCGTGCTGACGGCTACATCGGCCTGCAACAAACATATGGTTTAAACATACCGACGGTGGTTGTCAACGATGCTGTCATGTACAAAGCAATTTATGAAAAGAAACTTGATGTAGTAAGCGGTTATGGTACCGATGGTCGGATCAATGCTTACAAGTTGGTTAGTTTGGAGGATGATAGGAAAATATTTCCTCCTTACTATGCTGCGCCGATCATAAAGGAGCGAACACTGGAGCGATTCCCCGAGTTGGAATCTGTCCTTAACCTGCTGGCGGGCAGAATTAATGATTCGACGATGACTTCCCTTAATTATCAGGCAGACTATCTGCATCGTGAACCAGCTGTTATTGCACGCGAGTTTCTTGAAAGTCAAAATTTGTACAAGCCATCCCGTCCGGTCGGTAAAAGCTCGGTCAGGATTGGCTCCAAGGTGTTTGATGAGCAATATATCCTGGCTAGCATATATACACAGCTTATCAGGGGTTATACAGATCTGAATGTTTTGCCGAAAACCGGGTTAGGCGGGACCAAAATATGCTTTGATGCACTTATGAATGATCAAATTGATCTATACCCGGAGTACACAGGAACGGGTCTAACAGTCATGTTGCATGCTGATACCGCAACTGTGCGCAGGCTTGCAGTAAACAAGGATACAGTATACGCTTATGTGAATCGGGCATTTAAACAACGATTTCGGGTCAAATGGTTAATGCCGGTAGGATTCAATAATACTTACGCAATAATGATGCGAAAGGAAGACGTTAGGCGGTTGGGAATCCGGACAATTAGCGATTTGTCTAAATATTCAAACTTACAACGATGATAGATCTTAAAGACAAATATCGGCGGGTTCGTATGAGAAGCGAAGAAATCTGTGCAACGCTGAAAACAGAAGATTATGTGGTACAACCAGTGGGAGATGTAAGTCCGCCTAAATGGCATTTGGGGCATACATCCTGGTTTTTTGAGACCTTTATCTTATTACAGCATCTCCCAAATTATTCTTATTTCAATCTCTCGTACCCATTTGTATTTAACAGCTATTACGAAAGTTTTGGCGCTCGGGTTATTCGGACCAACCGTGGCAATCTAAGCCGACCGGCCGTCGAAGAAGTGTATGAATATCGTCGGCACATAGACGCAGCAATGGAGCAGTTACTTAGTTTCCCAATAAGTGACGAGCTGAATATACTTACTATTCTGGGACTTAACCATGAAGAGCAGCATCAGGAATTATTAGCGACCGATATCAAGTATATCCTAGGACATAATCCTCTCTTTTCTACGTATAGGGAAATAGCTAATTCAGTGGCAATAGACTTTCCCGCCGATGAATTTATAGGTATTAAAGGGGGCCTGCATAATATTGGCTACGGTGGCAATGGCTTCTGCTTCGATAATGAGCTTGGGCGTCACACGGTCTTTCTTCCGGCATTTAAAATAGCGAAAGACCTGGTTACGAATGCTCAATATCTCGAATTCATCGAGGATGGTGGGTATCGTAAACACGAATTCTGGCATGCAGAAGGGTTGGATTGGGTTAAAAATAATAACATTATTTCGCCACTATACTGGCATTGGATAGATGATGGGTGGCACTATTACAGTGCATCTGGAGTCCAACCTCTGAGGCTGGAAGAGCCGGTGACACATATCAGCTATTACGAGGCTTCCGCCTTTGCCGCATGGAAAGGAATGCGGTTGCCAACGGAATTTGAATGGGAGGCTGCCTGTAACCAATTTGGATGGGGCAACAGATGGGAATGGACTGCCAGTGCATATCTACCATATCCTGGATACGTCAGAGCCGCTGGTGCTATAGGGGAATATAACGGCAAATTTATGGTTAATCAGATGGTGCTTCGCGGAGCGTCAATTGTTACTCCACCCGGGCATAGTCGTCCAAGCTATCGCAATTTCTTCCATCCGCACCTGAGATGGCAATACACTGGCATCAGGCTGGCACAGAATATCAACTCGGATAACATTCATACATATGAGGGGCCATTGAAGGCAGTTATCCCCAAAGTTAGCGGCCTCCAATAGTAAATTCGGTATAAGTATTACTCACATTCAAAAATAAAAAAATGGAAAAGAATCTTCAGGAATTATCAAACGCAAAGAATGAAATGGTAACAAGTGGCCAAATCATTGACGCCGCGGAAAAGTATTTCGCGTCGAACATCAAAACCATCGACTTTGATGGTACTGTTACAGAGGGAAAACAAGCAATTATGAAGAAGCTGAATGACTTTGTAGGTTCCATTATAAAGGTGAATGAAATTACGCTTCACCGATCTGCGTCATTTAATAACGCCTCTTTTTCTGAATACATTTTTAGTTTCGAAATGAAGGATGGAAGTAAAATATATTGGCACGAGATAATCCGCTCATTATGGGAAAACGGTCAAATCGTAGAAGAGCGATATTTCAAAGGATAGCAAACAAGTGACGAAGAAGACAATGATTATTGTTCCGGTGGTATTGAGGACTAAAAAAAACATAAATGGATAAAGTTATTTTAAAAACGACGCTTATAAAAGCTCACCAGGAAACACTTCAACGCTTAAGGGATGAATATGAAAGCTATCAAAGCGATGGAAATTTGAATCTTGAGGACGTCCGTGACGCTGACGATAACTCACACAGAGAACAGACTGAAGAATTATTACAGGCCATGGAAAGGCAAATTCATCAGCGAGAAAGCGAAATTAAGATGCTTCATGATTTGGATTTTGGCAGCAAAACTTCTGTGACAGAAGGCGCAGTAGCACTTGTCAATAGCCAATATTATATTATTGGGATACCTGCGTGTCAATTTGACCTTGAAGGAAAGCATTTTGTTGCAATGTCACCTGATGCACCATTTTACCAGAAACTTATAGATAAGGAGCAAAGTGATTCCTTCGTTTTCAACGACAAGACGTTTACGATTGAAGCTATTTTTTAACCTTAAAAATGCAATTATGCTAAAATGGCCTGATATTATAAAATTTGCCAATAATGGCAATCCCGTTCCAGATAAAAGAGTAGAAAAGACACAAGAAGAGTGGAAGGCGCTCCTGACGCCAGATCAGTTCAATATTACCCGGCTTAAGGGTACAGAGCGTGCATTCAGCTCTGTACTTTGCTCTTATTTCGAGCCAGGAAGATATGCCTGTATTTGTTGCGGTACGGAACTTTTTGACGCTGAAACAAAGTTCGAAAGTGGAACAGGATGGCCTTCCTTTACTCAGCCGATAAAGGGGAATGCGGTCGCTTACCATAAGGATGGCTCCTTTGGTACGCTGCGTATTGAAGCGCTCTGTAATACGTGTGATGCTCACCTGGGACACGTTTTTCAAGACGGTCCTAAGCCTGGCGGACTTCGCTATTGTATGAATGCCCTTTCCCTGAAAAAGATCGCTGTAAATGAAAAAAAAGCAAATTTTGGCGGAGGTTGCTTTTTGTGTACAGAGGCTATTTTCCAACGAATTACAGGAGTGGTAAAAGTGGAGAGTGGTTACAGCGGTGGAGCTGTTATTAGCCCAACCTATAGAGAGGTTTGCAATGGTACTACAGGTCACGCAGAGATAATAGAAATTACCTACAAGCCAGATGAAGTATCTTTTGATGATTTACTGAGAATACATCTGAGCACCCATAATCCAACAACAATAGACAAACAAGGAGCAGACCGGGGTTCACAATACCGTAGTGTAATTTTTTACAGAACTACGGAAGAAAAGCAAATCGCGATGAAGATTATTGATGAGATGCAAAGATCATATTCGGATTTGATCGTCACCCAATTGGAAATGTTCGAACATTTTTATAAAGCTGAAGATAACCATCAGAATTATTATAACAGGAACCAGGAAGGAGGATATTGCCAAACGGTTATCGACCCTAAACTATCAAAATTCCGGAATGCGCACTATGACAAATTAAAACAATAATAAAGTACTCAGATAACTAAAAGCGAGACCACAATGGGTGAAGAACAAACTGAAAGAATAAAATGTCTAATCATTGGGTCAGGACCATCCGGTTATACAGCGGCTATTTATGCAGCTCGGGCAGATTTAAAACCAGTATTATACACAGGATTGTTTATCGGCGGACAGCTCGCAAAAACGTCCGATGTCGAGAATTATCCCGGCTATCCTGATAGCATAATGGGGCCAGAGATGATGGAGGGATTTCACCGGCAGGCGTCCAGGATGGGGTGCGGATTTGCGAATAGGTTACGTGAGTAATGTTGATTTTTCCCAGCCACCATATAAAGTTACAATCGATGAGAAGAAAGTGGTATTGGCAGATACCGTTATTATTGCCACGGGAGCGACACCGAAATGGCTGGGGCTTGATTCAGAACAGAAATATGCAGGTTGCGGCGTTTCAGCCTGTGCAACTTGTGATGGATTTTTCTTTAAAGGCCAGGACGTAGCGATTGTTGGCGCGGGAGACACCGCTGCGGAGGAAGCCCTGCATTTATCAAAACTTTGTAGAAAGGTGTATATGTTAGTTCGAAGATCGGACTTCAAAGCTTCGAAAACAATGGTTCATAGGGTTGAAAATGCGTCTAATATTGAAGTTGTATTTAACGTCGAAGTAAAGGATGTTCTTGGTGATGGACTAAAGGTCAATGGTGTGCATTTGTTCAATAATATCACACGGGATGACTCTGCATTGGACGTAACGGGTTTTTTTGTAGCGATCGGCCACCATCCCAACACTGATATATTCAAACCGTGGGTCATCATGGATGAGGCAGGGTATATCAAAACAAAAAGCTGTTCGACAAATACAAATATTCCCGGTGTTTTCTGTTGTGGCGACGCTCAAGATTCTAATTACCGTCAAGCAGTTACTGCCGCGGGCACGGGTTGTATGGCTGCACTTGATTGTGAACGGTTCCTGTCTGCAATGGAATATGGTTCTGTTGAATAATGAATATTCCTGTATCCAAATTTAACTAAAGCATATTGGCTGGCACGTGGCTTAACAAATACCGAAAGCGAACAATAACATGGATGAGTCATTAAACTTTGTTGAAGCAATCATCGAGGAAGATATTCGTAATCAGATTTATGATGAAGGTATCGTGACAAGATTTCCTCCAGAACCCAATGGATATTTGCATCTCGGCCATGCAAAATCTATCTGTTTGAACTTCGGACTTGCATTAAAATTCAAAGGGAGAGTTAATTTAAGATTTGACGACACTAATCCTGAACGGGAAAATATTAGCTATATAGATGCCATCAAAAAGGATATTAAGTGGTTGGAATTTGTATGGCATGACGAATTCTATGCTTCTGACTACTTTGAAACCCTATACGAACTTGCGACAGAATTAATCAAGAAAGGTCTGGCTTATGTGGACGATAGTACATCTGAAGAGATTGCTCAGCAGAAAGGTAGTCCCCAGATAGAAGGAGTTAATAATCAGTACAGGGAACGTTCAGTAGATGAAAATTTAGCGTTATTTGAAGCAATGAAACATGGTCAATTTGTGGACGGTGATAAAGTACTGCGTGCTAAGATCGATATGGGTGCTGCTAATATGCACATGAGGGATCCAATCATGTACCGTATCAAGCATGCCCCTCACTACAGAACTGGGGAAAAGTGGTGCATTTACCCCCTATATGATTTCGCCCATGGCCAGTCTGATGCTATTGAACATATTAGTCATTCTACCTGTACCCTTGAATTTGTTGCACATAGGCAACTTTATAATTGGTTCATCGCTAAATTGGAATTATTCCCCTCCAAACAGATTGAGTTTGCACGTTTAAACCTTGCATATACAGTCATGAGCAAGCGTAAGCTGCGGCAGCTGGTCGAAAATGGTTTAGTTGATGGGTGGGATGACCCACGATTACCTACGATAGCCGGTCTTCGTCGAAGGGGATATACGCCTTATGCTATTCAGGATTTTTGCGATCGAATTGGTGTTGCAAAGCGAGATACAATCACTGATCACCACTTGCTGGAATTTTGTGTTCGCGAAGACCTAAACCAGTCAGCTCAGAGAAGGATAGCAGTTTTAAGGCCATTGAAGGTAGTTTTAACTAACTATGTAGAGGCAGCTACTGAATATATAATTTTAGAGAATTTACCTGGAGAGGACGTCAAGGGCAGCCGGGAAGTGCCATTTGGCAGAGAGCTGTGGATCGAGCAGGACGATTTTATGGAACATCCGACAAAAAAATTCTTCAGGTTGACATTAGGAGGAGCGGTTAGGTTAAAAGGGGCATATATCATCTTATGTGAGCATATTGTGAAAGATGAGTATGGCAACATCACTGAACTCCATTGTAAATATTTTCCAGAAAGTAAGTCAGGTAATCATCAGGGCAACTTTAAAGTAAAAAGCACGATTCACTGGTTAAGTATTCCTTTTGCTATCCCAGCTGAAATCCGGCTTTATGATAAACTTTTTAATTTGAAAGATCCTAATAAACTGGGAGACGATTTCATAGATCATTTTAATGGAAAAAGTATTCAGGTATTGCAAAGCGCCTATGTAGAGAATGATCTGGCGGCAGAGAGTTGTTTAGATATACACTATCAATTTATCAGATTGGGATATTTTATCAAAGACAAGAACTCAACCGCTGATCGTTTAATTTTTAATCGAACCGTCGACCTTAAAGAAGGCTGGAAGAAAAATTAAATTGTCTGTGGCAATAATTATGAACAAACCAAATGCAAAGTGCAGTATGTATCAAAAGAATATATGAGGCAATGTTCAATGAAGATGGTTTGGCCATCAAACCAGAAGAACTGCTCCAATCCTGACAATGAGTGCAAAGATGTATGGGCAAAAGATTTTTTATTTGAAGTATCAATTATTTAAAACTGTATAAAATGGAAAAGATTGAAATACACGAAGGTGAAAGGGGGATCTCTTTTTTTTCGCTAAATGTAGATGGGCGGGAGGTCGGAAGAATGATGGTCAATATTACTCCTGGCATATTAAAAACAGGATATACAAGTGTTGGCCTTACTCAACGAAAAAATGGATATGGAAGCAAATTAGTAAGTGCGGTAGTCGGCTATGCACGCGAAAATAATCTGAAAATAATGCCGGAATGTGGTTTTGTGGCTATGATGTTTAACAAATACCCGGAGACTTATGGAGACATTCGGGCTACGATGTAATTGAAATCATCAGTGTTGCAGGTGGTCTTAAAACGGAATCGATTCTGCCGGGCCTGAAAATAAACGAAAGTAAATAAATCTCTTTAATCAATAATTTTTTATGAACGACTTTTTGATGCCGAACGAACAAAACGTTTCGGAAAAAAATAAAAGAATCTTTGAAGAACTGAAGGGTATGTTTGGAAAGGTTCCTAATATTTTCGTGGCCTTCGCCAGTAGCGAAAATGGCCTCGAAAATTACTTCAATTTCCTCACCCAAAAGAACTCGTTGACTTATCGCGAACGCGAAGTGGTAAACTTGATTGTGAGTCAAGTGAATCAATGTCAATATTGTCTCAGCTTCCATAGCGCGATAGCCGCACGCATTGGTTTTAGTAATGAACAGATATTGGATATACGCGCTAATGACATTCGATTTGATAAGAAATTGAAAGCCGTGGCTGCATTGGCACATAATATTTCGCTCACAAAGGGAAAGATTGCCGGAGACATTCTCTTAGACTTCTACGAGGCAGGATATGATCAGGGGCATCTGGTCGACGTTGTGCTTGCGGTAGGCAATATCAGTACGTTTAACTTATTGTACGCAATTACAAATGTGCCTATCGATTGGCCACAAATAGAAGGATAGAATTCCAAAAATATATTTTAATGCAATGAGCGGGCAAAGCAAACAGGCATGGAAAAATATCCTGAATGTACTGGCTGCATCTAAACTATCCGTTAGGACATCATCAAGCTAAACACCACACTAAGAGATCCTGGGTACATACAAGCCTGCGTCGAGATCCGGAAAAGACACGCGGGGGCGTGAAGCCGGCACTCATGCTATCTGTAGTCAACCAGATGTTCAAGCCCTGGATATTGGTAGAGATAGAAGTTATCGCATATGGGGCGCCGGCTTAGAGAAAGCAACTAACTGAGCATTGCATCTAACATCCGGGAACGAATTGGGCAACTTTTTTGGAGGAACCAATGACTTTCAACATCAAGCTAAAATTTAGAAATCATGATACGTAAAAAACAAACTCTACGTCTGTTCGTAAAGGATATTACGGGTGATCTCGTTAAAGATCGTCAGGAAGTCACCATTAACTGGCGCGCTGGTCGACTGATTCTCGATGAGCCTTCGTTCAATGGTGGTAAAGATATTGGTCCCGATCCGTTTACAACTGTTCTGTCCGGTTTGGCAGGTTGTACATTGACTACCTTACGTATGTATATCAAAAGGAAAGGATGGGCTATTACAGACATACATTGCTCAGTGAATATGCTCCAACAGACAGAGCCATTCAAGACTTCGATTTTCAGGACACTTTCGTTCGGTCAGCCCGTAACCGATGAGCAAAAAGAACGGCTACTTTGGATTGCAAAGAACTGCCCGGTTGCGAGGTTGTTGCAAGGAGAAATCAATATAGATACACGGTTGTCTGACGATCCAACTGTATCAGCAGGTATGGGAAACTATCCTCCTTCGGATCAGGCTTCTACCGATGCCACAAAAAACTATTCGACTCAGTTATGACACTGTGAAATGAGCATCTTCCAGATACCCGTTGCATTGCCCTCAATAACTGCGTGATATTAAAATGCTTGTTGTACTTGAACATTGAACATTTCACGTTGGCTATTGAGTATTTAAACTCATTGATAAAATCCAGAAATATTCAATGCTCAACTCGAGAAGCCGCTAACTGTAGTTAGTGGCTTCTCATGTTGAATATGACTTTGATCCTCCTTACTTCCTTAAAATCTTCTCCATCGTCTTTCCTTTTGCCAATTCATCCACCAACTTATCTAAATAACGAACCTTTTGGATAAGTTTGTCTTCGATTTCTTCGACACGATATCCACAAATTACACCTGTAATTTTTGAAACATTTGAATTCATTTGTGGTGCCTGCGCAAAAAAGGTTTCAAAATCACTCTTCTTATCTATTTGTTTCTGTAATGCTTTTTGATCATATCCTGTCAGCCAACAAATGATGGTATCTAATTCTGCTTTTGTGCGACCCTTTTTCTCCGCCTTTTTAATATAATGCGGATAGACGCCTGCAAATGACATTTTATAGACTCTTGTGTTGTCCATGTTAATTATTATTATTTATCAAAATTAATTACTTGTAGTTAACCAAAGGGAATTGACGCATTTCAAATTTACTTCATTGTTGAAAATAATGGGGTCACAAAAAGAAAGCAACCGCCGACCAACGTTTCGAATCACGAAATTTCTTACCTGGTGGCCTGACTATCCCAGTTACTTCCCGGCTTTTCGGAAGTCACTAGAACGGGTAGTTTTTCGTCGGCCTGCGAATACTTCAGATTTTGGTTTTATTTCCTACCTTAGTAGCCAACTTCACCTGTTACATTTCACCCAACTTCAACTTTAAAGAAATCCAATTGAATCAGCATCAGCCGATTCATGATCAGTTATTTATTCACGCATAAACACTTGCAATGAAAACAAAACAAATTGGCCGCTTCGCCCTTTTTGTAGGAGTATTGGCTGCCTGCTCTGTACAGGCATTTGCACAAACAGAAAAATTAACGGCTACTATCTTACACCTTGACAGTGCCTTCTGGAAGGCGTATAATAACTGTGATACGGCCCACTTCAAAGACTTTCTCACCGATGACGTGGAATTCTATCATGACAAGGGCGGTGTTACTTTAGATGCAAAATCGCTCATCGAATCGCTCAATAAAAATATCTGCGGCAATGTGAACTCCCGGTTAAGGAGAGAAGCCGTTGCAGGTACTGTAAAAGTATATCCTATGCAGAATGGCAATGAAGTATACGGAGCCATTATCTCAGGGGAGCATAATTTTTATATTACGGAAAAAGGTAAGCCCGAATACCATAGCGGTACCGCGAATTTTGCACAACTTTGGCTGCTCAAAAATGGCGAGTGGAAGATGGCTCGCATTCTAAGCTATAATCATCATCCGCCGGAATATGTGAATACCCGGAAACAAATCGAATTGCCCGTCAAGAAACTTGACCGGTTGACGGGAACGTATAAAAGTGCACAGTTTGGCACCGTGATAGTCATACGTCAAAATAAAATTCTCGTATTAACTGCCGGTAAAGACAACTTTATGCTTTACCCCCAAACGGATACTTCGTTTTTTGTAAAAGACCGTGACCTCGTATTTCAATTCGCAGGGGATGCCAATGGCAAACCGCTTAAAATAATTGTAAAGGAGAATAACGCTGTGGCAGATGAGCTGATATTTGAGAAATGAACGCTGTACAACCCCGGATAATGTATAATTAATTCCACACTATTGACAAATCCAGGTTACCCGTAGATGATCTGCAATAGTTGGTTAAAAAATTGAGGCAATACAGGCATGAAACAAAAGATCCTACAGTTGGTAACGGGCCTTTTGCTTGTCCTGGTGACGGGTGTTTTCTGGGGAACCTGGTTTGCATTAAGCAGAACGATGCACGAATTACCCCCGGAAATATTTATCACTATTGGAAAACAGATAATGAAGAATGTGGCCGTGCCCATGAGCATTATTATGCCTCTTTCTCTTGCGGGACTACTGATTCTTTTGATTGCATCCTGGAAAAGGAAATCGGCTTATTTCTATTGTATATTAACGACGCTGTTGCTATTCATCCTCGCGCTGATCATAACAGTTGCCATTGAAGTACCAATAGATAACCAGATAAAAGACTGGACTGTTGCCAACCTGCCAAGCGGCTGGGCAGGTATCCGTGATCGATGGGAATTCTATCATACTGCAAGAACATTTATTTCGCTTGCCGGCATTTCTTTCTTCATCGTTGCCATAATGAACCGGAGAACAGAGTCCGCACGCTGATCACTACGGTGATCAATCGTATCCGGTGAGGGGAATTGACGTTGAACCCTATACCCCTTTTTTTGTTTCCCCTCAAAAACTCCAGGTTCGAAATGACCGCTTCAGAGGCCGACTTTGTCCGCCCACCCCATTTCGTTCTTGGAGACTACTTGTTCCGGAAATAACTTCACTACCCCCCAAAAAAATACCATGACAATGAAAAAGAGCAAGAAAATTCTAACTAATACAATGGTGACGGGAGCCTTAATACTGCAAGGTGCTCTCGGCAATGCGCAGACCGGCTCTGTTGAAGTTGCTTCCACCGAAATCATTCGTCCATTCAAGGTACACTTTTCGGATGCAGAGCTTAAAGACCTTCGCCAACGCATAGCGGCAACAAAATGGCCGAAGAAGGAGACAGTGGACGATCCATCGCAGGGCGTGCAGCTGGCGACCATGCAGAAGCTCGCGGCATATTGGGCGAAAGATTATGATTGGCGCAAAGTTGAGACAAAACTGAATGCCTTGCCGCAATTCATCACCACGATAGATGGGGTGGATATTCATTTTATCCACGTTCGCTCGAAGAATAAGAATGCATTGCCGGTCATCATCACACATGGCTGGCCAGGCTCGATCATCGAGCAATTGAAGGTCATCGGGCCACTTACCGATCCTACTGCCTATGGCGGAAAGGCTGAAGATGCTTTTGACGTTGTCATACCCTCGCTTCCCGGGCACGGTTTTTCAGGCCAGCCGACGACTACCGGATGGGAACCTGTCCGGATCGCCCGCACATGGATAGAACTAATGAAGCGGCTTGGATACAAAAAGTATGTGGCGCAGGGCGGAGATTGGGGGAATGCTGTTTCCGAAAT
>Ga0193753_10001662_pt1 | contig 18697 bp, 33 predicted proteins | sample H1c2metaG_FD_144925 | JGI IMG/M metagenome (GOLD analysis project Ga0193753, IMG submission 144925) | Soil microbial communities from a riparian zone of the East river system, Colorado, United States - H1c2 | ecosystem: Environmental > Terrestrial > Soil > Riparian zone | place: USA: East...
CACTTAAACCCTTGACACGTATGATCTCAACGACACGAGCCCCCCGACCGGACAAAGGTCGGGGGGCTCGGTATGGAGGCTGGCAGTCCGGGTCACGTTGGGGCTACATGCTGCCAGTGTAGCACCTGGGAGCGGAGGCTACAAGGGATAACGATGGCGCTTCCACCATCCCCGGAGTCCGTTCCGGGTCCGGTACCAGCACCAGACGATCAGGCCCCACGCACCTGGACCTCGATAGTTCCCGTTCCCCATGGGGATCTGCTTACCGTCTTCCCAGAGGACGACAAGGTCGGGGTACACGGCTTCCAGTGCTCGCCTCATGGCGATCCCGACCCCGACTTGGTCTTGGTCGTCGGCTTGGTGCCCGTGACCTCGGGCGAGTACCGCCTTGTTGACGATCTCGTCCGGGATGGTCGGAACCTTCATCGCAGCTTCACATCCTCGTTCCATCGCCTGGAGACAGCATCCTGCAAGTCGATCCCGTGAAGGTCGGCACATGCGCAGGCGGTTATGAGGACATCGGCCAGCTCGTTAGCGACGTCCTCGACGGTCCGACGTCCCTCGCCGCACTTGATGACGGCTCCGAGCACTTCTCCAGCCTCTTCCCCGACCTTCATGGCGGTCCGTTCGACCGTGGCAGTCATCGGCCAGCGGGTACGTTGCCAGGGTCCGACCTCGTCTTGTAGGTGCCTGATCGTAGTTGTCATGTCTGGTCCTTTCATGGACCTCTTCGGGGTCCTACGGCCTCCGGCCGGTCCTACGACCTTCGGCCGCAGTCCCGGCCGGGTCCTAGTTGCTGGATGCGTCCCCGAGCCGGGAGGCGAACACGGCGGAGCGGACGGCCTCGCCGGGTAGAAGCTTGAGCACTTCCCGCATGAAGGTGTGCCCGAATTGTTCGGCACTGGCCTGGCTGGGGATTCCTATGGGGAACTGGTAGTAGACGTTGTCCTCGTACGGGGTCCCGACGCCTCCGACAAGTCGCATGTGCCACTGGTCGCAGTCGGGACACATCCCGGTGATCAGACGTAGTCCGGTACCCTGGTCCGGACACAGTCCGACCATTGTCTGAGCGCATAGGACGATCTCTGCCCGCACCAGTGGGTTGATGTCGAAGTTGCTCGGCATGAGTGTCCTTTCATTGCCGTCCGTCGCACGGTGCCCGACAGACGTCGGTTGCGTCCGTGCACTGCCCGCTTGGTGGGCTTTGGGTCGGATGGGGATAGGCGTACGTCGAAAGCATCGCAGAAGATTTCCCCCATGAGCAGAGTCCAGGCCAGTACGGCGAGGACTCCGCTCGGGTACATGAGGAATTCGAGTAGGTACTCCATGGGTCCCATACTACCCGAAGAGTCTGGCCGTGTCTACCTCTATCTCGTAGGTGACGGTCGTGACTGACCGGGCTCGGATCACGTACTGGATGTTGTGTCCTCCGCAGATGGTGTACCGGTCACCTGACTTGTGTTCGGCCAGGTATGTGCACCCACAGGGCAGGGTCTGGGCGTTCTGGTAGCTACGCCTGGCTGGCACGTGCGTCGCCCACGGCCTTGACGATGGCTTCCCGGTCGGCCACGGAGACGGTGCCGGCTTCGATCCCCCACCGCTTGAGTGCGTCGGATTCGAGACCGGTGAGGTCGGTGTGACCGGCGGATGTGACAAGGAGTCCGGGCTTGCCGGCACACTGAAGGATGCGCATGTCGTCTGTCTCCTGGCTGATGGGTTGTAGGGGTTCGCCGAAGGAACGGCGGTTGTAGGTGGCTGCCCACGGGGTGAGGATGGGTCCGGGACAGTCCTTGGGCTTCCAGAGCGAGTGCGGCGTGATCTCTAGGCCGCATCGGACGGTGCTACGCCCTGTCGTGATGAGGTCTTGGATGCCATGGAGCATTGAAGGGGTGATCCCCTCTCCTGTTCCGGTGAAGGCGAGGATCGTGTACCAGTCCCGATCGGGTCCGTCGTTGGCTCCGACTTGGTCTTCGCCGTTGGCGAACTGGTTCTTGTCCCAGCCTCGTCCGGTGAAGAAGGCGAGTCCCTGGTGATGCCGGTCGTAGTGGGGGCAGACACCGAACGAGTAGGCGATGTCCGACCATCCTCGAGTTTCCATGTGGTAGCGCTTGACGGCCTCCCAGAAACGTATACATCGGTTGTGTGGTTGTCCGATGCATCGGGCTGGGTCCCCGTTCCAGTGGATCGTGAATCCTCTCTTCATGTCATCTTCTCCCGTACCCGAGTCGTGCCCGGGCCTTGTCGTCCATGGGGATGCGGAGGCGATGGACCGTGGTGGGTAGGACAGGTCCTTTGCCCCGTCCGATGGTGGCGGTACAGGGTTCGCCGGGTAGTGACCCGCATGTCCCGCACCGTCGTTGGATGGCAGCGTCGTAGTCTTTCTTCGTGGTCATGATCGGGTAGGGCTCCAGTACTGACCGAGCAAGTAGGCGAGGTCCCGGAGAGCGACCTCTATGTAGCGGTAGCTTCCGACCCGCCGGTACGCTATCCGATCCCCGCCGGGTATGGGTTCGTGTCGGTACATGATCCATCCGGGACTCTTGCTGATCTTCTCCAGGGTGGCTAGTAGGGTCCTCTCCCCTACTTCGGGATCGTCTTCCTGGTCGTAGACGTTGACCCGGAGTTGGTCGGAGTTAGGTTCCGGGAGTAGTTCGGGGAACAGGCAGACGTGGACCTCTGTCACTTGTTCTTCCGTCCCGTGATCTTGCCCGGGTCCCGGTTCTTCGGGGCGTGGCGGCGTGGGTCGTTGTGGGTGTGGTCGGGGACCTTGACTGTTTCCCCCTTGGGTTGTGGGTCGTCTCCTGCTGGGGACACGATGCCGATTCCCATCATCTGTCCTCTCGCTAGTTGCGGATGTTCCCGACGTGGAACGGTTGTTCTGCCACGGAGTCGACCCCGGTTGATGCCGGGTAGTATCGGGGCTGGAGCCGGTCGAGGTACCCGAGGGTCCGGGCGGCTTCCAGGTAGTTGCGGTGGTTGATGAGGTCTTCGCACCGCACTTTGACGGTCCAGTGGTGGTGAGGCCATCCCCCGTCTGGCGCTGGTTCTCCCATGGCGAGACGGGTTGTGGCGAAGTTCCGACCTCGGTCGTACTCGTCCTGGAACTTGCCGATGTGGAGCTGGCGGAAGTGTTCGATCTTCACTGGCTCAGTGTCCTTTCAACAGCCGATGTGATACGATCAAGCTACCACATCGGACCAAAGGACGCAACATGTTCGGACACCGACCGAAGCATCGTCAGACCCAGCGGGACCGTTTCCAGGAAGCGACCCGAGTCGCAACGGATGCGGCCGCCTGGGGGAAGAAGATCGTCACAGTCATAGCACTGTCGTTCGTCGTGATCGCCGGATGCATGCTGACCTTAACCCTTGTGGCCCTGGTCGCTTTCAGCTCCTACCACTTCGGATAGAGGACATCATGGACACACCTTTCATCCTCCCCCCACCGAAGGGGATCAAGCTTTCACCGCATGAGCAGTACCTGACTGCTAACCGGGCGGACCAGGATGCTGCTAAGAGGATGTGCGACACGCACACGCTTCACATGATGGTGGACCCTCTCGGACACCTGGGTCACTACATCGCTTTCAGCATGGAAGACGGTCGGAGTGACGGCAACCTCTACCCGACCAAGGCGGACGCCGCCCGACACCAGAAGGGGGACCGGACCCGGTTCTTCTACATGTGCACCGTGGCATCCGACTTCCCTCCCCACGACGCACTACAACTTCTCTACTTCACCCGACACGCACACCGAAACGGTTGGGTCCAACCCGATCCCGACCTTGTCCGCAAGCACCGACCTGACGTGAAGGACTTCCAATGACAGACATAGAGATCGACTTCGTGGAGCCCGGACAGGGACCCGGAGCGACCAGGACCGAACGCCCAACCGAAGGAACCTGTACTGAGTGCGGGACCACCTTCGAGATCAGCAACCGGGGCAGGGTCCCGACCAAGTGCCCGCAGCACCGGAAGAACGCTCCGGCGACCGGGACCGGACGCAAGCGAGGTCGCCGGAAGGTACGGCGGGAAGCGTCCGACTATGCCCGGATGGCGTTCGAAGCGATCGCCGGCTACATCACTACCCCTCTGATCGTCGGCGGGCTCGGGATCAAGCACCCCGGGATCGCAGCCACGGGCTTCGCCATCGCCTACCAGTCTGCCCCCCGGGTCATGGACGAGACGTCCGGGGAGATCCTGGAACACGGTCCGATCCCGGACGCACTCGGTCAGATAGCGGCCGAAGAACTCAAGTTGGCCGAGGTCCTGGAACGAATCTCCGTTGCAGGACCGTGGGTCAAACTCGGAATGGCCCTGGCACCCATCCTGCCCCAGCTCATCGTCAACACGGGGTTCGTGGGACCCGGCTTCGCAGGCACGGCGGACCCGGAACAGCTCCGGCAGATGGCGGGCGCCCAGCTTGCCAACATGGTTGGCGGGATGGTCATCCCGTTCTCTCAGATGGTGTCGGAGGACGGTCCGACCCCGAACGGGAACGGGCAGCACGAGTGACGGAGGCCCTACGGGTGCTCAAGGTGTCCCGGGACGACTTCCTAGAGAGGAAGTGGCTGTACAAGCCCGGGGAGCACTGCACCTTCATCGGGAAGACCGGGTCAGGCAAGACGACCCTGGCTATGACGTTGATGGGGGACGTGATCAAGCCTGAGATGCCCGGGATCGTTCTGGTCATGAAGCCAGAGGACGAAACCCCTACCAAGTGGGGTAAGAGACTGGACCTCGCCCGGGTAGCGGAGTGGCCCCCTCCGGTCCAGCAGAGGCACAAGCATTCGCCCCAGAAGAAACGTGGCTGGCTGGTATGGCCCAAGGTCGGGAACATCAACACGGACCGGACCACACTCAGACGAGTCTTCCACCAGGTCTTTGCCGAGTGCTACGCCAAGACCCGCATGGCCAAGCCCCGATGCCTCTTCGCTGACGAGGTCGTAGCCATAGCCTCCCCGAAGTTCCTGGGACTGGAGGACGACCTCAACCTGATTTGGATGCAAGGTCGGGCAATGGGACTCGGACTCTGGGCGGCCTGCCAGCGACCTTTCAACGCACCGTTGAACGCCTACGAGCAGGCGGTCCACATCTTCATATGGAAGTCGACGGACAAACGGAACCGGCAACGGTTCGGGGAGATCGGCGGGATCGACGCAGACCTGATCGAGGCAATCGTACAGCAACTGGATGAGTACGACTGCCTCTACATCAGACGGACCGACTACACGTTCTGCGTGATCGGAGGCTAGGAACCTTTCCAGGCCCTAGCCTCCGGTACTAGTGTCCGTTCAGCTTGGCGGCGAAGACTTCCCGGATGTGGACGTTGTAGACGGCGACGCTACCGACCGAGCACGGGTCGATGTCGAGCTTTGCGCAGAAGGTCAGGTACTCGGCAGAGAAGCCGCCATGACCGGGGTGTCGGGGACAAGTGGTTTCCATAGACCTGACCTTACAGGACCCGCCCCGATGTGTCAAGACCGTACCGGACCTTTAACCGGGTCATGGCAGGGACCTTACGGCAGTGCCCGAATGGCGTGGCACCGGTCGGAGGTTTCGCACGGCACGAGCCCCCCGGGGATACCCCCGGGGGGCTTGTCGTGGTAGGATGTTCCATGTGGAACCCCGTCAACGGGGTACATGACAATGTATTTCCGTATACGACGGCGAAAGAGGTACCACCACATGGCCAATGCCACCATGACCGAAGCCCGGCAGGGCGCCCAGGGACCCGCCAAGGGTAACGGCAAGGAAGCCCCTCCCCCTCCCCGACCCTTCGTCGCCGGGTCCCGACCCACGCAAGAGTCGGACTACGACGACACCCTGACGTTCACGACCGGCGAGCAGCGCTTCGACACCTACGAGGTCACACCTCAGGGCTTCATCGGGAACGTCTGGATGCTCTTCGAGTGCACCACGGCGACCAACGTCGCCGTCGTGGTCTTCGCTGACGACGCCCCATTCAGTTCGGCCGCTCGGATCGAGTTCCGGGACGTCGGCAGCCAGCCCCAGGTGGGCGTGGTCGACGGGTACCAGCTCTACGCCATCAACAAGTACGGCGGGTACGTCAACCAGGGCGACCCCAAAGCAGGCAGCATCTACTCGGTCACGGCCGGAGCTGGAGGCGGCCTGGGCGGTTCCTTCCGCTTCATCCTGTTCATCCCGATCATGGCGGTCCGCCGGGATGCGTTCGGGGAACTGGAGAACACGTCGGCATCGGCAACGTTCACCGTGGACGTCTCCCTGGCACCCAGTGCCAGCGTCTACGACACGCTCCCGACCAACGCAGGCGTCGTCCGACTGCGGTACCTGCTGGAGGGTCACCAGGACCCGGACGAGACGGACATCAACGGCATGGCCGTTGCCCAGGCACCGCCCGCTTCCCAGACCACCCAGTACTGGGAGTCGTCCCCGATCGACATCGCCACAGGGACCTACTCCCGGACCCTCCGGAACTTCAACGGTCTTCTCCGGGCAGCGATCCTGATCGCCCGGGGCCAGGTCGACACGCTCCGATCCACGGGCGAGACTGCCATGGACGGGGCGCCCATGACGCTCCAGTACGAGGCGAACCTACTCAAGAACCAGGTCCAGTACGAGTTCCTTCGCCACTGGATCACGACCCACTACGGGTACGACGGTGTCCTGCCAGCAGCCGGCACGGAGTCGGCGGCGACCACGGCCAAGGCCCGTGATCACGGCGTCATCCCGATCCCGGACTACATGTTGAACTTCGGTCTGGCCCCCGGGGCCGAGCTGCGGTTCACGTACCTCCCCGTTTCCGATGCGACCAAGCTGACGCTCAAGGGGAGCAACGACGCCGCCATCAAGCTGGACGTCCTCTACAACTACCTCCGATTCGTCGGAGATCCCCGAGAGCTCACTGGTAACCGGTGAGGGAAGGAAGAGACACCATGGCCGACTCAGTGGCCGACCTGGTCCGGAACCTCGCCGGGGTCATGCTCGACCTCGTCCCGGTTCCGGACGGCGAAAACCGGGAACTTCTCCTGGACATCGCCAACCCGCACCGTGCCCGGATCAAGGAGATCGTCCGCAAGTCGGACGCCGCCGACGAGAGGGACGACCTCCGTCGTGCGACCCGGGCGATCGACCGGTTCGCTCTCACCGACGAACAGGTGCACACGATGGTCTGTTCGGTCCTGGACCCCCAAGAGGTCCAGGTCATGACCGTCTCCCACGACCATACGGTCGGCGCCCTGGAAGCCCTGCGGGACGACCTGGAGGACAACGGGGACGACAAGGACCCGGAGGACAACGGGGACGACAAGGACCCGATCCAGAGGGACGGGTACGAGTACGAGGCCACGCCTCCGGTCGACCCGTCCAACGGCACCATCCTCACCACCGACGAGGCCGAGGCCGTCCGGGTCTTCCTCGCTGATCACCGCAAGACCAACAAGGACCAGGAGGTCCAGTCGTGACCGTGCTCAAGCCCTACAAGACCCTGGCCGTCGGCCTCATCATCGGCATCTTCGTCTGGCCGATGGTCAAGGGCAAGATCCCGACCCCGGGCTGACCCCGTGCCGACCCGTGCCCGTTCAACCGGTCTGTCCGGACTAGCAGTCACCTTCGCCGCCCTGGGCGGCTGGTTGGTGTACTCATCGGTCCGGGACATGGACCCGGTGAACGGGCTCGGGGAGATCCTGTCCGGGAATCAGCCGACCAGCCGGAGCGAAGGTGGGGCCAAGCGTGGCCTCGCTACAGGCTCAGGTGGGGCCAACGTTGCCGGGAACCCGGGGGACGGCAAGCCGGTCACGAAGGACACAACCGTCCTCGTCAGACCTCCGGACGACGGTCCCGGCATCCGAGTCCATTCGTCCATAGCGACAGCGACCCGGAACCTGCTAGCTGCGGCCTACAAGGCAGGGTTCACCGACGTTGCTGGAGGTGGCTGGAGGTCCCTCACGGAACAGCGTGCGCTTCGTCTGGCACATGGGTATCTCTCCGACGCAGAACCGTCCGGGTCCCTAGGACGTACACCTACAGCCCGACCCGGGCAGTCTCGGCACGAGATGGGTAGGGCCATTGACTTCACTAACAAGGGTCGCAGCCTTACCCGGTCCGACCCTTTCTTCACATGGTTGACCGTCAACGCTGGGACGTACGGCTTTAGCAACTTGCCGTCCGAAGCCTGGCATTGGTCAACGGACGGGAAATAGACGTGGCCCAATCGACCGGGGTCGTTCTCGCTACCGGAGCGATGACGCTCGCAAACATGTTCATCCTCTCCGAGGACAAACCGACAGAGCCTTGGAACGAGGCCGCAAAGGTCGTGGTCGCTACCGGACTAGTGGCAGGGACACTTGCCATCTTGGAGCGACCCGCACCCGAACTGGCCGTTGCTATCGCATGGGCGGCCTTCCTCGGAATGATGATCACTCGTCTCCCGTGGGACTCTCCTACACCGTCCCCGACCGAACACATATTCATGTGGTGGGAGAAAGCCCGCCGATGACTGGAAAGGACCTTTCGTGTCCGATATGACAAAGATCCTGGCCTTGACCGTGACAGCCGCCATGTTCTTCACGGCCGTTGCCCCCAAGTCCCAGACTGCCGTGATCGGTGGGGTAGCCTTCAAGGGGTGGAACAGCATCTTGAAGACCCTCACCGGTCAGCCTAACTGAGAGGACTCGACCCATGCCGGTTTCCGGCGGATGGATGCGACGTAACGTCGCAGTCAACCCCCAGTTCTCCCCGTGGGTGGTTGCAAGCAACCGTCACCGTGAAGAGGACGCCGTACCCGCCCAGCGTCGTGCCGGGATCATCCAGGCACCCCCGTACCAACCGACGTCGGGTGAGATCCCCAACTACTCAGAGGGTCAGCCGTCCCATGCCTCGGGCGAACCCCGGTCACACCAGGGCGTTCGTCGCAATCCCAGCATGACCGCAGCCGACCGGGCTCGGGTCCACTCCGAAGATCACGGGATGGTCAAGCGGAAGTCGCAAGCGAAGGGTCCCCTTCGCTTCCATGACGACGCTTGGCATATCGAGCTGACCAAGGACATGCCCGGGACCCAAGCAGGGCGTGGGGCCGGAGGCCGAACAGACCTCGTGCGAGGACTCAACTCGTTCCCGGAGAACAACCCGGGGAAGGAGATGTACAACGGGCACGGCTTCCGACTGGCCTTGTGGCAGAAACGGTGGTTCACGCACAACCTTCGACCCAAGACCCGGAAGCACAACCTCCAGCCGATCCAACTCCGGGCAGCCCAGGACCGGACTAACTTCCCGTCCACTCAGAAGTCGATCTACGACGGGACCTCATGGGGCTCCCTGGACCGTGCGATCAAGCAGAACCTGTCCACTCCCCGGATGCGCCGTCAACCCGGCTTCATTGATGAGGCTGTGGTACAAGACCGATGGGTCGGGACCCAAGCCTCCGTCGTGGACGTGATGTGATGCCGGGAACCATCAAGCTTCCCGGGGTCGGTCCGGTCAAGAAGGAGTTCGTGGCCATCGCCGGGGTAGTCACGGCCGGAGCCATCGGGTACTCGTACCTCAAGTCCCGGAGCGCACCCTTGGACGATGGTCCACTAGAACCGATCGGGGACGCCATTGGCCTGATCGAGAACACACCCGGCTTCATGTCCTCGGGTCCTCCTGGACTCTACGGGGACGACGACGAGGACCCGAAGCCGGGAACTTTCCAGACCAACGGTCAATGGCACCAATGGGTGGTCGACTACCTGGCACAGAACGGGACCGACCGGGCGGCCGCAGACACGGCCGTAGGTAAGTTCCTGTCCCGGGAGAAGTTGACCACGGCCGAGGCCAACTACATCCGGGTAGCGCAGGGTGCCGGAGGTCAGCCTCCCCAGGGTACGTACACGATCCTCTTGGAGACGACCGGCGGCGTGACCCAGCCCGGGACCCGGACCAAGCCGGGAGCTGTGACCGGGCTCCAGGCTCACACGTCGGAGCGACGTGCCACCTACCTGACGTTCCGATGGGGACCGCCCGCAACGGGCACGGTCCCGACCGGATACCGGGTCTACGTCGTCCAAGGCGAAGACGACGTGATCGACACCCAGACCCTCGGACCCGGGACACTCAAGTTCACGACCAAGACCAACCTACGAGCAGACCGGCCGTACCGGTTCCGGATCTTCCCGTTCGTCCAAGGGATCGGTAACGGTCCCGTCTCATCCGTAGTCGCACGCACGACCAAGAAGTGAGGAAGACCCAACCATGATGAAGCCCGAAGCATCGCTAGCGACTGCCTTGGGAGTCTCCGGACTCGTCATCGCACTGCACCGTGGTGCAGTCCCGCCGATTGCCGACCTCCGCTCGACCGTCCCGGGATCTCCCCCTCACTACGACGTGGACAAGTCCCGCCGTCAAGCGACCTGGGCCAGCATCGCACTCGTGTCCCTGATCAGTCTCCTGACCCATGACGTCCGGGTCCTGATCACGGGCGGGACGGTGGCAGTCGCCTACGACTGGTGGGAGCGTTCCGCCAACGAGGTCCACCCGTCTTCGGGGCTGATCCCGACCACGGCGGACCAGCCCACCGTCATCGCCAAGAACGGTCGGATCGGCGCCCAGGTCGTGGAGATGAACCCCTACGCCAACGTGCAGACGTCGGTCATGTGACCCATGGCTGATCCCATGGAGGCAAGTCAGGTCGCCGGAGTGGTGGGCTTCATTGGCCCACCGTCCGGGACGACCGTGGCCGAGTGGGTCGCCAAGGCACGTCAGGAGTCGTCCCTGGTTCCCACCGCAAAGAACGGGACCCACTACGGACTCTGGCAAATCAGCAAGCAACATGAGGGGATAGCGTTCTCCCCTCAAGGGGACGGCTTCGAGGCTTGGGCCTACAAGCCTGCCAACAACTTCAAGGCCGCCAAGGAACTGTACGAGCAGGCGGACGGTTGGAAGCCTTGGGCGGCATCGGGCGGGAAGCCGACCCCGACCGAGTCCGATGAGGAAGCGGCTCAAGGTGGGGAGTGGTCGGACCCTCTGGAGGACGCTGCCGGTCTACTCACCGACCCTCTGGAGAAGATCACCGACCTTGCCACGGGCGCATACGAGTGGATCAGTAATCGTCGGAACATCGGGCGAGTGGCCCTGACCGTCATCGGAGGCATCGTGCTAATCGGTGCCATGATCGCATTGGCTAAGCCCGCCGTGGTGAACGCCAAGGAAGGCATCGTATGACCGACCTCGACCGACCTGACATCGCAGAGGTCCTACAGGAGGAAACGACAGCAGTCGCCATCCCTGTCCGCATCCCCGACCCGGTCCGGGTCGACGTCCTTCCAACCGAGCTGGTTGATCCGGTCACGTACGTCATCTTCCCCGGGGTCGTGCAACGACTGTTGCGGCGTGATCCTCGACGTGCCCGGGCCACGATCATCGTGGCCAACAAGGAGGTCATGACCTCCGGCCGTGCCGGGGGGCTCGACAAGTACGGACCGCAGGGCATCCTCTGGTCCGGGATACCGGTCCCGATCCACGTGCAAGCGTCGTCGGAGCTGTTCTGTCGTCCCGTTGACGTCAACCTGACCGGGGCGGACGCACAGTTCTCGGTGGCGACCGACGTCGCTATGGTCACGGTCCTCGAAGAACGTTGGGCAAGATGACCAGGTCAGAGGGGTTGACAAACGGACGATCGTCACAGTCGGCCTCCATGCTGGTCCGATGGGCGCTAGGTGCTGCCAGGACCCGGATCGCAGCACACGGCGTTCTAGGGGGCATACAGGGATGACCCAGCCGTTGCGTATCCGGAGTGATGTGGAGGTCGACGGTTCGATCGACTCGGTTGGGGACACGCCGTGGCTATGGCCGACCGGGGCATGGGCAGGGCTCACGGTCGTCCAGATCGGGACGTCACCCAACACGTACACCCTGACGACCCCGAACACGGGATCCGTGTTCAACGTCCAACGAGGTCGCCTCACCTACGCCGCAGGCGGTGACGGCAACGACCACAAGTTCTACGTCTGGCCCGAGGCCCGCCGGAACAGTCGCATCCGTGGGACCTGGTACGACCACTCGATCAAGACGGTCGGGGCGCCCGGGGTACAGATGGGGTACTGTCACCGTCTCCGCACGGACCCGGACGGGATCACCCGTGCGTTCGTGGTCCGACACGACATCACCTTCGGGCAGGACCACATCGTCCAAGCCGGACTCTGGCGATGGACCCCGGGCGGCGTCCTCACCCTGGACGCCAACGACGTCGGGACCTTCCCCGGACTGACCGGGATCGTCCGAACCATCAACATCGCAGCCGCTTCCCGGACCGGGAACGTGGTCACCGCCACAGGGATCACCGACCCCGTCTCGGGGTTCACCACGACCCTGATCGGTGGTCACACCTACACGGCGAACTTCCCCGATGCGGGCTACAACGTGACGTTCATCGCTACGAACGGGACCCAGTGGCCCCAGGTCGCCGCCGACGATCCGGGCTCGGGTGCCGGGACCGTCAACGACTTGGACGGGGTCTTCCCGCTGAATGTCGACTCGATCATGCAAGGTCCCACCTTGTCTGTGAAGGCATGGCGGACCAGCCAGCCCGAACCCTCATGGGGTGACCCGGCTTTCAACCTGGTTATGCGTCAGGCCGCAGTCGACCCGTACCCGGATGCCGAGGGACGTAAGGGCCTCGTAGTCTGCCATGCCGGGGTCGCCGGGATGTTCGCCGAGTGGGGACCGATCGAACGTGGTCGCTGATCCGTCTCCGCTAGATGTTCAACAGGACCGTCCCTACTCGGGGGCGGTCCTAGCGAACGGGACCCTGTCCATACCAGTGGTCCCGACGTCGTCGGCCACTTGGGAGGTCACCCAGGTGTCTACGGAGATGCCTACGGCACCGTCCGGGTCGTTGTGCATCATCCGGAAGAACGGGATCAAGGTCACGGACATGATTTCCACCGGGGACGTAGCGGGTGGGGACCCGCCCGTGATCCTTCGTCAGTCGGACAAGATGACTGTGGAGTGGACAGGATGTACTCCGGGTCACATCGGCACTGTGGGTGTCTTCTACAACCAGTACCCCCGGGGTCGACGTTGATCCATGTTCTCCCGACTGGCATTCCTTCGGTTCCTGGTCCTACCCGCCGGAGCCATCAACGGACCGAGGATCGTCCTTAACGGGATCACCGGTGAAATAACTCTCTTCGACGTCAACAACGTTCTGGTCGGACGGTGGCGACCTGCCGGTCTGGACGTGATCAACCCGTCCGGGGCATCGCTCAGCCTGATCCCGTCCGGGTCCAATGCAGTTCTCTTCATGAAGCCCCCTAACTCGGGGCTACACACCTACAACTCTGCCAGCCTCTTTGCCGACACGATCGGTGCCCACGACCAACCCATGATCGGGTACGTGTCACCTAGCATCGTTGGTGGAGGCAATACGGCTGCCCGTATCGACATGTACGGATCGGACACGGCAGTAGCACTACCCCCCGGGATCAACATCGCACCCAACGCAGGAGGCGGCGTAGGCGGTGTGACCAATGTCCTCTCCGACCTGGTAGCCACCGGGGACCTGACGGGGGTCGACGTCAACGCTGCCGGAGACGTCCTAGCGGCCGGGACCGTGGACGGGGCCGACGACGTGTCTTGGGCAGGCGTGTCCCTACCTCGGGGGTTCATCGGCTTCCAAGGGTCGTCGGGTGCGTCGGCAGCGTTCACTACCACGGCAACGGTCCGGACCCTTCCCGGGACCGTGCTCAACTACACGAACAACGACCCGACCCTGACCCGGAAGATCAAGGTCAACGTATCGGTAAGGTTCAACATGGCTGCAGGGGTGAACGGACTCTACCGACCGTACGTGACCGATGGCGGATCAACAGCGTTGTCGTTCGGGGACGAACAGACCATGAACACGGTCGTTGGTGGATCAGGTCAGACCGGGGCTAGTGACATGTTCATCTTCGACGTGGCGCCCGCTGCCAGCCTCACGGTAGGTGCCGGAGGACTCCGGGTCACGAACGGGTCAGCCACGGATGCTATGGCATCCGGGAACATCATCGTAGAGGACATCGGAGGATTCTGAATGGACCCGGACCTTGTGTGGGCGTTGGCGGGGCTGGTCACCGCCCTGACGTCGGGCTTCGTGAAGGTGCTGTACGAGCTACGTCAGGTGAAGCACCTGGTCAACTCCCAGCTAGAACACGTCATGGCCCGGCTCGACGTTGCACTAGAGCGCAACGTCCATCTAGAATCCGAAGCAACTGAAAGGACCCAAGATGGGTAAGACAAGCTGCAAGTGCCACGCCCACTACGACTCAGGTCACGAGTGGTGGAGGTGCCCGGTTCACGACCGGGTCAGCCGGGAAGAGTACGAGGACGAGTACGAGGTCCCGGAGAAGAAGGACCCGCCGACCAAGAAGGTTCCGCCGAAGACTCCGGCCGCCAAGAAGGGTCGTCCGGAGCCGACCGGGAAGAAGACCCGACCGGAGGCCGAAGAGGTCGAGGATGAGACGGACGGGGACGACCTCGGGGCTCCCCCGGACAAGGAGCCGGGGGAGTCGTCGGGGCCGCCGGAGGACAAGCGACCCAAGGGGTTCGGCTGGTCCTAGAACGATCGTTCTAGAACGGTCGTTCTGTTGCACCCTCCGGTTTGAAGGTGTAGAGTGCACACGTCGGGAAGTTGGTCGGGTCGTGCCGGACTCACTAGGGAGCTGGCACGGTTCGGTACCCATACCTACGGGGTCTGAGACGTGGCCTACCGACTCACACATCAACCATGAAAGGACCCAGACATGGGTTTGACCCACGATCAGGTACTCGAAGCACTCAAGGTCGCCGCCCAGCGGGCAGCCACCGAGGCCGTGCCCTGGCTCCCCGGCAACGAGGACTCCCCCTACCCCGGCGACTCGGTCGCCGGACGGGTCGTCTCCACAGGCCGTTTCGCCATCAAGCACAACCCGATGTGCATCTTCACGACCCTGGAGACGGTCCCGGAGAAGACCGGGGACCCGTTCGACACGGTCCGGGTCGGCTGGGTCGGCAAGGTCCTGGAGGCCGCCGGAGAGCAGTACCTCCCGATCCCCGGTGACTTCGTCGTCATGCAGTACCTCGGGAAGCGTCCCCAGAAGGACGGCATGGACGACTACTCCCTGACTCAGGCCGTTGTCCTCGGGCCGGACGGGCTCCCCAAGGTCCCGGTCGGGTTCGAGCACCGTGCCCAGGCCGAGCGCATGATCCAGGCGGGCAGCCTGGACGTCGGTGAGCTGGCAGGGATGGAGTCCTTCACGGCCGACTGAGACGGTTGACGGCCGGACCTCTACGGGGGGAGAAAGGACTTAACTCCCCCGGAGGTCCGGCCGTCACGCCATTCTAGTACAACTACCCATCCGTGTGCAAGAGGGACCGAAATGCCACTCCAGGACAGTAACCCGGAGGCTTACCGGGAATACCAGCGGACCTATCAGCCTGCCTACCAGGCAGCGAACAAGGACAAGGTCCGGAAGTGGCAGCGGTTGTCCAAGCACAACCTGAAGGCTAAGGGGACCCTCGCTCACACCTTCGTAGGTGTCGACGGGGAAGGGTGGACCGACGATGCCGGGGTCCACCATTACATGTGCATGGTCGCCGGAGATGACGTCCTCTACACGGGGAAGCCTCTGACCACCAAGCAGTGCCTGACCTGGCTTGCCGGGCTCGGGGCTAAGTACATGGACAAGAACCGGGTCTACGTCGGATTCTTCTTCGATTACGACACGACCATGATCCTCCGGGACGTCCTCCAGGACCGACCCGACCTCATGACGGAGATCGTCGCCCCGATCGAAGAGAAGAAGACCCGGTTCACCAAGTGGGCCAAGTACTCGATCCAGTACGTACCTCGCAAGCACCTTTCCGTGAGGCTACACGGAGCGGACCGGATGTCTACCGTGGTCGTACACGACACACGGTCGTTCTTCCAATGCTCGTTCGTGAAGGCCCTGGAAATGTACGACATCGGCACCCCAGAGCAACGGGACCGCATCCTAGCCATGAAGGGCGAACGGGCAGAGTTCCAGTTCCCCGAGGATGCGGACCGGATCATCGCCTACTGCAAGGAAGAGTGCCAGCTCCTGGCCGAACTGGTCGGAGAGCTACGGGACCGGTTCGTTGACGCCAAGCTGTCCCCATGGCCCTACGAGGGACCCGGACCCGTCGCCGGGTCCGTGTACAAGGCCCGAGGGTTCAAAGACTCCATCAACCTCCTTCCTCCAGAGGTTAAGGACCTGGCCCTACAGGCGTACTACGGCGGCCGGTTCGAGACGCTTGCTCACGGGACCATCAACGGACCTGTCTGGGAGTACGACATCCGGTCGGCCTACCCGTACTCCATGGGCAAGCTGCCCTGCCTGGAGCACGGGACGTGGACGACGTGGTCATGGAAGGTCGGGACCGAAGCCGGGGAGATGGACCCGGGTTCGCTCTGGGTCGGACCGGTCCAGTGGGACACCTACGAGGACGGACCTCCAGGAGAGCCCGGGAAGTACACTCGTAGTCCAGTCGGGGCGGCCGGACCTCTACCGTGGCGGTACGAGGACGGCGGGATCATGTTCCCGTCCCGGGGTAGGGGAGTGTACTGGTCCGTAGAGATCCCGGACTACGCTGTGATCGACGGGGACATTTCCGTGTACCAGTCCCGATGCGACTGCAAACCGTTCGCATGGGTCCAGGACATGTACCAGCAACGACGGGACATGGAGGCCGAAGCCAAGGGCTCCGGACTCCCTCTCAAGCTGGTCCTGAACAGCCTCTACGGTAAACTGGCCCAGAGGATCGGGGAGCGACCCTACTACAACCCCGTGTGGGCTGGGTTGATCACCGCCCTGACCCGGCGCATGGTGTACGATGTCTACCGGAGGCATCCGGGGTCCGTCGTCATGTTTGCGACCGATGCCGTGTTCGTGACCCGACCTTGCCCCTCACTCTCCCTGGGATCGGGCCTAGGCCAGTGGGAGCAAGTCGGACCCTATCGTGACCTCACGATCTTCCAACCTGGTGTATACTTTGACGACGAAGCCGCCAAGTTCAAGACCCGGGGGGTACCCTACGGGGAGTTCCGGGAACGAGCATCCGAGTTCGTCCAAGCAGCCAACGATCTAACAGCGTCAGTTCGAGTGGAACTGACCAATCACTTAGGGATCAGACAGTGCCTAGCATGGGGACCGACCCGGTACCACGACCTAGGCAACTGGCTTCCAGCTCCCAGGACTTTCAAGATGCATCCGGGTCGCAAGCGGAGGCTTACCGATGACAACCAGCTTGCTCGTGTTGATGGCACTATGTGGAGTCTTATCTCCCCCGGCACAATGGACGTTCCTTCTACTCCGTACGACTGGAAGGACCGCAAAGAGACTGCTCGTGAACAGAACATGTGGGAAGAGGGATTGGCGGACCACCCATGAGGACCCGACGCACGATTTCGCTTGGCATGTCCGGATACAGCAACACCCTTCGGGCTATGACTGGGCAGGCACCCAAGACTCCCCGAGCCCATCCGGGCTCACTCATGGGCTTTGACGACTTGTGGCCAGACAACGTGACTACAAGGCGGAATATGCCCGGAGGCAGGCCCGATCCCGATCTCGCTACGGGGTCAGCTACAACGAGTTCCGGACCCTCCAGGCCAAAGCCAAAGACCAAGGCATCAAGCCGGACGCCTTCCGACTCCAAGCGTTCAAAGAAGGCACTACCCAAGGCAACCTTTCCAGGATTCGGCGCATCCTTGATGCGATGTCTAGCGCACGTGACGAGATGGATCAGCTACGTGGAGGCATCGTTCCCGACTCGACCGAAGGACGTACCGAAGCGGCCGACCTCTACGACGCCTGGCACGACGAATTCGACGTCCCCGACTGGTTCTTCTACAACTGAGGTCCCGACCCTGACATGGTCCTGGATCGACGGGCAGTGGGTCCCGCCATCAGCCGCCGTCGACATGCGAAGGGTTGCAGGTCCCTCCGGGACCGTGTAGAGTGAGGGATGTCAACCAGCCGATGAAAGGGCACCCCATGACCAACACGAGCGCTCCCACAAAGACCAAAGAAGCCATCAACCCGGACTCGTTCGCCTTCTCCGACGACGGCCCGTCCAAGGCCGCCCAGCTCTCCGGCGGGACCCGCTACAGCCCCTACGCCGTCATCGTGGAACGGCTCGTCGCCAACCCCGGCAAGTGGGCCAAGGCCCCCAAGTCGGCCTCCAAGGCCGCCGACGTCCACAAGACCTACGCAGGCATCCAGCGCATCGCAGAAGGCGACGTGCTGTGGCTCCGCTACGTCACCCCGGAGATCATCGCAGACGAACTGATCGAAGACTCCGGCCTGGAAGGACCCAAGGCCGTGCTCGCCAAGCGCCACCTCGTCCGGGGCGCCCGCATCGCCGGAGAGGGCTCCGAGAAGGAGAAGGACGGCAAGGTCACCCAGACCAAGTTCTTCGTGACGGACATGATCTCCGCAGCTCGGGCCATGCTCCAGCGGGTTCTCCAGGGTGAGGACCTGACCCACGAGGCCGACGAGTACGAGGCCGGGCTCAAGGCCGAGGCCGACCCACCCAAGGCGGACTGACCCTCGGGGGTCGGCCGACTCGTACAGCACCCTTCGGGGTCCGAAGGTCACCGACCCCCGACCAAGCGCTCCCATGCACACGGAGCCCAACGCAAGCCCCCCGGGTCCACGGACGGACCCGGGGGGCTTGTCACGTCTAGCATGCGTGTCAAG
>Ga0193753_10001663_pt1 | contig 18694 bp, 20 predicted proteins | sample H1c2metaG_FD_144925 | JGI IMG/M metagenome (GOLD analysis project Ga0193753, IMG submission 144925) | Soil microbial communities from a riparian zone of the East river system, Colorado, United States - H1c2 | ecosystem: Environmental > Terrestrial > Soil > Riparian zone | place: USA: East...
TTCGGGGGACGAACGCGAGAAGGTTATCCAGCATGTATACGAGCGCTACGGAAAGCTGGGCGCGGCGATGACAGCCAATGTGATTACGTATCGCGGCCGGTCGGCCATTCGGGAAGTGGGCAAAGTGCTGGGATTCGATGAAGAGACGACCGGCAAACTGTCGGCGCTTTCGCCGATGTGGGGTTGGCAGGGGCCGGATGAAACCATCGAGAAGCAATTTCAAGAAGCGGGCATGGATTTCGATCATCCGCGCGTGCGTAAATTTTTCGAGTTGGTCAATGGACTGCAAGATTTACCTAGACACCTAGGGCAGCATTCGGGGGGGATGGTGATCTGCCAAGGGCGGCTGGATTCGGTGGTACCTCTCGAGAATGCGAGCATGCCGGGGCGCGTGGTGGTGCAGTGGGACAAAGAAGACTGCGCCGATATGAAGGTCGTCAAGATCGATTTGCTCGGTCTGGGGATGATGGCGGTGCTGCGAGACACTTTCGCGCTGGTCAAGAAGCATGAGCAAAAAGATCTCTCGCTCGCGGATATTCCGGAAGGCGACGACATCGTTTATAAAACTTTGCAGCGAGCCGATACGATCGGGACGTTTCAAGTAGAAAGCCGGGCGCAGCAAGCATCCTTGCCGCGCATGAAACCCAACTGTTTTTACGACATCGCAGTGCAGGTGGCTATTATCCGGCCGGGACCGATCGTGGGTAAGATGATGCACCCCTACTTACAGCGGCGGCAAGGGCGGGAGGCGCCGAAGTCTCCGCATCCTTGTTTAGAGCCGGTGCTCGCGCGCACATTGGGTGTGCCGTTGTTTCAGGAGCAGTTGTTGCGCATGGCGATGCTTGCCGCGGACTTTACCGGCAGCCAGGCGGAAGAACTGCGGCGCGCCATGGGGTTCAAGCGTTCCGAGAAGCGCATGCTGGAAATCGAGAAGAAGCTGCGCGATGGCATGACCGCCAAGGGAATCACGGGAGAGGCGCAGGAAACAATTGTGCTCTCGATCACTTCGTTTGCGCGGTTCGGATTTCCGGAATCGCATGCCATCAGCTTTGCGCTGCTCGCGTATGCCAGCACATATTTGAAATGCCATCATCTGGCGGCGTTTACTGCGGCACTGCTCAACAATCAGCCGATGGGGTTCTATCATCCGGCCGTGCTGATCAAAGATGCGCAGCGGCATGGGTTGCGAGTGCTGCCTATCGATGTGAACCGGTCGGAGTGGGATTGCACGGTGGAAGAAGGCCATCTGCGTCTAGGTTTGCTTTATGCACGCGGCTTGAACAAGCGTACGGGCGAGGCGGTAGCGGCGGCGCGGCCGTTTCGGGATGTGGACGACTTGGCCAAATGTGTGCCGCTTCTGCACAAAAATGAAATGGAGCGGTTGGCTTTCATCGGCGCGCTGAATAGCATTGGCGGCAAGCACCGGCGCGATGCATTGTGGCAAGTGGCGCGCGCGGGGCGGCCGGCCGGTCCATTGTTGGACGAAGCTCCGGAGAGTGCGGCCACTTCGCCGCTTGTAATGATGACCGCACGCGAGCGCATTTCAGCCGATTATCAAGGCACCGGCGTAACGATTGGCCCACATCCGATGGCCTATCGCCGCAAAGAGATGAACCGGCTGGGAGTGACGCCGGCGGCGGATTTGGCCGGGCTGCGCCATGGGCGAGCGGTCATAGTAGCCGGCTGTGTGATCGTGCGGCAGCGGCCTGGCACGGCGAAGGGCGTGGTGTTCATCTCGCTCGAAGATGAGACGGGCATTTCGAACATCGTGCTGATGCCGGATCAGTTTGAGCAGCAGCGCGTCACGTTGGTGACCGAGCCTTATTTGCTGGTAGAGGGAACGCTACAGAGTGTCGATGGCGTGATACACGTCAAGGCGGGATGTGTAAAACCGCTGGCGCCGTTTGCGGCTAGTCTTCCGTCTCACGATTTCCGGTGAGACGAGTTCTCGCGCCGTGGCGGATATGAAGAACATTTACGGCATTTCTGCGTTCATCCACGACATAAACGATACGGTAAATATGAGGCTTGCGGCCATAGAGAAGCTGCCGCAAGTTGCCGCGCTCGCGCGTTGCCGCTCCACGATTGGGGTATCTTTCGAGGCTGTAGATCGCTTCTTCAAGACCATTGAACCAGGTAAAGGCTTTATCCGACTGGTCAGCCTGCACGTACTCATAAATCAATTCCAAGTCGCGCAAAGCCCGATCAGACAGCCTAACGAGGTATGCCATGCCTGCGCCGGAATGCCGTCAACGCCTCTCGCGCTTGAGTAACGCGGCCTTCCTTTACATCCTCGAGCCCTTGCCGGATGCCTTCGTTTACATCGGCCTGCGCCGCAATATCCAGCAAACGCTGATACGCTGCCGCGTCTTGTACGACTGCCGCGGCCTTTCCATTCACAGTCAGAATCATAGGCCGCCTAGTCTTCTTCAGCTGTTCCAAAAATGCGGCCGAATTGTTTCTGAAGGTCGTTACAGCTTGAATGTCTTTGGTAATATCCATCGCATCTCTTGCTTAATCATACCTTTAAAGGTACTGCGCCAAAATGTCCAACCAGATCACACAATTCGTTAATATGTTAGTGGGATTTTTTCTGCGGTGAAAATCAAACGCACGCACGCGATTATTTCCGACCAGCTTGTTAAGGAGATCGACAGTGTCGAACGTGAGCTAATGCGGCTGCGGCAACTCAAGGCGCTTGATTCCGCCGCCGGTAGCTGGAAGGACGCCGACCATCCCGAATTAAAGCAAGGATCAGTCAAGTGGTGGGTCAAAAAGCTTCGTCAGGAGCAGGAGCGCCATTTCGAAAAAGCGTCAACAAAGTGAATGGCGATTTATCTGCTGGACACGGACATCATCATTGACGTTCTAAACGGCAAGAGAGACCGTCCTAATCTGCTTCGCAGCCTGCTGGCCGAGGGGCACTTGCTGGCGCGCTGTTCGATAAGCGTCACCGAGGTATACGCGGGACTTCGACCGGGAGAAGCGGTCGCGTTTCAATACGGCTGCCGCTTATTACCGGCAACAAGAAAGATTTTCCAATGAAAGAGCTTCAGCTCTATCTCTGAATCGCAAACGTGAATATAGCGTTGCCGGCGGCGATGCTGACGAGCTGCTTGCCGTTGGCGAGATACGTGACCGGATTGGCGCGGATCATGCCGCCAAGGTTCTGGCGCCACAATTCCTTGCCGGTTTCGGCGTCGAGGGCGAAGAAGTAGCCTTCGTCGCTGCCGCCGAAGACAAGCTGGCCGGCAGTCGAGAGAACGCCCGCCCAGGGCTTGGTTTCGAGCTTGTATTCCCACATGCGCTCGCCGGTTTGGGGATTCAGTGCGCGTATGCCCCCGCGGCCGAGATCGCCGGGCAAATCAATTAATGGCACGCTGCCGATGTAGCGATTACCGGCGGTGTATTCTTGTTCGCCTTTGCGATAGATACTGCGGTTCTCCCAGTAAGAAAGATAAAACAACTTAGTAAGTGGATTGTAACTTGGCGAGTACCAATTCGTGGCGCCTTGCACGCCAGGCCAGATATAGGTTCCTTCGGTGGAAGGCTCGGTGTTGGGCAGCACGATGGGATGACCTGAGGCGTCGAGACCCTTGGCCCAGGTCTGCTTGGCAAACGGGGTTCCGAACAGGAACTTGCCAGTCTCGCGGTCGAGCACGTAAAAGAAGCCGCCGCGATGCGCCCAATAGATGAGCTTGCGGGGCGCACCTTTCCAAACGTCGTCGACCAGCACGGGAACTTGCACGGCGTCCCAATCGTGGACGTCGTGGGGAATGAACTGGAAATGCCATTTCAACTGGCCCGTATCGGCGTCGAGCGCGATGGCGCTATCGGTGTAGAGATTGTCGCCCGGGCGCGAATCGCCATTCCAATCTGGCGAGGGATTGCCGGTGCCCCAGATGAGGAGATTTTGTTGCGGGTCGAAGGAGCCGGTGAGCCAGGTCGGGCCGCCGCCGGTCTTCCAGGAATTTCCCGGCCAGGAGTTTTCGGGAATAGTCCAAAAGCGCCAGCGCCGCTTGCCGGTCGAGGCGTCGTAGGCGTCGAGAAAGCCGCGAATCCCGTATTCGCCGCCGGCAATGCCGCAGATCACCATATCTTTGACGATGAGCGGAGCGCCGGTGATGGCATAACCGGCGGTTTGATCAGCGACCTGGATGTCCCACAGCACGGCGCCGGTTCTGGCGTCGAGCGAGACGAGGTGCGCGTCGGCAGTACCAATGTAGACACGCTCGCCGAGCACCGCGACGCCGCGATTCACCTGCCCACAGCAGACGTTGATGCGGCTGGGAAGCTGGCGGCGATAGCGCCAGTATTGACGGCCGGTTTTGGCGTCGAGCGCAACCACATTACTCGGGGGCTCGCTGATATACATGACGCCATCGACGACCAGCGGAGTGGTTTCGACCATCAGCGTGGTGGGCATCTGGTAGACCCACTCGAGCGTCAATTGGGCGGCGTTTTGACGATTGATTCGATCGAGCGAGCTGTAACGCCAGCCGCGATAACTTCCTGAATACGTGAGCCAATCCGCGCCGCCGGAAGCCGCGCCGAGGAGTTTTTCGTAAGTGACTTGAGCGGATAGCGAGAAGACGAAACAGCAGGCGGTGAGGCAGAGACGGGTAACGTTTTTCATTGGGGGCGCTGCGCCGAGAGGTAGGCGAGCAGATCGTCGAGTTGCCGCGGCGACAACTTATCGCGATAGGACGGCATGGTGGAGCGCTTGTCGATCGCGTAATTTTTGATGGACGCCTTGTCGTAGGAGTGGAGTCGGGCGGCGGGGTCGAGAAGCTGGACGGTATAGGTATCTTCGTTGAGCAGGAAGCCCTGGACGGCTTTGCCGGAGGCGTCTTCAAAGCGGACGGTCCAATACGACGGTTGGACTTCGGCGTCGGGAGCGACGACGGACTGTTTCAGGTTGTCGAGCGACCGCGCGGCTCCGACGCTGGTCAAATCGGGTCCGATGGCGCCGCCTTCGCCGCGGATGCGATGGCATCCGGCACAACCTTGCGAGCGAAACAGCGTAGCTCCGGCGGTCGCGTCGCCCGATGACTTGGCGGCGTTCGCGCTCAGCGAGCGGATGAACGCGACGAGCTGCCAGACACGGTCTTCGTTATAGAACAGGCCCGGCATTTCGGTGCCGGGAATGCCTTCGGAGATGTTCTTCAGGAGATCGGCATCGCTCGAACCGTGGTAGAAACGGCCGGCGGCGAGGTTAGGCCCTCTGCCGCCATCGCCCTGATAGCCGTGGCACGGAGAGCAGTGCGAATGAAAAGTTTTCGCGCCAGCGGCTACGTCGGCGGGCGAGGTGCGGGGATTGCGCGTCTCCTGCGCGAACAGGGAACCGGCGCACAGCAGCAACAAGGCTGTCTTAAACGGAAGCATGCTTTCCGACCAGGAGAATTATATGCGATCCGGTTCGTCCGCACTGCCCGCGCCTCGCACCAGGCGCGCGGCGTCTTGCGGATTAATTTCGGCGGCGGCGCGGCGCCCGCACAACGCGGATAGCCATCGAAGGTGTAGGCGCCGTTGGGCGCGATCCAATTGCGCCGCATGTGAACCAGGACGAGAATATCTAAAAAATGCTGGTAGAGTAGCGGTTTGCACAGCTACTCGCGCCGGTTGACCTGGGTCCATTCCCCCAATGCATTCACCAAACTTGTGGAGGAACAGCGGCGCGCGGGCGTTGCGTTGTTGGACCTGACGAGCGCGAATCCCACGAAAGTTTTCGACGACTATCCGCACGCGGAAATTCAGGGGGCTTACGCCTGGCTTGCCGATTTCAGGTACGAGCCGGATCCATTTGGAACCGAGCGTGCACGACAGGCGATTACGGATTGGTACGGGCGGCGCGGTATCCGTATAGCGACGGACCAACTGGCGTTGACGGCGAGTACGAGCGAGGCCTATGCCCTGCTCTTCAAGCTGCTGTGCGATCCGGGCGATGAAGTGCTTGTGCCGGCGCCTTCGTATCCATTGTTCGAATACCTGGCACGGCTCGAATCGGTAGAGATCGTGCCCTATCGGCTGCTCTACGACGGGAGCTGGTTCGTCGATTTCGCAAGTATGCGGGCGGCGATTTCGGCACGTACGCGCGCTATCGTCGTCGTGAATCCGAATAATCCGACGGGATCGTTTCTGAAGAACCACGAAACCGAGGAACTCTTCCGGATCGCGCAAGAGCGCGAGCTACCCATCATTGCCGATGAAGTGTTCATGGAGTATTCGTTCACCGGCGCAACGGGCTACACGCGCACCTTCATTGGCCACGACGGCGTGCTCAGTTTTTCGCTCGGCGGACTTTCTAAAAGCGCGGGCATGCCGCAGATGAAACTGGCATGGATCGCGATCAACGGCGCGCCGCAAGTTAGCAGTAATGTCCGCGGCCGGCTCGAGCTACTGCTCGACACATATCTATCAGTGGCAACGCCGGTGCAGAACGCGCTCGGCGAATTACTCACGATCGGCGACGCCATGGCGCGGCAGATTAGAGCGCGCATCGAGCGGAACCGCGCGGCGTTAGACGACATCTTGAAAAATTCTCCCGTGCATGTGTTGCACGCGGAAGCGGGCTGGTCGGCCATGCTGCAGCTTCCGAACATGCGGCGCGAAGAAGCCTGGATGGCGGAATTGATCGAGCGGCGGCAGGTGTTGGTGCAGCCAGGTTACTTTTTCGATATGCCTTCGGAGCCCTATGCGGTGGTCAGCCTGCTGACGCCCGAGGACATATTTGCCGAGGGGATCGAGCGAGTTCGGACAGCTACTCCAGAGTGAAGGAGCGTTTCGTCTGATAGGTGCGATTTGCGACAAGATCGCGCACGGTGAGTACGACAACGTAGCCGCCTTTAGCGGAGGTGCGCGTAGTTGTCAGATTGATGTTTCCCGGAACAAACTGGGCCGGATAGAAACTGCCGGCGCCTAACTCGGCGGCGTTGGGCTGCTCGATGAACACCTTACCGTCGGGCGCGAGCACGGTTAAGCCATAGGTCAAATGATATTGATTGTCCGGAGCGGTTGTCTGATATCCGGCCAGGTCGAAGCGGGCATAGACGGTGTCGCCGGGCGCGTAGGCGGGTACATCGAGGCTCTCCTGATCGTCTTCTTTGCGAAGAAAACGAAAGTTCTCGAGGATGACGGAGGGCGACGGAATAATGGTGACGCCGCCCATGCGGAACGGGAAATCGCGCGTCGTCTCCGTTTTGCCGATCAGGTCTTTGATGACCAGATGGAGACGGAAATGGCCTGAGGCCACGAAGGATGGCAGTAGAAAAGACGCGCGGCGTTTGGGGGTCCAGTTTTTGTCTTCGGCGTTTAGCTCGTCCTTGATATCGCCCGCAACGGACACCGTCAGCGGGACGCCGTTGGCGTCCTGGGGCGTGATCTCGTAGGCGAGTGAAATCTTTCGTACCTCGGTCTTTTCTTCCGATTCGATCGCGAACCCAGCCACGTGGAATTGGAAGTAGAGGTAGTCGCCCGGGTAGAATCGGTAGTCGCTCGGGGCGAATGGGGCATCTTCAGAGCTCTGGGGGCCGGCGTCGAGGATGGCAAGGGTGGGCTCGGCCGCGAAAACTTTGGCCACACTGGAGAGAAATATAAAAAGTGCGACCACTATCAAGCCAGCAACCCGAAGGTCATGAAAAGCATCACTATTGCCGATAGTCTTTTGAGGAACTCGCGCAAGACGATGTATCGGCACTACGCTCGGATAGGGTGGCTGTTGGTCGTGTTGGCCGGCGGCCGGCACGTGGCGGTGGCGCAGGCGGTTCATCCCGTTACCGGCAGACACATCGCCCCGGTCATGGGCGTGAATGGAGCGGATTGGCTCGAACGAGAGGAACGCCAACGGGAAGAGCAGCCGGAAAAAGCCATCCTTGCTTTCAATCTTAAACCCGGCATGATGGTGGCGGATGTGGGCGCGGGAACTGGCTTTTATAGTCTACGCCTGGCGCGGGAGATTGGGCCAAGCGGGATCGTGTATGCCGAGGATATCCAGCCGGGGATGCTCGAAAAGTTAAACGCGAATGCGGTGGCTCAACACGTGGCGAATGTGGTCACCATTCTGGGGACCGAGGCCGATCCGCGTTTGCCCGCGGGCAAGCTGGATCTGGTGTTGCTGGTGGACGTGTATCACGAGTTCTCGCGGCCGCAGCGCATGCTGGACCGGATTCGCGATTCGTTGAAGCCGGACGGCCGGCTGGTGCTGCTTGAATTTCGGAAAGAAGACCCCAGCGTTCCGATTCGGCCGGAGCACAAGATGAGCGTGGATGAAGTGCGCGCCGAGGTTACGCCACAGGGTTACCGGTTCGAGAAGGTTCTGGATACGCTGCCTTGGCAGCACATTATCTTTTTTCAGAAGACGGGCGCGCCGCCGGAGTAGATTCCGCTAAGCAATTTCTTTCCAAAATACGGTCGTGTCGCACCAGGTCCCGTCGGGAAATAAGGCGTACTTGGGAATTACTCCAACCCTGGTCCAGCCCAGCCGGGCATACATCCTTTCGGCGCTTCCTCCCGTCGCTGTATCGAGGACAAGCAGTGTTTTGCCAGCCGACCGGGCAGTTTCTTCGACGTGCTGCATCAAGCACGTACCTATGCCCTGCAGACGGGCCGATCTCGACACCAATAACTTCGCGACATCCGCTCGATGCGGCTGATTCGGAGGCATTGCCGTCAGAATTTGAACCGTTCCGACCAGTCTTCCATCATCAAAGGCGGCCAGGAGGATGCGGGTGCCGGCTTCTACTTCATCGAGCGCCGATTCGAAAAACCGCGCAGCGGCAGATTTCGGAAATGGCGGCATGAAGCTGACTGAGGCGCCGCCTTCCACACAGTCCGCCAATACTTCCGCGAGCGCTTCCAGGTGTTCGCGGCCTTCCGCGGCGCTTAGCTTTCGAACCTCGATCATGAAAATAGCTTACGATCAGACCGCTCGTGAAAACCGCGACGCGCGCGGAGTAGAATCAGCCTGATGACGAAACCAGACACTAAGATCGACCGGCGCCACGACGCGGCTGTGGAAAGCTCCAACGACGAGGCTGAGGTGGAAATACTCGATCCCAATGACACCAATCTGGTTCGCGATCGCATTCACGGCCAAACGGAAGAGCACGCTCAACCACCCCGGCTCGAAGACGAGGGACAATCGGGAGGATAGTTGCCGTGCAGGGGTGGAGAATGGAAGCGATGGCAACTTACGACTTGCCCTACGCGCAAGAACATTTGAAAGAACTCTTCGAGGAAGCTCGGAACGGCGAGGATGTGATTATCGTTCGATCCGATGGCCGCTCTTGCCAGTTGCTGCCGCTGGCTGACGTAAAAGATGAGGCTCCGGATGCCGGCGAATGGGAGATTTCCGATCTCGAACCTTTGGGGTCTGCCGTTCCGGCCTAGTTCCTGGACCCTTAGCCCTCGACGGGCTGCTCTTCGGGATCTTCGGCGGGACCCGGATCGTCCGGATCCACAGGCTCTTCGACAGGAGCGGGCTCCCGGTCGGGCTCCGGCTCTTCGATCGGGGTGTTCTTACGGGCAACGATTGGGAAAATCGCTACTGCGGAGTTCGGCTGGAAAGGGGAGTGAAGTGGGCTCATCTCGTACTATTGTGGACCGTCAATCGAAGGAACTGCGGGAGTGATTACTTGGCTTTCGCCATCTGTTCGAGCTTGCCGCTCATCGTACTCTGCCATGCTGGATCGCCACCGTAACCCAGTTGAGTCGATTCCAGTTTTGCGGCCGGCGTGACAAACCAGTTTTGCGGGATGGCCATCTCGCCGTTGCCCGAGACGGCTTCGAGGAGCGACCGCCCAAAAACAACAGGAAATGAGTAGTGGTGTTCTGCCATGTACGGCGCCACAAGCCCCGCTTCGTCGTCGACGTTCACACTCAGGACGGCAATATCGGCGCGGTCCTTCAGCTTTTCATAGAGCCGTTGAAATTCGGGGTGCTCCGCCTGGCAGGGTCCGCACCATGTCGCCCAAACATTGATTAGAGTGGCTTTTCCATGCAAATTGGCCAGCGTCCAGACTTTACCGTCCAAGCCGGTAAGCGTGAATGCCGGCAGTTGATTCTTAGGAACTTCCCAGCGGATCGCGGAAACAGGTTCGATCTTCGTCGAGCCGGTGAATAGCGCGCGGCTGGCGGATGTGCCGCCGAGCTCTTTCCACAGCGCGGCTATTTTTTCATCGAGCGATTGGACGTCCGATTGTCCGCGCGGCCCAGGCTTGCCACCGAGGGCACGGGCAGCCCGGTAGAGAACGAGAGCGTCCAACTGGCGATGGTCGAGTTCAGCAGCCTTTGCCCGCACCTCGAACCATGCCGGTTTCATTCGCTCGTCGGCCGGGACCAGGCCGGCGAGTTCGTCTTCAACGGCCCGTGACTTCGACGGTTGTCCGAGAGCATCGTAGTAGTCCAGCAGAATACGCGCCCGCTCAATACGCATAGAAACGACCTGGTCGTCCGCCCGCTTTTTCTGCTCGGCGGACAACTGATCGCGAAACTGTCCTAGCATCCTGCTGGGACGGTTTGTTTCGCGATGGTAGCCATCGTCGATCCATTGCGGGATGGAAGGCGACAAAACTTTCTTCCGTATCAATGCGTCGGAGACGTCGAATTCAATCGGCAGTGCGCCATAGAAACTGTTCGGATTTTCGTGATAGTCCTGAACGTATTTTTCGGCTAAGCTCAGCAGGTCGGCCGGCTTGGTATCCTCCAACGCCGCTACCGCGGAAAATTCCTGCATCAACCAAAGCAGCCCATGCCATCTCGCGTACCATTCCGATGCGGCCGCAGCACTGGCCCGGTACCACGCCTGCTTTGCTTGTTGGTCTTTGTCCGAAGGGAACGGGTGTTCGGTTCGCCAGCGCTTTGTCACCAACTGTTCGGCTTCCCGCGAATCCGGGTAATCTTTCTGAATCTGCCCGTCGATTCGATCGGCGCCCGCGATATCTCCTACGTCGGCATATCCCTTGCGCAAACAGTTCAGCCAGGCCAGTTGATTGTGTTGCGGCGATTTGTCAAGCAGCGCAAGATCCTTTGCAATTCGCTCGCGAACGGCGGCGTGGCCGGAGGGCGGTACGGCCTTGAACTCGAGATCCCAAAGCGCCTCCCACAGATTCTGATTCGGAGCGTCCGGCTGGCCTTCGAGACGTGCCCGCAACGCCGCGATGTTCCGGCCGATTTGTTCTTCCGTGCCGTTAGCCAACAATATGCGGTAGACGAAGGCGTTCGAGGTCGCGGGGCAACTCTTCAGGAAACTGTCGATGGTTTCACCGATGCGCGCTTTGTCACGAACTCCGCTCGCGTTCAGAACAGACAACAGCTTGAGCCGCGTCCAAGGAAAATCCGGATGCGCTTTTTCGGACGATTCCAGCAGCTTCAGCGCTTGCGCGGAATCCTTGACGCGTAGCGCATCGGCATATACAGCCGTCACGCCAGGCGAATCGGGATACTTTTGGTGGAGCGCGGAGAAATAGGTGATCGAAGCCTCCTGCCCGGCTGAGGTGTTATCGTCCAGCAGATCGCGGCGGCGGTCGAGGAGAAAGTAATTGGTGGGCGCCGCGGCTAAGCCTTTTTCCAAGATCTGGCTTCGCGCCGCTCTCTTCCCGGCGTCCGGCGCCCGTCCGCGTCCTGCTTCGGCATAGGCCTCGAGAATCTGTTTGACATCGGGCGCGGGCTCACACTGGGCGAACCCAAGCCGGCATAGCGATCCCGCGAGGAAGGAAAGGCAGAGTGCACGAAACAGCATGCGACACCTACACGAGCATTCTAGATCATCTGAGATGCTATCGGTAAATTCTGCGGGCCTGTTGTAATAACGGCCGCCTCGCCCCGTCTTCCCTGCATAGATTGAGTGAGGCCGTTCTGATGATTCTGCCCGAAACCGTAATCCAGGACTTGCGTTACGGAATCCGCATGTTGAGGCGCAATGCCGGGTTCACCGCTGCCACGGTCTTTGCCCTGGCGCTTGGTATCGGTGTGAACACAGCAGTTTTCACCGCCTCCAAGGCGTTCGTCGCGCGGTCTCTCGATGCACGCAATCCCGGCGAGATGGTCAACGTCGCGCTGACCCGCGATTCGGGCGCCAGTGATTTCACTTTCAGCTATCCCGACTACGAAGCCTATCGGGATTCCGTCCATTCCTTCAGCGGCCTGATCGCTTATAGCCCTGAGCATATGACGCTCTCGAACGCCGGCGGCATTATGAGCCAGCGCGCCTCCGAGGCTGGATCGGGGGTTGGAAGATTGGGGCTGTTCTCTGCCAGGGCAAGCAATGCGGAGTTCGCCAGCGTCTTCGTTGCCTCGGAAAACTATTTCAAGGTTTTAGGAGTCGCGGCGTTGCGCGGCCGCACCTTCGAATCGATAGGCGTTCGCGAACTTGTGGCTTCCCCCTCGGTTCTTATCAGTGAAAACTATTGGCAGAGACGGTTTGCGGGAGACCCGGCGGTGTTAGGGAAGATCGTGCATCTCAACGGTGCCGCCGTGACGGTGGCCGGAATTACTCCACACGACTTCGTCGGCACCAATGTAGCCGCGCCGGCTTTCTGGCTGCCGGTCCGCCTCGAGCCGTTGGTGCATGCGGACGACAATTGGCTACGCGACCGTGAAAATCGGCGCTACCGCCTGTTTGGCCGCCTTGCTTCCGGCGTCAGTATCGGCCAAGCACAAGCGGAGATGACCGCCCTGGCCAATCATCTTCGTACCCTGCACGATCCTCGGTCTGACTCAGCTAAGCCCATCACCGCAATCGTCTGGCCGGGGTCCCCGTTTCCTCTCCCCTTGAAGGCGTATCCCGGACTGACATGGGCCATCGCGCTCATCATGTGCGCTGCCGGGATGGTGCTGGCCGTCGCCTGCGCCAACGCCGGCAGCCTGCAACTAGCTCGCGCGCGGTCCCGTCAAAGTGAACTGCACACGCGCCTCTCGCTTGGAGCCAGCCAGCTCCGCGTGATCAGGCAATTGCTGACGGAAAGTGTACTGTTGGGCCTGCTCGCAGGCAGTCTCGCTTTCCTGTTCACCTGGGCGTTGCTGCAAGTGGCCTCGAACATGGCCGCCGAAGCCCTGCCGGTCGAGTACGGCACGTTCATTTTCAAAGTGACCCCCGATCTCGAAGTCTTTGCCTACGTATTTTCCATTTCTCTGGTTGCCGGCATCCTGTTCGGGCTCGCCCCAGCCATTGAAAGCTCGCGCGCCGCGCTCTCTTCCGCCGTCAGAGCGAGCACTGCGCCGGCTCGCAGCCGCCGGCTCCAAGACTTCCTTATCGCCGCGCAGGTTGCCCTTGCCCTGGTGCTTCTGATCGCCGGAAGCATGTTCATTCGCGGCGCCATTCACGCGCTGAAGACGGAAACCGGCTACGACAGCAAACACGTCATCGATCTCGATCTTCAGTTTCCCGAAGCGTCTTATACCGCCGCCCGTAAACTTGCTCTCGTCCATGACCTTCGCACGCGCTTAGCGGCCGTACCCGGAGTGGCTGCAATCACGAGCGCCCGGGCGCCGGACGATAATAGCTTTCGAACGGCCGCCGTCTCAGGCGATGGAGTGGAGTCGATACTCCACTACACCTTTGTTGAGGCAAACTACTTCCAGGCTCTTCAGATTCCGCTGTTTCTGGGCCGCGGATTTCAATCGCAAGCCGGCCAAGCGGAGCGCTCCGTGATCCTGAGCGAATCCGCCGCCCGACAACTCTGGCCGAATGAGAATCCCATCGGCCGCAGTCTCCGTTTGGGCGCCACCGACGAGCGGTCCCATAGTTCGCGCGAACTCATTGCCGATGGGCCAGCCTACCAAATCGTGGGCGTGGCGCGCGACACACGTGGCGTTGAGTTCGACGGCAGTGACTCCAAACAGATCTATTTGCCGTTGCCCGAAGACCGGCTGCCCAGCCACCCCATACTCATTCGGACTCAGTCCGACCCGGCGCGGGTAATGAAGGCGATCGACCCGGTGATCTCCTCCGTCGATCCCAGCTTGCTGACAACCGCTACCACTCTCGAAGACATGCTCCGGCGGTCGGCCCCGTTTATCACTTCGAGTCTGGCGGCCGCTGTGGCGTCTACTGTCGGTTTATTCGGGCTACTACTCGCCGCAATGGGTATCTATGGCACGGTTAGCCATGTTGTCGTCCTTCGCACGCGCGAAATCGGCATCCGCATGGCTGTCGGCGCGCAAAAGCGCGACGTCCTCGGACTGATCCTCCGCGAAAGCACGCGGCCCGTGGTCGCCGGATTGCTTGCCGGAATGTTTTTAGCTCTGGGAGCGACTTATGTGCTGCGCGGCCTGCTCTACGGACGCAATCCCGTGGATGGCGTCTCCTTCGCCGGAGTGTCTATCTTGTTTTTGGCGATTGCGCTGCTGGCCGCGTATCCGCCGTCCCGGCGGGCCACGCGCGTCGATCCCATGGTGGCGCTTCGATACGAATGATGCCTAGTGCGAATAAGTCCCGTATTGGCGAGTCAATGGGCGACCGGATCCAGCTTGTCCGCTGAAGTTACAAGGTCAAGATTGACATCGCGCACGATCGTCTGCGATTGCTGCCCGCCGCATTTCGAGAGGCCCGGATCCTCGCAGAGCCGGCTCACTGAAGCCACGGGATTGTGAAGCCAGGCGGATAACAGCTTTCCGTCACGCGTATCCAGTTGGATTTGAACGTCAAATTCCTCTTTTCCTACCTGCGCTTTGTACTTGCCATCCGATTTCTCTACCTGCACCCAGTTGTTCGCAGTATTGCCCACGGGCGCTTCCATCCATTTGGCTGGCAATTGCACTTGCGGATGCTTAGGCGGCACGTGCCGGATGCGAAACGTCACCGTGTGCTTCTGGGCATTCTCATCGAGCACGAAAAGATCAAAATCAATGGAATCCTGTCCGAGCAGCACGCGCTGTCCGTCCGCCCACGAGTTCGGCTTCCGTGTTCAAAATACTTGCGCTGGCCGGCATGCGTGAGACGCAATTGTTTCGCCAGAAACACGTCGCTGTAAAACGTCAGCATGTCCGTGATCGGACCGATCAGAGATGGCTGAACCTTGCCGAGGTCCGGAATGGCGAGGTACTTACTCGTCGGAGCGAGCGATAGCGTCTGCCGAAATTCGAGGCTCGACGCCGATAGCGTCATGGGAGCGTTGGACCGCAGATTAGACCATGCGATCTCTTCATAGAACACACCCGCGTCGTCCTTCTTCACGCGATCGTCCGCATGAATCCGATACGCCCATCCATGGCTGTTCCCTTCCATTTCGTATCGGAGAATTTCGTCGAGGCGATAGTCGCGATCGAAGACTTCCGCGCGCTGTGCGTTAGCCTGACCGCATAGCGCGAAGGTCACGCCGAGTAGGACGGCCGATCTGCGTGCAAGCCAATCTCGCATGAGTCTTCTCATGCTAGCCCGGTTTTGGATCAGTTGGCGATGGCCGGATCCGTCACGCTATCCCGGCCGGTTTCGATATGCCCGGCCAGTTGTTGCAGGAATGTCGAGTCACTCTCTACGTTGAGCACGAAGTCATACCATCCGAAAAATATTGCCAAGGGCCAATACTTTACGATATTTTCGCCCGCCCGTAGCTTATGCGAGCTGGCGTCCTTGGTGTAGACATCGGCGATGCGCAGCTTGACGGTTGCCTTACCTTTATTGATCACGTCCAGCGTAATGCCGTGGTTGTCGGTATCGTATACGGCGGTGGTGTGAAGGTTCGCCGCATCGTCGCCCGCGATGCTGCCCTTAAACACGCGCAGAAAGCCGTTGGGACCGTAGACCAAAAGATCGTATTCGGTCTGATGATTTTCGGCCAAAGCCCAGGTGTCGGAAATTTCCGTTTTCGGGCCCACAGTGTAGGTCCAGGGACCACCTTGACCGTTGCCGGAGCGCACTTGGAATACCGCAGCATTCTTGCCGGTGTTTCTGAAATGAATCTGGACTATGCCGCTTCTGAAATTCGCCTCCGCTCGCACGTGCAGTTCATAGGGCACCGCACGCGCCGGCCGCGTTCCGTGCTCCTGCGCGGGCATGGCCTGCTCCGCTGGCGGCATGGGTTTATAGTCCGGATGCTTTTTGTTATCCGGCGGAACATACGAGCTCGTCCTCGGCAACAGGACATGGCAATCGTTGGGAGATCGGAAGTTGAAGGCGGACGTCAGATCGCCGCAAACAGCCCGCCGCCATGGGGTAATATTCTGCTCCACGATTTCCGGATAGTCCCGGCGAAAGCGCCGCTCGATGAAACGAATCAGCGACGTGTGGTCGAACACTTCTGACGAGACCCAGCCACCCTTGCTCCACGGCGATATCACAACCATGGGCACTCGCACCCCCAAGCCATAGGGCCCGGCGGGATATTGGCTGCTCCCCGGGAAGATTTCATTACTTGTATCGACGGTTGACAATCCTTGCGCACGACTCTGCGGAACAGTCAATGGCACCGCATGATCGAAGAATCCGTCGTTCTCGTCGTACGTCAGAAAGAATGCCGTCTTGCTCCAGACATCAGGATTTGCCGTCAGTGCGTCCAGTATCTGCGAGACGTACCAGGCGCCATAGTTCGCCGGCCAGTTCGGATGCTCGGTGTAGGCTTCCGGCGCAACCACCCACGAGACCTGCGGCAGCTTGCCGCCTGAAACATCCTGTTTGAACATGTCGAACAGCGTTCCGCTGGTTGAAATGTCGGTCCCGGTCTTCGCGCCTTGGTAAAGCGGAGTGCCCGCCGGCGCGTCTTGATATTGGTGAAAGTAGAGTAGCGAGTTATCGCCGTAATTGCCAACGTAGGCGTCGTTCGGAGACCAACCCCAGGAGCCGGCCGCAGTCAGCCCCTGGCCGACATCTTGGTAAATCTTCCACGAAATACCCGCCGCTTGCAAGAGCTCGGGAAAAGTAGACCAGCCGTAACCAACCTCGGCATTGTCAATCACCGGTCCGCCTCCGGAGCCATCGTTTCCGACCCAGCCCGTCCACATGTAATAGCGATTGGGATCGGTCGGGCCGAGCAGCGAGCAATGATACGCGTCGCAAATCGTGAAGGCATCCGCCAACGCATAGTGGAACGGAATATCGCTTCGCACCAAGTGCGCCATTGTGGTCGTGCCTTTATTTGGAATCCACTGGTCGTAGTTGCCTTGGTTCCATGCCGCTTGCGTGGTGGTCCAATCGTGCGCGAGATCTTCGAGAAACTGAAGTCCAAGATTGGGCGCGCCCGGATGGAACGGCAATACATAGTTGTCGCCATTCGGCTGATACCAGACGGGCTTTCCGGAAGGAAGCGCCGCGGCTCGCGGATCTCCAAAGCCCCGCACACCGCGGAGCGTCCCGAAGTAGTGATCGAAGGAACGGTTCTCCTGCATCATGATGACGATATGCTCGACATCGGCGATGCCGCCGGATCGATTGTTGGCGGGAATCTCGAGCGCCCGTGCAATGCTCGCGGGAAAAGAGGCGCTGAATGCGCCCGTAGTGAGAAGTTGTAGAAATTTGCGGCGGTCTGTCGACATGAAAATAAATCCTGGCGCTGAACGAATTTATCTCGCTGTTGTTTCGGCTTAGTGACGGACGCATTGCAAATTGATGCCGCCCGGAAGTGCGGTAAGTTGGGCACTGTGAATTATTACGGAGCTAAAGAGCTTGCCGCGTCGTTCCGGGCGGTGCGCAAGAACACGTTGATCATCGCGGAAGAGATTCCGGAAGATAAGTATAGTTATCGCGCGGTGGAGGGGACGAGGACCGTAGGAGAGATGCTTGCGCACGTTGCCCTGGGCGGGAAATTCCAGGAGCAGATCAACTTGGTCGAAAAGCGCTTCTCGATGGAAGGCTTCGATCACATGAAATTCATGGGCGGCGTAGCAGCCGAGACAGCCAAGCCGCGCACGAAAGCGGAGATCGTTGCTTTGCTCAAAGAGGAAGGCGAAAAGTATGCCGAGGCGCTCGAAGCGCTGCCCGACGACTTTTTGGGCGAGAGCATAATCATGCCGCCCGGCGGAGTTCCTCCCAGCCGCACGCGTTTCGACATGCTCATGAGTGTGAAGGAACACGAGATGCACCACCGCGGCCAATTAATGCTGATCGAACGTTTGCTCGGCATCACGCCGCACCTCACACGTGCAAACCAGGCTCGCAGGGCGTCCATGCAGGCGGGCGTCGCGCGAACAGCCTGAAACAATAGATTCGCTCTTTGTTCGCCTACTGTGATACACTCGGTGAATCATGTGGGATTTTAGTGTTAAACTCAAGTCAAATACATGGCAACTCTGCCGCTTACTAAACCGCGCGCTGACTTTGCCGCCCATAGACGAGCCACTGCGACAGAATTTCCCAAAGTCGTCGAGACGCTGGTTTCTCTCATTGGCCGCAAACTCACCGCCTACATCGCCTCTGTCAAAGATGCTCGCGCCATCGACAGATGGCTCGAAAATGCCAAACCGCAAAAGAATGTCGAGCAGCGCATTCGCTTGGCTTACCACGTTGCCAGTATGCTCGCCGAATTCGATAGCGCTGCCGTGATTCAAGCGTGGCTGATTGGATTAAATCCGGAATTGGATGACGCGGTGCCGATCGATCTTCTTCGCAGCGGCGACATCCAGTACGATGGCAAAAAAGTCTTGAACGCAGCGCGGGCGTTCGTAGCAGGTGGCTAAGGGCTTTCTCCCATTTATCGCGCCAACCGGTCCGGTGTATCGAGTCGCTCGGCGGCCAGATCCATGGCGGCCTCCCGATTGGGCCGAC
>Ga0193753_10001664_pt1 | contig 18690 bp, 17 predicted proteins | sample H1c2metaG_FD_144925 | JGI IMG/M metagenome (GOLD analysis project Ga0193753, IMG submission 144925) | Soil microbial communities from a riparian zone of the East river system, Colorado, United States - H1c2 | ecosystem: Environmental > Terrestrial > Soil > Riparian zone | place: USA: East...
CGTTGCGATATTGGTGGTCTTCATCTTCGGCATTGTGGGCATTCCGCATGGCGGACTGAAGCAGTCGATTACGGACCGCATCCACCTTGGACTGGACCTTAAGGGCGGCGCGCACCTGGTGCTGGAGGTACATGTTGCGGAGGCGTTGGTCTCTGCGACGGACCGTGACGTGGCGCGACTGCAGGAGGATCTGCAGAAGGCCGGGGTTAGCGGCATTACTGTGGGTAAGACCGACGCGGCGCATCCGCAGACGATTGTGGTTTCGGGGATTCCCGCAGCCAAGCTGAGCGATGTGCGCGCGATACTGCAGGGTACCGACTACGCCAACTATGACGTGGCCACTGCTGCGGATGGAAGCTCGACGCTAACGATGAAGCTGGGGGCGATTCGCGACCTGGAGACGCGGACGCTGGATACGTCGATTGAGACGATCCGGGAGCGTATCGACAAGCTGGGTGTGACCGAGCCTGTGATCCAAAAGTATGGCCTGGGCGAGAACCAGATTCTGGTGGAATTGCCCGGCGTGGAAAATCTGGATCGGGTTGAAGATGTGATTCAGTCGACGGCGAAGCTGTCGATTCACCAGGTTGTGGGTGGACCGTTTGCCACGGACCAGGATGCGCTGCAGGCGAATGGGGGAGTGATTCCTCCAGATGCGATGCTGGTCAAGGGGTCGGGATCCGCCGGAGCGCCGGAGCAGGTGTGGCTGCTGAAGCGAGCGAGCGAGGTGGAAGGCACGGACTTTCGCGATGCGCAGCCCTCGCAGGACCAGAACGGGCGGCCGAACATTACGTTCAGCCTGACGACCGAGGCGGGCAATCGGTTCTACAAATACACCGACGAGCATAAGGGCACTGGCTCGATGGCGATTGTGCTGGATAACAGGGTGCACGAGGTTGCGGGCATTCAGTCTGCGATTCGCGACCGTGGAGAGATTACAGGTGGCTTTACGCAGGAGCAGGCGCAGGACCTTTCGCTGATGCTGCGGACGGGTGCGCTGCCGGCGACGATCTCGTACCTGGAGACGCGGACGGTTGGGCCGAGCCTGGGAGCCGCTTCGATTCGGCAGGGCGTGATCGCTGCAGTTGCAGGCATGGCGGCCGTGATGCTGTTCATGCTGGTGTATTACCGCGGCGCTGGCATCAATGCGAATCTGGCGTTGATTCTGAATCTTGTGATTCTGCTTGGGTTCATGGGCTTTACCGGTTCGGTACTGACGCTGCCGGGTATCGCGGGCGTGATCCTGACCATCGGTATGGGCGTGGACTCGAATGTGCTGATCTTTGAGCGCATCCGCGAAGAGCTGCGTGCCGGAAAGTCGGCTGCGGCTGCGGTGCAGCAGGGGTTTGCGCATGCGTGGGTGACGATCATCGATACCCATGTGACGACGATTGTTTCGGCGGCGATCCTGTTCCTGTTCGGTACGGGGCCGGTTCGCGGATTTGCTCTAACGTTGGTTTTCGGTTTGCTGGCAAATCTGTTTACCGCTGTGTTTGTGTCGCGCGTGATCTTCGAGTCGCACCTGCAGAAGAAGGAACGCGGCGCGGCGCTGTCGATCTAGTTTTGAGTTTTTGAGAGATTGCGGAGTCTTGAAGGCATCCGCTGAGGGTTTAGAGCGTGGAACTGTTTCGTAGCACGAATATCGACTGGCTCGGGAAGAAGTGGTACTTTCTTGGGTTTTCGCTGATTTTTTCAATCGCTGGGTTGCTCAGCATCCTGTTTTGGCATCACATTCCGCTAGGCGTTGACTTCAAGGGCGGAACGCAGATTCGAGTGGCCTTTGCCCAGACGCCGAATGAAGACCATATCCGTGCCGCGATGGACAAGGCTGGTGTGCGCGATTTCCGGATCCAGCGGATCAGCGATCCAAGCGGCCACGCGGCGAACAAGATCATCGTGGCGCTTCCGGAGGCTGCGGATACCTCGCATGACGCAGGACGGCAGCAAGTGGAGGGCGCGCTTTCGACGAACTATCACGACTCGACATTTACGATTGAACAGGTCGAGATTGTTGGTCCGACCGCGGGTAGGCAATTGCAGAAGCAGGCTTTGCTGGCAACGATTTACTCGCTGATCGGTATGCTGATTTATCTATGGTTCCGGTTTGAGTTGATCTATGGGGTCGCTGCGGTCGTGGCGGTGTTCCACGATACGCCGATTACGATTGGCGCATTCAGCTTGACGAACAAGGAGATTACCCTTACCGTCATTGCAGCTCTCCTCACATTGATTGGTTACTCGATGAACGACACCATCGTCGTCTTCGACCGTATTCGCGAGAACCTCGCGACTTCACGGCGAGAGTCGTTGGCAGATGTCGTAAACCGGAGTATCAATCAGACGTTGAGCCGGACAGTCATTTCGTCGGGACTAACCTTTCTGACGGTTCTGTCGTTATATCTGTTTGGGGGCGAGGTGTTGCATGGGTTCTCGTTCGCGCTTGTGATTGGAATTTTGATTGGAACGTACTCGTCGATCGCTGTGGCGGCACCGATGCTGGTGGCTTACCAGGATTGGCGGGTGAAGCGGGGCAAGGTGGCTTCGCTTCCGGCCGGAAGAAAGGCCAAGGCGTAATTTTTCAAAATAGTTTCAGCGGCCTGGTTAAGAATGGAACAAATCTGAACAGCTCGGTGTCTAAGGTTAAATAGCTCTTCTTCACAGCAAAGAGGCTGGATATGTTTGAAGATTCATTGTTGGAATCCGGCGGGAAGATCAAGACAAAGTCCAAGTACTGGATGATTGCGACGTTTGCATTCAACGGCGCCATCCTGGGTGCGATGATCCTGATCCCACTGCTTTATCCTGAGGCCCTACCGAGGACGGCCCTGACGCAGATGCTTGTTGCGCCGCCTCCGCCTCCGCCGCCACCACCTCCGCCACCACCGGCGCAGATCATCAAGCCGATCAAGATGGTGTCGGAGATCGACCAGGGGCTGCATGCGCCGACGAAGATCCCCAAGGACATCAAGATGCTGAAGGAAGAGGCTGCGCCTCCTCCGCAGGTTGCCGGTGTCGCGGGTATGTCCGGCATGGGTAGCGGAAACGGTGTTCCTGGCGGCGTGATGGGTGGTATCGGCAGCGCTCCTGCTCCGGTAGTCAAAGTGGCGCCTCCTAAAGGACCAGTGAGAGTATCGAGCGGCGTTGTCAGCGGCCTCGCGATCTCACAGCCCCGCCCGGTATATCCGCCGATTGCACGCGCAGCTCACGTGTCGGGAGCGGTGGTGCTGCATGCGATCATCTCGAAGACCGGGACGGTTCAGAATCTGCAGGTGATCAGTGGGCCGGAGATGCTGCGAGCGAGTGCGCTCGATGCTGTCCGGAACTGGCGGTATAAGCCGTATCTTTTGAACGGCGAACCCACTGAGGTTGAGACGACGATTACGGTCAACTTCAACTTTGGCGGCGGCTAAAAAGAGGCATCACCGGCAGCTCTCGTTATCCCTTGCAAGGCGAACTTTTGGGGGATACACGGGGAAAGATTCAGAAGGTTAGAGTTTTACCAGGAGGAAACATTCAGTGATTCTCGCTCATCTCGCAAACTTCGCTCACGTACCCACCTCGCTTGCCCTTTTCTTCGATGAGGCGCAGGTTGGATTCAGCCCTCTGCAGCTCTGGGGCAACATGGGTAACCTTGCCCGTGCAGTCGTTATTCTGCTCTTCATTATGTCGATCTGGTCGCTGGCCGTCATTATCGATCGCGCCCTGTACTTCTCGGCCGCTCGCAAGCAGTCGCGCGAGTTTGCGCCGAAGGTCGCCGGAGCTCTGAAGGATGGCCGTCTCGATGAGGCGATCAAGGTTGCAGACCGCTCCAAGAAGTCCCACCTTGCCGAGGTTGTCACCGCCGGTCTGCAGGAGTTTCGTAGCTTCGGTTCGGGCGGCAACATCACCGAGCAGCAGGTCGAGAGCTCCAAGCGCGCCCTCGAGCGCTCTGAAGCGATCGTTCACGCCAAGCTGAAGCGTGGTCTTGGTGGTCTGGCAACGATCGGTTCGACGGCTCCGTTTATCGGCCTGTTCGGAACTGTAGTCGGTATTTTGAACGCCTTCCAGCAGATTGCAACGCAGAAGACTTCTGGTATCGGCGCGGTTGCCGGCGGTATCTCGGAAGCCCTGGTTACGACGGCTTTCGGTCTTCTGGTCGCCATTCCCGCCGTTATGACCTTCAACTACTTCACGGGTAAGGTTGAGGCGTTCGACGTCGAGATGGACAACAGCTCCAGCGAACTGGTGGATTACTTCATCAAGCAGAGCCATCGCTAAAAGCTGCGTTTTAGAAGACGAACAAGCAGGAACCTGCGAGAGTCACCGCTCATCATCAAGCCCGCCAGATACCGCCAGCGAACGGTATCCGGCGGGTAGAGCACCCCGCAGGAGAATCAAAAAGACAGCAAGAGCCGGGCAAATCCGGACGGAGCCGACGTTATGGGCATCAATAAGCGGGATGAAGGCAAGAAGGTAAATTCAAACATCAACGTGACGCCGATGGTGGACGTAATGTTGGTGCTGCTCATCATCTTCATGGTCATCACTCCCATGCTGAACAACAAGGTAAACGTGGACCTGCCGAAGGCTGACGCCGCGGTGGTGATGGAAGACGCTAACAAGGAAGACGCAGTTATCATTGCCGTTACGCGGGATGGACGAACCTTTCTGGGCGGCGACCAGGTGACACTTGACGATCTTGGCAGCAAGATCTCGGCGAAGCTGGAGAATAAGACCAGCAAAGAGGTCTACATGCGCGCCGATACGCGGGCGAATTACGGCAAGGTTATGGACGCGGTCGATGGCATTCGCTCTGCTGGTGTGAGCCAGCTTGGATTGCTTACAGAGAGGCGTGATGAGCCTGCTCCCACTACGCCTGCAACGAAGAAATAAGATTCTGACGCAGTAAACGGCAGGCTTGCAAGATATGCGAGTAGCCAGTGCACTAAAGGAGATTTGCTATGGGAATGGGCGGTGGAAATAAAGGCGGAGCGATAGCGGACATCAACGTGACGCCGATGATCGACGTTCTTCTGGTGTTGTTGATTATTTTTATGGTCATCGTACCGGTCACGCCAAGGGGCTTGGATACGCTGGTTCCTCAGCCGCCCAAGAATAAGACCCAAGATCAGCCGAATGACCGCACGATTGTGGTGCAGGTTCTGTCGAATGGCGCGGCTGCTCCGGCGTATAAGATTAACGACTCCTCCTTCAACAAAGCTGATATCGAACCCAAGCTGGCGGAGATCTTCGCAACCCGACAGGAAAAAGTGATGTTCGTAAAAGGCGATAAAGACCTCGATTTCAGCAAGGTCGCCGAAATTATCGACTTCGGCCATCAGGCGGGCGTGGACAATATTGGCTTGATCACGCCGCGTGTTGAAGCAGGACAGTAGGTCATTGCATGGGTGGAACTCTCTCTGGGGCGGTCCGGCTTGCAGCGGACCGCCTCAAGTTGTCTTTGGTATAGCTATCGGCATCTGAAATATACAGAGACAGCTTCGTTCATGAATTCCCTGAGCAAAACGAAGAATATGTAGTCGCGAATGCGAGAGGCTGTTTTTGTGCCGGATTAGCCGGCAGTTAGGATTGGAAGGCTGGGAATTGCGTTGACTCCGCACTTTCCATAGGCAAGAAGAAGAGATATGAACTAATATGTCTCGATGGCCCTCTGGTCACAGGGCACGCTATACCGTTACAATCTAGCGGCAAGCAGAAAATTTTTGTTATATGTTTTACCGTCCAACGGACGATACGCGCCTAATTGAAGGAGATAACACGCCCCATGAAATTGACCGCACGGATTCCGGTTACGGCCGCTATGCTGGCGCTGCTGCTTGGTACTGTAACCGGGTGCAATCGCCTAAAGGCACGCGACCAGCTCAACAAGGGCATTCAAGCCTTCAAAAATGCGCGCTACGAAGAGGCAATAGACCATTTTCAGAAGTCGATTGAGCTGGATCCAAACTATGAACCTGGCAAGTTGTATCTTGCAACGGCCTACTCGTACCAGGTGGTACCGAATCTCGATACGCCGGAGAACCTGAAAGTCGCGCAGAAGGCGATAGACGGTTTCCAGGCTGTTCTGGCGAAAAATCCGAACGACCTGACTGCTCTGAAGCAGATCGCATCAATCGATCGCAACATCAAGAAGCTTGATGAGGCGAAGGAGTATGAGAAGAAGGTTATTGCGCTCTCTCCGAATGATGCGGAAGCTTACTACACCATCGGTGTAGTGAACTGGATGCAGGCGTACAAGAACGCCATCACGATTCTCGCGGCCGACGGCCTGACCGATGATGGAAACGGCAACGCGAAGAAGAGCAAAGGTGCTTGCCAGAAACTGCAGGAGGCCAATGCGGCCCTGGTCGAAGAAGGTCTGACGTTCCTGAGGAAAGCGGTGGAGATCAATCCGACTTACGATGACGCGATGCAGTATCTGAACCTGACCTATCGACGCAGAGCTGATCTGGCATGTGGAGATGATGCGGCGCGCAAGGCAGATCTGGCCAGTGCGGACGAGTGGAGCCAGAAGGCGATGGGCGCTCGTAAGGAAAATGAACGGAAGAAGGAAGAGAAGAATGCAGGCGGCGTAACGCTGCAGTAGTCTGCTCATCTTTCTGAAAGCTGGAGAAGGCCTCCCGGGTGCGGGAGGCCTTCTCTTTTTGGTGGTTTCCAAGGTAGTTTGGCGGAGGTTGGCAACGATGATCTGGAGTAGAATTGCCGCTTGCGACGGACGATAAAAAAAGTCTTGATTGCGAATCGCGGTGAGATTGCACTGCGGGTGATTCGTGCTTGCCGTGAGATGGGACTGTCGACGGTGGCGGTGTACTCGGATGTAGACCGTGCAGCGCTGCATGTGCTTCACGCGGATGAGGCCTATCGGTTGGGACCTGGCCCAGCGACGGAAAGCTATCTGCGGGCTGATTTGATTCTGGAGATTGCACAACGCGCCGGCGCAGATGCCGTGCATCCGGGATACGGTTTTCTCTCAGAGAATGCGGAGTTTGCTGAGGCCTGCACGGTGGCGGGTGTGACTTTTATTGGGCCACCGGCGAGCGCGATGCGGGCGCTGGGATCGAAGACGAGAGCGCGGCAGGCCGCGGACGCCGTGGGCATGCCGAGAGTGCCTGGGTCAGTGACGGGACTGGGCAGCGTCGAGGAAGCTGTCCGGATTGCCGAAACGATTGGATATCCGGTGATGCTGAAGGCGGCGGCGGGTGGCGGTGGGAAGGGGATGCGGGCTGTGCTCAGGCAGGAGGAGCTTCGAGACGCTTATGCGGCAGCCAGCAGTGAGGCGGAGCGAAGCTTTGGATCGGGTGAGGTATATCTCGAAAAGCTGATTGAGAGACCGAGGCATATTGAGATTCAGCTGATGGCAGATGAGCATGGCCAATGTGTCTACCTGGGGGAGCGGGAGTGCTCGGTGCAACGCCGCCACCAGAAGGTAATTGAGGAAGCTCCGTCGGCGATGGTCAGCGCGGATCTGCGGCGGCGGATGGGAGAGGCAGCGGTGAGGCTGGCGCTATCTGCGGGGTACGTGAATGCGGGGACCGTGGAATTTCTGGTAGATGGCCTCGAAAATCCGGGAGAAGAGAACTTCTACTTTCTGGAGATGAATACGCGGCTGCAGGTAGAGCATCCGGTTACCGAGATGGTGACGGGGTTGGACCTGGTGCGGATGCAACTACTGATAGCGATGGGAGAGCCGCTGCCGTTGCGGCAGGAAGATGTTCGGCTGCGAGGTCACGCTGTGGAGTGCAGGATCTACGCGGAGGATCCGGAGAATAGTTTTTTCCCGTCACCTGGATTGATTACGAGACTGGTACAGCCGGGTGGGCCGGGGATTCGGGAGGATTGTGCGGTCTATCAGGGTTGGGTGGTGCCGCTGGAGTACGATCCGATGCTGTCGAAGCTGGTAGCGTTTGGCGAGACGCGTGAGCTGGCGATCGAGCGGATGCTGCGTGCGCTGGAGGAGTATGTCATCGGCGGGATCAAAACAAACATTTCTTTGTTTCGGCGGATCCTGATGGATGAGGATTTTCGCGCTGCGAGGATCGATACGGGATATCTGGAGCGTTTGCTGGCTGCGACGCCTGTGTTGGGTCACGAGCCCGTCCCTGAGGACGTGGTGGCTATTGCGGCCTCTCTATTTGCGGCTTTGGCGAAGGGTTCTCCCGTTGTGGAGACGGCTGAAGAGAGCCGATGGGCTTTGGCAGGGCGGCGGGAGGGTTTGCAGTAGTGATGATCCGGCTTGAGATTGAGGGGAGAAAGCACACCGTGGAGCTGCCTGTGGGAGCTGTCAGTGGCGCCGTAGAGTGCATTGTGGATGGGCGGCGGACGGCAGTGGATATGCGGGTGCTGGAAGCGGGTGTGATGTCGTTGGTGGTGGGGGGGAGGCAGTTTCGGTGTTTTTTGGATGGGGACGGGGTAGTAATTGGGGGGCGGAGATATGGGTTTGAGGTGGACGATCCTCGGTCTTTACGCGGGCGGAAGGGTGGTGGGGCAGGAGTGGATGGGCCTCGGCCGGTGAAGGCTCCCATGCCGGGACGCGTGGTGCGCGTGATGGTAAATGACGGACAAGATGTGACAGAAGGAGAGGCAATCGTGGTTATTGAAGCGATGAAGATGCAGAACGAGCTGCGGTCGCCGAAGGCTGGCCGGGTGGTTCGGGTAGCGGTGGGGGTGGGGGATGCGGTTGGCGCGGGGGATGTGCTGGCTGTGGTGGAGTAAAGCATTTGGCGAGGCTGCTGAGTTAAGGCCTAACACCGATCTACACCGATGACACCGATCAAAAACAGGCAAAAGCAGATGGTGAACAGGAGCTCTGTCAGCATCTCAAAAATGTGATTGCATCTAGGATGCCCGTTGGGCTTTGAATCGCCGGGCCTTCATACGGTTGCCGCAGAGTTTCATATCGCACCAGCGCTTGGTGTGGTTTTTGCTGGTGTCGAGGAAGAGCCACTTGCATTCGGGGTTGCCGCAGGCACGCACCATGGACATGGCTTCCGAAGTAATGAGGTCGGAGGCGCCCAGGGCCAGGAACCACAAGGGGAGTTCGGCGGCATTCTCTGCTTTTGTAAGGTTCCATTCGGGATGTGGGTCTTTCCATTGGAGATTTTGATGCAGACGCGCGGCCTGAAAATAGTGCTGCATTGTTTTGAGCTGAGTTGCTCCGGGGGCTAGCCCATCAAGCGCGGAGTAGATGGCTTCGGCCATGGCTTCGCGGAGTTCTTTGGATTGCTCGAGGACCTTTGCGGCTTTGCGAGGGGTCACGGTGCGGAGGAGGTGTAGGGTTTGTCTGGAAGACAGCAGGTTTGATTGTGCGGTGAAGTGAATCAGATCACTATACGTCTTGAGGAGTTCTTCGGGACCGCCGATCTCTCGAAACCGCCAGTCGACGGTATTGATGAAGTCGAGCGCGGGGTGGGCGGCGACGAGCTGGAAGACCCGGGATGGAGCGATTTCGGTAATTTTCATGGCTAACCTTCTATAAAACATTTACAGGTTACTCAGCATCCTATAACTTGGTAACCACTTATGACTTCTACAACAGTTAGTGGATCATCGGCAAGCTCGACGCTACGAGGATTCGATATCCGGGTCATTCTCGCGTTCTTTGCGATTTACGTTTTATGGGGAACGACATTTCTTGCGATACGGATTGCGGTGAGCGAGGTCCCTCCGCTGTTTGCTGCAGGATGCCGGTTTTTTGTGGCGGGCGTGGTGTTGTACGGGTTCATGCGGGTGAAGGGACAACCTAGTCCGCAGAGGAAGCAGTGGCGCAACCTTGCGTTGATTGGGCTGCTGATGTTCGTGGCGGAGTATGGGCCGCTGTTCTGGGCCGAGAAGTATGTGCCGTCCGGAGTGACGTCGGTGCTGGCGGCATCGATTCCGCTGATTACGATTGTAATGGAGATGCTTGTGTTCCGGCAGCAGCGGTTTCGCTGGAGCTTGTTGGGCGCTGCTCTGCTGGGCTTTTGCGGGATTGCAATTTTGCTGCTTCCGGGCGGGCAACGGAACTTCGGTGTGTTCCCGTGCATCGCAATTCTTTTGGGGACGATTGCATGGTCCACGGGCTCGGTGTTGAATCGTTCGCTGGAGTTGCCGGAGTCGAGACCTTTGACCTCGGGTGCGGCGATGATGCTTGGTGGTGGAGGGTTGCTGTTATTGTCTGCGATGTTTGGCGAGATGCATCCTCTGCCGCATGTCTCGCTTCGAGCTGGGCTGGCCATTCTCTATTTGATTATCGTCGGTTCGCTTCTCGGGTTTACAGCGTTTGTTTGGCTGCTTGGGCGGATGCCGGCGACGCGGGTTGCAAGTCATGCTTATGTGAATCCGATTGTGGCGGTTGCGCTGGGGTATTTTGTCGCGGGAGAGATCATTACGACGCGAATGCTGGTTGGAGCGGCGATCGTAGTTGTGAGCGTGTTTTTGATTTTGCGTAAGGACAAAGCCGCCGCCTAAGGAAAGATAAGGCAAAGGACCGCAGCCGAAAAAGAGAACGGTTCGTGCTTTCGTACGAATGTCCACTCATGCGGTGAGACTGCATGAATGGGGCACCCGGCACGATGGTGGACTGAGCTTTGGCTTTGCTGGACGAGTGAGGAGAGAATTTTGTTACTCAGTCCAGTGCGGCGGGCTACAATCCTGCAACGATTTTTTTCGACTAAATCAGCGAGGAACTGCGGATGAGCGATGGTGCGGTTGTGGGCAGGTTGAGCCAGGTGGAGCGGGTGGTCGATACGTTTATCGCTCCTTCAAAGACCTTCACGGACATTTTGCGTAGCACGAGCTGGTGGCTGCCGTTTATTTTGCTGGTGGTGGTGTCGCTAGGCGCGACGGTGGTGGTGGATAAGCAGGTCGGGTTCGAGCGTGTGGCGGAGAATCAGGTCCATCAGAATCCGAAACAGGAAGAGAAGATGTCGGGCATGACGGATGCGCAGAAGGCTGCGCAGATGCGTGGGATGGGGGTTGGGTATCGCTACTCGAGCTATGGAGCTTTTGTTTTCATTCTGATTTTTGTGGCGATTGGGGCGGGGCTTTATGTGGCCAGCTTCAACTTCGGGCTGGGCGCGCGGACGACGTATAGCCAGATGTTCGCGGTGTGGATGTACGCTTCGCTGCCGAGACTGCTGACGGCGTTGCTGTCGATTGCGACTCTGCTGTCTGGAGGAAGTGCAGAGGCTTACGATATGCGGAATCCTGTGGGGACAAATCTGGCTTACTTTATGCCGGATGCGAGCCCGGTGGTGAAGACGATTCTCAGCTTCTTCGATGTGATCGGACTATGGCAGCTTGCCCTGCTGGTGATTGGGACGGCAATTGTAGCGAAGGTGTCTAAGGGCAAGGCGGCGGCTGTGGTTGTGGGGTGGTGGGTCGTTGGGATGATCGTCAGCGTCGGGATTGCCGTGGCGACCAGTTAGGCTATTGGTGAGGGTTCGCGATGCGACGGTGTTTTTTCTCGACGGTGCTTCTATTGCTGCTGGCGACTGTATGCAGTGATGCACAGACGAGTGGGAAGGCAGGGCGGTACGTAGGTTCCGAAAGCTGCAAGGGCTGCCATGCAGAGGCGTATGCGGGATGGAAGCAGACGCGGATGGCGAGGGTGGTGCAGGATCCGAAGGTGCATCCTGAAGCGGTTCTGGCGGACTTTACCCATGCTGATCCGTTGGTTACTTTCGAGCTGAAGGATGTGGCGTTTGTTTATGGGAGCAGGTGGAAGCAGAGGTTCTTTACGAAGCGCGGCGATGACTATTTTGTGCAGCCGGCACAGTGGGATGTAGCGAAGAAGCGATGGCTTCCGTACCACGTGGAGGCGGGGACGGACTGGTGGGTGCCGTTCTATGGAACGAGCAACTTTGAGCGGCCGACGGGGCCGCTATGCGATGGGTGCCACTCGGTGAACTACAACGTGGAGACGAAGCAGGTGACGGAGTGGAACGTCGGCTGTGAGAAGTGCCATGGGCCGGGGAGTCTGCATGTGGCGCATCCTACGAAGACGAACATTGTGAACCCGGCGAGGTTGGATTATGTGCGGGCGAATGATACGTGCATCCAGTGCCATAGTCAGGGGCGGCCGCTGCAGGAGACGTTTGCGGGGAAACGGTTTGATTGGCCGGTCGGGTTTACAGCAGGTGAGAGACTGGCCGACTATTGGCAGTTGGAAGAGCTGAAACATGGGGTGACGAACTTCTTCCAGTACGCAGACCTGACGGCGCACAAAAACCGGATGCAGGGCAATGACTTTATCCAAAGCACGATGTATCACCGGGAGTTGCGGTGTTTCGATTGCCATGATGTGCATAGCGATAAGAATCCGTCGAATTTGAAGGCCGTGGGAAATGCGCTGTGTCTGCGGTGCCATGCGGCTTCGATGGAGAATGCTGCGGGTTTGCACGGGACGGTGAGTGAGCATACGCATCATGCGGAGGGTAGCAAGGGGAGCGAGTGCGTGGCATGTCACATGCCCTTGATCGCGCAGACGATCAAGGACAATTTCGTGGCAAGCCATACGTTTCGATTTATTACGCCTACGCTGACGGAGCAGGCGGGTGTGCCGAATCCGTGTACGTCGTGTCATAAGGACAAGACGAATGCGTGGGCGTCGAAGGAGTTGCAGGGGTGGAAGACGGTGTCGCCGTGGAGGATGGCCCAGCCTTCGATGTAAGAAGCCGATACCGGCTGGGGAGAGGCATACTTTCCCACCCATGCCGCGATAAAGCTACGGCATGGATGGGGCACCCGGGCTTTAGTGGCTTTGCGACGATGCAAATACCACGGCGCGGCACGATCGTCTGGTTACGGAACTAAGTATGAGGTGAAGGTGGAGGCGGGTAGGCCTGCTCCGTTGAAGAGGTTGGCTGTGGGGAAGTTTGGCCAGGCGTAGCGGACGTAGCGTGGGTCGGGGATGGTGGGGCTGGTGGCGATGATGGTGTCGCCTTCGATTTTGGCTGTGGCTGGGACGAACTTGCCGTCGGGGCCTGCTACTTCGAAACCTTGAACGGCACCGCTAGCTTTGAGGCCAGAGGCGTTGGTGAACCAGACGTGCATGGCGCCGTGGTCGGGGTAGGCGAGGCGGAAGAGGGGACCGGAGGCGACGAGGGTTTCGCCGTAGGAGATGTTGCGGGCGAGGAGGGAGAGACGGTCGCCTACGGTCTGCTTGTCGGAGGGGTGGACGTTGTGCTCATCGCCGATGTCGATGGTGACGGCCATTCCGGTGTCGACGAGGTGGAGGGTGCGGCGCTGGGCGTCGCGGAGGAGGCCCCAGTCTTCTCTGTCGGAGGAGCCGAAGGCGGAGATCTGCGCGAAGAGGAAGGGGAAGTTGCCCTGACGCCACTGGTTGCGCCAGTCCTGGATCATGGCGGGGAAGAGGCGGCTGTAGAGCGGTGCGCGGTCGAGGGCGGAGTTGGCTTCGCCCTGGTACCAGATGACTCCGCGGATGGGTAGCGGGGTGAAGGGGGCGATCATGGCGTTGTAGAGGGCTGCGGGACGCCAAGAGACGGGGTTGGGGTGCCAGCTGCGTCCGGGGATGAGAGGCTTGCCCTCGGCTTTGGCTTGCTTGTCGGCGAGGTCGGCGCGTTGTTCGGTGGACTCATGGTCGGTCATCTCGGCGCGGGCAGAGAAGACGGGCATGAGGGAGGCGTCGGCGCCGAGGGCGTCGAGGCTGGTCCAGGCTTCGGCGGGGGTGCCGCCCCAGGTGGTGTCGACGAGGCCGATGGGGACTTTTTCTTTCTGCTGAAGAGCGCGGGCGAAGAAGTAGGCTACGGCGGAGAAGCTCTTTGCGGTTTCGGGCGTGCACTGCGACCAGCCGGTGGCGGCCTTGACGTCTTCGAGGGGATAGTCGGAGGAGTCTTTTTCAACAAGGAAGAGGCGGATCTGTGGATAGTTGGCTGCGGCGATCTCCTTGTCGGCATCTTTGATGACGGCGCTACCGGGGAAGCCGGCGAGGGGCATCTCCATGTTGGATTGGCCGGAGGCGATCCAGAGGTCGCCGATGAGGATGTCTTCGAGCTCGACGGTGTTGGTGCCGTGGATGGTCAGGGTGAAGGGACCGCCGACGGATTGGGCGGGGAGATAGAGGCTCCATCGGCCGAGGTTATTGGTGGTGGCGGTGTTGCTTGCGCCGTGGAGGTCGGCGGTGACTTGCTCGCCGGGTGCGGCGTCGCCCCATATGTGGATGGGCATGTCGCGCTGGAGAACCATGTGGCTGGAGAAGACTTTGGGGAGGGTGACCTCGGAATAAGCGTGGACGGTGGTGATGAGGAATGTGATGGCGAGAACGGACAAGGTGGACAGCAGCTTCATGGGCGAAGTCTCCGGTGAACCTTTATAAACTGCGTGGGACGGATGTGGGGGATTAGAAAGAAGGGAGTGTGTGAGTGTGGGGTTAGCTCGTCTTTGTAGGGGAAGTGGGCGGGGTTCGTTCGGAGTTTGTCGATGAGACGCGAAAGGAATTCGGTTCGTAGCCGGGCGGCAGGAAGGTGCTGGGCATGGCGACGGTGTTGCCGTCACGGAGTGCGCTATAGTGCGGAGTCATGATCTCGATGCCGGCTTTGTTGAACTCGTCCTGGATGTTCTGATTGAGTTCGCTGTAGATGGCGGACATGCGAGAGGGTTCCCTGGTGTAAGCGTTGATCTGATAGGAGGCGCAGAAGTCCTCGAGGCCAATCTGCAGGACGAAGGGAGCAGGGTCTGAGAGGATTCCGCTGGCATTGGTGGCCGCGGCGATGAGGAGGGTGTTGACCTGCCGCCATGGTATTTCATAGCCGATGCCGACAGTCAGGTGAAGAATGAGGGGCTGGTTTTGAGGGGACCGGCTGAAGTTGACGACGTGGCTGCTCAGAACGAGAGAGTTAGGAACGGCAACAAAGACGTTTTTGATGGTGCGGATTTGGGTGGCGAGGAGGGTCTTCTCGGTGACCTGTCCCATGGTGTCGGCTATCTGGACAAAATCGCCGATGTTGAAGGCGCGGGTATAGGTGAGCACGACGCCTGCGACAATGTTGGAGACCGCAGAGCTGGAGCCGAGCGAGAGGAGGACTCCGAGAAAGATGGAAACGCCTTTGAAGGCAGGCGACTCGGAGCCGGGCAGGTAGGGGAAGGCGACGACTACAGCGAAGACGATGATGAGGACCTGGACGATTTTGAGAGTGGGTATGGCCCACTCGGGGTAAAAGCCAGTCAAAGAGAGGGTTCCACGGCTGAGCTCGCGAAACACGAAGCGAGCCAAGCGGCGGGCAAGCCATGCAAAGAAGGCAATAACGAGGACGACGAGAAGCTGCGGCAGGTAGTGGATGAAGGCCACCCATCCGGTGCGGATGGGCGAGAAGATGTAACCGAAGAGAATGCGGCCATAGGCGCGCGTCCAAGGGAAGAAGCTGAAGACGAGGGGAATATAGAAATAGAGCAGAAGCGCGGTGAGAATGAAACGGATCAGCCGAAGGAGAGTGAGCAGCAGATCGACGAAGCGGTCTTCCGACAATAGCTCGAGCTTCTGCACCTGGATGTTGTGGAGCCGTGTGCCGCGCCAGCGCTCAATGCGAGAGTAGAGCGCGGTAAAGACGCGGCGAAGGACGAGGAGCAGAAAGACGAGCACGAAGGTAGTAATGAGGGCGTAAAGTGTGTAGCGGGTGATGCTACGGGTGGTGTACTCTTCCCGGACTTTAGGGATGGCGTCGCGGATGATCCGGAGTTGGGTTTCGGCGAGGAGGAAGCGAGAGGTGGAGTGAGCTGCGGCGTCGGCGTCGGTGACATTAACGAGGACGAGATCGTTGGAGACGATTCGGGTGACTCCGGGATACTCGACGGTGTGGATGTCTTCCGGGTTCTGGCTGTGGTCGTGCATCACCTGCGCGAGGCGAGCGCTGACACCTGCGGCACGGGCTGCGGCTGTTGCGGAGCCTATGGGGGTATTGATGGTGAAGAGGGTACGATCGCCGAGTGTAACCGCGGCTGAAGGTGGGGGGGGCGCCGACTCTGGTGTTATCTGAGCTGTGAGGCTGTGCGTTAAGAGCGAGAGCGCAAGAGCTATTGCGAATAAGAGGCGAGGCTTCGCAACAATCTGCTTGCGCTTCGTATGAAACACGGAAAGACGGGCGAAGCTGCACATCGGAGTGAGCATCCAGCGCCTCGGGTCATGTCATTCGGTCCAGCGTTTGAAGACGAGAGAACCGTTGGTTCCACCGAAGCCGAAGGAGTTGGAGAGAGCGTAGTCGATCTTTGCGGCCAGGGGCTTGTTAGGAACGTAGTTCAGGCGGCACTGGGGGTCGAGCTCAACGATGTTCATGGTGGGCGGGGCTGTCTGCTCGAGCATCGCCATGATGGTGATGCCGGCTTCGAGTCCGCCTGCGCCGCCAAGAAGGTGGCCGGTCATGGACTTGGTGGAGCTGACAAGCAGAGTGCCGTTTTTTGCGCGCTCGCCGAAGACGTTCTCGATGGCCTGTGATTCCAGTGCGTCGCCGAGAGGCGTCGATGTGGCGTGGGCGTTGACGTAATCGATCTGGTCGGGCGAGATGCCGGCGACTTTGAGGGCGGCGGTCATGGCGCGGAAGCAACCCTCGCCTTCAGGGGCCATGCCGGTCATGTGGAAGGCGTCGGCGGACATGCCGTAGCCGATGACCTCGGCGATGATGTTTGCGCCGCGGGCCTTGGCGAACTCGAGCTCTTCCATGATGAGGATGCCTGCGCCTTCGCCAACGACGAAGCCGTCGCGATCTTTATCGAAGGGACGGCAGGCGTGCTCGGGATCTTCGTTGCGGGTGGAGAGGGCCTTCATGGCGGCGAATCCACCGACACCCATGGGGGTGATGGCGGCTTCGGTGCCTCCGGCGATCATGGCGTCGGCGTCGCCGCGCTGGATGATGCGGAAGGCGTCGCCGATGGAGTGGGCGCTGGAGGTGCAGGCTGTGGCGGTGGCCTCGTTGGGGCCCTTGGCGTTGTAGCGGATGCTGACGTGGCCGGCGGCGAGGTTGACGATGGAGCCCGGGATGAAGAAGGGCGAGATCTTGCGCGGTCCGCCAGCGAGCATGGCCGAGTGTTCGCGCTCGATGACGTCGAAGCCGCCGATGCCGGAGCCGATGTGGACTCCAAAGCGATCGGCGATCTCGGGGGTGACCTGGAGGCCGGAGTGCTTCATGGCTTCGTCCGCCGCGGCGATGGCGAAGTGAATGAAGCGTCCCATCTTGCGGGACTCCTTTTTGTCGATGAACTGCAGCGGGTCGAAGTCCTTGACCTCGGCGGCGAAGCGGACGGGATGGCCGGTGAGATCGAATGCCTTGATCTCGGCCATGCCGCTTTTGCCCGCGAGCAGGCCCTGCCAGACTTCGGGCACGGTATTTCCGACCCCGCAGATGAGGCCAAGGCCGGTTACGACGACGCGACGCTGTTCCATTGTTACTTAGCCGCCTTCTGGTTCTTTTCGATGTAGTCGATGGCGTCCTTGACGGTCTTGATCTTCTCGGCGTCCTCATCGGGGATCTGGATGTCGAAGGCTTCTTCGAACTGCATGACAAGCTCGACTACGTCGAGAGAGTCCGCGCCGAGGTCTTCCTGAAAGCTGGCGCCGGGGGTCACTTCTGCTTCATCCACCTGAAGCTGCTCGACGATAATCTGTTTTACCTTTTCATCAACTGCTGCCATGTCGTTCTCCTGTTTGCTTCTGTAATCGAATCTTGTGACGTATGTTTGCGGGTTATTGCACGCCAACCTCAAGAATACTGAGCGCCTAGCAGAGTGTAAAGCAAAGCTCGGGACGGCGCAGTAGGCTACATGACTTTTAATGGACGCTCTGTCGCAGGATTCCGTCCGCGGTTTTCTGAAAGCCCCTCAATCCGTATCATCGAAAAGAATCAAATCCTTAGGCGGGTTCTGTTTCATGGCTATGATTCGATCGGCCAAGGTTGAGGTATGTATTTCGAGCTTGTGACCGTCGGGGTCGAGAAAGTAATGTGAATCGCCCGGACTGTGATTTTCCTGCCAGGAGACCGTGCCAATTTGGCGAAGCCGGTCCACTAAGAGAGGAAAATCATCACTGGAGACGATAAAAGCCGTGTGCGTGTATTCGGGGAGACCCGCGGAGCGAACGTCTAGATCAAGGGTGAGGCATACCCAATTGCCGCCGGCTTCGAGATAGGCTCCTTTGTACCATCTGGCGACCGGCCGGAGGCCCAGGACCTTGGTGTAGAAGTCAAAGGACGTTTCAAGGTTTCGGATGGAAAGAGTGATGTGATTGATTCCTGAGATCACTGCGGCTCCTTTGAGAGACCGTTTGAAAAGTTGAAAAACTTGAACTAATTCCACGGGTGAGACGGATTAGGGACGCAAAACCAAGAGCAAAGACGAAATACAGCGATCCTTTACTGCGTTCAGGATGACGACGTAAACCAAACAACAAGCAAAAATCTGAACCTTGATTGACGTTGATTCAGGTATTCCAGATGGAGTTGACGGAGAAAGACTGTGCCCTTGAGACGCGGGATTTGCCGGGAAGTATCAGTGTGACAACAGGTTTGCCGGGGGTGCGGGAGTAAAAGCGGCGGGTGACGCAGAAGCGGCTGTCGATGAAGAGTTCTATGACGGAGTTGTCGATGAAGAGGTGAAGGCCAGCCTGGGCGGGCAGCGGTTCGGGCATCTCGATGGCGATGCCGTCGATGAGAAGGGTGCGAGGCGATTGGTTTTGATCGGGGCGGATTTCGGCGAGAGTGCCGATGG
>Ga0193753_10001665_pt1 | contig 18687 bp, 13 predicted proteins | sample H1c2metaG_FD_144925 | JGI IMG/M metagenome (GOLD analysis project Ga0193753, IMG submission 144925) | Soil microbial communities from a riparian zone of the East river system, Colorado, United States - H1c2 | ecosystem: Environmental > Terrestrial > Soil > Riparian zone | place: USA: East...
TGATTCCGGGCGTCAAAGAGGGCAGCGTTCGCATCGGTGAGAGAAGCCGATCGCGCCAGGATATTCGGCATTCCGGCGCCATTCGCACGGCGGCATTCCTGAATTGCGTGGAGTAGTTCGACCGCGCATTTGGTCCATACCGCCCATTGGCCCAAGAGACCTCCCGCGAAGTGCAGGGTTCTGTCGTTTTGTCGAAAGTCGGTCAACAAGTCCGGGATTATGTTGTCGTCGTTTCCGGTATAGAGCGAGATTTCCGCGCCATGTGCACTGTCGGCGACCGCGCGAATCACATCTAGCGTCTGATAGCGATTGAATGGAGCAACTTTGATCGCCGCCACATTTTTGATTTCGCAGAACTCGCGCCAAAATTCATAATTGAGAATTCGCCCTCCTACCGCCGGTTGCAGATAGAAACCGAAAAGAGGGATTTGCTCGGCAACCGCGCGGCAATGGGCAATGAGCTCAGCGTTCCCGGCGGTTGCCATAGCCGCAAAACTGAGCAGGCCGAGATCGAAGCCCATGCTGCGTGCGAGTTCCGCTTCGTGCACGGCTTGCTTGGTCCGGCCGCAGACCCCCGCTACTTTTACGAGACGTTTAGCGCCGCGTGCTTCCAGGGCATTCGCTCTGGCGGCGGCCAAGCGCAATACCGGTTCGTATAACCCGATATGTGGATCGCGAATCGAGAACTGTGTGGTATGTACGCCTACGGCAATACCGCCGGCTCCGGCCTCGCAATAGTAACTGGTCAGCGCCGCCTGCCGCCGCTCATCGAGCTTCCGCTCTGCAGTTAGTGCCAATGGATGCGCAGGAATGACCACACCGCGTTTTAACGTAATGGCGATATCCGGATGGACGGTTGGGCTTACCGACACTAATAACTCCCGTCAACGACTTCGAAGTGAGTTGGCTTTTTGAGGTTCTCGCCTCCCGCCAATATCCAGTCGCCTACCCATTGCATCAGCGTGGCTAGCGGTACGGACAGTTCGCCGAGCAAGGAATGACATAGCGACGTATCGCTCAGCAAAGCGACGTTGCCTTCGTGTCCTTGAAACTTGTACGCTCTATCAAACCGTTTAGCGAACGACTCCGCCACTTCCTGCACGCAAATTGTTTCCGGCCCGGTCACGTTTAGTATTCTCGCTGGCGACTGACACAGGTCTAGCGAGCGCAAGGCGTAGGAGTTTGAATCGCCTTGCCAGATCACATTAAACACGGGAACAGTAAGATCTACCGCCTCTCCCGCATAGACGCGCCGTGCAATATCGACAAGCACGCCATAACGCAAATCGACGGCGTAGTTCAGTCGGAAGATGAGGCAAGGTATTTGGTGCTCGTTCGAATAGTATTCAAAAATCCGCTCTCGTGCCAGGCACGATTGCGCGTACTCTCCGATTGGGACGGTTGCGTCCGTCTCCTGTGAACCACCGGAACGAAGCTCCCGCATTCCATAAACATTACCGGTGGAGAACACCACGATGCGGCTTTGGCGATACTGGCGGGCGGCCAGCGCCGGGGCAACCGCGTTCATTGCCCACGTCAGGTCCGGACGTCCGCTAGACCCGAACTTACGGCCCGCCAGATATAGGACGTTCTCACACGCCGGCAAGCGAGCCACATCGTCGGCGTTCAATAAATCACAAGAGATAACCGCTATACCATCCGCTTCCAGATCGCGCCGCGCGTCCGCGGAAGTGAAACGCGAGACCGCGGTTATGCGGGTTGCCGTTCCGGCCTGATCGACCGCGCGCTGTGCGAGCTTCGCTAAAGATGGACCTATTTTTCCGCCCGCACCCAAAATGACGATATCGCCTTTGAGGCCGCGCATGAACGCGATGTCGGCTTCGCTTGGCCGAGTAAGCCGCTCCGTTAATTCAGCGATGCTAGTGATCATATTGTTCGCAATTCCTAACCGAACTCCGGGCCAAGAACGGCAAATAGATATTCCGGATTTCCAGGGTATGTGTTCTCGCCGCGATACATGCGGACGAACGTACGTTCTTCTCTAAAGCCTCTGGCGCTCACCCAAGCGAGCCAATCGAGGGAAGCATGCGGAATATCGATCACAAATGTCTCGTCTGCTTCAAGCAGACATTGTGACAATAAATCGCTCGCTATATTCTCGTCATCCGCCATGATCGGGCCTAGCTGTCGATATAGAAACCCGGGACGGCTGAAGCAATATCCCCGGACCGCTTCGGGCTCGCCTACGACCCAGGCGTACTCGGGAGAACGATCGAACAAAGACCGAAGGAGATACTGCCGATCCGCTCCGAAGATCTCGCGGTCGCGTTCAAATACACCATTCAAATCCTTCTCAGACATGCGCCGTGCTCGTCCGGACGCGGTAGCATTCGTGTCCGTTCCGCGGCTTCGCGTCATTCGGCCGATCGAATACTCGTCCAAAAATCCGTGTTCTCTATACAACTCGCGGCCTGCCGGCGTCGCGTCCAAGCGAATACAGCGCTGGTCTGCGAGGACGGCCAGTCCCTCGGAAAGCAATTGCGTGCCTATTCCCGTTCGCCGCTCTTGCGGATCGACCAACATCATGGCAAGCCAGCTAAACCGGTCCTGATAGCGAATGGTGGCCACCGTGCCAATCACCTGCCCATCCTTTTCGGCGACGCGGCAGCCGGCCGGATTCAACTCCAAGAACGCGGCCCAATCACTTTCGAGCTGATTCCATCGGCTCGCCCGGCATAGCCGCAAACCGGCAGGAATATCCTGATGCTTCATTGGACGAATGGCCGGACGGCTCAATCCAGAAACCCGTTCTCATGCACATAGTGGACCGCTTTCAAAGCATCCGATAGCCGCCTGCACGAATTGGTGAGATGAGAAATAATTCGCTCCCCGAGCTTCGTCGAGTAACGAGGCTTGGGCACGCCGATGCTGATGCTTCCGCAAATCTTTTCGGCCGCGTCGAATATGGGCGCAGCGAGAAAAATCGCTCCCACAATCGTCTCCTCGTCGTTCGATGCGTAGCCGCGCTTGCGCACCAGCGCCCACTCACGCTCAATCTGCAAACGGCTGAGCAGAGTGCGCTTGGTAAGGGGCGCCTGGCGCAGTGTCTTTAGCAGGTCCTCCATTCTGTCTTTGGGAAAGAACGCAGCCATCACCTTGCCGGCAGCGGTAGCGTGAAAATGAACTTCGGCGCCGAGGGGCCCCACCAATCGCAGGTCCCGTCTGGTTTCCTGGACGTCCAGGAAGACCCCTCGTCCATGCCGCAGAACAGCAAGATAAGTGCTTTCGTCGAACGTCTCCATGAACTCGCGCGTATAGGGTCTCGCCAGTTCTACAAGGTTGTTGGTGGTCCGCACGCCGCGAGCAAGAACCAGGATTTGCAGGCCAAGCCGATAGGCGCTGCCAGGTGTATCTTGCTCGATGTATCCGTGATGCATCAAGCTGCGCAGAGTACGGTGGACGGAACTCTTCACCTGCCCCGTTTGCGCCGCCAGACCCTGGAGACTCAGGCCGTCCGGGTTGTCGCGCAAAGTTTCGAGAATCCCCACCGTTTTCCCGATCAGTTCTATGTAGTGCGCGTTCGGCACAAAGGGTGCTCCACCAGAGATGACGTCGACCCGGCATGAGGGCGAATAATAGAACGACCCAACGGTACAGTATTGGCGGCCTTTCGCCGCGCGCGATCGTAAACCACTCGGCCGCCCATAATTGTTTCGAGGGGTTCGATATCTTTAATGTTTTCCTCCGGGCAATTTGCAAAATCTTCGGAAATTACAACCATGTCGGCCAGTTTGCCGGGTTGAATAGAGCCAACCTCCTTCTCGGCGAACATGAGGTACGCATTATTCAGAGTCCACATCCTCAGCGCTTCCATGCGGGAAATGCGTTGTTCCGGATGAAATACGTTGCCGTCCGCCATGCGGCGTGTCATGGCCATCCAGATGGCCTCGAAAGGATGATAAGGGTTGGTCGAAAGACGCGGATCCAAACGAATCATGTGATCCGACCCGCCGCCGACCACCACGCCCGCAGAAATCAAGGAGCGCAGCGGGATGAAATCGTTCATGCGTTCCGCTCCAAATGTATCTTGGATGGCCGGACCATCCAGATACAGCCATTGCGGCTGCATATCGAAAGCCACGCCCAATCTCTTCGCCTGTTGGATGGCATGCTGATTGGGAAAATTGGCGTGCGTCACCGTAAAACGGCGATCGGCGATAGACTTAGTTTTATTTGCGGCTTCGTACGCATCCAAAAGAATATCGAGCGATCCGCCGCCGGTAACATGCGCCGTCATCTGCCAGCCCAATTCATCGGCAATGCTCGCCATCGCGAAGATGTTTTGACGGGAGACACTGAGGACGCCCCGGTAGCCGGGCTCCTCGAAGCCGTAGATTTGCGTGTGGTCTCCATAGGGCTCCCGTAGATAAGCCGTGCCGATCAGGATGCCGCCATCCATGATCGTTTTCAAGGACCCAACTCGAAGCCATTTGTCGCCCCAACCGGTCACGAAAGGAAATTGTTCTATTTCGCGCCGGACATCATCGGGTGTGCCTTGTGCCTTAATCAGATAAGTCACGTAACTACGCACCGATAACTCGCCCGAGTCATGCAGTGTCTGATAAGTACGAAAGCCCTCCGGAGCCTCGCCCCGATCGATGATACTGGTAATTCCGACCGTGTTGTAGCGCTGCAGCATGCTTTTCAGGGCCCACAAGCGATCCTTCGGCGTAATGGGACGAGCAGTACGCACCGGACTGAGGAGTTGCGGTGCGCCCAATATTAAGCCCGTAGGCTCGCCGTTCGCGTCCTTCACAATGCGCCCGTTGCCAGGCTGCTGGCTATTCCGCGTGATTTTCAGGCGCTTCAGCAGACTGGAGCTGAGAACAGCGGCGTACCCGTTGTCGACCGCGGCGTCATGACCGCCCGCCGCTTCGTCAATTTCACGGCGAGTCGGATAGCGGCGTTCCGTCAGCCGAGTGGCGTAAACCTTCGGGACAAAAATGACTCTGTCCATGCCTACTTTTGCGGCCAGTTCGCGAATATAGGTTTGGATCTCCGGCACTGAATGAAATACCGGCACAGGGCCGTCAATCTCACTCAACGCGGCTGAAATGGGATGCACGTGGCCATCGATCAGCCCGGGCAGCACGGAGTGTCCGTGTAGGTCAATCTTGCGGGCCCCTGTTCCGGCCATTTTCAATACTTCCGCATCGCTGCCGACGGCTACGAATCGGTCTCCGGAGATCGCGACAGCCTGGGCGGTAGGATGCTGATCCCATACAGTCGTGATTTTCCCGTTGAAGTAAACGACGTCGGCTTGTTGGGCCTGGCCGGAAAGCCAGGCGAGGAAGAAGCTACATCGCAAGCAAATCACGCAGATCCGGCGCTGCCTTAAAGAGAGGTTCATATTCTGCTGTACAGAACGCATTCCTTGCATCAGAATTTGCGGCTATGGGTAAAACTAGCATCGATTTGACGCCTTGTCAAACGAAAAGGCTTGACAGCATTTCTGGTAGCTGGCATACTTTGTCGGAGTCACAATCACGCGAATTTCAATGGCCCATGTTTTTTAGTTGTTTTTTGCAGCGTACTAACAGGAGATCTACCTATATGGTTGCTCTCGTTGTCAGTTGCGTTGTCTTGCATGCTCAGGAGGCGCCGGTTGCCGCGCGTAACCCCACCCGGCCCGGCTATCCCGCCGACGTCGTCAAGCGTGGCCACGATCAGTTCATCAAGACATGTTCCTTCTGCCACGGCGCCAATGCCACCGGTACTTCAAACGGTCCCAATCTCATCCTGAGCACTGTAGTTCGCCACGACGACAACGGCAATCAAATCGGCGCTGTCATCCGCGAAGGCCGTCCGGAGAAAGGCATGCCGGCCTTCCAGTTCAGCGATGCGGAAATTACCGATCTCTCCACGTTCTTGCACGCTCGCATGGCTGCCTCCGACGTGCGGTCGGCCGCTCACCCGATGGGCGACTATTCTCTCGACAAACTTCTGGCCGGCAAACCCGAAGCCGGCAAGGCGTTCTTCTTTGGCGCAGGCAAATGCTCGACGTGCCACTCTCCTAGCGGAGATCTCGCCGGCATCGCCGCTAAGTATCCGCCCGTGACTTTACAAGCGCGCATGCTCTATCCTCCCGATTCGCAGCAGACTGCCATCGTGACTGACGCCCGCGGCCAGCAATGGAAGGGCCCGCTCGTCCTGCTCACCAACTTCGATGTTGCTATCCGCGACTCGGCTGGTTGGTATCGTTCCTGGCCCTTGCATTCCGTTACGCTCAAAGTCGATGATCCGCTCGCGGCTCACCTGGCGCTATTGCCGAAATATACCGACGCCGACATGCACAATGTCTTTGCATACCTGGAGTCGCTCAAGTGATCCGCTGCTGGGTTTTGTTTCTCGCAACCGCTGCCATCTATGCGCAAGGGCTCGATCCTTCCGCCATTCTCAATCCGAAAGGCGACTGGAGCTCCTATAACGGCGACTATAGCGGCCGCCGCTTCAGTCCTCTTGCGCAGATCAACAGCAGCAACGTCTCATCGCTCACCCTCGCCTGGGCATTTCAGACGCACCAGCAGTCGATGAAGTCCGTTCCGCTGGAAGTGAACGGCATCCTGTACTTTACTGTCCCCAATCACGTCTGGGCGGTCGATGCGCGCACCGGCCGCCAGATCTGGCATTTCCAACGGCAGTCCCTAGGTAACTTCATCGGCCAGCGCGGCGTCGCGATGTATCACGATCACCTCTTCTTTGGCACGCCTGACGCTCATCTCATTTCTCTCGACGCCCGTACCGGCAAAAAGCTCTGGGATATCGAGGTTGCCGACGCCACTTTCGGCTACTACATCAGCATGGCGCCCCTCGTGGTCAAAGGCCGGCTGATCACGGGCATCTCGAACGACCAAACCGATATGCGCGGCTTCCTCGATGCTCGCAGCATGGACGACGGCCACATCCTGTGGCGCTGGAACGCAACTCCGGATCCCGGCGCTCCCGGCTCAGAAACCTGGCCTAACAAAGAGGCGATGGCGCACGGTGGCGGCGCTACCTGGATGACTGGCACCTACGACCCCGATCTCAACCTCCTTTACTGGGGAACCGGCAATCCCCATCCGGTCCTCGCCGGCAAGGTGCGTCCCGGTGCGAACCTCTACACGTGCTCCATCGTCGCGATTGAGGCCGATTCCGGCAAGCTTATTTGGTATTTCCAAGCCTCGCCTCACGATACTCAGGATCGGGACGCCAATGAAACGCCAATTCTCATCGACGGCTCCTTCGGCGGCAAGCCGCGTAAGCTGCTCGCGCAAGCCAGCCGCAATGGTTACTTCTTTGTGCTCGATCGCGCCACGGGTGAGCACCTGCTTTCTTCTAAGTTCGGTCCGGAGAATTGGTCTTCGGGTCTCAATGCGCGCGGCGAGCCCATTCCGAACCCGGCCAAAGATCCGCAAATTTCCGGCGCGCTATTTGAAGGCACCGGCACCAATTGGTGGGCGCCATGCTTCAGCCCCGACACCGGTCTCTTCTACGTTAACGGCCACCACTCCTTCGTCGCTACTTACTACATCGTCAACGACGCGAACGAAAATCAAGCTTCCGACCATCAGGGCGGAGCGAACATTCCGCTCTGGTCGCAATCCATGCTCACCGCCATCGACTATCAGACTGGAAAAATCCTTTGGCAGCGTGACCATCCGCCGGGTGGCGGTGGTGGAGGCGCCGGTATTCTTACGACACACGGCGGCTTGCTCTTTACGGCAGACAGCTCCGGCGATCTTCTCGCTCTGGATAGTAAGTCAGGTAAGACGCTGTGGCATGTCTATGCCGGCGGCGCACTCACTGGCGCTCCCATGACTTACGAGCTCGAAGGGCGGCAATACGTCCTTACTGCCGTCGAGGGCGTCCTCAACGCTTGGACGCTTCCCGTTCCAGCGCAATGAATCTATATCCTCCTCAACAGCCATTTAGCCGCGTTCTGCTGGAGCTTCTCGTATTCCGGGTTCCACAGAGCAGTAATCACGTGGCCTGGAGCCAGATAGCAGACCCGGCCCTTTCCGTAATCGTAGGCCCATCCGGCGGCGGACGATGTACCCAGAGTCTTGTGGGTAAGGCCGCTCTCGTTGACACTTTCGAGAAGTAAGTGTTTGGGGTCTTTGTCATACTTCACGAAGTGTTGCTCGTCGGTCACGGTGAAGTCGTTCACGCCTCGCGTGATGGGATGGTTTTTGTTTACCACCTTTACTTTAAAAGGACGGAGAGGTGGATGTTGTTCGGTGACTGCCCCAAGCACATCCCGGAAATCTTCGTTGTGCGGGCTTATATACGGCACATTGTGATAGAGGAGCGCGCCGCCGCCATCGTTTACGAAGTTCTTTACCGCTCGCCCTTGCTCGGCGGTGATCCAATACAAAGGCTGAGAATCCGGCTTAGGAACAGGCGGATCGCTGACAATCTCCGGCCAGCCCGGCCCCGATTGCGAATATCCGTCGGGCCACAACATGCCGTCGCGCAGGATAATCAGCAGCTTGTGGCCCTTCAGTTCACGCGCATTCAATAAGCTCACGTCGTCCCGGAAATCGATCTTGAGTCCGAGATCTTTGGAAAGCGTTTTGCTAAGTGCCGTTCGGATGTAGTCGCTGTTGTGGTAGCGGTCTCCTATAAGCGCGAACGCCGTCGCTTTCTCTTGCCCAAAGGCTGTCGTCGCGGCCAACGCCAAACTTGAAACCGCTGACCGCCTGCTTATATCTGTCATGTTAGAAAATTACCTTTGCTCCAAGCTGCATGATTCGCGGACCTGTCACCGTATCTATCCGTCCAAACGCTGATGAATTGAAGGTGACGTTCGGATTACTCAGATTGGCGTGGTTAAACGCATTGAATAGCTCCCAACGAAATTCAAGCGTTGCTCGCTCCGTTACTTTTGTAGTCTTGATAAGCGACAGATCGAGGTTGTACTGGCCGGGGCCATAGATAGCGTTGCGACCCATGTTGCCGAAGGTCCCCAACGTCGGCGTGGTGAACACTGCAGTACTAAAAAATTGGGCCCGCTGGTCATCGAACGATCGGCCGCCCGCCAATACCGGGTTCCCGAGCACGTTGACTCGTTGATTCCCGCCACCCTGCAATGCTCTATCCGTTCCGGGTATTACTGTCAACGGACTTCCACTCACGTATCGATAGATACCGTTTGTGCGCCAGCCCTGCGTGAGCTTGCCGGCTACGCCGTGAGTCCACGGAGACGGAATTTGGTACAGGAACGAGGTCACGAAACTGTTGCGGCGGTCGAAATCGGCGGGACCGTGCTCCGACCTAAGGTCGAATGGGTTTTGAGGGAGACTTGCATTCCGGTCGAGCGACTCGTAGTCGAGCGCCTTTGAATATGTATAGTTTGACATCACGTAGAAGCCCTTAGAAAAACGGCGCTTCCCGGTAATCTGCAAGCTATGGTAAGTGGAATTGCCGTCTGTTGACGCCTGATCGATACCCTGAAAATTCCGGTTGAGGCGGCGAGAATCGATGTTACCGGCCGTTGATAGCGGTTGTCCATTCGCACCGTTTCCCGGAAGAAAGACAGCGGGGTTGATTTCACGATTCAGCCAAAGGCGCGTCCCTTTGGATCCGACGTATCCGACCGACAACACGAACTCGGCAGGAAGCTCTTGTTGCACACTAACGTTCCATTGCTGGTTGTAAGCAGTTGCGGAGGAAGGATCAAAGAATCGAGAAATAGGCATCGGCAGATTGAATCGATAGGCTTGACGCGCTTGAGCGGTATTTGGAGGCGTGAACGGATACGGATTCCCGCCGGGATATCCGGCCCAGGGATTTTCGAGCGATGGTGGATTGGGTATCGACACATTCAGGACGAAAGGTTGATTCAACTGAGTCTCGTTCAGCAGATATCCGCGCTCCGTGTTGTAGAAAACACCATAAGCCGCGCGTACACTCGTATGTGTATTCGCGCCGAAGGGGAGCCACGCGAAGCCCACACGCGGAGCCAAGTTGTTCCAATCTTTGTTGTAGGTAGTAGAGGGAACGCCCGGATCGCCCGGTATGAGCAGCCCTTTGGGCGCATTTGGTAACAGCGTGGATTGGACACCAGGCCGATACGCAATGATTTCGTCGTTCCCGTCGTGTATTCCGAAATATGGCTCGTATCGCAAGCCGAGGTTCAGGGTAAAGTTCGACGCCAGCTTCCAGTCGTCCTGGGCAAACGCAGCGAATGTTTTGAAGAGGTTGTCACTGCGCAGGGTGGAATACTGCTGGAAGTTAGTCGGCAGACCGGTTAAGAATTCCGCGAAGCCATTTCCAAGCCGCGTGCCTCCGAAATCGAATGAAGCGCCATCCGCGTTGAAGACCTCGTGCCGGTATGCATTACTGGTTGCGAACTCGCCGCCGAACTTCAAAGAGTGCGCTCCGCGTGTCACCGCCAAAGTGTCTCGAATTTCGTGCGCGGTGGGGATAACGTCGAAATAGGTATTGCCGCCGGTGTTGAAATATCCGGAGACATTCCCCAGGCGCGTGCTCATCGGAAACTCCGGGTCCTGCGCTACGGTCATCACGCCAACATTTTGATACCGGAATCCAGGCGCTACGGCCGGTGGGCTGCCTTTGAACTGATCGGGCAGAATCGGGTCTGGGCCACGCACGAAAGCTAAGCGATTGAGTGTGTATGTGATGGCATTCACAACCGTAGGAGAAAAGATCTTGGTGTAGTTTCCGACCAAATGATTGTTGGTCCAGTTGTTAAATCCGTTGAACAGCGGAAGACCTGCATTCGCGTCGGTAAAGGTGTCGTAGTAGAAGTAACTCACGTATATCAGATCGGTTGATCTAAAAGCGTGGTCGAAACGAGCCACATACTGGTTGCGTGTATCGCTGCCCGGCGCGTTGAAAATGAGTTGATTGCTGTTGATGTTGGGCAGAGGAAACAGCAGGTTGCTGATCTGAACCCCGGCATTTGAGAAACGGCTTGCCGGAATCCGGTCATTTGTGAACCGCGCTCCGGTCCCAGGATCAACCGGCTTTGATTTGCTTTGCGAAAAATCGCCAGCGCGTTCGGCAGCGGTCGGCAATACTTGTCCAGTATTCGTGGTGGCACTGCGTTCACGCAATGACTCCCAGGAAAAAAACAGAAAAGTTTTGTCCTTGATGATGGGCCCTCCCAGGCTGGCGCCGAACTGGTTTCGCTTTAGCGTAGGTTTGGCGACTAATGCGGCGTGGCCAAAGAACGAACGGGCATCGAGTTTGTCGTTCCGTAGATACTCATAGACCGAACCGTGAAAGCTGTTCGTTCCCGATTTTGTAACCGCCGTGACCAACGCCCCCGCGCCTCTGCCGTATTCGGCGCTGAAGCTGCTGCTTAGAATGCTGAACTCCTGAAGGGCGTCCGGATTGGGCATGGAAGTGGGAGTTCCGTTATAGACGTCGTTGTTGTGGCCACCATCCAGCAGTACGTTGTTGTCGTTTCCGCGTGCCCCGTTTACCGATACGCCATCCTCTTGCGATAGACTGACGCGGGCGCCGGTTTGGTTGATTGCGCCGGGAATCAGCGTCTGGAGCTGGAGGGCGTTACGTCCGTTCAGTGGCAAGTCCTCCACGAGTTGGTGACTAATGACGGTTCTGACGGTCGAAGTCACGGTCTCTATACCTGTCACCGCGCCAGTTACTTCTACTCTTTCGTTTACTTGGCCGACAACTAGAGTGAAGTTAATCGTTAATACCTGTTCGGCTGTGAGGTTGATTCCGGTTTGAGAGGTTTTCTTGAACCCGGAGCCCACTACATCGATTGAAAAGTTGCCGATTGGGAGGCGCGGAAAATTGTAGCGTCCCACTGAATCGGTGGTGTCATGCTGTTGCAGCGAGGTCCCTTCGTTCGTGATGGTCACGGCCGCACCCGGAATGGCGGCGCCCGAACTATCGCTCACGACCCCGACTACGCTTGCATTCCCTTGGGCATCCAGCCGATGGGCTGTGAACAAGGTCAATGTCAGACAAGTAAATGAACAAGCTGCTCGGATACATCGGGCGGCTGTTGAATAACGCTCTAGACGATTGACATCCCCGCGGTGTCGCATCGAACCTCCCCAGCTGCAAGTGGCGTTTAGTGAAATTGCATCCGTAGACCTGGCACCCCTGCCCACGCCCTGGAAGCGAACCGAAAGACCGCTTGCGCCCGGCGATCATATCAGAAGTTGGGCTCTAGTGCGAGCGGCTTTCGTTAATTTCGAAGTCTTTCTACGGCCGCGGACCGTAGTGCGGTAACGGCAGTCCCAATTCCAACGCACCGAGGTCGGGAGCCTTGCCGGTAAACTCCTCAGTGATGTTCGGCAGGACGACACCGCGGTCGATGGGCGCGGAGCCGGGTTTAAGACGAAAGTCGAAATCTTCCGCTTTGTAGAGGGCTTGAACCTTCTTGAGATCTTGCGCGTCGAGCCCTTTGACGTTTACGAAGATGTCGTAGTCTACTTCAACACTATGTTGGTCCTGACCGGTGGCGTGGCTATATTCGGCCAGCGTTTTGAACCGGCGTGTTTCTAAGGTTGAATTGGCGCTGACACTGCCGCGAGGACGAGCTACTAGCAGCCCGCTATAGTCGGCCAGTATGTTCGCGGGAGGCGAGTTCCACTGAAACGAAAACGCCGCTCCAGGGTTGGTTCGAAAGCCGTTGTAATCCGAGGAACTGTAGTTTGTATTCGTGTTGACGCTAAAAATGGCGGGAGCGGAGTTTTCTCCGAGCATCAGGTTGTTACGCCAGTGCGAATTGGCCGAGGAGCCGGCGGCAGTTTCGGTCAGAATCGAATTGTTATAAAATAGCACGCCGGCGGCTCCGTTGGTCATCCGCGTCGAACCGCCGGGCGCATGATAGGCGATGTTGCGGATCCAGTAGATCGGACCGCCGATCGCTGGCTGATTGCAAAACGGATGCGAAGCCGAGTTCACCATCATATTGCGCATCACTCTCACGTTGTGCATACTGCCGTCGATCTCAAACGCGTTGTCATGAAAGTTCGTCATGTAGTTGTTGTAGAAATCGATTGCCACAGGCCGCCTGTCCCAGAATTCTTTCGGTGGGTAGCGAGGGCCATCGATGGCGTGCGAACCGTCCGGGTTGCCGTAGGTTTCGATATCGATTCCATCGTGAAAATTAGCAACGTAGTTATAGGCAACGACATGACCGGGGCCGTATAGGCGAACCGCCGTGTAAGAGTCCAGTTTGGGAGGGAATACCTGGCCGTCGACGCCATTGAATTGAGCCCAGAAGTTCCCACTCCATCCGAAGAGATGCTTCGAATCGTCCCGCCCCATGAAATAGTTGTCCGCGATATAAAAGTTGCTTGATCCGGAGTAATTCGTGAAGATGCCAATATTCACGTTTTCGAACCGGGACTTTTTTACAGTCAGACCTTTTGAACCCGCGATGAACTGCGTTCCGGCCCAAATTGCAATGTCTGTGTTGCGGATGGTCACACCTTCAAAATAGTTGTAATTGGCCGCCTTGACGTTAAATAGGTTGAAGTTTCCATTACCGTCGAAGATGACTTCGCCATCGCCGGCTCCCTTGATGACAATAGGTTTCTCGGGAGTTCCGCTGGCAGTCAGATAGTATGTGCCTTCAAAAGGCGTCGTCGCGTTAATCGAGATATCGCCCGTGTAGTATTCAGGATGGTATTTGTAAAGTCCGCCGTGGACCAAAATCGTATCGCCCGGCTTGACGCGGGGCCTGCCCGCTGTCACGGTATCGCCGCCGCCACAATAGTAGTTATAGGCGCACATTAGGGCATCAAAAGCGGGCTCCATCTTCGTTCCTTGGTAGCCCTTGGGGTAAACGTGAAAGGTCCGGCCGCCTGCAGCCGGCTGCGGTTCAGGGCGCGTTCGCACCGTCACGATCTTCGTCAAAGTTCCTTTACGTTGAGTCCGGACACCGTCCGGATCGGACAGCACAAAACGCGCCTCATAGCTGGTGTCGGGCTGCAGATCGAGAATACTGCCAGCGAACATATTGGGCGATTGAACATCGAAGACGCCTTGATTCTGGTAAATTCGTTCGCCCTGCAGGCGAAGTAGCGGGAGACCTTGCTTCCAGACGGTCTCGCCGTGTTTGCGATAAGAGACGTCCACTTTCGCATTGCGATTGTCGTCTCCCCGAATGAACCATTCAAAACCCAGGTTGATGAGCGTGGGGTTTTCAATGACGAACTCAGCGGGCTCCACCGAGTCCTGCTTCGGAGCCGCAGCCATGCCTACGCCGGCAAGTAGGCTTATTAGAAGTAGCGCCGGGCAATTCCGCCCACGGTTCTTCATTTCGCCGACAATTGTGACACACTCTCGGCAGACTCAAGAATTTTGAAAGTAGCGATTGCTTACGGACGGCAACCGTGATCTGATATCTCCTTATGACTAATTTCGCGGCATCGCTCACCCTGACGGCGGCGCTTGTAATGCTCGCCGGTTGCGGCAAAGAGCCGGAGAAGCCGGTCGCCGAGACCACAAAGCCTCAAGCTCCTAGCGATCTGGTGCGGCTCGATCCGGGGCTCGATTCCCTTGTGCCTCCGTCCGCGCAGTTGGAAAAATTGGCGGACGGCTTCCAATTCATAGAAGGGCCGCTCTGGTTTGACGCCGGACACGTCTGGTTCAGCGACGTCCAAGGAAACGTGGTCCGGCAATGGTCACAAGATGGGAAAGTCACAGAGGTTCTAAGGCCCGGAGGATACAACGGCAAAGATGCGCCTGAAGGGTCTCTACCCGGACCGAACGGCATGATCCACGACAAGGATGGCGCCGTTTTACTTTGCCAGCACGGGAACCGTCAGATTGCCCGAATTTCGAAAGACCGCAAAGTTTCAGTTCTGGTTGGCAAATACAAAGGCAAACGTTTCAATAGTCCGAATGATCTGGTGTTCAAATCAGACGGCTCGCTGTACTTCACCGACCCTCCCTATGGACTTTCGAAGCAGGATGACGACCCGAAGAAAGAGCTGAAGTTTAACGGCGTGTACCGGCTCAAGCGCGGAAACCTACAACTTGTCATTCAGGATCTTACACGGCCCAACGGGATCGCGTTCTCGCCCGACGGAAAGATTCTCTACATTTCCGTTTCAGATGAAAAACACAAAGTCTGGATGCGTTACGACGTTATGGCCGATGGCTCTGTCAAAAACGGGCGCATTTTCTACGATGCCACGACGGATGCGGCCGCTGGTCTTCCCGATGGAATGAAAGTGGACAGCAAGGGCAATCTCTATTGCGCGGGACCCGGCGGCGTGTGGGTCTTTTCTCCGGAAGGCCAACACCTCGGCACGATCAAAACTCCCAAACCGCCCTCAAACTGCAACTGGGGAGACGATGGAAAAACTCTTTACATCACGGCGGTCGATGCCCTGTATCGGATTAAGTTATCCACACCGGGTGAGCAGGCGATGTATCGTTAGGCCAATTTCTATGAATCGAAGAACATACATAAAAGCAGCGCTTGCGAGCGCCAGTATAGTCGCCGTTACGGCTACTGAGCCACAAAAGCCGATCGAACTGCACGTTGACCTTTCTGTTGATCCGGCGAAAGAACAGGAGATGCTTCGAAACTTCCGTACTATCTTTCGGCCGGCTGCCAGAAACCAACCTGGCTTCAAAGACGTGAAGATGTTGAAGTTGCGCACGGCGCTTCAAGGTGCGGGTCCGGAGGGCGCGAACTACCGTTTTGTTCTCACTTTTGCCTCGGAAGAGTTGCGTAAGCAGTGGATCGCGACGGCGACTCACCAGAAGGTCTGGCCCACGGTTGAAAACACTCTGAAGACAAAGAACTACACGGTGCTGCTCTATGACGAGACCTGAACCGCCGTTATCACGACGGAATCTGCTTAAGAAGGCGGGAACCGGAGCGGGACTTCTCGGCCTTGGCGCCGCTCCCAGCATACGTGCTCAGGCGAATGCTTCCGGACGTCCTCGCGCGCTTGCTCTTATTGGAGATCGCTATCACAATTCTGACTACATTCGCGTAAGCCTCGACAAGGTTTTCAAGAGCCTCGAAATTCCTGTCGATTACACCATCCAGTACGAGCAGATTTCTCAAAGCGCTTTGAAGGGCTATCAACTGTTTATTTGTCTGCGGGACGGTATGATTTGGCCGGATGGTTATCTAGGGCCGGATGCCTATACCGCCTACGAACAAAATCTTGAAAATCCCGATCAGTTTTCTAAACCAAAGCCAGAGACGTGGATGACAGAAGCGCAGGGCGCCGCTATCAAAGAATTCGTCTCGGCTGGCAACGGGTTTTACGCTCTTCACAATTGCAGCCATATTTCGCTCGGCTGCAAGAACTATCGGGAGGTGATGGGCGGAGCTTACATTGGTCATCCTCCGCTGCGGCCCTTCCGTGTAAGCGCCACCGGTGGAAGCCATCCCATAACCCAGGGCATCAAGCCTTTCATGGTGAATGACGAACAACACTACGTTGAATACGACAAGGACCGCAAGTACATCATTCTAGAATCGGAGAACGTGGATGGGCTGGTGTACGAGAAGCTCGGAGCTAAATCCATTGCGGGCTGGGCCTACGACTTTGGCCAAGGCCGGGTTGTATTCACAGCGGTAGGTCACACCATCCACGCCATGTGGATTCCGGAACATATCGAACTTCAGAAACGCGCAGTGCGCTGGCTGCTCAAGCAGATCTAGCCGCTCACGTCGCCGGTACGAACTGAATGCACACGGGCGAAGGTACGTTCACCGTGGTTCCCGTAGGCGAGAGCTTTCCGGAATGCTGATCAATCCGGAAGATCACGATGCTGTCTGAATCCTGATTCGCGGCCAGCAGATAGCGCCCGGTTGGGTCGATCACGAAATTGCGCGGCGTTCGACCTTGTGTGCGCGTGACCTCTACCTTCGTTAATGTACCGTTCTTGGAATCGACCGCGAATTGCGTGATGCTGTCGTTTCCACGATTCGAGGCATAGAGAAACCGTCCAGTCTTGTCTACGGCAATTTCAGCCGAGTTGTTCTCTCCCGTGAAGCCTTCCGGCAATGTGGAGATAGTCTGAAGCGCTTTCAGTCGACCGGACTGGGCGTCATAGGAGAATGCACTCACGCTCGACCCCATCTCGTTCAACCCATAGGCGAACTTGTCGTTCGGATGAAATGCGAAGTGCCGGGGGCCTAATCCAGGAGTCACCTTCACAAATGGCGGATCGTTTGCGGTGAGAGTGGCGCCGGATGGGTCAATCTTGTAGCTCACAATCTCATCCAACCCCAGATCCGGCACGAATACGAAACGATTGTCCGGCGAAAGAACCACAGCGTGAGCGTGCGGCCCACGCTGTCGCTTCGGATTGACGCTCGATCCGGCGTGTTGCTTCAGCGCAGTCACCTCACCTAGCGTTCCATCCTGCTTGACTTGCAACGACGCAATGCTTCCGGTACCGTAGTTGGCCACTAGCAGCATCTTCTGGGTCTTGTCCACTACGAGATGACAAGCGCCTCCTCCCCCCGTGGCGGCCTTGTTTAGCAGTTTCAATTTTCCTGTAGCGGAGTCGATGGAGAAACTGCTCACCGAGGCAACGTCCTTTCCGCTGTTTCCCAACTCGCTTACCGCATATAGATATTTGTGATTTGGATGTAAGGCCAGAAACGACGGATTCTGAATCTCACCAGCCAGCCCAAGCTCGTCGACGGATCCCGTGCCAGGGTGGAACTTGAGGGCATAGATCCCTTGGCTCTTTGGGCCCGTATAAGTTCCGACGTAGACCAGATAGTCGCGGCTCGTGTCTTGAGCCGCGGCCAGCGCCACCGTTGCCGCAGCGATACAAAATGAAATCACTCTTCTTTTTCTCAGCATGTTTTTCTCGATTCACCTCGAAGATGGCATTTCCACATTCACGTCGTCCAGCCGATGAGTTCGATCCCGGGATATACCGACAATTAAAAATTCAATCGGCTCCTGCCCCGTGTTGGTCAACGAATAGATGTCACCCAAGCGAAGCGGAATGGCGTCCCCGGCCCCAATCGATACTGTCTCGGCCGCGCCCCTGGCCGACGCCACTGTAACCGCTCCCTGGCCGTGCAGCACGTAATAGAATTCCTCCAATTCATGGTGCACATGAGCGCCAATCGAAGTGTTCGGCGGAAGCACTAGATGATCCACGTACGTCCAGGGAGAATTGAAGACGGAAGGAAACAACGTCCGCCGATATAAAACGGTCCCGCTGCCGCGATTCATTGCGTTGACAGGTTTGAGCAGCGCTTTGTCCAGGCGCATGGTCATGAAAACCGGAATCGGGTCGAGCGGTACGTCGACACGGGGATCCTGCAGGTCGAAAGCATCGTATGTGCCTTTCATCGCAGTTACATTGATGTTCATCCACTCAATCGGCTTGTCGGTCGCGTTGTAAATTGCGTGGGAATGACCCATTCGGCAAATGGCGCCGACCGGTCCTTTCAGCAAAGATGTACGCCCGTCAATCGTGAACTGCGCTTCGCCGTCCAAAATGACGAACATCTCCTCGCACTCATTGTGAAAGTGCTGGCCGATGCCGCTCTTCGGAAAGATCACGCCACGGTGCAAAAATTGCAAATTCGTTTCGAGTGTATGTTCATCAAAAAGGGCTGAGAACGCCATATGGCCAGCGCCTTCATGCACGGCAGTTAGTTGCCGGTATTTAGAGGGATCGGTGTGAACAATCCGCGAAGCCAGAGGCTCGCGAGCCCCGACCTGGCACGCGATCAAC
>Ga0193753_10001666_pt1 | contig 18682 bp, 20 predicted proteins | sample H1c2metaG_FD_144925 | JGI IMG/M metagenome (GOLD analysis project Ga0193753, IMG submission 144925) | Soil microbial communities from a riparian zone of the East river system, Colorado, United States - H1c2 | ecosystem: Environmental > Terrestrial > Soil > Riparian zone | place: USA: East...
TTATCCTGGACGATGTTGGTTTTGGCGCTTCGGGGACATTCGGTGGTTTAATTAACACTCCATATTTTGATACCCTGGCTGCTAACGGCCTTCGATATACGAATTTTCATACGGCCGGCATCTGTGCTCCCACAAGGGCAGCCCTGCTGACCGGAAGAAATCATCATTTTGTTCACGAAGGCGGCTTCTCACATACGATACTTTCAGCAGGTTTCCCCGGCTACGATGGTAGGATTCCTTCCAGTGCCGGAACCATTGCGGAAATTCTGCGGGACAATGGATACAATACATTTGGTGTTGGGAAATATGGGTTGACCCCTGATGAGGACGCGTCCGATGCGGGTCCCTTCGATCGTTGGCCCAGTGGGAAGGGCTTCGAACATTACTTCGGATTCCTGGGCTCACAAACCGATCAGTACAAGCCGGATTTGATTGAGGACAATACGCATGTCATTCCGGATGGCAGGCATTTGAGCGAACAGATAACAGACAAAGCCATCACTTACATCGGGAAGCAAAAAAAAGCAGCGCCGGCAAAACCTTTTTTCCTTTACTATTCACCGGGAGCAACCCATGCACCCCATCAGGTTGACAGTTCATGGAGCAATCCATACCGGGGAAAATTTGACGGGGGCTGGGATGTGTACAGACAACAGGTTTTCGAAAATCAGAAACGGCTTGGCCTGATTCCCGCGTACGCAAAATTGCCGGAAAGAAACAAGGATATTACCGCATGGAGCAACTTGTCTGCCGGAGAGAAAAAATTATATGCCCGTTTTTTTGAAGTTTATGCAGGATATCTTTCTTACACGGATCATGAAGTTGGCCGGCTGATTAATTATCTCAGGCAGATCAACCAGCTGGACAATACCTTGATATTTCTGGTCATCGGCGACAACGGCGCCAGCAAGGAAGGGACTTTTCACGGGGTTATCAATAAGGAAATATTTGCCAGAAATGTTTCTGATTCTTTGCAGATCAAATTCAATCTGGACAGTATTGGTGAAATAGGAACCCCTGAAGGGAAGCAGGCGAATTATCCACTGGGTTGGGCGCAGGCTGCCAATACTCCTTACAAATATTGGAAGCAGGACGCGAACGCCGAGGGAGGAACACATAATCCGCTGATTGTTTTTTATCCCAAAGGAATTACCGACAAGGGCGGTGTCAGAACGCAATACGGACATGTAAACGATCTGCTGCCAACTACTCTTGAATTTATAGGTATCAAGGCGCCTGAATATATCCGCGGAATCGAACAGGATACCATTCAGGGAACTTCTTTGGTTTATTCATTCAGAAACAAGGACGCCGTTTCGAGACACCGGGATCAGTACTATTATATTTTCGGATCCCGTTCCATTTATAAAAACGGATGGAAGGCTGAAACTTATCATCATCCCGATATCATTGATCTCACACGTTACAGCCAGGGTAAAGATTCGCTGGTAAGAGATTATAACAAGGATGTATGGGAACTTTATAACCTGGACGATGATTTTAATGAACGGATCGACCTCTCAAAAAAATACCCGGAAAAACTGACTGAACTACAGGCGCTTTTTGATGCGGAAGCCAAAGAATATCATGTATATCCATTTATAGACTGGGAGGACGTATTCAGAAGAAGAATACATCATGTAAATTTTACTCCCGTTTCACCTGCAAAATAAAATTTTATGAAGGGGCAGGACTTTATCATATTGATAAAAAAAATAGTTGTAGGCATCATTATCACGGCCGTACCATTGATTATATTTCTGATCACGCTTTGGCTTGTGAGAAAATCTTTGTAAAAATAAATTCTATTATCATGCGAATACCAAAAGAAACAAAGCAAAAAATTTTCCGGGATATCGTCGTCAGTTTATTCCTGTATGCATTGCCTGTAATCCTGATGTTCCTTTCCTTTTATATAACGGGTAAAAAACCCTGGCTGAACCAGGGGAAAAAGAATACTGTGATAATAATGAATCATTAAAATTATACCTATGATAAAAATAATTGAATCTATTTTTCAAAACTTAAGCGTCTGGGGTTTACCCGTTCTCATAATCATTGTGGGTATTTTTGAATTTATCTTTGGACTCTATGATAAGAAAACATGGACCCGCAATGAGATCTACCTGGATATTACATGCTTTGTGATTCCACGTATTGTGATCCAGCCGATGATCATTTTCTTTTCATTGAAACTGCTGCCCCTTGTTTTACCGGGATTAAAAAATGAATTTGCATGGGTTCCCTTTGGCTGGGCATTTTTCATCATTGCTGTTGCGGACGATCTGACACAGTACTGGTATCACCGGCTACACCACCAGGTGCCATTTCTTTGGCGATTTCACCGAACCCACCATTCTGCGCCCTATATGGGTATGTCAATGGCCAGCCGGCAAAATGTGTTATATACTATATTTTTTTCGCAGATTTATCTAACTGCAGCGCTGGTTTACCTGGGACTGGGATATGCGGCACTTTTTGTGACTGGTATTAAATCCCTGATCACCCTGGCAGCACATTCCAGTATTCCCTGGGATAAACCATTTTACAAATACAGAATACTTCACCCCATTGCCTGGGTTCTGGAGCGATTGATATCAACCCCTGCAACACATCAGGCACATCACGCTGATACCCATGGTGATGGGGTGGGGAACTACAAAGGGAATTTTGGAAATATGTTTTTTATCTGGGATATCATATTCAAAACGGGTATTATAACCCGGAAATATCCGCAGTCCTTTGGTATTAAACATTACAAACAGGAAGAATGGTATGCGCAGTTTGCATGGCCCTTTTTCAAATCGAAAAAACCGGGAAGTGAACTGGCCGCTAATGGACCGATGGTAGGAGATGAAATACCGGAATAATTTATATCTCTACAAGTTAGGTAGACTAATAGAAATGTATTAATATTGTACTGGCGGATATATCTGTCCATAGATTAAACCTTATAATGAAAATAATATGAAACAGGGTAAAGATTTAAGCTGGTTGAGCGCTCCTGCTTTTTTTCTGATAGTCGGGATGCTGGCAATCAACACAAAAAAACAAAACACGCATTCCCGCCAGCCGGAGAAAGTGAAAACGGTCAATTCAGCAGCTGCGGCACAGAAACCATCATAGGCCTCTCTTGAATGTTAAATTCGATATATAACCCCTGCCTGAGCGGGGGTTTTTTATTTTTTTAGCGGCCCGGAGTAATATTTGCATAACCATCAGAATAAGTAAATATTTAAAATCTATAAAAATGAGCCATCAGCCTATTATCATTGAACAGGTATATGCGGTCCCTGTCTCAAAAGTATGGGATGCTATCACAAACAATGAACAGCTAAAAAAATGGTATTTTCAGATACCTGATTTTAAACCGGTTGTCGGATTTGAATTTTCTTTTTCGGGTGGTGAAAAAGGTGAGTATAAACACTTGTGCAAGGTTACTGAAGTGATACCCGGAAGAAAACTAGCCCATAGCTGGCGCTATGAAGGCTATCCTGGTAATTCATTTGTTTCGTTTGAATTGTTTGACGAGGGAAAGAAAACAAAATTGAAACTTACACATACCGGATTGGAAAGCTTTAAAGAGGCAGGTGCCGACTTCGCGCCTGAGAAATTTGCCGAAGGATGGATCTATATCCTGGGTACATCGTTAAAGAAATATCTGGAGCCCGAAATAGCGAAAGTTACACCTTAGAAGCATGGCCTTAGGCTTTACGCTTTAGGCTTAGAATGGAATAATTCGAGGGTTCCGCCAGAACTTGATTGCTGAGGGTGCCCAGTTTATCTATTTTCAATTCAATTTTATCTCCAGCCGTAAGCCATTGTTCTATATATTCCAGATTGTTCAATTTTCCGGTTCCATTAAGTTCCAGAAAGCAACCGGTACCCACGGTTCCTGATCCTATAATATCTCCCGGGTACAGCTCTACTCCATAAGATGCTCTTGCGATTAATTCTGCAAACGTCCATTCCATATCTGAGAGATTTCCCTCGCTTACAATCCTGTCATTGACCATGGCAGACATTTTCAGATTCCAGGATTTTCCGGTATGATTTTTTTTGCAATTCACCTCATAAGCTTTTAATTCATCCATCGTAACCAGCCAGGGGCCGGTTGTAGTTGCAAAGTCTTTTCCCTTTGCAGGTCCCAGATTCAATAACATTTCATCCATCTGTAAACTGCGCGCACTGAAATCATTCATGATCATCAGCCCTGCAATAAATGAATCGGCATCTTCAGCCGGTATATTTTTGCCGTTCCTGGAAATAACGATGGCTGCTTCCAGCTCGAAGTCCAGCTTTTTAAAATGATCTGGCATACAATGAACCGGTCCCGGACCCTTTATGGTGTGGTGGTTTCCAAAATAGAAAACCGGGAAAGAATCAAACACGCTGGTCATTTCCAAACCCCGGTTTTTTCGGGAGGTTTCCACATGTTGCCGGAATGCATAACCGTCCCTGAGTGATGATGGATGTGGCACGGGCGCTATTAGTTGAACTTCGTGCAAAGCCAGGCCCCGGCTTTTGATTTTAGCTGATTGATCTATTTCCTTTGAAAGTTTCTGTAGCTGGGAGAGGTATTCCTCCCAACCGGTCAGTATCCCGTTGATTGAATCGGGTAAACCTGCATGAAGCATGTATAAATCATATACTCTGTCCCCGGAAATCAATCCGGCACATTCTCTTCCATTTTTAATAAAACTAACGAGTTTCAATAGACCGGCACTTTATCTGACAAAAAATATGATTTTATAAATTACCTCTTTTTTCCTGTTCCCGTTCGATCGCTTCAAATAAAGCCTTAAAATTTCCTTTGCCGAAACTTTTTGCACCCTTTCTTTGGATGATTTCGAAAAAAACAGTTGGGCGGTCCTGTACCGGCTTGCTGAAAATCTGCAGTAAGTAACCATCGGGATCTCTGTCTACGAGGATCCCTAAATTTTTCAAAGGCTCCAGATCCTCTTCAATTTTTCCGACACGCTCTTCCAGCTCATCATAATAACTGGAGGGGACTTTCAAAAATTCCACACCCCGGCACATGAGTTCTGAAACGGTGTCTGCAATATGGTTGGTGGCCAGCGCAATATGCTGTACTCCTTCTCCATTGAAAAATTCCAGGAATTCTTCCACCTGTGATTTCTTTTTACCTTCTGCAGGTTCATTGATTGGAAATTTAACCATGCCATTCCCATTGCTCATCACTTTACTCATCAGCGCGGAATATTCGGTCGAAATATCCGTATCATCAAAGGTTAGAATGTTCTTGAATCCCATCACTTTTTCATAAAATGCCACCCAGCGGTTCATTTGGTTCCATCCGACATTTCCCACGCAATGATCCACATATAATAATCCGGTGGATGCAGGCTGATATGCGGATTCCCACTGCACATAACCGGGCATAAAGACACCATCATATTTATTTCTGGCAATAAAAAGATGAACCGTATCGCCATACAGTTTTATTCCGCTCATTCCAATTTTCCCGTTGGCATCAGCTAATAATTTGGGTTCCAAAAAAGAAATAGCGCCCCGTTGCGTAGTTTCTTTCCATGCAGAATCCGCGTCGTCCACCAGAAGGGCAATGGCTTTGACGGCATCACCATGTTTTAATACCTGTTGGGATATTTCGTGATCCGGTCTCAGGGCAGAAGTAAAAACAAAAGTCAGTTTGTTTTGACGAACTACATAACTCACCCGGTCCTTAGTGCCTGTTTCCGGACCCGCATAGGCTATACCCTGGAATCCAAAAGCGGTTTTATAATAATGAGCGGCCTGTTTGGCATTTCCTACATAGAATTCGATATAATCAGTGCCCAGTAAAGGCAAAAAATCATTTTCCATAAAAAAAATTAAAAATAATGTATAAAGCACCAGTAGCTGTTACAAGATTTAATGTACAGCATCTGTAGCCAGCGACAGGATTAAGAAGATATACCGCCTGCGCTGGTCCGTAAACAATTTATATGCATAATCCGGACGCATCGTTACCATAAAATTAATTAAAATAAAATAGAATATATATATAAATCAAACGGAACTTTATATGACGATTGTAAAAAGTTGAATTATGGCACATTTTATCAGCCGTGGTCTTGTTCCGGCGAAACGGCATACCCAGTTTAGGAGCCCTTCAGGGAAATTATATTCGGAGGAGCTTTTTTCAACGGAAGGATTTTCCAGCGATTATAGTTTAATGTATCATATTCATCCGCCCACCCAGATTTTAGCCACCGATATGCCCATGGCGGTTGATATCCGGATTGCAGAAGAAAAAATGCTGAAGCATAGAAGTTTCGAGGGATTTAAATTGATCGGGCAGAATGATTACTTATACAGCCGGAAACCCATTCTGGTAAATAATGATGTAAATATTTCTCTGGCTGCGCCGAAAAAATCCATGACAGATTATTTTTTCAAAAACGCAGATGCGGACGAATTAATTTTTGTGCATGAGGGCAGTGGTAAATTATTAACGCTATACGGTGAACTCAATTTTTCATACGGAGACTATATTCATATACCCAGGGGAACAATTTATCAGATGCAATTTGAAGTGGAAGCCAACAGGCTATTTATTGTTGAATCGTTTAGTCCTATCCGTTATCCTAAGAAATATGTCAGCAAGTACGGTCAGTTACTCGAAAATTCACCTTATTGTGAACGCGATATCCTTACACCGGTTTTTTCGGAAGCGAAAGATGAACAGGGAGATTTTCTCGTGCGGATAAAAAAACAGGGAATGCTATATGGGATCCACTATGCCCATCATCCCTTTGACGTGGTGGGCTGGGACGGTTGCTGTTATCCCTATATTTTTTCAATCCATAATTTTGAGCCGATTACCGGCCGGATACACCAGCCACCTCCGGTACATATTACCTTCGAGGGAAATAATTTCGTGGTCTGCAGTTTCGTTCCCCGGTTATTCGATTATCATCCGCTATCTATACCAGTTCCGTATAATCATAGTAATATTGACAGTGACGAATTATTATATTATGTAGATGGCGATTTCATGAGCCGAAAGAACGTCACCCGTGGCATGCTTACGCTACATCCTGCCGGAATTCCACATGGACCCCATCCCGGTACAGTAGAAAAAAGTCTGGGTGCCAGAGAAACAAAAGAACTGGCGGTGATGGTAGACACTTTTCATCCGTTGAAATTAACTGAGACTGCCCTGGCAATTGAGAATCCGGGATACACGACAAGCTGGAACAGCTGAGAGTATGAGAGTATGGGAGTATGGGAGTATAAGAGTGAATCTGCCAACTGCCAAATGCCAACCGCAAAAAGTGATATGGAATTCAAAAACAAAACAGCCATCGTTACGGGTGCCGGTCAGGGTATCGGCTTCGAAATCTGCAGGAGCCTCGCCAAAGCAGGTGCAAACGTTATCCTGAATGATATAGATCCGGAGTTAGCAAAACGCGCAGTGGCTGCTATCAACAAGGAATACCGCGATACCTGCACGGAAATTTCCGGAGACTCAAGCGATATGAGTATCATCAAAAAAATGGTTGACCGGTCAGTTGAAAAATATGGAAGACTGGATATTGTTGTTGCGAACGCGGGTATTACTTTGTTCGGAGACTTCCTGACATACACCCCTGAATCTTTCAATAAAGTCATGCAGGTTAACCTGGGTGGGACTTTTTTCCTGTCACAGGCATCGGCTAATCAAATGAAGGAACAATCGGGTGGAGGCTCTATATTATTTATTTCATCTGTAACGGGGCATCAGGCGCACAAAAATCTGGCAGCCTATAGTATGAGCAAAGCTGCTTTGGAAATGCTCGCGAAAAACCTGGTCATTGAATTGTCGGAGTTTAAGATCAATGTGAACGCGATTGCGCCAGGTGCAACGGTCACCGAACGTACGATGCAGGATCCTGCTTATCATAAAATATGGTCCCATATTACACCCATGGGTCGACCCGCCCTGGCTCTGGATATCGCCGACACTGCATTATTTCTCGTATCTGATAAGGCGCGGCATATTACCGGTCAGACATTAATCGTAGATGGAGGTTGGAGTTCGGTAAGTCCGTCACCGGATTAATCCTGACGTTCAGCGCGTAAAGCGTAAAGCGTAAAGCGTAAAGCGTAACGCATAACGCATAACGCATAACGCTGGAAATTTCATTTACTGATTGGTGTTATGTCTTACTATATTATAATTGCTTTAAGCGTTACGCTCAAACTATGACTATAGAAACAGTTATTCCGGAAACCTCCCTGCTTGGAGAGGGACCCGTTTGGGATTTCAGAAAAAAAACGATTTGCTGGGTAGATATCCTGAATGGGCAAATTCATGAATATAATCCCTCAGATCATTTACACAGGATTATCCCGGTGCACCAGATGATAGGTGCAATGGCTATTTGTAAAAATGGACATTTCATTGCGGCGATGAAAAATGGCTTCGGGTTTATTGACAGAGATTCCGGCGCTGTATCCATGATATCAAATCCCGAACCGGATCTGCCTGGCAATCGATTTAATGACGGTAAATGTGGTCCGGATGGAAGATTCTGGGCCGGAACGATGTCTCATACCGATGAACCTGAAAAAGGTAGTTTTTATTTGCTGGACAAAGACCTGTCTGTTACGAAAAAAATGGAACGGGTCTCGATTTCCAATGGCATATCCTGGAGCCTGGATCACACCGTTTTTTACTATATCGATACTCCTACATTTACAGTTGCCGCGTTCGAATTTGACCAGGTCAATGCAAAAATTACAAATAAAAGGATTGTCATTCGCATTCCGGAAAATGAAGGATCCCCTGACGGAATGACCATCGACAATGAGGGCATGTTATGGATCGCGCATTGGGATGGTTGGCAAATTACCCGCTGGAACCCGTTTTCCGGAGAAAAAATGCTGTCAATTCCTTTTCCTGTTGCCCGGGTTACCTCCTGCTGTTTCGGTGGTGAAGATTTCCGTGATTTATATATCACTTCCGCAAAGACGGGTTTGACGGCCGACCAATTACGCGAACAGCCTTTGGCAGGCTCCTTATTCATAATAAGGAATATCGGATACAATGGTTTGCCTTTGTTTGAATTTGATGTTTGAATACGAAAGGAAAAATCGGATCATCGCCTGATCATTTTATCCTGTACGATTTGATTTATGACTTTTTCGCGTAAGTTCTGACTGATGGCAATCTTTTCATTCCCGACATGTAAGATATTTCCTTCAATGCTTTTGATTTTAGCAATATTTACAATAAAGGATTTGTGCACTTTGATAAAAGTTTCTGCCGGAAGCTGTTCTTCCAAACCCTTCATGGTTATGTATACCATCATTTTTTTTGCCGTCGTATACAGCATAACATAATTCATCATAGCTTCTGCATATAAAAGATCGTCATAGAAAACCTTCTCAATCTGATTTTCACATTTGATGAAAAAATGATCAGCAGATTTATTAATAGTAAGAGGTGCTGTGTTTTTCAGTTCTGATAGTTCTTTAACCTTATTACAGGCCTTTAAAAACCGTTCAAATGATACGGGTTTTACCAGGTAATCCAGAACGTCCAATCCATATGCTTCTACCGCATACACTGGATAGGCAGTTGTTATGATAATACGGGCGTTTGTTTTAAAGGATTTCAGGAAATCGATTCCATTTATTTTGGGCATGTTGATGTCTAAAAAGATGATGTCGATATCATATCCGTCTAAAAGGGGCATGGCTTTCAGTGGGTTTTCCGCATAGCCTATCAGCTCCAGGTAGTCTATTTCCCCAACAAACTCCTGCAAAACTTTTCTTGCTACAGGTTCATCTTCTATAATAATACATTTCAGTTTCATGTGAGGTCGATAGTTAGAAATGATTTATAAATATATGTTTCATTGGTAACGCGATACTCGTATTTGCCTTTATACAGGAGTTCCAGCCGTCTTTGCAGGTTGGCGACCCCGATACCTTTTGATTTATTGTCAGGACCCGCGTCCTGAATTTCTTTTGTATTGGAAATCGAACTATGCAACATGTTCCCGTCAGAGGATATTTGAATACATATTTTATTTTCTTTGTCAGAAGAATTACTGACAAATTTGAAAGCATTTTCTATTAACACAACCAGCAGCAAAGGAGCGATTTGGAGGCCCGGTTCAATTTGTCCAATATGAAGGCTTACAAGCAGGGTTTCATCTTTTCGTAATCTGTGGAAAGAAATGAAATTTTTTAAATAGGCTATCTCGTTTTCAAGACTTACTTTCTCTTCGCTGCAATCATACAATTGATACCTCAGTAATTCTGAAAATTGCAACAAAGTATTCCTGGCTACCTGATTATTCTTTTCAATATGTCCATAAACCGTATTCAGTGAATTGAAAAGTGCATGCGGATTGATTTGGGCCTTGAGATAATCCAATTCGTTTTTCACTCTTTCTTTTTCCAGTATCTCCAATTGTGACTGAGCCTGTGACCTTTCGATCATCATTTTCCCAACGGTGATAAGCAATATCCAAAGAGTGATATTTATAAGCGAATGAAGAAACAGATCAGGGAAATCAATATTCCCGGGTAAATGAAAATAGTACAAACTCATGTTGAACGCAATAACAGACCTCCCCCAGGCTGACAGGAAGATGGTCATCAGGATCCCGGTAATGAAAAGGATGTATTTTCTTTTAAACAGAAATGCCGGAACGATAAAATAATTGATGATATAATAATCTGCCGTGATGAAAATCAAATAGCAGAACTCGATGGTCATCGTTTTAGAAAGACTAATTGAATAAGACCTGAATAAGACTACCCAAAAACCGTATACGGCGATCCAAAAAAGAATATGGGAAGAATAGGATCTGACTTGCAAAATTCTTTGTTTGTACAAAAATAGTTACATCATCCATGTTATATGAATTATTACATGTGCGGTGGCGAATTCTTGATAAACCATTGTTTAATCAAGTGTAATCCGTGGATAATGTAATTTGTTTTGAAGGTCATTGCAAAGGTTTGAGGTTTGACAAATCATTTAATAAAATAAATAAAATGAAAAAACTTATTAGCTGGTTTGTCAATCCTCCGGTTACCGGGCCGTCGGCTATTTTAATTGTCCGTCTGATGACAGGAACCGTTTTTTTGTGGGAAGGCATTTTGAAATTTGTATATGTTAACCAGGGTGTCGGAAGATTCACAAAATTGGGATTTCTATTTCCGGATATTACAGCACACGGCATAGCAATGGGCGAGATCATTGGCGGTTTATTACTTATTTTCGGAATTTTCACCCGTTTCGTGTCATTCTATTTTATAATCCAGATGATCGTGGCCGTACTGAGTACAAAAATTGATTTATATTTTGGGATAAGCCCGTTACCCATGCCCCCTGCTCCGCCCAGGATGGGTATTTGGGCCGTGTTGCATGAAATACGATCCGATTTTGCCCAAATTCTGGGCTGTTTGTTTCTCTTATTGGAAGGGGCGGGCAGAACGTCGCTGGATTTTATCATCTCAACGAAATATAAGGTATACCCTGCAGGTGGTGAACCGGATCCGGGCAGGTTATATAACAAAAAAGGTTAAGTGAGACTCACTTAACCTTTTTAAAAGTGGAGGATACCGGGATCGAACCGGTCACCTCTAACATGCCATGCTAGCGCTCTACCAGATGAGCTAATCCCCCTGAGCTCCGAAGTCTCCGGCGAAGGAGGTCTTCATAAAGAGCTGCAAATATATCAATTCTGAAAGAATCCCGGATGCTCTTCTTAATTATCTTTGATATCAAGATGGGAATACTTCGCAAGCTGGCTGAATACCTTTACATCAGGAAAAGGGATCCGAATGAACCAACAAACAGCTGGATCCGCTATATGAACAGTATCAACCGGATTTCAATTTTTATGTTCCTGATCGGCATCCTGATTATTATTTTCCGGATGATTTTTCACAAAAAATAAAAGGTAAGAATCAAGGATCTGATAATTCAGATCGCAGAGCCCTGTCCTTTCACGAATTCCACGATCAGGCTGGCCGCTTTCTCAGAAGCATTACCTCCCTGTGATAAAAGGTCACGCAGTTCGGAATAGTCATGATGCATACGATTTCTTATTTCATTGTCATATATTAGTTTCCTGAGTTCAGCGATGATATTATGTACATTCATTTCTTCCTGAATCAATTCCTTTACCACTGGTTTATCCATAATCAGATTCACCAGTGAAATAAATTTTACTTTGATCAGGCGCTTGGCGATCTGATAAGAAATATTACTTCCTTTATAACAAATCACTTCCGGAACACCGAATAATGCCGTTTCCAGTGTGGCAGTACCGGATGTAACACAGGCGGCCCGGGCATGCATCAAAAGGGAATAAGTTTGGTTTCTGACCCTGCCTGCCCTGGGGTAGTTTTTTAATACTTCATCGTAAAAAGCCGCATCCTGTCCCGGGGCTTCTGCCACCACGAATTGGAAATCCGGAAAATGACGACTGGCTTCCAGCATGACGGGGAGCTTCATTAAAATTTCCTGTTTGCGACTTCCGGGTAACAGGGCAATCAGTGGCAGCGGTGAATGCCCTTTTTTCCCACCTGCCATAATGATTTCGGGTGGCAAACGGGCTTCTGTGGATTTTTTATATCGTTCAATCACTTCTACCAGAGGATGACCGACATACTCTGTTTCATAGCCCCATTTGTGAAAGAAGTCTTTTTCAAAGGGAAGGATTACCAGCATTTTATCAATATTCTCACGAATACTTTTTACCCTGCTTTCTTTCCACGCCCATACCTGTGGAGAAATATAATAAATCGTTTTAAATCGCATTTTCCTGGCCCATTCGGCTATACGCAGGTTAAAACCAGGATAATCAATAAAGATGATGGCATCGGGCCTGAACCAGAGAATATCAGACTTGCAAAACTTAATGTTTTTCAGGATGGTAGGCAGGTTACGGATTACTTCCGTAAATCCCATAAATGCCAGGTCGCGGTAATCCTTCACAATTTCAGCGCCGGCTTCCTGCATGAGACTGCCGCCCCATCCCCGTATCTGTGCACCAGGATCCCTCATTTTAATTTCACGGATCAGGTTGCTGCCGTGTAAATCTCCTGAAGCTTCGCCCGCGATGATGTAATATTTCATGAGCGTCAAAGATAAAGAAGGTTGGCGGTTGACGGTTGACAGTTGACGGTTGACGGTTGATGGTTGACGGTTGGCCGTTGGCGGTTGACCGTTGACGGTTGACCGTAAATCGTGTATCGATTTACGATAAACGATATACGATCCTCGAAACGTTAATGAATCAGTTTGTAAACCAGAACGGCAATACCATAAATAAGAGTGGCTACAAAAATGCCCTTTGCCGTTTTATCCCGATGGGTATTTATATAAATTGTAAAAAGAATTGCATTGGCCAGTAATGAGATACTGCTGATCGCTGTGAGTAATTGTTTGTTGGTACCGAGAACATAGAAGTATTCCGGTAAACTTATGGTGCGGCTGAAGACCCATAAATAATATAAAAGCATGGCAAGCAACGGACCAAGAATGCCGAGAAGAATACCGAATTTCAGGTTGTCTTTCTTGAGTATCAAAACTTCCAGGATTTTTCTAGTTTGGTTTTCAGCACGTAATTCGTCAGGTCGAATTGTACTGGTACCACGCTCACGTAATTATGTTCCAGGGCCCAGACATCCGAATCTCTTCCTTTGTCAAAATTTACGAATTCACCCGTGAGCCAAAAATATTTCTTCCCGTTCGGATCGCTTCTTTCAATAAAATCCTCTTCATATTTGGCATAAGCCTGTTTACAGATTTTTACGCCTTTGATCAGTTCTATGGGCACGGCCGGGATATTTACATTCAGCACAGTGTGTTTGTCCAGTTTGGTTCGAAGCATTTGCTCAACCACCAGCCGGGCATATTTCCGCGCGCCGGTAAAATCGGCTTCGACGCTGTGATCCAGCAGTGAAAATCCGGCAGAAGGAATGCTTTCGATGGCGGCCTCTACGGCAGCGGACATAGTTCCGGAATAAATAACATTGATGGAATGATTGGCGCCGTGGTTAATTCCACTCAGGCAAATATCAGGTTTGCGGTGAAGTACTTTATCTACGGCCAGTTTCACACAATCCACCGGAGTACCCGAACACTGCCAGGCTTCAATCCCTTCAAAAATATTAACCGGCTGAAGTCGCAGGGGTTGGCCGATGGTAATGGCATGACCCATGCCGGACTGCGGTTTGTCGGGTGCGACAACGACACATTTTCCCAAATCTTTTACAGCTTCAACGAGACTGAGTATACCGGGAGCCATAATACCATCATCATTCGTAATCAGGATGACGGGCAAATCGCTTTTCTTTGATTTAGACATAGTTATAAAGGGGTTGCAAAGGTACAATTTTTTTATCGCCGGTCCCGGAAATCAGGCGTCTGGATTCGTTTTTTTCAAAAACCTGACTGCTTTTTGGGCCTGTTCCGCTAACTTTGCAGCCGGCTTAAAATACCCATATGGCAGGACAATTAAAGGAAGTTCGTAACCGGATCAAATCCATTCAAAGCACTCAGCAAATTACCAAGGCGATGAAGATGATCAGCGCCACTAAATTGCGCAAGGCCCAGGATGCGATTCAGCAGATGCGGCCCTATTCCAAAAAACTTCAACAGGTGCTTGGTAATATTGTCAGCAACGCCGATGGTGATCTGAGTTCTACCTTATCCACTCGAAGACCCGTAGAAAAAGTGCTGTTGATCCTGATCACCAGCGACCGTGCTTCCTGCGGTGCCTATAACTCTAATCTCATTAAACTGGCAAAGGCCACCATGCGGGAAAAATATCCCGAACAGACGGCCAAGGGCAATACGATGATATGGAGTATCGGTAAAAAAGGTTATGAACATTTCCTGAAGAACAACTATAAAGTAAACGGTGAATTCCGGGATATATTTCAACATTTAAACTTTGAGTCGGTGCAGCTCTGTGCCCAGGCGGCTGTAAAAGCCTTTGAAAATCACGAATTTGATGCGGTCGATATTATTTACAGTGAATTCAAAAATGCTGCTTCCCAGATTTTCACCGTAGAACCCTTTTTACCGATTCCAAAAGCCAGCAAACCAAAAGGGGCTACAACCAGCGATTTCATCTTTGAGCCATCCAAAGAGGTTTTACTGAAAGAGTTGATGCCTAAAATTCTCAATACCCAGTTATTCAAGGCGGTTTTAGACGCCAATGCTTCTGAACATGGTGCGCGAATGACAGCCATGGACAAAGCAACGGAGAATGCGAATGAAATTCTCAAAAATCTGCGTATTTCTTACAATCGCGCCCGCCAGGCAGCCATCACAACCGAATTGACCGAAATCGTTTCAGGAGCGGCCGCGTTGCAGGGATAACTAAATCACAAGTATGAGAGTATGGGAGTATGGGAGTGAATCGCTAAATTGTTAGTGAAATGTGAGCATCTGGTGTCCCAAATATTTACAAATCTGAGTTCTATTTAACTACTTTGCACCTGTAATCAAATCTGTATTTTTCACTCTCATACTCCCATACTCTCATACTCTCATACTTTGTATTATGGACATCTCTGACTTAATCCCCCATATCGAAGCGTTGATTTTTGCAAGCGACAAGCCTTTGACGTCTATGGAAATGACCGAACTGCTTAACAACGCATTTGGATTCATGGAAGATAAATTGACATTGGATCAGGTCACTACGGGGATAGAGGGGATCGTTGAAAAGTATAAGGCTGAATTTTACCCGTTTGAAGTGAGAGAGAGTGGTGGAGGATGGCAATTCCTGTCTAAAAAGGAATATCATAAAACCATTGCTCAGCTGAATGGTGAAAAATTCCTGAAACGTTTATCCACGGCAGCATTGGAAACACTGGCCATCGTGGCGTATAAGCAGCCCATCACAAAAGGCGAGATTGAATCCATCCGTGGAGTGAACAGCGATTATTCCATCCAGAAATTACTCGAAAAAGAGCTGATCGTCATCATCGGACGTAATGAAGAAATGCCGGGTAAGCCGCTGATTTATTCGACTTCCAAAACTTTTATGGATTATTTTGGAATCAATCAGACGGCTGATCTGCCGCGCCTGAGAGAGGTATTGGGAGAAAGCATGGAAGAACCTTCCCTGATAAATTTTACACCCGCAAATCATGAAATCACACAGGCGCTTGTTGTAAGTGAAGAAGGAGAACTGCTCGAAAATAGTCCCGGCTCACCCGATCCGGAAGAATAACCTGAATGTTTAGGTTCAGTACATTAATTTCACTTCCATATTTCCATACTTCCATTCTTCCATACTAATGCTTACTTCTCTTACCCACACTGATCTTATTCAAATTGCGGAAGAATATGGGACTCCACTCTACGTTTATCACGCAGAAAAGATTAAAGAGCAATTTTCTAAGCTTCAAAATGCATTTGCAAACTCCAATACAGTTTTTTTCTACGCCTGTAAGGCGCTCACGAATGTGAACGTGCTCAGATATATCAGGAACCTGGGAGCCAATGTGGACTGCAGTTCAATCAACGAAGTAAAACTTGCCATTCATGCCGGATTTCCCGCATCCCGTATTTTATATACCTCCAACGGTATCGATTTCGATGAAATCAGGGAAGCGAAGGAACTGGGCGTGTACATAAATATCGACAGCTTGTTCAACCTGGCTAAATTCGGCGAAGCATTCGGTGATTCATACCCGGTAGGTATACGGCTCCGTCCGAACATACTGGCTGGTGGTAATTTGAAAATTTCAACCGGCCACGATAAAAGTAAATTCGGTATACCGGTGGATCAGATACATCAAATACTGAAAGTGGTAGAAAAATACAATCTCCGCATCAGCGATCTGCATATCCATACCGGTAGCGAAATAAAAGACGTCGATGTTTTTCTGAAGGGGATTGAAGTACTATTCGATATTTCGAATCATTTTGAGCACCTGGAATTCATTGACCTGGGTGGCGGATTTAAGGTAGCCAGTAAAGAAGGTGAACAGGAAACAGATATTCCTGAACTGGCTGAAAAAGTGAAACAGGCTTTTGTCAATCATCCATATAAAAATGGAAGAAAACTTCAGGTTTGGTTTGAACCGGGGAAATTCCTCGTAAGTGCCGCCGGACATTTCATAACAAAAGTCAATGTACTGAAAGAAACCAGCGCCGCCGATTTTGTAAGCGTGAACAGCGGATTCAATCACCTGATACGTCCTATGTTCTACGATGCCTACCATCATATTGAAAATATCAGTAATCCCGGGGCACCCATGAAAAATTATTCTGTTGTCGGTAATATTTGTGAAACGGATACTTTCGCCTGGGACCGTCCCTTAAACCTGGTTCGCGAAGGGGATTATCTGGTATTCCGGAATGCCGGCGCTTATGGTTTTGAAATGTCATCCAATTTTAATTCCCGATTCAAACCTGCGGAAGTATTGGTGCTGGAAGGGAAAGCACATTTGATCCGTCGCCGGGATCAGTTTGACGACCTCCTGCGCAATCAGCTGGACGTGATTTAAATTTTTTCATATTCTTCGCTTTCATTATTTTCAAAGAAGCACGGCCTGATGAAAACATTTTTCATTTTCTTCAATCCATAAATAAATGGTATGCCGATACGCATGACAGATGATCAACCGGATGCCGATGATAGTGGTGGCGGTTTCGAGGGTGGTGATTCGGGAGGAAGAGGTGGTGGGTCGGGAGGAGGTGGCGGTCTGTTCGGATTGCTTCCACTGATATTTGGCCTGATTCGGGGTCCTAAAAGTTTACTCCTGATTATCGCATTGGGTATCGGCGCTTATTTCTTATTGGGACGGGGAGGAGGTTGTAATATAGGGGGCATCTCACAAGAGGTTCAGCAATTGGCAACGGGTGGTATTCTGGATCCCCGTCAGTTTGATAAATCAAAAGTATACGAATCCCTTTCTGATGATGACAACAAGAACCCGTTACCGGAATCAGCTAATCTTTTAAAATATGCACCGGCCGTAGGCGATCAGGGAAAACAGGGAAGTTGTGTTGCCTGGAGCAGCGCCTATGGTGCACGTACCATTCTGGAATCCGCCAGAACGGGTGAAAATCCGAATAACATAAAATTTAGTCCTGCTTTTTTATATAATCAGATCGGCCTGGACGGTTGTGAAGGATCATATATCAATCGCGCCATGGAATTCATGAGCCAGAAGGGATCCGTTCCTTATGAATCATTTCCCTATAGTGATCAGGATTGTTCCAGGCAACCTGATCAGCAATTGCTTGATCAGGCAAGACAGTTCCGCATGCGTGGATCCAACCGGCTTACAGTTGGAGATCGTACAGACAAGATTGATTTACGTGCTATAAAAGAAAATCTTTCACAGGGTGCGCCGGTAGTCATAGGAATGATGGTGGGTGGTTCTTATATGCAGCCCATGATGGGCCAGGATGTATGGAATCCTACGCAGGACGATGCCAGTATGATGGGTTTTGGTGGTCACGCACAGTGTGTTGTCGGATATGATGATGCGAAATATGGCGGTGCATTTCTGATCATGAATAGCTGGGGCCCGCAATGGGGCAATAACGGATTCGCCTGGGTCAGATATAAACACTTCCAATATTTTGTGCGCGAAGCATACGGATTGGAATCCATGCCGGCCGTTGGCGCAGCAGCCAACAAACCATTTGAGTGTGAAGTTGGCCTGGTACAGGTAACCT